>Ga0116231_10000641_pt1 | contig 63688 bp, 49 predicted proteins | sample S1TSphgellanicum_2_FD_89695 | JGI IMG/M metagenome (GOLD analysis project Ga0116231, IMG submission 89695) | Host-associated microbial communities from peat moss isolated from Minnesota, USA - S1T2_Fd - Sphagnum magellanicum MG | ecosystem: Host-associated > Plants > Peat moss > Unclassified... | reverse complement strand
GGTTTTGGGGGGTGGGCGCTGCGCTGGGGGTTCTGATGGGTTGGTTGTGGGCCATGTTTGTGTTGTGATACGGGGACCGGTGGGAGCGACCTGCTGCCATCCCACGGCGCCGTGCCGATGGTCTGGGGCGAGCCGGGAGTCGGGAGTCCGGGGGCGGGGCGGGAGGGGGGGGGCGGGAGTCGAGGGTGCGGGGCGGGGGCCGGGCGGCGGGGGCCGGGCCGGGGGGCGGGGCGGGGGGGGGGGGTGGGGGGGGGGGGGGGGGGGGGTCGTGTCCGTGTGCGATCGTCCCAGATTTGCAGAAGAAGAGAGAATCAAAAAGCATAAAGTGCGTTGGAGGTGTGAACGTGTGAATACATAATGGCCGGTCATTGCCCAATCATATGATTTCTAGGGTTTCTCTTTTGAGGAAAAAGAAAGTTGATGCATTGGCACCCCCACCAATTGGAGCCAAACCAAATTTTTTTACAAATCTTTCTTTCTTTCTTTCTTTCTTTCTTTCTTTTCAATTGAGAGGCAATCCAAGGATTTTGAGATTTTGTGGGATTCAGATGTTCCAACCATGTTCTCAGTTTTGTTCCCACAAGGTTGCCATTGACACTCATAGTGTGTTCCTCAAGCTGTTCTCAATAGCACCAGGCTTTATTTATTGCATATCCTTTGCCCTAAAATCTACCCTTGCAACCTACATAGGTAGACCAAAGAAAAGGTTACACAATTGCCTTTGAGAGTGTCCATAAGGTGAGTGTTTTTCTGGTTTTTGGTTCACCTTTTTTAGCATTGTCTATCTATCTATGAAGGAAGGTAGTTTGTTTTGTTTTGTTTTGTAGTTATGAGATCCACTGAACCGGGATGCTTCAGATTGTGTTCTTGGTGTCTTTGGAAAGCTCTTGACGAGAATGGGTGCATGGATGGGCTTGGTTCCATGGCGTTTGGACTTGTGATGCAAAAGTTCTTGAATATTGAATGAATTCTTCACTAAAAATTAAATTAAATTAAATAGAAGCTGAAAATTTTGGAGGAATTGGAATGTGTCTTTGGTGTTGTTGGAAAGAACTTGATGAGCAAAGATTTAATGGAATTTATTTGGTAATATTTGGATTCAGAATGTGGGAGATATTGATTTTTAAGTGATTTCTACTGCTGAAAATTCAAATAAATTCCAAAAAACCAGGTTTTGGAAGGAAAAATGATTTGAGGACCCAGAGTGGGCTACACCAGTGAGCCATCACCCCTGGAGTGCATTGCCAATATTTTTGGCTAATTCACTGAAAAGAGGGCAAGATGAAAAGGAAAAACAGAATGATGGAAAGTTGTCAAATGAATGAGATTTCACACCATGCATGAAAAAATAGTAGACATGGATGAAAATGAACCTTGATAATAAAATGTACCAATTGAATTTACACATATTTGATGGATTAAAATTTAAATGCAAAGAGGCATTTGGCCATACTAATGATTCATGAAATTCATGAAATTACATGTGATTTACATCAATGAAAATTTATTTTTTGGATGAAATTGTATCAATACAACTGAATTTTGATATGCATATGTTGTAAGTTTTCACTCAAATGAAATTTACGATATGTGCAAAGTAATGGGGATAAATGAAAAAATTCATGAATTCATAATTATTACATGCAAGAAACAAAATATATTTGTTTCACATCCATGCGTCCAAATGACTATCATGATTCATGTCATCAAGTTTCCTCATATGTTTAATTGCATCCATCAATCCCTTCATCAAAATCATCCATAAACAAAACTTGATCCTCGTGGTACGCCTTCTTAGTGCCATCCGAACGATCATATTTCCTCCATGTGATTAATGTCATCTATGCTGTGAATTTTCATCCATATTTCCAAGATTCATCTAGGTTAGACAATGTGAGACATGTGGTGAAGTTCAAACCACATGGTCCAACTCCATAAGCTTGTTTAAAAGTCTTGTGACTCATGAGCAATGATTTTTTGGGGGCCAATTTTCACTATTTTGTGAAATTATTGAGAGAAAAACTTGAAAACCCATTTTTTTCAGCAAAAATTCACCAATTTTGCCAAATCCAAAATTTGAGGAGAGAATTTTTAATTATTTTTGCTTTCCAAGTATAAAAATGAAAATGAAAGCATAATAAAGATGAGAAAGAAAGAAAGATGGTGTCATTTAAGTTAGGACATTGGAGCGTGTTGCCAATGGTCAACTTATAAATGGATGAGCCACTACTATAGTACATGAGTGACTCCAGCATAAATTAAATTATTTTTTATTTTGTTGAGAATTTTGAAAATCATCAGCCCTCTTGTCGAAAATTCATAAATCACTGCCTGGATTTTTCCTTTGTATTTTCAGCTCCATTATTTGCCTGAAGAAACCTGTTTTCAGCAAGGATCTTCTGCTATGGAAGGTACCAGCCAGGCTGTACTGGGATCTTCTGACCATTGGAAGGAACCAGCCAGCCTGTCACTATTTCTAAAAAGTGAAAATATCTCAGCTCTGCTTTATGTATGAAAAGGACCAGAGTATAGGCCCTTCAGCGATTTTCGACATGTTCCCTCAGCCTACTGGCCTCGGGCACAGATCTCAAATCACGGAAGGGCCTGTAATCAGGTCCTTCTCCTATACCAAAAGTTCAGATTATAGGCAACTAGAAATTGGACACAGCCCTACTACAGGCAATTGCATTAAGTGCTATCCAGCTGACCACAAGAACAGTAGAAGAACCATTGTACAGGATTTTCATTTAATATTCAATATTCATTACCAGCTGAAAAATCCAGAATTAAAAACTCATAATCTGAATCTCAAATTTTAAATTAATTAATTATTCAGCACTTTTTTTTTGCACCTGCCCAGGTATCACGATACTTGTACAAACTACATCAGAATTAAAAACTTTGAAATTAATTTAATCTACCATTAATAACCTCCATTCCTCGTCCCTGCAAAATGCCTCTTTTCTAAGGTGAGCTTGAAATGGTTGTAGGCAACGCTAAGCCCCACTTTACACTAAGAGTCAAAGCCAAGGTTGAACTCAAATCGAGCATTCCTATTGATGCAATAATTGAGATCAGGCCCAAGGGCTTTACATTAGGAGTCAAGACTAAAAAGGAAAACATTTTTTTAATCTATCACTTTATGGCCTAGACTTGGCCCCAAGGGAGAAAAATATATCTATCAACTTGGGAGCCAATTTTCAACTCTTGAGCCAATGTTGTGCAATAAAATATTGTTGTTTTGATGAAAATCACATTGTGGATTAAAGTAAAACTTAAACCAAACCTTATATGATGAAACACTAATAAACCAAACTTTATACAATGAAATCCTTGTAAACCTCACATGTTTTCTTCCTTTTTCATTTCATTTCATTTTTTTCTCTTCTTGTTGAGCTTTTATGCTTGTTGAGCTTTTATGCTAAACATCTTTATCGACTAGCTCTTCAAAAGTTGCATTTTCATAAAATCACTTGTTCGATCATAATTTCATTTCTGTTTCTTGTTGCTCCATTTGTTTCCATAATGAAAACATCCATCATCATCATTACATTGTTACCATGACACAATTATAGTAATTACATATCAAATTATTATGAAACATTATTATGAAAAACACATGAATTACAAAAATCTTGTGTCTATGTTCATCCATGACCTTTTGACTAAAGTTTAGTTTGAAAAAAGAAGTAAAGATGAAAAAATGATTGATACCAAGAAGGAAAGAATGAAAGTAATGAGGGGTTGAGGGTTTGGTCTTTACTTGTTGATTTCAATGACTTTACATATGAACTCATTGGCCCCAAACAAATAATTTTTAATTAATAATTTGGGGCCAAACAATGAACCAAAAAGTGCTCAAATTTCTCATTATTGGTCCCAATATTTTATGGCCCCAACTCCTAATCTAAAGCAAGCTTAAATTCCTCACAATGATTTCACATAAGTTGTGCATAATTTCAAAAAGTAAATAAATATAAGTCAGTGATCAAACCTTTGTCATAACGATTAAGTTCCCACCTTGGAATAATTGAGTCCAACCCAACATTTTGAAAATGTTCTCATCAATGGGCTTTATTATGTCCTTGCTCTTGGGTTTTACCCATAATAAAACACAAGGTGAAAGTTATCATGAACCTAAATATTTATATGTAAATTAGAAGCATAAGATGAGGAAGGTTGTTACACCCCTTTCCTTAAAAATTAAGAAGTTCTCACAACTATAAACCTATTTTTTAAATGTGGGAAGGATTTGGAGTTATTTTTAAAACAATCTTATACCTATTTATGGGTTCACTTTTAAAAAGAAAACCCAAAATCCAATAAAAGGTTGATGGTTCATCACAAGGGAGATAAAAAGGGAAGGCAAAGAAAGGCCAAAATACGAATAACCTAAATGAACCAAAAAAAAAGGGAGAGAATTAATCCCTTTTGTGGCAGGAAGTTATCTTACCCACGGCCCCTTAATGTTGCCTACATGTAAATTGTGAGATCTAATAGTAATGGGAGGTTTGGAACAAACATCACCCACCAATGTAATCTTCTTCTCTATAATAAATGGCATTGAAAAATAATATTAACACAATGCCTAAAGAATTGAATGCAAAAAGACAAGGATACATGACCTCTTGATTGTTTATCATGGAAAAGATGGCCACACTCATTAATGAAACGATTCATATTGTGCTTAGGTGTATTGTGCACCCCCATGACCATTGGAATAAAGTGGTGCCCTTCTATACTTGTGGATTTTAGCAATGGCACTCAGTTTCATAGTTACACCTGTTGGTTGACTAATGACACTCGAAGCCATCGTCTCCTGCTTTGGGTCAATAACCACCACATTGGCAACGAAGACATGGTCTTCAAATCATGTAAATATCGGTTCATAATGAAATTCTTGATAAAAGGGTGTACCACCACTCTCTCCATACAACATGCCCACTTTTTTTAACAAGGGCATAATATCCCTCCCCTTCTCTAGGTGGGATATTCATAAATATAATGTGTGTTCCAAATACAATAAAAAATTCTCCAAATGTTTTAATATAAAAAAGGAAATGAGAAGTTTACATAAATTTAAAGAAAACAAAAAACCTCACACATATGAACAAACATGTTTTTCTTGTTATATAATTGTATTATTCATAATTACCTTTGTAAACTTAAGAATGTGTTCTTAATTTATAGACAAATGTGTTAATATGAAAAATATTTGATAAAAGATTCAAAATACAATGGAAAGATGTGAATTTAAAAAAAAAATAACATTCCAATTTTAAAATTTAACATATTATTATGTATTGCATAATATTTAAGCTTTCAAGTGTTGGAAATTTAATACCCATAATATGAAAACACATATATTCAATGAGTTTAAGTTTCAAGTTGAAAGATTGAAATTATGTAATTTTGTTACATTTGTTATGAGGATTTTATTTTATTTTTCACAAACATTTTTTCACGTGTTTATTTTCTATACATGTTTAATATGTTATGGTCATCATTCATATAATGAATTTTATATATTCACAAAAGTATGCATGAAACATTCAACATTTTTTCATTAATTTTTCAATTTTCAATCGCAAGTTTATTTTATGAAACTTTTAGTATTATACAACAATCATCATTTTAATCAAGTGAATATGTTTTCAATTATCTTCAAACACTCATTTATATACTAAATTTTATAAAAGTAAGTAAGAAACTTTTTAAAACCTTACACCCTAAATGACTCACCATTAAAAAACTAAACAAGAAAGTTTTAAATAATCTATAGTTTATGTGATTCATGTAGTTTGAGCCATGCATATTAATTTATACCATGATTTTTTTAATGAGACACTTAACTTGATTCATGTGCATTAATTTGTGTCATGACTTATTAATGATGGCTCACCATAATCATAATGAATCATACATAAACATTATAATTTATAACACCTCACCACCTACTTTAATAAGTTATATAAGTAAACCCTTTAGGTAATTACATTGAGTTGTATTATTAATTCCATCAAGTTAAACATGCACCAATGTGATTTTATGATGCTCAAATTTTGTACTTATTGTATGGGAACTATTGAATATTATACAATTTTGCCAAAAATAATTTTTATACATTTACAACTTTGTTTTTATACTTTTGATACTATTGGGAAAAAAATTATGAGTGAGATTTCTTGGAATTGATTTCATAAGTATTAAATGGATGGGATATAATGCATTATGACAAATATTACAAGACATATGTGTGCAACAACACATGTCACATTAATTTATTTACTTAAAAAAATGTTTATTTTTATAAGGTACATCCTTAGGTTGTGAGCTTTATTAAGTATAAAAACTTATTCCTTTTTTATTTGTCATGATACCAAGTATCATAGGGAAAAACGAAAAAATTAAAGGTGTTTCAAGAAATTAAACACCCACTTCAATGAATGTTTGAAAAATGAATGTTACATTTTTCTGAAATATGCCCAAATAGTGGAATTTGTTTTTGGTAAAATGGGTTCCAATTAATTAAAAAACAAATGCACAAGTAATGTACAAGAACCCTATCAATAAATAACCATGTGATACCTTAATGGATTTGACACCAAATTGTTGAATAATTTATTTAGATTCATTTTGGCAAATAACATAAATTTTTTGATGTTTTGGATTTTTTAAAAAATATTTAATATTTTTGTCATGAATGAAAATGTAAATCATTTTTTTCATCCATTTTGGTACTTAACATTCATGCATAATATTTTATTATTCTTGTTCACATTTGTTTTTATGTTTTGTGATCATTTTTGGCAATGCTTTCATTCATCCTTACAAATTTCAAAATGCAATGCATGAAAAATCTATGATGTTACAATGAATGATCTTTTTAAAGTAATGATTCTTAGTGAGATGTGTTTTTCAAACAAATTCATTTCATATTTTAATGCTTTAACAATAATATCCACCAAAAACCTACATTCATAATATCTCATTTTTTCATTTGCATGTTCTTCATAATATTCCATTTTCCACTAAGCTTGAAGTTGTATTATTGACCAAATAAAGTGTGTCAAATTATGATAACTAATGACTTGGGCTTATGATATTTAAGTTTCCAAAAGTGTCAACATTATGCAAATTGAGATTTCAAGTTTTTGTCACTATGAGCACTCAATTTCTTATAAAAACCAAACATTAATAAATTAAGGTGATTATTACCAAATCAATTAAAATATTGTAGTATCTTGGTGACTTCAACATAAATTAAAATAGTCCAAGTTGTTTGAAACAAAATACCTTACAATAAATTTATTTTTTATTGTTAAATTTTAAAAAATTAAAAACCCAAGCATCAAACCAAGAAACTAAAATTAAATTAATTATTCAACATTCGTGTGTTGAATCCACCAAGGTACTATGATCCTATGTATTACACATTGACTTTTTAATTCATTGAATATAACTAAAGAAACAAATTCAAACCACCCAATCCAATAATTTCATTGGTTTGAAAATAAATCTTTCAAGCCTACAAACAACCCAACTTTGCTAAACATTGAAAATAATGTGATCCGTTTTTACCATTTCCATTAGTTTTTAAAAATTCTCACACAAGTGTACCACACCTTATTAAATATACATTTAAATGTTAATTCATTAAATATAAAATTAAAAAAAAAATTAAACCTCCAAATCTAGCAATTACATTAATCATAACATATTTTTTTCACACTTCCACACAAACCTATTCATCACCTTCTATATAAGATCTAATATTAATACTTAAGTTGATTCCACATCAAGGTGCTTAATAAATAAATTTTTGTTAGTTATATTTAGCAATTTAAAAAAAGAATTACAATTTGACATTATATTAAATAATGTTCAGCTATTATGCTTGAAAAATTCATTACACGTGCTTATAGATTTTCCTTTATGAGGATCACTCACCAAAAATTATAAAATTTTCACAATGGTGTTTACAATAATCTTCATATTATATTTATTTCTTCAAATCTTCTTGTTCATATATGATATTTTTACAAGTCTTAATATCAACTAACAACATAAAAATATTGAATACAAATTAGGAGTTTAAAATTTCAATCATTATCCCTTATATACTTGAAAGAAAGAAAGAAGTGGATGAATGACTAATCACATTCATTTACATTTATTCCCCATGTATCAAGTTAATCATCATGTGTCATTCATAGTTTTTCATCCTGCTATAGATAAATTTTACATTATTTAAAATCTAAAATTTGATCAAATCTACATATTTGACCTTTCATTATTACTAATCCAAAATAATTATCTAAATTACTCATAAATAAACCTCATGCCCCTAGTCAAAAAATTCTCATTGTAAGGCCCATGAAACTCATTATTTTATTCCCCATCTTTATCCATATTATTACCCCAAGCCATAATACTATTATTTATAATTATAATTCCTAATAATTATTTTTTTGTTACAAATCTTTGTGAGTAGACCTATTTGGTGTTTGAAAAAAAAAAAAAACCATGGTAAGCATATCATTTTAAATTTTTTTGACAAATTAAAAAAAAAAAATTAATGCTTAACCAAATTAAATATAATTAAAACTAATATATGGAGGATTCTTTGAAATCCTTTGTATTATTGTCCATCGACCATTCCAAAAACATTTTCAAAAATAATTATCTCATTTTTCAAGCTTGATTACTTCATTTTTTTCTTAATAATTATTTCCTTTTTTTATTAACTTTTTTTATTAACTATCTTTCACCTTTCCTATCTTTCACCTCCATTTTATAATTATCTCACCTTTTTTTTTCCTATCCACCAACATGGATATGAAAAAATAAATTAAAATGTTTTATAAATGAAGTTTTACAAGGTTTTGATGTATTAACATGTGTTTTCTCATGTTCATGAAATGGAATAATTTAAATTAAATTTAACATTGACATAAATTGTCTACTCCCAATGTGTTCCCAAAATGCTCCCCAAGATGTTCTCAATAGTAACTCAATTTTCATCCCATGTTTTTTTTGGCCAAATCATGCTTCTATTTCGGGGAGGGAGTTCTCTTGTTTCTAAAGTGTTCCCATCATGTTCTCAAAGAGTTCCCCCAATACGTTCCCAATAAGTGCCGGTTTGCACTTAGCACTTGCCATAAGAAGAAGGGGGCAGAGCCAAACAGTTCCCCCAATGAGCCATTCGAGAATTTTTTTTCTCTGTAGGGGCTAATCATCAAACCTCATCTTCGCTTGAGACGAGACGAGACGAGAGAGAGATGGCAGGAGGAAGAGTTAGAGATTTGCTGAGAATACTACCAGTGGTTGCTGCGTCTTCTCTTCACCAATTCTCACGAACGACGATTAGCAGGAGAGGTATGGCTTCATTATGTGCTTCGTCACAGCGCTTCTTCTCATCAGCATCGCGTGTTTCGTCCCTGTAAGTGGCTTCTTTTTCGCCTTCAGCCTTTTGCAATTGGATCAATTATATCCGTGTCTACAGGAAAGAATTGCCTATTCTTATTATTCGAGGGAAAGAGTTGTTATTTTTTTCTTTTTTTTCTTTTCTATTTTCCGGTTCTCGATTTGCGTCTCGAGCTTTGATCAACAAATAGTGGAGAAAGGAGTGACGAAGAAACATCCATTTTTTTGGTTGTCAAAAGCTCCAGAGGACGATGGCCAAGCCTTTTTGTTTTCTGAAGTTTTGTGGACAATTGCCCGGTGGCAAGGCACGAACGGAAGAAGAAGAAGCTTTTCTATGCCCTAGTCTGTTTGCAGGCACTTTAAAATCCACAATAATTGTTGCGAGGCTGCGTTTAGGATTACAGAAGAACATGTCAGAAAGTTTGAGGAAGATGGAGCGATAGTATTGCGTCAGCTCTTTGCACCTTCCTGGCTGGAGGACCTCCGGGCCGCTGCTGAAGAAAATATGAAAAACCCGGGTAGGTCTATATCTTCTGTCTTCTGCACATCGCTGCATTTTTGGTCGTGAATTTCTACCGAATGGCTGCAGGTAGTGTGCAATGTTATAGTATGCATACATTGCAATTCATACTTGCTCATCATGGCAAATTTTTTTCCCTCCAGATAGTGGGAGTACATCGTCAAACATTTTAGTTTTGGGACAAGATCAATCTGGAGATTTTATCAAAGATTTGCATCACCACTTTGTGTGCTGAAGAGAAACTATTTGCTTTGATTTGTCAGATAGGAACACAAAGATGTGCATTTGGAACTGATTTCCTCCCTTTCTTTCTTGTAGGTGTGCTATGTGATGAACATGTCCAGCGTGGTGAGGTAATGTACTGATTTCAAGTCTTATTGTTCTGCTATCTAATTTTTCTGATTTTGTTGAAAAATGAGCACAAGAATCATACTGCCATGAATTGGAAAACTTCTAAAGCATCTAAAATGGTGGATTTTCAATATGCTTTGGTGCTTCCAAAACAAACTTTTGCAGATCCTTTTTGCTTAAGTTAGATGATTGTAGAATTGATCATGTAGAAGTTTCTGTTAGCCTTTGATTATTTGAATGCTGTAGCCATTTTTCCTCCCAATTCAAGTTCTGGTTTGTGGCCAGCCAGGGCGCTTCCATGATGACCAGTTCCTGTGGCTGCGGCATGAGCCAATGCGCCGCTTCATCTTTGAGTCACCAGCTGCAGAGATTGCCAAACATATGATGCGGTTGGTATCTGGCTCCATCTTTCAATTGTGCACATAGAATGGACACTCCCTTGTATTGGGGATAGCAAGCTTCATCAAATTGGCAATTTTCAAGTTGTGGTTTGATGCACTACAACAGTGTGTAAACCTTTTGAGCATATTGTAGGGGGAAGCAGGTCCAGCTCTTTTATGACCAGTTGTTTGTGAAGGAGCCAGGCACTCAAAGGACTACACCATGGCACAATGACCATAGCTACTGGCAATTGCAGGGTAACCAAGTCATCTCTTTATGGCTTGCCCTTGACCCAGTGCCCAAGTCAGCGTGCCTTAAATATGTGAAGGGGTCACACAAGTGGAAGCTTCTACATAAGTAAGTGTCACATCAGCCTTCTCCAACATTTGGGAAAACCCATGATGAACGTCTGTTGTATAAATTGTTAGAGAAGTGATTGAGTTGCAATTTCTTACATTGGTGAACAGGATATCATCTTTTTCAGGTGACCAAGAACGCTATAGGGGGTCAGCAGGCCTTCCTGAAATTCCCGACATTGACAGTATGGGTGATGAGGTAATCGTTTGCTGTGTACTTCTGTTTTATTGTAGAGACTGGAAAACTGTACAAGCAGTAAAGAGGTACAATATGGATTTGGATTCTGAGAAAATTGTGGGTGCCTATTGATGGATTAGGTGGAGCTATTATCATGGGATATGGAGCCAGGGGATTGCTTGGTGCATCACAGTTTTATGGTCCATGGAGCTCCAGGCATTTCCTCAGAAAGTGGCCGTCGCAGAGGATATGCAACACGCTGGTTTGGAGAAAGTGTTCATTTTGATCCACGTCCAGGTCACTATGCTTCTACCATGATGTTCAAATTTGGTGCCTTCTCTCTACTATTGTGCCTATCAATGAAGAGTCTAATTTGCATCACATTCATCATGATAGAAAGTTTAATACACAATGGTGGTGCTTGCTTTCTATTTCTTTAGTGAGGTTCTGTGAAGAGTATTGATGATCTCGACAGTGTTTCTCCAAGGAGAAAACAAGGTGATGTGGACCAATGCTTCTAACCAAAAGGCGAATGACCATGGCTCTAGACTGATGATGGCTGGTCTTGTGGGGTGCAGGAACAATGCACTTTGTATGGTTGAAAGCAGGTTTAGATCCACATCTCAATCCTGGAGATCCTTTGCATTCTGAGCTATTCCCAAGAATCTCCATCACTACAGAAGTGCAAGTGTAGGCCTGCCCTGAGAACTAAGGGAAAAGAGGAATTGGTCATGGTCATAGGTTATCAATCCGGCCAGCATTCCAGCAAGTCGATGTTGTTTATGGTGTAACTATTTGCAAGTAGTGGTCAATCACCACAGATTTTCTTTGGAATAAAGTCTTGCAGGTTCATATCAAAAGATGAAGCACTTTGATGTCTAATGTATCATACACAGGCAACATTGTCCTCCTACCCCACAAAGTCGGAAGGATATCTCGTGGTTTTGGGCAATTGGATGATGACCTTGTGACCAACTTATAATTGTTCGTTTGTGTGTGGTAGGCACCACTTTTCATGGTGGATTGGTGACTTGTTGTGGTCCAAATTTGTGAAGATGAATTTGGTTCTTTTACAAACTTGAATGGTAAGCAATTGTGATGTAAAATGTAAGAGTGGGTCCATCAGTGGTAGTAGTATAATGGAATGTAAATAACAATTTTCAATAAATTTCAAGCTTTCAATAGGTAGTGTGAAACTGAGTCTTGTGGGTATATTGTCATTGATATACCTTAGGGTAAGGGTATATACAAATATTCAATTTATTTAACCATGGGTAAGGGTATATTATGATTTTTCTTCTAATTATGGTAGGGTTCAGGTAAACAAATTTTATAATTTTGGGTAGTTGGGTAGTGTAAAAAAAGGATAAAGAAAGGGTGAATAAATTTATCTTACTTAATAAAAATGGGAATTTTTTTTTTTCTCATTTTGAAATTTATTTAACAACTTTCATAGGCCTGAATCCAGTTGGGACAATGCACACATGTGATGTCAAATTACAATAATAAAATTATGTAAAAATATTTTTATTTTTTATTCCTAAATATACATAAAATGAAAGGTTTGAAGATCAAATTGGACAACAAGCCACTTGCCCTACTAAATCTAAATGCAAAATTTAAAATAAAATTTTTGTAGCAAGCTCAAAATAGGAATGTAATTGATCTTAAATTTTTAATTTTTAAATTTTAAAGATTTTAAAACCCTGCCAATTGATCTTAAAATTCCTTTTCAATCTTATTTTTAAAAAGATTGTTTCAACATCCCTAAAGTCATCATGAATTAATTGATTTTCAAACTCCTTTTCAATTTTATTTCAAAATTTTGCCTCAACATCCCCAAAGTGATTAAAAGCCACACTCTTTTTCAATATTGAACGCATTACACAATAATCACACATACCAACAACAACAATTTTAGGGTTTTAAGTTGTGATTTTATGGTTAAGTTGAGATTTATCTTAATGAAGCTTTGAGAACATCCTTGACTTTGAGTATGACTATTTTGAAGATATTATCTACAGTTATGAAATAGGTCTTTTTTTTCAAATTTATATACCTTTGAATATGCATTTGATTAAAATATATTGACTTTGACAAAATAAGTTAGAATAAATAATATATCTTACCTATACCCAAGGAGTATGTCTGGATGAATGATATACCTACACAACATTAATGTTAACCTATCCATTAACAACAATATGAGCTATAAATAACAATTTGGATGAAGTTCAAGCTTTAAATGGTGTGAAAGTGAGTTTTGGATTTAGAAGGATATTGTGGCAGCATGCCACCTTCCACACTGATTGTTTTATTCGTAAAAATGTTGAAATTTTCAAAAAAAAAAAAAATTCAAAAGATGTGAAGGAAAATAAAGAAATTGCTTGAAATGTTCAGTGAAATGTTCATGTTCATTTTTATTTTTTTAAACATGGAATTATTTTAATGAATTAATCATTCAGCAGACGTGTTAAAACTGCCCTTATATTACAGTACACAAGATATCATGTTCTTCAGAATAGCTCAATAAGGAAATACTACAGTAGTACTGAATCATATTTCACTCAAATACCTTCACAACCCAAGTTTTAAAATGCTAATCAACTTTCACCAATCATACTCACTAGTGTGGCCTGTGCTGTTGGCCCAAGTGTTACCACATCCTCAACTGATTTTTCTTTCCAAAACCTGGTTTTTGGGAATTTATTTGAATTTTCAGTGGTAGAATTCACTTCAAAATCAATATCTCCCACATTCTGGATCCAGATCTTACCAAATAAATTCCATTAAATCCTGCTCATCAAGATCTTTTCAACAACACCAAAGGCATATGCCTCCAATTCCTCTGAAATTTTGAGCTACGATTTAATTTAATTTTGAGTGAAGAAATCATTCAATATTCAAGAACTTTTGCAGAGCAAGTCCAAACGTCATGGAAACAAGTCCATGCACCCCTCCTCATCTAGAGCTTTCCAAAGACACCAAGAACACAATCTGAAGCATCCCAGTTTGGTGGATCTCATACCTACAAAACAAAACAAACTACTTTCCTTCATAGATAGATATGCATGACCATCATAGGAATTTGTCTTGATGAAGCTTTATTTAAACCTTGATCAGCAAGCCAAAGAATTATAGTCTTTGTTTGTTTATGTTCAAATTGTCGTGAAGCAAATTGATGTGTCCTAACAAAAATCAGCCAGAAATGTAGCTAAAATGGTCAGATGGACTTGAGGCACACATATCTTTATTTTAAAATTTAAGCAAAAGAATTGAATGAGAGAAATGAGTGTTCACACTTGTGCTTTGCCTTCACATTTTCGATAAAAAACCTTGACATCAATTTGTCTTGGCATCTAGATCCATAATGCCTAGCCATAAGGATGTAAAATTGGGTAATCTTGCAAAAATTCTCAGAGAAAATGTGGTGGGTAACTTTTACAACTTTTCAATTTGAAAACGACCCACATAGGTTTTCAAAGCATGAAATAATACATAGTGGGCAATTGAAAAGAAGTATATAAAATATTCAAATTCACAAAACAAGAGTCAAAAGGTTTTTATTTTATAGTTACAAGATTGAAATAGTTTTTTTAGGTCTGAAAGTTGTAGAGGATGTTCTCGCATGAGTGTGTTCTCCGGAGGGAGGGGCACCCAAGGGCATGAGCCCAAGGGTGTTCTTGAACCTCAAGAGAATACATGGGTACATGAATCTCCCCTTACAGAAAACAACTCTCTTTTTAATTCCTCGCTTCTTTCTTATTTCCATAGGAACGTGGGAACATATAAAATCAGGAAGCTCCATTGGCATAAGGCCCTAGGGTTCTTATGCTAGGGGAGATCCCTCAAAATACACATAGAAATTAAAAGGGAGTTGTTTACGGTGACACTGGGGTTCTTCCCACCAATATCGCAAAATGACAAAAAGTCCAAATGCAATTTATCGACTCTCAAGGACAATATGCCCTAAAGCACATTAACAAGCTCATCAAAGAAGATTTTTTTCCTCTAGCTATGCGATAGCCAAGATAATGTTGATGAGATGGTCCGTTTGATGGTTGTCCAAATGGGGTTTTTTTTACTAGATCTCATAGTTAAATACACCTATTTTTTTAATAGTGTTTTGGGCTACCTTTAATAACAAGTATTTTAATGGGCATTTTCTTCTTGTGAAACATGGAGAAGCCTGTAATTCTGGTAAAGTGTAATTCAATCAAGTGCAACAATTGAAATGCTAAACTAACAAAAGAGTGTTGGAGGTGTGCTTATATGGATTTTACTTTGTTAAACTAACAAGACTAGTGGAAACACACTTTGCATCCAAGGTTGCCATGTTTGAGTAATGTTTTGTTTATTGAATCATAATTGTGATGTGTTATAATCATTAGACAAAAACCTTAGCTTTACCAATATTCCTTTTGTTTAGACTTGGGCAAATTTCAAGTTTATTTGTCATATGTGACTAATTCACATATGTGATTATAGTGCAACTAATAAATAATCTCAACTTTTAATGTTGAAAACAAATGATTCCCATATCATTCAATCAAAAAAGTTAAGATGTTTAATGTATTGCAAGTCAACACTACCCTTCATTTATTTCATGACATTAGACCACAATTTCCTACAAGACAATAATGAGATAAAATTTTGACAAGGTCATTGGTAGTTTGTTCCTTGCTATGTGCACGACGCTTGTCATGCACAAGTTTGAATAAGAAAACCAATTTTCATAATGATTAGAGGAATATGTGAAATTGTTGTTAGCAAAACATGAATGTCAAGGGTTTACTACAGGTGTAGTTATTGGACATGCTTGTGATGGAGTCATCATAGAAAGATTTTATAGTTTAACCTCTATTAAATGATAAGGTCAATGGATCAAAATAATATCAATTAATGTAAGATATTATGAAATTGAAGTTCCTTTGATAAATGAAATTTATCAAATAAAAGAGATTAATGTTTTGGAGTTAAGATTTTGAACAAAAAGGATATTAATGTATAATAAAACCATGCCATCTATTTTTGTGTTAGTTAGCAATGTGCATAAAAAAGTTATGAATCTTAATTAATTGTACCAATAATTTAGGCATAACACAATATTTTACATAACTACCACCGTCAATGTTCTTTTAGAAACTCCACAAAGTGAGTATCATCCACAAGAAAAAATAGGCAAAATGCAATTTGTTGGAGCTATTTTAAAAATTTGACAATCTAATATATATTTTTTCCAGGATTAGTGGTTTTGTTAAGGATTTTGACGCACTCCTAACTCCTTAAAGGGCTCAAATGTGAGCCCAAGTAGAAAGCAGCGGAAAAGGAGGAGTCGGAGCACGCTCCCTAGCTCACAACACTTTGAGGGGTAGAGGGGCGTGTTGGAGCTCCGGGATGGGACTAGAAAGAGTTGACAAGCTTTAGTCACTCACACGGGCCTGCACATAACCCACACAAAGTGGTTAGTGCAAAATTGGAGCACACTTGGTGCTGGGACCAGCCACGGGCAACACGGACACACAAGACTCACCACGGCCCAGACTTGGGGGAAGCCACCACCTTCCCCGTTATAGTATACTTTGTAGTTCTCCACGGAGACTACATCCAAATGGCTATTTTTCCCGGGACTCCCGCGCAAGAGTCCCGAAATCGCGCCAAATGGGATTCCCGTAACTTTGGAGCCCCATAACTTTGCGAGCAGACCTCGGATCACGATGCGGTCTGAAGCAAAGTTGTAGCTCTCGTCGAGAGCTTTCCAACGTCGTGTCGCACTCCCGAATCGAACATCAGGAAGAGGTCGATTCCCGACTTTTTGTGGTCGAGAGTCAAATTGGCAGTTCGACTCCCAGCCCCTTCTTTTGGCCATAACTTGTGTTTCAGATGTCCAAATGAGCAATGCGAGCCCATTTTAGACATCTAAGTTTGAAGAGCTTTCCAATGATATAAAGAACGCCACGATCCATTGAGTTTTGACCCTTGTAATCGCTCTCTGAAGTTTCGGAAGTTCACCGAGACTCCATCTTCCCCTAGTGGGAGTTGCTTTGGGAGTGTGAAGGTTCACTCCCTCATACTCCCTCACATTTTCCAACACTTCGGGAATATGTGATGTGACTCCCGGGCTTCCTCTTGCCTTAACTCACGGGCTTCCTTTTAACCCGCAATCTTGCAATGCTTTTGCCTTTACTCCTGGGCTTCCTTCCTCTTGGCCCGCAACCTTGCAACCCCCTTAGCCTTGGTCGCAAGCCCAAAGCTAAGGTTGCGATAGATTTTGTGATGTAACAAAGGTGGCAATCATTCATAAAAAAATTGACCAAATTTGGTTACATATTAGATATGAAAATAAAAATATTTCAAAATCCTTTTCTAAGAAGGTGAAAAGCGGGAGAAAAGGTGAATGATAATTAGGATGGGAGAATTGTTGTTACAACAACCATGGCTGAAAAACTAAAGGCCATTTCTTTAATTGTAGCAATGTTGGATGTGTCCATGCCATCACAATAGGATGCATATATGGTGCCCCAAGAACTTCAACATAGTTTTCAGGATCAATGGATAAGACAAAAAATTTTAAATGATTGGTTCATCACAAATGTTTAGAGCTCTTTAAACAATTTTTTTTTTGGAAAAATTACTAAATATTAGAAATTAAAACATATCATTTAGGATAATAGGAACAACATCCATGGACAAGATTTTTATCAAATTAAATAGGTTATCAATTTTGGGAGGATTATTTAATGGAGGCCATATTGTATTGTTATCATTATTTATTCATTTAAAAAAAAAATTCAAACTGATGAAACATATGATATAATTCAAACTGAAAAATTTAATTTCACATGGTGGCCATTGTAACCAACTTATGAATAATCAATATTTCCATTTGTTTATAATATTTTAATAATATGTTTATCCCTTATTTATTGAATTGAACATGCTTTACATAACCAACATGTGTACCATTATCAATAACTTAAAATATTTTTTTATACATGTACCAAATACCATGTTAATTTTTCACCTTCATTCACAAGAATATCAACATCATTGAACATAACCATAACTTCAATTTCATGGGCATTTTGTGTAGTGGAACCTCTTATACATGTTTTATATAATATTTTCATTTCAATTAATTTTTTATAATGCAATTTAGAATGTGGATGGGCATCAAATTTTTGTGATGAATTCCATATAAAAACTAAATATGTTCTTCACACAACAATTGAACACACCTTGTAAAGTTATAGGATATTAAGTTTTAGTACATTTAACCATTTCACATCATAATTTATGATGTCTAAAAAAAGATTCTTAACCAATATGTCCATTTCTCTTACAAAGGTGTTATCATATCTTAAAATAAGTTCATGAATTTTATATTTCGTATGCAAAACATCATTTACAACCTCATTCCCATCTTCATTGACTTCTACAACATAATTTATGATGTGTACAATGAATTTGTTAATGAAGAATGCCAAGGATTCTTTCACTTAACATGAGATAAAATAACATCTTTCATATCAACATCCAATGTTTTTATTTTGAACTTCTTTAAAAAATGTTCGCCAAGCTTGATTTATAAAATTGATTCGAAATTAAATTATAATTTCAAAGGTTGGTATAATAACAAGATTGACTTCCTTTGTGCCAAGAAAAATTCATTATTTGATTTCACAAATAATAGTTCACATTTTCAAATTTGATTAATTATTTGTTCCATCCTATATACAAAGTTTCCTTACCAACCTTTCTAATACAAAAAACATGTTTTTTTTCGCATGTTGTTTAACAAAGGAAAAAACAATATTCACATCAATATGAATCACCTTTGCATAAAACAATTAGCAAGTTAGGAAATGGACCCTTTGTGGGTGAGGGGGGAGAACGAAAACATCCCACCAAATAGTGGAAAAAAAAATACAATGGGTATCATGGCCTCATAGTACATTAAAAGAATTTGAAGAAGTCTTTTGAGTGTAGGGTAAAGCCCAAAGGCAAGGGCATTTACCAAAAACAATGTAAGTGACACGCTCCCAAGTTCCTAGTTAGACCCAAGATGGGCCTAAGTTACTCAAATAACAGAATTGTGAAAAACTTGGGGCACGTTCCCAGCTCTCAGCACTAGAAGGAGTAAAGGGGCGTGCTGAAGCTCCGGGATGGGACTAGGAAGAGTGACAAGCTTTAGTTATTTACTCGAACTTGCATCAAACCAACCAACAAGTTGGTTAATTCACTTTTTGGAACACCTTTAATGCTAGGACAAGCCATGGGCAATTCTGGACTCACAAGACTCGGGGAAAGCCACCACCTTCCCCCATATAGTATTCTCTACGTCTCTCCACGACACCTACATCCAAATGGCTTTTTGTCCTAGGATTCCTAAAGAGGAGTCCCGAAACTGTCCCAGTTTGGATTCCCAGGACTTTGTGAGGTCATAACTATTTGTTCAAACCTTCGATTGGGATGAGTTCTAAAGTAAACTTGTAGCTCTCCTCAAGAGCTTTCCAATGGTGTATTGCACTCCACCTGCACGCACCAAAATCGGGTCGATTCCCAACTTTTAGTGGTTAGGAGTCAAACTGCCAGTTTGACTCTCGGCCTTTTGTTTTTTCCATAACATGTGTTGCAGATGTCCAAATGGCCCATGCGAGCCCATTTTCGACATCTACACTTTGATAGCTTTTCAATGATACAAAGAACACCCCAATGTGAGGGTGTTTTGACCTTTACAATTGAACTCTGAAGTTTCGGGAGTCTCGAAGGACTCCCAAGTCCCCATTTCGGGAATGTGAGTTTCATCCTCACGCTCTTTCAAAATAGGGTTGCCACAATAAGGGCTTGAGTGAACTAGCCCCTATGATTGCACCAGTCCTATTTTGGATGGAGGGCAGTTCATCCATTGACTTTGGGTTGGCCAACCACCTACAAAAATTTCATTTTCGGTGGGTTAAAAAAAAAAATCCCTTTTTTTTTCCTTTTTTTTCCCAAACATGTTTTACAAAGCTACCAACCCCATTTTAGGGTGTGCAACCTGTTTTCCTCTTGCCCTTACTACATTTTTGGTGGGCCCAACATTCTAGTGCCAAGTGTTTCCAAGAATAATGCACACAACTCCATCTCCAACGCCATCATTCATTCCAATGTGAGTTCCATTGTGCCATTGCCATCATTTGTTCTAATGTGAAATCCATCATGCCATCACCATCGCTTATGTTTCCATGTAAATTCTACACCCAACCCCCTTTTGTTAGTTTTTAAAAAAAAAATTACTTTGCATTGTGCTATAGAAGATGACAACGAATAGTTCGTCATCATTTTCCTCTTCGTGTTACCCTAGTACAAAAGACAACAATGAGTAATTGCGTTGCTCATCATTGTTTTCTTTGTGTTACTAAATAGGTTTTGATTTGCAAATACCCTCATCACTTCAAAATGATGGTGGGTTGCAATATTTTCATCATGTTTATGTTAAACCTACTGAATTTTTTTGCTGGATTTTTTTGTATATTCAATTCTAAACCCAAATTCTGCGCCTCAAAAGGTTCCTCTTCCAATGCAAAATGAGCATGGAGATGCAAAGCAAGAAAATGAATGGGTTCATGAAGGCTTAAGAGGGTGTTATAAGATGAATGCATGCACTAGTTCTTATGCGGCCAAATGGTCGCTTCGTAAACACTTGGACCAAACACATGGCCTTCAAATGTAACTAAATAGATTTGAGCATCCATATATTCATCTTGAGGGTTTTAAGCAATAAGACCACATTTTTACGAATGTTTGTATTTTGAATAACCTGCATGTAAGGTAGAAATGGAATGAGAAGAAGGCCTTTGTTCGAGTAAAAAAGAAAGCGAAATTTAAATGGGATGAGCTTCAAACCCAAGCACAACAAATGCAAAAGGTACAACAATCTTTGGTGGTATGTTTAACCTTTGACATGTTAGTAAGCATCATTGGCATTTTAACATGGGTGGTGGGTTCATCCCATAAAGTGCATGGGCACAACTTGAGAAAGATGAGAACCTTGTTGAGAGAATTTGAACAAGCATAATTGCTTATGCAAAACCTTTCAAAGTTGCGTGGGGTGTTCTAAATTGGACATCAAAATTTAATAAGTGTAAATAAACAAAAGAAATGGATGTAATATCAAAGTATCATGGTTCAAAATTTATTCATGGATGGTATGTTTGCATATTTAAACTGTTTTTTTCTATTAACATTATTTGCATTTATTAATTAAAATCTAATTTTTTTTAACATTTTTTTTGTGCTAAGTTTCAAAGCATAGCAAAGGAAACATTTGTGTTCAATGCAATTTGATTTACGCTTGAACATCATTAATTGTTCATTCATCATGATGCAACAAAAGCTGCATAGCTGTAACAAATTATTGCACTATTATGGGCATTGCATTTTATTCATCCTCCTCAAATGAATAATCATAAATGTGTCATTGTAATTGAACTTGTAATGAAACTTTAATGCATGTACCCACCATTTGTATCAAACCATTATAGTTTAACTTGACATGGTTTTTTTTGTCACCATCATTTTGGTATTGTGGTTACTTGAACATTTTTGTATCAATCCAATTGTTTTAATTTTGAAATTTAATTTTGGGATTTGTAGATTTTGGGATCACTTTATGCCATGTTGCATGCAATACCCCCATTCACCACGAATGGATTACATTTACCATAAACCAAATGAACAATAACTTCATTTAATACGGTTAACACATTTTATGTGTCGCAACCCCACTTTGAGGGAAATGTGAGGTCGCCACTCACATTCCCGAAAATGGGACTTGAAAGTCCTTCGGGACTCCCGAAAACTCAGAACGCGATTGTAAGGGTCAAAACACCTCGCATCAAGGCGTTCTTTATATCGTTGAAAATGTTTTGAAGTGTAAATACCCAAAATGGCCTCGCATGAACCATTTGGACATCTGCAACACGAATTATGGTCGAAAGAATGGTCAGGAGTCAAACTGGCAGTTTGACTTTCGACCACTAAAAGTTGGGAATCGACCCAATCCTGGTGCGTGTAGGTGAAGTGCGACACACCATTGGAAAGCTCTCAAGGAGAGTTACAACTTTGTTTTAGACCGTGTTCCAATCCGAGGTTGGGGCAAGAAGTTATGAATGCCCAAAGTCCCGGGAGTCCAAACTGGGACAGTTTCGGGACTCCACTTTGGGAGTCTCGGGAAAAAATGCCACTCGGATGCAAGTGCGGCGGTGACACATAAAGAATACTATATGGGGGAAGGTGGTGGCTTCCTTCGAGTCCGGGCCGTGGTGAGTCAAGTGAGTCCAAGGTTGCTCGTGGCTAATCCCAACACTAAAAGTGTGTAGAATGAGTTTTAACCAACTTGCTGGTTGGAATTGGATGCAGGACCGAATAATTAAGTAGTTTGTCCCTCTTCCTAGTCTAATCCTGGAGCTTTCAGCACACCCCTCTCACTCCCTTTAATGCTAGAAGCTAGGAGTGTGCCCTGAGTCCTTCCCAATTCCACAACTTGAGCAAGTTAGTCCCAACTTGGGGCTAACTAGGGACTTGGGAGCATGTCATTATGGCCATGCTAAAACATTTAAGCAATGTTTTCATGAATGCAAGTTGAAGGTCATAATTAAAATGACTAACTATGCAATATTCCCATTATCCTAAACATGAAATACCCACACAATAACCTTAAAGAAAAAACATATTTTTAGCCTTCATGAAATGACCCCTTGGTGCATAGACCAATTTGTTTATGCGATTATTATAAACTTTTGATCTTCTATTTTCAATGGTTTGGGTTATCCAAAAGCCCTTCAAATTGCAATATTCACATCGTTAATTGAACCATGTTCATGTTACATTACCCTCATCTAAACTTTTGGCTAATATTTGTTTCAAATAAACAAAGGGGGACATTAAGTTTAAGGTAAATTTTTTGCTAACATTTATATTACTTTTGTGAAATATTTTAAAGGTGAATTTTTGTATTCACATACACATATATATAAAAAGGTTCATGTTTTTCTTTTTTCTTTCATCTATTAAAGGAAAGGAAAATGAAAGTGATTCCATGACAAATGTATGAATGATATAAACCTTCCCACTTGTTTTGTTTACATTTTATTAAGGGTTGGGGGTTCCTTGCCCCCCCCCAATCAGGTTTAAAGCACAAGTTTTATTGGTACTTATATAAATTTTTTTCATATTTTTATTACAATTATGTATCCAATGTTTATAGTTTGTACACAATTTAAGGTTATGCAAAAATAACTCTAAAATTAGGTTTAACACTTAGTTGTAAAAAAATTGTTAAAATTTAACAATAAAGTTATGTAACCAATTCTTTTTGTGTTTATTTAAGTGAGGGTCAATGTAAGGGTTTTTTTTGTTGCATAAAAATGTTTGAATTCAACATTTTAAGGTTCATTTGTATAGGTCTACTTAGTTTTTCAAATTTAAGCCTATGCACCCATTAGGTTGTAATGTTTACATAATTTGTGGTTTATGCAAACAAAATTTATAAATTAGGTTAAAGGTTTTTTGGTCATTTGTACAAAATTGTTTAGTTTCTAGATGAGGGTTAAGGTTTCATTAGTTCAAATGTTTACATAATTTAGGGTTGATGCAATTGATTGTGTAGGAATTACATTGACCTAGACTTAGACATTTATATTAGATATTGACGATGTGGGTATTGTAGTTTCTTGAACTTTCTAGTTGCCCTAACCTAGGAGGTGGATGAGAAAATATTTGCAATATTTGCATCTTCTAATGTTTTTATGACCTAAAATGATATGGGAATTGCAAGGACTTGGGTGATTTACATTTCAATTTTATAATAAGTGCCCCATTTCAACACGAGAGTATAATAGAAACTTGGTCCATTGTCATTCAAGTCTCATCACATCATGATTGGTCCAATGTATGGAATATCTTCAACCATAGTTTTGCCATTGTGATGAGAAATGTTTAAAAGAAGAAAAAGTAGAATAAAACTATGTAATATTTGCATTTGAAGCATAAAATCTTAGCTGTACCTCTTATGTTTTAGGCAATACCCAAATGTTGCGCATAACATATCCATTCTTAACGATTAAAAAATAAATGATGATAGTTTTGAATTTTTTTTTAGTTAGAAGAATTTAAAAAAAAAAGAATATTAAAATGTTTTATAACAAAAAAAGGCAATAAAATTGTAGAAGGAGAAATAAATTTAGCCAAAAGATAAGCATTTAACCAAGAAGAAATATAGGTTTTGTTAAGATATAAAAGTTGAACCAAGAAAAGATAGAGGTTTTGCCAAGAAATAAAAATTTTGCCAAGAAGAAATATAAGTTTAGCTAAGAAGATATATAGGTTTTTGCCAATAGATAAAAACTTAACCAAGAAGAGATAAAGGTTTTGTCAAAAGATAATTTTTTTGCCAATAAGAAATATAAGTTAAACCAAGAAGAGATATAAGTTTAGCCAAGAAGATATAAACGTTTAGCTTAAAAAATATATAGGTTTTACCAAAAGACAGAAATTTAATGGAAAAAAAAATTTAGCCAAAAATAAATATAAGTGTGGTCAAAAGATAAAAGTTTAGCCAATAACAAAATATAGGTTTTGTTAAGAAATAAAAATTTAACCAAGAAAATATTTAGGTTTAGATATAGGTTTTATTAAGAGATAGAAATTTAGCCAAAAAAGACATAGGTTTTGCAAAGAGATAGAAGTTTAGCCAAAAAAAGATATAGGTTTTGCGAAGAGATCAAAGTTTAGCCAAAAAAAGATAAAACTTTTGCTAAGAAATATAAATTTAGCCAAAAAAAAGATAAAAGTTTTGCCAAAGATATAAAAATTTAACTAAGAAAAAATAAAAGTTTTGTCAAGAGATAAAAGTTCAGCCAAGAAAAAATAAAAGTTTTTTCAAGAGATAAAAGTTTAGCCAAGAGGAAATAAGAATTTAGCCCAAAATAAATATATGTTTTGTCGAAAGATAAAAGGTAGGTTAAGGGTCAGTTGTTAGTTTGTAAGCAGGACTAAGATGTAGGTCAGTAGGATAGCTAGGTGGGACGGTAGTATCGAGGTCAAGGTTGGTAACTTAGCAACAACAACAAAATGGTGAAAGGTCAGCAGCCAAAAAAGATTGACTGTAGTAGAATGTTGGTTAACGTAGGGTAAAGAGGCGGATGAAAAACACAGCCCATCCTATGGACGGAATGCCAACTGGTACAGTCATGGGGGCTGGTTCAGTCTGGCCCAAAGTGAGAAGTACGTTTCGGATTTCGTAACGTTATTGGGTCACGTGGCATCTAATAGGGCGCGAAGTTTCCCGTTCCCGTGTGAATATGATCGGGAGGTATAGCCAATGGAGGGTCGCCAGGTGGAGGATGATACAGGGCAGCGTTTGCCAAATCGGAGGTGCGAGACGCTGATGATGCGTTTTGGAAGCGCTTTTGTGCCGAGGTTGTTGTCGTTGTTGCTGCGCTTCTTCTCTCTGCAACCTCTCTATTGGACTGTTTCGTGTTTTGGCTTTCGATCTTTGACGCATGTTTTCCTAGCGGCCTGCTTCTCATCTTTCGAGCGAGCTATTACCCGCCTTGGGCCGTGGATTCTTCAGGAGGCTAAGCAACAGTTTTTAGCGGTGTGACTCAGAGGTGAGGTTCGGAGAGCGGGGCGCCTGGCTCCTTGTGGATTGTGTGGCCGTTTCTGAGAAAGAGGTATGAGGTTTTTCTTGAACTCGTCCTGGTTGCTTTTCTGGCCTAGGTTTCGTGACTGGAAGTAAGCTGCTGTAAGGAGGGTTTGGGCGGAAACCCTTCTTATGCGGTCTTGAGGTCTGGTCATTGAGGAGCATATCTTTGTTTGACGACGGACTTCGTGCCCGGTTGAAACTTTAGCTCTAACAATCTCTGGTATGTTTGCAGAAGGGGTGAGGAATTTCTCTTGGGTGAACTTTACACACATCCGTAACGCAGCAGTCAAGGGTTTGTAACGGCTGTAGGAAGCCATCTCGAGAAGCAGGTGATGAGAGAGCTTAGGGTCCGATAGTGCCGCATGCTTCTAGAGAGCATGCCGATATTGCGGAGCTGAAGAAGCTTTTGAAACGGAGTGCAAACGAGGTCGGACGAAGTGTAGAGGCATTGGGAAACCCACATAGGATCTCGAGAAAACCCTTGGTTGCAGCAGCTTAGAGTCAGAGAAGAAAGGAGCCGAATTGGTTGCAACAAAGGCGTGTGAACATTTAACGTGGAAGAGCAGTGCTTGCCTGGAAGAGAAAGTATCTCTGGAGCCACCTACATGTATCAGGAAATAGGTCATTGCAGATTTCAGAGAAGGTTTTCAGCATTTGTTGCTGCTCTGCAGCCAACATAAAGACGGCTCTAACGGTTGACTTTGCCATGTAACCGGGCATGAGGGAGGGTTGTGGATGATGGCGACTTTTGGATCATTGCAACTTCGGTGCATATCTGGTGTGGATGGTCATTATGTGAGTTCATCTGCAATTTTGGTAAGTATTCTGGGCTATTCACACCTGCTTGAGAATCATTTTTGGTCATATATGGGCTCAGATGTGACAGAGGTGTCATTCCAATTTGTGGTTGCTGTGATCTGAAATCCAGAGACGACAACATAGAAGAGGATATGGGCACAAAAACTATCTACCTCAATCATCCGGTTTGAGGAGTAACCAACATGTTTGGGTATGTCTGACTGACTTCATTGTGTTTTGTTGAAAACATGCATAATTCAGGGCATGGAGATTGTTGTAATCCCCACTTGCTGTCTTGGAGTGGGTTTTAAACTACTCATACAAGCACAAAACTTTGCATAGTGTTGTGGGTTTCTTGCAGATTTGTCACTTTTCACAGTCTATACCAGTGCTTGCATGTTATGGAGCCTGTGAGTTACATGCCTTGTTAAACTTGGTACAGGTGTTGCAGAAGGGGAGGGCATTGGGACAAGGGGCATGGGGTGGTGCTTTGTGGAGTCACCTGAGAGTGGCTCCTCCAGTTGTTCCTCAGCTGCAGACAGTGCAACTGCCAATAGTGGCAACCTCAGTGCCTGCCATAAATCCACAGTTCCAGAATGCAGTCTTTGGGCTTGTCAAAATTGCAGCACTTGTCTTCACCAGGTATTGCCTTGATCACAACAGGTTTTTTTGCACTGTTTTCTTGACCAGTTTGTCAGTTTTGACAATTGCAGGATTGCAACTCTAGATTTTTTTTTTTAAGGCATGGTTGTTGTGGGCTGAGAATTTTTTTGCCAGTGCAGTGGAATTTGTGTCAGTGAACAAGAGAGTACTGTAGTAAACCCCCATTTCAACTTGTGGTAGAAATTGAGTCCGTAGGCTAGTGGTTACTCTAGCCTATACCCACTGTAGGGAGTGGATGAAATTAGTGGGTAAGTTGTCATAGATAAGTTGCTATCATACATTTTTCTGTTGATGGTCCCTGAACAAGTAAGAGACCATCAATTTTGTTCATACTGCTAGTTTTATGGTTCTTTGTTCTGGTTATACCCTTCTGTGTGGTTCTTCTTCCTGGTTCTTTGGTTGTTCTCTGTAAGTTTTTTTTCAGCTTCAAGGAAAAGTTTAAACCTTTTTTCTGGCTTTCTCAATTGTGGGTATGGAGAGTTCTTGATTCTACAAGAGTTCTTAATTGAACTCCATTTCAATATTCAAGAAAAGTGGTTGGTCTGAAGGTTAAAGGTTTCTTAAGTAGGAAAGGATGAGTCAATACAAGGGGTGTCTAAGCTCCAAGAGTGCAATTTTTTACTCCTGGAGGTTGAATTGGGGGTGGAAACACCCTTCATAAATCAAAAGTCCCATTGACATGTGGATTTCTTGATCTTTGGGTTATACTCAGCATGTCTTGCTTGTTGCTTGTTGCAGGAGTGCTGCAGTGTTACAGCATTGTCCTCCATTGGTTATGCAGAGTGCATCAGGAGTGGGACTTATCTTATTTTCCATTTGGGGCTTGGGCCCATCAGTGCGACTGATTCGAAGAAAAATTTTCAAGGTAAATGTGCAATGGGAGATTGGTTTGGCCAGACTATAGGACACTTCCGCAGAAGTGTTCTCTGTCCCGTATACTTTGCTAATGTTCCCATGTATTGTCATGCCACAAATGCTAAGAAGCTGTGTCTTGGATGTGCTTCCAGAGAAATGATAGAAAGTGGCTTGAGAGCCAAACTCACAACATTATGTTCTCTTACATGCGGCCTGTGCTTCTCTGGATTGGGATTATCCTTATTTGCAGGTATAGTGCAGGATTTTGCCTAAATCTATTTCTGATCCTGGACAATGATATATTGCCTTGCTGGAATCTAGGTTTCCACACGTCCTAATTTCAGGAGTCTTATGGTGTGTTTGGAACAGAGCATTTGATCCAGTTGTACTGGCCACAGAGGAAAGCCATGCAATCAAGCAGCGTTTTGTCAATTTTGTGCAGTCTCTGGCAACAGTTCTTGCTTTTGCCTTCTGCACTGCAAGGTAATTTATCTGCAAAGTTGTCTCTAGCTGGTTCTCACATATCAGCAATGTCTTTGGATTGTGTGTCAGTTTCTGCTTATGCAATTCATATCCTGGAATTTGGGTTTTGTGCAGTTTGACACAGCAGGTGCAAAAGTTCATGATGGACAACAACAAATCAGAGGATTCTCGCAATGTACAGCAATACACCTCCATTTATTCATTGTGGACAGTTTTTTAATTGACATGTCTGTCATGGATGCTAATATAGCAGTTCCACTTAACAACATGGTGACATAGTGAAGATTTGCTAGCTCATTTGCTGGTAAGTTCTCTGGTATAAAGTCTGCTAGTTTGATAGAACAAGGGATATGGTATGCCACTGCTAGAAGGTCAACTTACATAGTGTGAGTGCAAGTTCAAATGACTGGTGGAAAACTTGTATTTTATGGATCACAGTACTGAGCCAGTTGTCTTTTTTACTGCAGGTGGGCATACAGTTTATCGGCAACTCAATATATGCCTCTGTTTGGGTGGCAGCTGTCTGTCTATTTATGGAGCTCTTAGGGTTCTCCACGCAGAAATGGATCACAGCTGGAGGCTTTGGGACTGTCCTTTTGACCCTTGCAGGCCGAGAGGTACCAATTTTGACTATTGTTCAGTCCAGCCTTCTTAACAGCAGCATATTTTGGATTCTGCACATTGGGGGGAAGAGGTTAACAATGCATATGTTACTCTTGATTGAGTTGTTACTCAGGTTCTGTTAGTTTCCATGAAGGTTGGGATCAGGGTTCCTTTTCAGAATAGCAATCATAGGAGACAGTGTCATCATGTCTTCTGTAATCCATCTTGTTTCTAGTAGTCCTTCACTCAATAACAAAGCTCACTCTTTGGGCCTTGGATTTCTGGCAGATTTTCACAAATTTTTTGTCAAGTGTCATGATCCATGCCACAAGGCCTTTTGTGGAGAATGAATGGATTCAGACCAAGATTGAGGGCCAGGAAGTTTCAGGAACTGTTGAGGTAAGCACATCTGGCAGGAATCAGGTAGATTGCGTACATTCTCCCCAGCCCTATGAACTCAAGGGTGACCCCCAGAGACATGCCAAGAGTCTAAGCTTCACAACCCACTTCTTGCTCCTACCCCTCTTCCAGCTCTTTGTAATTGCTCCAACATGCCAGGAATTTTCTCTTGCTGTCTACCATGGCTACACTTATAGGGAATTTATAGACAGAACCAGGAATGATGAGATGTGTCTTGAGTTAAGTACTGAACAAGGGCTCATTTATAGAGAGAGATCATGTCCCAGTTGTGCTGCAATGATCTGTAGAGAGGGCAGGCAGAGAAATGGGATGCTGTCTAGAAGCTTAGGTTCTTGGCATGACCCTCAGGGCCACCTACCTAACCTCATGTACCCCACCTACCTAACTCCTGCTGCACATCCGCTCATATTAATCATCTTCTTGGCACTCTTAGTTTGCATTTCCCTTAGTATTCAGGTCTAAGTCAAAAATTGGTGCATAGAGTTATATTGTGCTTTTTTAAACTCCAATTTATTACATATCAGCCCGCAAAACTTATTTTTGCATGTTAGCTCATGCTGCCTGAATGGTGATTTAATCTATTGCTTCAGATATTCCAGTTTGTGGTTTGAAATTTGTTGCTTCTTAATTGTTTGGTGAAAAGTGCGATTGTGCAAGTTACTTGGAATGATGTTCTTTAGTTGAAATACTTGCAGCATGTTGGCTGGTGGTCTCCGACTGTAATACGAGGGGATGACCGTGAGGCTGTACACATTCCAAACCATAAGTTCACTGTCAGTGTTGTACGAAATCTGACACAGAAGACCCACTGGCGCATCAAGACACACTTTGGAATAAGCCATCTTGATGTCAATAAGATAACTGTAAGAAATTAGATTGGTGGAGACTGTAGCTCAGTTTCTAAAACTTTCTTTCTGTCAAACCAGTCTGTCATTTTCTGTCATATTTCTGAATGAGAACTTCCTTTATTAGCTTCATCTGGCAAGGTTTATGTAATACTTCAGTGTTTTTTAACAATTCACTAAGGGTGGCTGAGTAAAGGAAAGGTTTAACTATTGTGCAGGCCATTGTCTCAGACATGCGCAAGATTCTGGCAAAACATACACATGTGGAACAACAGCGGCTGCATCGTCGAGTGTTCTTTGACAACATTGAGGCAGAGAATCAAGCTCTCCTAGTAAGTTGTGATTGAACTTGAGTCCTACATGAAACATAATATTCATTGGAATCTGCAAGGAACATGGAACTTATAATTGGGCCTGGCCTGAATCTGCAGATCTTGGTTTCATGCTTCGTAAAGACACCACACTTTGAGGAGTACCTTCGTGTCAAGGCAAGTTTTTCTCAGGAGTGGCAGAGAGTTTGATGCATGCTGTAATTGTATTATATTGTCCTGTTACTAGAAGGGCACTGCTACATTGCTAATCAGGAGCTGAGTGTGGCATTGTCTGGGGATTTTGCAGGAGATAATTTTGCTGGATTTGCTGAAGGTGATCAGCCACCACAATGCACGCTTGGCCACTCCCATAAGATCAGTACAGCGCATTTTGGATGAAAATGAGCAGAGGAGTTCCCCCTTCCGTGACATTAGGAGGACAGATGAGGCTCCTGGCCGACCATTCCTTCTAATTGAGGCGCAAGCAAGGGAAGATGATGACGACATGGATGACAGTGATGACATCTCAGATCTTAGTGCGGATCACATAGCCAAAGCTATGAAAGGGGCAACTACAGGAATTGCTGATGGGGGTGATGGTGCCATTGATAATACAAATAATGACTTACCTGACTCCAAGGACTCCAAGGACTCCAAATCAAAACTGAAGTATAATAAGGAGAGGGGACTGGTTGGTGCAGAAGCCATTGGTACAGCAGCTGGATCATCACCAGTAACTTCAAAGCCACCATTAGATGGTCTGGACTCAATGGGTTTGAACCCAAATGACATTACACTCCTGGGGGCTGCACTGAAAGAGAAACCCCCTGCAAAAATCCAGGAGGGTCCTGTGGATGCCCCTGTTGAACAGCAGGGTGAGAAAAGAACTGTTCCTGAGCAGCCATTTGTCACCAATAAAGCCACCAGGGCTGAACGAGTGGTTGGGAAGTCTCCAGACGTGGTGGGTGCAGGTGCCTCCAAGGTAGGTCAAGATGATGAATCTGGTCCAATGGTTGGGCATACTACACCTGCAAGCACTGATGGGCAGAACAATCTGCGGAAACCAGCAGGTGCCTCATTCAAGCACAGTACCGAAAGACCACAGTCCATGCCGCCATCAGTCGAAGAAAATCTTGTCCTAGGTGTTGCCCTAAATGGTCCCAAACGGTCACTGTCCCTTGATGATGAATTATCCACTCCAGCTGTGCCTCGAGAGCTTCTCGCTTCACAAAATGGGAATGGTGTCAAAGATCAAAGAGATCCTGCTGCATCTTCCAATGCATCACCTGTACCACATGATGCAAGGGACTGAGTGAGGTAAAGACTATCCCTCTGCATCTTCCAATGCATCACCTGTATCACATGATGCAAGGGGTCAAGAGAGATAGAGACTATCTCATGTGTAACAGGCTGGAAATGCTTCCTTCAGGTAATCAAGCTGCCATAAGTAGTTGGCTCTATCTTCAATCATTCATATGCAAGCTTTCCTTACAAGTGACATTGCACTGAAGTCATCAGAACATGTCAAGCCCAACACTGTCTGAGGTGTTGTTTATTTGGTCCTAGAATGTTCTGGAAATTAGTTAAATGATGAGGAAACTCTCCCATCACATGAAGATTCTTGGGTAGTTGAACCAAAAACTAATTTGATGCCGTCTACCATTGTTTCTGCAACAGCTTGAAGGATTTTATGTGTTCTAACAGCCAGAAGGGGATCCTCTTTGCATGGCCAATCACCATTACATAGTTATATGTAAGTTGTGACATTGCAATTGGTGCTATACGTATGAGATTTAGGACCAAATTGGTGATTGGAACAATCATTTTTTTGCTCAAATTGAGTGGAAATGTTGGCACCTTGTGCTGGCTAACATTTTGTCATTGTGAATTAGCTGTGGTCAGAGCTTCCAGAACCCACCATATCATCACCAAACTCAGGCTGGTAGTAGATCAGAGGATAAGTTCCATCATTAGGATTGGTATGCAGTTTTAGACGGGTGAGTTGTTTAGACCAGTTTTTGCAATTGTTATAAAGGCTTGCAACAACTCCAAAATCATTTTGTTGAAGTTTACAGATTTGTGGCTTCTTGGGTGGAGTGAGGGTGGTACAAGTAGATCTTAAGTGACCTGACTGTGTCTGCAAGTTTTTTCTTCATGTGCCCAAGGTCTCCAACTTGGAGGCAGTGTTGGCAATTAGTCTGAATTTTTGCTAGTACAGTTGGCAACCTGTATTAGATGCAACAAGGATTTTGGCATCCATGAGAAATTCATGATAGCATAGAATTTGTGACACAGAAGATTGTCAAGTATGGCAGATTGGTGACATCCTGTTTTCACCATTTAGAAATCTGGCAGTCCTTTCAGCATCTGTGCATGTGTATTGGGGAGCATTTCAACATTTGTGTACAAATGTAGCAACAACAGCTTACAGTCAATGCAAATGCACTATAAAATGTTGCAACAACTTGCAATTGATAAATTGTCTTCAAAAATTATGATTCTGTTTAAAGATTGGAGACCTTGGGAGGGATTGAACCCTATCTTCTCAGTTCCTACACATTGCAACCTAGTCAAATCTACACAAGCACACCCCTTAAACCCTTCCCTACAGCCAGGATAGGTCAAGGAAAAAGTTGAAAAATCAAACAACAAAAACTGTGCATATTCAAAAAAAACACAAAAAAACAAGTAGACACTTGAAAGAACTTATGAAATCCATATCACACAAAAAACATGTCAAGAGGATAAAATAAAACTAGATAAAAATGTGGTCGAAATACAAAACTTGTAATGCTTTCATTACTTGCCTAGCTACCTACATACAACTTGCAAAGAGCTCAAAACAATGTGCAAAATAAATTAAGCATTCATTAAATACCTTTGTTTCCTATCTTGCCAATCTTTGATGACATTGCCAAATGGGAAAGTATTTATGGAGCAATGATTCTAAGCAAACATTCTAATGACCAAACCAAAGTGATTTGTCAACTTATTTCTAAGCTTAGAAATTTTGTAAAAGACATGGTTGAGAAGCATTACTCATCCTCCACATTCCCCAATACTATCACTAAAGTTTTTTTTTACCAACTTGAAAGACACTAACAAATGTTGTTACAGCACAACACTAGAGGATAGTTTCAACAACATCTTGGTCACATGATTACATGTCAAAGGAGGCTCCAAAACCTATTTACAATTTGCTTGCATAATGACTTTGAAAAGGGAAGTTCCAATGTCAAGCTTCTACTCATTCAATAGGGCAAGTACCTTCAAGCCCTCATCACCAAACTCCTCAAAGCAATATTGTGCCTTTAGTAAGGTTAGATGGGTGAGCAATGTGCTCTTTTGCATAAGAGTTCAACAAATATCGTGGATAGATGATCCCAATAACATTCATGAGTTCTTGGATTGGAAACCTTTGAACAAACTTTTCATTGAAGTTGGCAATTGCAATTGAACATGTTGCACTTTCACTTTATCAACAACATACTAATCATCATGGGTGCCCATAGCAAAGACCCCTATTGAGGATCACTTGCAATGGATCTTGTATGATTGACCCTAGAAGTAAAAAAAAACTTATTATATATTTGTGACTACATTAGTCCACTAAGTTGATAGTAGCATGTCATTATTGTGGCCCACGAAATTTGTAAAATCCTTGAATTGCTCATTATTGGATCACAATAAAGTCTATGCAAATATGCACAACACAATTTCATAGCTCTCACAAAGTCACACTCTAAAATGTCATGGCTTTGAGCAAATGTGATGAACTCATGAATTCCATACACCATGGGCATGATTCAAATGAGGCCCATGACAACCTCAACATCACATAAGAACTCAAGATTACCATAGCTTTGACAACATGGAGATCATAATTCATTTTGACAACATAATGCTTATACTTTGTAAGGACCCTTTTGGCAAAAGACAACAAAAATCCACCTAATATTTAAATTGCAAGCAATTTGTTACCTTTTATCTCCAACAATTATGTAAGCTTGCATTTTTCAAAGGGCCTTTTAAATGAAGAGGGAAAATAAGTGTATGTTGTTTACAAAAAACTTTCAGACTTTTGTACCAAGGGTTAGTTAGAAAGTGTTTGCATTGCCAAATTTGGCCAATATGAAACAGATTGGACAATAAGCATGAAAGGAGCTACTCTTGTGCATATCTATGTTGTCACACCACTATGGACACTTGTAGACAAATTATATTTTTAGAACCAAAGCAAATTAATTTGTTGTTGATCTCTTCCACAATTTAAGCCCCCATGGATTGGCAATGAGTTCATGATCACATTGGTTAGGTCATCGGTTGTGCCATCAAATTGGCAAAACCAATATGTTCTTGAAAGCCTCCATAAGATGTTACTCTATGATTGATTATCAATTGTTGTCACCTTATCATAACTAATAGTAAAATGCCTTGCTACATGAATATATATATATATATATATTGGATATATTTTTTATGGTCATAACCTAATCACAAACTAATATGCCACTAGGTTAGTGTATGACTAAGTTGCAATTATAAAATATATCCCATATCATTTGTCCTTTCTTTCAAGGTTATACATTATATAAAAAAATACATTTGAAACATTGAAAAAACACAAAAACATTAAATAACAAATGTCATTTTCAATGAGCCAATCAAAGTGGCTTGACCTTAAAGGCCAAACCCTATACACACACGTGTGCACATGCACACGCACACACCAATTACCTACTTAGCCTACCTACCTTAGGTGCATGCCTACCTCCTTACCTACCCACCCCACCTAACTAAATATTTATTTTAAATATATTTTGGAAAAACTTCGATTAGTATCCCATGTGGCAAATTTATGCGACATTATTATTATGCCACGTTTCATGATCTAACACCATCCATAATGGATGATATGGATTTTTTCAAGATCACATTTTTTTTTTTTTCAAATATCCAAAAATGTTGACATGTGATAATACCTCATTCACTTTTATTGTTCACCAAATAAATTACACAATAGTCACAAATGAAAATACATATATGGCTAGTCAAAGGATGAAACTATTTTTGTTGACTTTTTTTAATCCACAATCCATGTTGTTTGCAACTATGGTCACATGAAATTGGATTTTAGTAACATATATTGCTTATGATTAAAAATTGGGTGAAGGGACTAGTCGCAAAATGAAAATTTTCTTCTAGTGTATCTAATTTAATTATAGAATGTAACCTAACCTATCTAACTTAGTTACCCAACCTAACAACCTTCCTAGCCTAGTTACCTATCTAACGTACCTACCTATTACCAAACTCAAATGTACATACCATCCACCTACCTACAACTTACCTAACTAAACCTAGCATATTAATACCAACTCCCTTTTTCATGAATAGAAGAAGTATCATCCCATCGAAGGTGAACATTATGCCCTAATATGTTGTATTATGCATTTTTGCCAATACTTACACATGTGCAACATATTATATTAAGGATTGACCATAAGCCCCTTGAATGACTTTCTTTAGTATTAGAGTATGAGTGATAAGGTAGGTGGATCAATTTGTTGCAAGATTTTCAGTATCATGCATCATCAAGGCACAAAACATGCAAATCCATATTTATGCATTGAATTACAACCTAGTGGGAGAGCGAATGAAGAAATTTTTTATGACAAGAATCAAGATATATGTGTTTTTGCCATCTATGAGCTAAGGGTTTTATGTTTGAATGGAAAGGACGGAGAATTGACCATTTAAGGTCTAGAGGTTTGAGCAAATGCAACAAGTGGATTCATGTGGATTGCTACTTTGGTATCAACCATGAAAGGATGTGTGATGTAGAAATTTTAGTGGTTATACTTGTGTATGTTTTGAGTCATGAAGATCATAGAGTAATTGAAGATGGATAAGAGGAGAGTATTAGGATGCAATTAAAGGAGGATCCAATGTCTTTGGGTGGTTGCAAAGTAGGGTGGCTCACTTTTTGTGTCGCAATTTAGTTTTTTGCAAAGTGGCATTCATTTACATTTTATTAACATGGCATAAAAACAATAATTAAAAAAAATTGTGGCTAGATTTAAATTTTCAACTTGAAGAAGAAGACATCTATAAAAAATAATTGCAACATATATGCACCAAATATATAGTAATGGACTTTTGAAGTTGAAAAATATGGATTGACTTCTTATTTGTGTTTCTATATACATGCATTTTTGTGTATGAATTTTATTTGGGATATATGATAAGGACTCAATATATGAGATGTTAAAACAAAAAAAATAATGTGCAAAAACATTGCTAGAAAAAAATTAACCAAAAAAAAGTTATGAACTTTTGAATGGCCTAAAATGAACCATATTTCCATTTAGTCCATCTCATAATCATTTTTAGTGGATTTCAATTTTTATTTTCTTAACATGTACATTAAAAATTTGTTTAGAATGGTTATTCTTCATATGGACTTTTTAGTTCATTAACCACCATATAATTCCCCACTAAATTAATGATATCAAAATAGATTGACATTTCGAGATTGCCATATGGACTTTTAGGGAATGGAGCATTTGCCAAAAATGAACCACCTTAGAGTGCATACCCCTTTATTTAATGTTGTGAAATCAATAAATGCAATTCCCTTATAAATTTTTTAAAACATGTGGATGGATCAAAATGGACATTACAATTTAGTTTGAATTGCATAATGCAAGGTGGTGATGGGTGAATGCACATTATGGTGTACACAATTTGAGGGAAATTTGGAACTACATATATAGTATCAAAAGTAGCATCACGTAAGATTTCATTCACTTTGAATTATTTTAAAGATCACATATTTTTTTTAATTTTTTTTTAAATCACAAAAATCATGAATATGAAATTGAGACATAATTGTACATTTGAGTAAATGGGTTAAAACACATTAAGGGTGAGCCACTTTTCACCAAAAAAGGTGATGTATAACCAATATTATAGTACGTAGTAAGCTAAAATTTTGATGGTATCCTTTGGCTATCTAAACATAAGCAAAAACATGGACAGTGCTGATGTTTCCCGTATGGTGGCCAATGCATTCTTGAGATATGAAAAATCTAGATTTAATTCATGTATATCAATATCATACACCATAAAAATTCACCCAAGAATTCCATTCACAACCTTAATTTTGAAGTATATATGCAATTTTTCAAACTCTATGACACGTATTATTTTGTCACAAATATATTCCATACATTCAAGTTTTTCATTGTTTTTTGTATTTTTTAAAAAAATTCTTAGATTAAGTTAAAATCTAATCAAATATACTTTAAAAAAACAAAAAAATCCAAAATGTGATGTCCATACATTACAAAAAAATTTGCAGAAATATTATACTTATGACTACAATTTTCGGGGGCTTTAGTGTGCTTTCACCCAAATGTACACCAATAATTTAATAAAAGTTTTTAAAAACCCTTTATTTGATAGCAATTTTTCATCTTTTTAAAAATTCGAAGTTTTTTTTTCAAATGATTAAAATAATACTTAGCCCAAATAAATATTCAATGGAATAACATCTTTCAACCTAAAAAAATCATAATCATCAACATTATCATACCATAATCTACTACTAGACATTTGAAAATCATCCGATCTAAATTCCACAACTTTAAGAAAAATTGAAAACTTTGGTGGGAAGGATTATTCTTTATGGTTTTTTTTAATGTATGTGGAAAAATTCATGGAAAATTCATCATTAAATGTAGTACTTTTTAGGCCTTTTGTTGGAATTGCAAAAATGTGACACTATTATGCAAATCATAAGAATACTTTGTTGGACTAATATACCATTCACTTGTGCATGTTGATTTCACAACATATATTGGGACATAAACCATCATTTATTACAAAATTTTAGTGAAAATTATTTTCCGAATTTCCACCATGATGCATGAAACTTGGATAGGTATTGAAAACTATCAAATTGTGACATTTTTCTATGTACACCATAACATGTATTCACCTTGATAACAATTGGAGGGCCAACTAGGTACATGCCAAATCACTTTGATGAAGACGATAATGGTATACTAAATATGTGGGAGGATGTGACATCAACACAGAAGAATGGAAAAATAATACCCATGGATCACAAATACATAATTGGAAAGAATATGGAAAAGAATCCTAAATTGTCATTGGGAAGGAAAAGACCTATATTTCAAAGATTTATTAGTCCCTAGAATTAAGAGGAGGAATGTGATACTAGACATTCGTGTGTAGAATTAAGGCATTTTGGAAAAATGAGAATTTTGAAGGAGGTGAAGCACATATATTTCTATCACAATATAACAAAATAAGAAAGATGAATGTGAATGCTAAAATTGCCAATAGGTGAGGAGCAATAGAGTGATGAAATTTAACATTGAAAAGTTGCATTATCCTAGTTTATGAGTTTTTCTATAAGGTGGCATTTAATATGACAAGATGTCGTTAACTTCATTTAAAAAGGGATGTTTAGGTAGTGGCCACCGCACACCATCCATTGGAAACTTGTCAGCAATTAGGTGAACTATGAAAATGAACTTTCAACTAAGTTTATCACATTAAAGGTTTCACCTTGGTGATCTATCTCCTAAAGGATAGGTCTTGCAAATAGGTAGGCACAACACAATAGCCACAAATATGCATGTGATTAGTTCATGTAGGTAAAAGATTGGTGGGTTATTAATACATAAATTATTTAAAAAAAATTGAGGTAATTAGTGTGGTTAGTTAGTGAATGAGAACCCAATGGAATTTTTTTTCCCTATTCATTTGCCATCCATGCATCCATCATGTGGACAAACACTACTATGTCAATTCATCATGAACTAGGCACCATAATATTTAGGTGGAGATAGGGCCTTAGTGGATGGAAACATAATGAAGCATAATCATGACAAGCAATCTAGGCATTTCATAATTTTATTCCCTTTGGTAATATTCTTGCAAGATTCATCACATATGGTGCTTGTTGATGAATCTCCACCAAAGGAAGGTGCTTAATGGCTTGAAAGTGGTCAAACTATAAAGGAAGTTGTTACATATGACACATGGACAAAATTTTTTTTTATATGAATCTTCCATAATACAAGTGGACTTTAGTCATGTAAGGTGAAAGCATAATAGAGGTGAGACAATTTAGGCAAAAAATGGTGATGTATAACAAGTATGATAATGCATAATGAGCTTTTTCTTGGTGGCAATCTTTTGGAATGTGCATGAATTTTTTTTGGAATTAAGAACTCATTTTGACTCAAAATTAACCTTGATCCAACAATCGAATTATAAGGATTGGGTACACTCAACGTACATGTTGCCTACAATGTGCAATTTTTTAATGACCATAAGGTGTCATATTGGGTGACATGTTCCATTGACAAGGGAAAAAAAATGAAAAAATAAAAATAAAAATAAAAGTCCACTTCTAGGATCTTCCTTTTTTTCATTTGGAATTTTTAATGGCTTACCAACATTGAAAAATTATCTTTCTGAATAATAATTTTTTAAATAATAAATTTCAAAAAAATTGGTGGATTATCATTTCTTACATCATTTTCATTCTTTATCTAAAATTTCATACAAGAATATGTCCTATAACCTTGTTTTTGAAGTATATTTCCCATTTTTCATACTTTGTGACGGGTATTATTTTGGTTCAAATATATTCATCACATACAAAGTGTTCACCTTTTGTTGATTTTTTTTGAAGAATTGATTAAGTCAAGTTCCAAACTTAAATTTTCCCAAAGTTCACAATATGACAACAAATAAAACCATACACATCTTATCATTTATAATTGAAATGAATAAACTTGTATTATGTGAAAACAAATTTGGGGGACTATAATGTGCTTTCACCATGTATTAGTGGCCTTTAATATAATTTTAGCCACATAATAATATTATTAAAAATGACAAATTGTTTCCTTACGCACATGCTTCAATTACATTGCATAGAAATTCCAATCAATACACCAATAGAATTATGGGGTAAACACATATATGTTTTTTATTCTATATTGAAAGATTTAAAATGTTTTTATAGAAAATTAAACCATAAATAGCTAAAGGTTTTAATGTCCAATTCATAATGATGCTTTTGCTTACATTTTTTCCATATGTTGTACTTGTCCTTCAAGTTTGGCTTTTAATAATCCTTTATACATGGGCGGAGGATTTTTTTTTTTTTTTTTACTAATCCAATAAAAAACTTAAGATTTAACTTTTAAATTAACATTATGAAATACAATAACAATCCTTTTATTGGAAATGTCAACAAAATTATTTCCACGACATTTGAACTTTTTACATTTATTCTCAAAGTTTCGAAGTATGCCCCACTTATTTTTTCAATATTTAATTATTGTGACAAAAACTATTGATTATCAAAGCTATAATAGTCACAAACTCTCCAACATGATAGTAATCATAAACACTCCAAGATCATTGGCATTTCATACTTGGGTTTCACTGTCACCTTGTCATGTGGTGCATGACAATAATTTGATGAAAGATGAAGGTGAAGCTATTGAAGGACCAAAACTAACACTAATTTTGCTTCCTGCAAAGAAAATATTTATCCCACACAAAACCATGGCCCAAATGAAAAATGCATAAAAGAAAATGGGTTTTTGCGTGCCTTAGCAATATCATCAACAAATCTTTTTGGCTTAAATTCATGTACATCTACTCCTCACAACTCGGGATCACGGTGAATGGCAAGCTTAGCAAAATATAATTTCAATCCTTTTGGGATGTTTAGGTACCCCAATTTCATGTCCATTGATGCTTCTTTGTTTTGATTTGAAAAAAATAGTACAACACCAAAAAGGAGAGGGAGTAAGATGCTAAGGAGGTCATATTTCAAATGTTCTCTGCCTTGGGAAAATACATGATGGGGTGAAAATTGTTCCCAAGTGAAGAAAATAGCTCGAGGGAAATTGTGTAAGAGGTGGTTGAAAAGCCTCTTCACAAAAACAAGAAAAAGGAAAAGGAGGGGGCTAGGCCAAACAAGGTTTCAATTGTGAAGAAAATTACTTGTACTCTGAAAAATAACAAGGGGAAGGAAAAAGTTCCAAGCCTAATGGAAAAAGTAAAAGACCATGTGGACTTTCACTTTTCTAGTGAAGAGTTTAAGAGGAAACTAACTCCTTGATAGTCGCCTTTGATGCAATTCTAAAGGGAAAGGGTGGCAAAAAGGCCACTTAACACAATGAAAAGGTGGACAAAGCCTCTAAGGTGTAAGAGGAAGAGGTGAACCAAAAGGTGGTGGCAATGTGCCCAAAGGCCTTCTGGACATCCTAAAATCCCTCAAGGTTCTCATGCTAGAACACAACCAAACCATGATGGCCTTTGGTCAAGTGGTGGTAGGGTTGGGTTGGTGGTTTTTGCCCTGAATTGGGTTTTGCCAAAGCAATCAAGGCAAGGTTGTTTAATTCCTTGGCGGGGAAGGAGATCAAGACAAAGTAAGTGCAATCGTGGCTGCACCAAGTTGAGGTTTATTTGGAAACCCAACTATTCAACTCGAATAAAGTGTGGATCCATTTCACTCAAACCTTCCTCAAATAACATGTGTGGGATTGGTGGATGGCTCAAAAACTAAAGACACCCAACTTGTTAGAAATCCTCCCTTGGGAGGAATTCAAGTTATGTTTAAATGAAAGGTTCACACCACACCACCCAGTGCTAAAGGAAGGGATGGAGCTCTTGGAGCTTGCCCAAGGGGATGGAACAAATTCATTAGCGCATTATGTGCAAGACTTCAACACAAAGCTAGTTGTCATCCCTTTTAATGGAAAGTTTGCCAAGAAGTTGGCCCTCCTTCATGGATTGAAACCATAGGTCCGAAAGATCTTCTACCAAAGGGTGGACATCCCGAACACTTGTCAAAGCCTCATGAAGACGGTGGAATGCATGGAAGACAAAAGCCTTCAGCACTACCATGGTGAAACTGGAAGCAAGGTCACCCATAAATTGAATGTTGGCTTGACTAATGGGAACATGGGTTAGAACAAGCAAAAGTGGGACTAGGGCAAGCTGGGGCCTCATGACAAAAAGGAGAAGTTGTAGGTGTAAAAACATGGAAATGTGGTCCCCAAGCATTATCATCCTTATGAATGAAATGTTGGGGACAATAAATGCAAGTCACTTCTACTTCCATGGTCCAAATTCTTTAAGGTGTACCAAAATTTTATCACAACATCACCTTTTTTGTGTTTTTTACCTAGTTTTCTTTTTACCATATAAAAACACATTTATGGATGATTGTGATGGGATCTATAATTGTAGTGGTTTAAAATACAGTCGTATGAAATATTTGACATTTTTTATTTGTTATTTTTATGGAGATTAAAATATAGGGTAAAAAATAATTGTAGTAAGGACTGGATCTTTTTTGTCCTGTGTGGTACACCTTAAAAGATTTTCACCTTCCAAAAGAACTATTATCACAAGTATTAATTCTATTACAACTACTCAAATGTTAATAATGTAACATTTCATGTAAAATGAAATAAAAGGAAAAACATGTCTTCTGAGGATAGTCCTACTCTTTAGACATATCATTAATCCAATTAGTGAAACCCATAGTGAAGGAGTTCAACATAAGAACAAGATAAAGGGGTCTAGAAGTAGTTACGTTCCAAACCCTTTAAAGTACTTTCAAAGATGGATAATCCAATTCATTGGGTCTACAAGTTTCCAACATTTATTGTCTTTCGTCCATGACAACTACAAACCCTCTATGAGTGTTTCTTATCATCTACAATGCCTACAAACTTTTTGTGGTTGTTGCATTTCGTTTGTAACACTTGTTGATTTTTTATGGCTATTGCCTATTATCTACAATAGATTTTTTCGCCCTATAGACTTCAACTTTCAAGCCTACCTCGTTTCTATTACCATTTACTGCCCGTCACCATCCTATGACAATAAAATGCATCCTATTCCAAAAGCTAAAAAGAGAGTGGATATCCTATCATTTTAAAAGAAGAAATGCAAAACTAATATGTGAATACAACAAAACTCCATAGAATATGATATGAACTAATTTCCTCAACATTTTATCATATTCTAAGTGAAAAAAAAACACCAACAAGATACATGAAAATCCTTCGACCATTTTCCATTACAAGGATAAAAATACAACTTATTACCATTTTTTTTTCCTCTTTCCAATGTCACACACATCTTCACAAGAGAGTAATATCATAACCAAAAATTCCAAATTAGAATACAATGCAATAATATCACAACCCTCCTCTTGTCCTTCTCATCCCCCTCCCTCACAAGACCACACATACAAGGCCCATATGTTCTCCATGAAAATAGTTTCTTGTCCTAATCCTTAAATGATTGGTGGATTCAACTAACCCCCATTAGCTTCACCTTTTGGTAAAGGACTATAAGTTTACCACTAATAATTATCTAATTACTAGGATGCCCCATGGGTGTTAAATATCCGAGGGATTTCTACCCTTAGCACCAAGGCAAGGAGCTAATAAGAATTGTGAAAGTTTTCCAAAAATGCAAAGTGAATGTTCTCAAAGGTCAAATGTTTCAATTGTGATGATCATGGGCACTTGGTGAAAAATTATCCCAAGCCACCTCCTGTAAGTTTCTAAATTTCTAGAGGTAATTTTTTTTTCCAAGGGGGCTTTGTGGTCGAAATAAGGGCCAACAAAAGCAAAGCTTCTAATTTATTAAAATTAAGATGTAAAATGAATAATGAGTTTTTGTGTAGTATCTTGAATTCAAGAGTGACAAATTCATTCACGATTTCATAGACGATGGAATGATTGGGAATCAAAACCGAATTACTAGTAGATCCCATCAAGGTGCATTTGGCACAAGGCGTACTAGACCTTAATTTAAAGTAGCATTAAGTGTTGAATTGTTTTGCATGGGAGTTCAACTTTTCGAGAACTTCACCTTGTGTGATTTAAAGATAATTTTGATGGAATTCTAGGAAACACATTTTTGAATGCCTATGAAATAGACATCTTCCGTAGCAGAAATAAGGTGAGAATCTATGCCAAAGTTGGTTTTAAGTTAGTGAACTTAGATGTGAATTATAGTTCTATGTTGGCAAAAGTTAGAATTAACTTGGTTGTTTTAACTAAAAAGTTAGAATCACTTAATTTTGTGAATTTGATGTTTTTGAAAATCTTCAAAGGGGAGTTTAAACCACAAGGGGCAAAATAACCTCATGATTGTATTTTGGATTCACTCAATAAAATTTTGGAGGTTTTCATTATTACAAATATGTGTTTATATGTTGGTTTTTGTAATTGAATTTTTAGTCATAGTATACATTTGACAGATTTGGTTACAGTCAAAATAGACTAGTCATTTTAGCCACCAAGTTGTCTAAATTTGTTATGATGAAGTGCTCATTTATGTCCAGCTATGCATGTCCACTATAACTTGAGTGTCTATAATTCCTATTGATGTGTAGTTGTCCATGCTTATAGAGGTGACTAACTTCCTATCTAATGTGGATGCCCACATGGCATGTCCATTGTGACTAACTTGTTTAGTATTCTAGATGATGTCAATTCCAATTGGCATACAATTTGACTAAAATGTCAAATAGTTGTGTTGATTTGATGTGACATGGTATGTCAAGTTTGATTGAGATGTCTAATTATTTATTGATGTAGACACCAAATTGCATTGTATAAAAAACTACATTACACATACAAACTATCAATTTGAAACACATATACATCCACACAACATGTATATTATTCACTAAAAGCACGGACCCAACTACAAACATATACACACAAAATTCTAGGTTGCAACCTAGTATATAAATAATTATTCAAAGTTCATCAAGTTACAAAATATGAACATATAAAGATCAGATGAATGAAATGAAAAAAAAAAAAATTGTAAAACTTTTCAAGGATGAAAGATCAAGAAGGGGAAAAAGCAAAATCACTTTGTTGTTGTGGGGCCCTTTCGATCCACAACAATAAAGTGACATCTATCTATGAAGGAAGGTAGTTTGTTTTGTTTTGAAATTTATTGGGATGCTTCAAATTGCATTCTTGGTCTCTTTGGAAAGCTCTCAAGGAGGAGGGGTGCATTAGCTTGGTTTCATAGCATTTGGACTTGTGGTGTAAAAGTTTCTGAATATTGAATGATTTCTTCACTAAAAGTTAAATAAAATCATAGCTGAAAATTTTGGAGGAATTGGAATGTGCCTTTGGTGTTGTTGGAAAGATCTTGATGAGTAACATTTAATGGAATTTATTTGGTAAGATTTGGATTCAAAATGTGTGGGAGATATTGATTTTTAAATGATTTTTGCCACTAAAAATTGAAATGCGTGGGAGATATTGATTTAAAAGTGATTTCTGCTATTAAAAGTTCAAATAAATTCCAAAAAACCAGGTTTTGTAAGGAAAAATTAGTTGAGGACACTTGACTGTCTACCCTTCAATTCAAGTAGAAGGAATTGTGATGTTCCTTGGTGTTGTTGGAAAGATCTTGACAATTCAAATTTAATGGAATTTAAGATTTCCAGATAATGAGTTCACACTTGGGCCAACAGCATAGGCCACACTATCTATCTATGAAGGAAGGTAGTTTGTTTTGTTTTGTTGCATTTTGTAATTATGAGATCCACCGAACTAGGATGCTTCAGATCATGTTCTTGGTGTCTTTGGAAAGCTCTCAATGAGGAGGGGTGCACGGGCTTGGTTCCATGACATTTGGCCTTGCTGTGCAAGAGTTCTTGAATATTGAATGATTTCTTCACTGAAAATTAAATTAAATCATAGCTGAAAAATTCGGAGGGGTTGGAATGTGCCTTTGGTGTTGTTAGAATGATCTTGATGAGCAGGATTTAATGGAATTTATTCGGTAATATTTGGATGCAGACTGTGGGAGATATTGATTTTAAAGTGATTTCTGCCACTCAAAATTCAAATAAATTCCAAAAAACCAGGTTTTGTAAGGAAAAATCAGTTGAGGATGTGGTAACACTTGGCCCAACGGCACAGGCCACACTAGTGTACATTATTTTTTGGATGAAGTACAGGAATCAGACAGTCTGAGACTCAGTTTGGGGTGGCAACCCAGCAAAGTGTAGACATCTTGCGTATAGGGTTTATTTGTTGTTAGTTCGTGGTTCGTTCTTGGGTGGCTGCTTCGGAGCTTCCTACCCACCCAATCTGAAGACTCTGCAGATTCCTCGAGCATTTTTTTCATTTTTCCTTTGTTCCCAATATGTTCTTTAAGTTCCCAATGTGTTCCCAATGTGTTCCCAATAGTACCTTGCTTTGATCCCCTATGTTTTGCCCAAAGTCCTCCCCTTCTCACCTATATAGGTGGGCCAAAGGGGGATACACTCCATCTATCCATAGAATCTTCTATTTTGGGGAGCCTCTACAGTTTCAACCTTTTTTCCTTTTTTTTTGCGATGGGCCAATCAAATTGGCTCGTTGCCAAAAACAAAAGTTGGACTTGCAAGGCACTCCCAACTAATCAAACATGAAAACGTAAATAGTGTAAAGTGCGTGACTGGCCAATCAAAAAAATAGTTCTTTGTTATTTCCTCTTGTGCAGGCCCTCTTGGAGGCCTAGGGTGAACCAGGAAGGGTATAAACTGGTGTAAAAATCCCAAAGTTTTTGGGGCAGCTTCTAAACAATATACATATAGGGTCCTTAGACAAAAGCAGGGTCTCTGAGTCCAAATTTAACATTCCCCAATTCTCACTCAAGAAGGTGAAGGTATCAATGTAGGTGCTGGTTGACCATGCTTGCGTGGAGGGCACTGCATCGTTAGCAGAAGAGCTACGCGCTTCTAAGAAGCTTTCGTTTTAAGAAATACTTGAGCATCTATAAGGGGAAGAATAGCATCCGGGCACTTCGCACTTTCATCGTTCGCGCACTGTTTCACCGATCGTTGTGTTCCATTTGAAAGCTCATTGAGTTCTACAGATTTTGGTGTAACTGGTTCCAGTTCCACATAAGGCCCCGGCTGGTTTCTCAATTCAATCTCAAGTGAATTTTTTTCCCTAGCTGACAAGTCTGAAGAGGTTTTGTTCAGCTTCACAAATCTGAAAGAGTTTTTTTCTCAGCTCTGCGTCTTAAATTGACATTATTTGTGATTTCTGTTGCAACGGCCAGAAAGCAAGAGAGTCAGTTCTGGGAATCAAAGAATTCTGCTGCCACGGTTCTGTCTCCGTTTCAGTTTCACTTGGAGACTTGGGGATTTTTTGTCTTTGGGTTGATTGATTTTGTAACTAAAATTTCCTTCCCTCATTTACTATTTTGATTGTTTTCTTTCTGCCTGGGTTTTGCTTTGCAGACCCGTTTCAGGAGTAGAGAGGTTATTAGAGGGGAGTTATAGTTTTGTGGCAAAGCTGTGAAAGTGTAAGTATTGAAGAAATCATCATAGTTGCCATTCATAAATTCAATGGAAATTTATTTGGGGAACCACCAGATATGGTCCACACTGTCTACATCTCTACTCACAGTACTCCTAATGTGGGTTGCTTACATCATTGTGGGGATGGTGGACAAGTTTGTGATTACTCCCATGAGGATCAAGAGTATCATGAATAGACAAGGAGTGAAAGGACCCTATTCTCATTTGTTCCTGGGAAACATGCCCGAACTTATTGCACTTGCCGAGGCTGAAGAAGAGAAGGACATGAAGACAGGTGACTACGATATTGTATCTCATATTCTGCCTTTTCATGTTCAGAATTGCCAAGCTTATGGTGAGTTTTTTCCTCTAAGCTCCAAATTTTCATCTCTCTCAATTGTACTAGGTATTTTCATTTCTCCCTATCTTGCAATTATAATTGAGGATTGCAGTACTGATGATTGATCTCTAGAATTAGGGTTTGATAGTTTTTGGAAAGAGGAGGGAGCATCCACAATAGGGTGATGGTTATGTTGAGAATTTTCTACAAGAAACTTAGAATTTGCAATCTTGCCTAAACCGAGTCATATCAAAGTAAGAATGGAGTTTTGAGTGCCCTAGAGCTTACTTTCTCTTTTGTGAAGTTTCATTGTATAATAAAGCTTTTTGGTAAGGATTCTAATGTGTCTTTTAGGCGTATGGGGGACAATTGTGTTTGAGATTGTGAATCTAGACATCTCTTCATGATGAAGCTTGTCGATAATAAGTCATGAACAAAAAATTATTAAATGTTTTGCATGCCAGGAAAGAGCTATTTGTGGTGGTTTGGATGGGAGCCAAGAATAACAATAACAGACCTTGATCTCATTAAACAAGTTTTGACAAACAAGGATCATGTGTTTACAAAGTCTCAAATAATGATTAGATCTACAAAGCCAGTTATTGGAAAGGGGTTGGTGACAACTGATGGAGAGGAATGGGCTCTCCATCGTCGAATTGTAAGCCCTGCCTTCCATCATGAAAATCTCAAGGTACAAACAAAAACAACACTACAAATGTTTTCGACAAATCTTTGGAAAGAATATTTTAGAACTATTATGAATTGAAAAGTCAAAAAACAACTAATAATCTAGAACTTAAACAATGTTGTAGAGTGTCAATTGTTTTTTCCAAGCTATTTCATAAGTATTTAGATTCATTTTGTAATGTTGACAACATTGATGAAAATCCTTGAAATTATCCACCCACCCAAGTTCAAACTTTTTCTGGATAGGGCTATGTTGTAAGAAAACTTGGCATTTAGTGTTTTTTTTATCAACTAGTCTAAATGGAAATACTAGTATATAAACTTGATGGGTTCATGCATGGCATGGATATTATTATTAATTTGCAGGCAATGGTAGTAGCAATGGAAAAGAGTGCATCATCTATGGTAGATGAATGGGAGAAGAAAGTGAGGGATGGTGGGGGCCATGTGGAGCTTGAAGTGGGTGCTTACATGACACATGTGACGGCTGATATAATTTCACATACTGCCTTTGGTAGTAGTTATGAAAAAGGAAAAAAAGTGTTTGAACAACAAGTTGCACTCATTAATCTTCTTGGTCAAAGAAGGAGACAACGATTTGGTGCAATGCCAGGATACAGGTTCATTCATTCATTCATGTCGTATTCCCTAAATATCTTTTATACCATTGATATGATCATGTTGATGTTTTAAACACCATTAATTTTTTAAATATTATTTTATATTGAAAATGTCATGAACTTTAACAAAAAAAAAATGTAGAAGAAAAATTAGTTGAATTTACACTAGAAAAACAAAAGTTCCCAAGAATTCATGAATTTTTCAATCAAAAAGGAGAAATTTGGCCCAATAAAAAAACATTAAACACCATACAAACCTTAAAAAAAACTAGTCTTTAAGTGCAAGGTTTTTAGTTTTCTTATGTTGTTCCATTCCTAAATTTGTTGTTTTGTGTGTTTGTAGTCTTCTTCCAATGCCATTAAACATCAAAATAATTTTGACCCAAATTGCCATCTCAAGCTCTTTAAGGCAAATTATTCAATCACGAAAGGATATGGTGAAAATGGCTGACAACACTTCATATGGAAATGACTTGTTGGGTCTCATGTTTGGTGCAACAATAGAAGAAACTACTATCAAGGGTGGAAAGGTCCATTTCGGCATGAAAGCATTGATGGATAATTGTAAGACTTTTTTCATAGCAGGACATGAAACAACAGCAACTCTTCTCACATGGGCCATGATGTTGTTAGCATCCCACACAACTTGGCAAGAACGTGCTCGTGAAGAAATCATAAAAGTATGTGGACATGGTGATCATGCAATTGATGTCAACATGTTCAACAAATTGAAAACGGTATTTTGAATCTTTAGTCAACCCATTTGAAGTTTTGTTTATCTCACATCTTTGCACAAATTTGATTATTTACAATGCGGTTGGATGTGGGTGCAGTTGACTATGATTTTGAATGAGACTCTTCGTCTATTTTCGCCATTTTCAGGTCAAAGCAGAGAAGCATCAATGGATACAAAATTGGGGGACCTACACATCCCAAAAGGATTGAACTTATATTTTCCTAGGCTTGCCATTCACCATGATCCTGAGTTTTGGGGAACAGACGTACATGAATTCAAGCCAGAAAGATTCATCAATGGTATTACTAATGCAAGCAAAAACCCATTTGCTTTTATGCCTTTTTCATTTGGGCCAAGGTTTTGTGTGGGACAAGGATTTGCTTTGGAGGAAGCAAAACTAGTGTTGGTTCTAGTACTTCAACGATTTCGCTTTCATCTTTCACCAAATTATCGTCATGCACCATACGATAAGGTGACAATTAAACCCAAGTATGGAGTGCCAGTGATTTTGGAATGTTTGTGATTATTATCATGTTATTGGAAAGTTTGTGACTATTGTAACTTTTGTTGATGATTAACAATTTATTGAATTAATTAATCATGGAAAGAACAAGTTTGATGATAAATGTAAAAAGTTAAAGTTAAATGAGGGTGAAAGCATGCTAAAATAGGCCAAAAAAAATAGTTCGCTTAAAATCTCATTTTAAAATATGATAGTTTTCTACAAAAACACAAAAAAATAGATTGGAAAGTTTTTATTTTTCATTTTGAAAACATCCATGCCTACATTGGGTTTGTAGTAAATTGAGTATGAAATTTGAAAAAAAAATAGTATAATAAAAGTGGGTAACAAGTAGGTTTGAAATTGACTAGTAAATATTTTTTTCAAACCTACTTTTACCTTATAGGATAGATATATTTTTATTAGAATGTGAAAAAGATGAAAAGCCATAAATACATTTTAGGCACCTTTTATTCAAAAATTTTAAAAATGTAATATATCATCTATTTATGATCTACATAAGGGCTATAAAGTAGACAATGACATTTGCTTGAATTCCCATGAATATATTTAAACCTACTTTAAACATGTACTTTTTTATTTAAATTTTTAACAAAGTTGAAAAAAATGTTCATATTAATCCTTGAATTTCATAATATTTCAAAACATATTTTTTAGCTACTTTTCATTTATGTTGCAAGGAACATTTGTGATCTACTTTACCATGCTTTCACCCATGAATATAATTTTGTTGGTACTACTAAAAAAAAGATTGTTATATTTCATGATGTTAAAAGGTTAAGTCTTAAATATTTAATTAGATGAGTGTAATTTTATTTTTTTGTTTCTCAATCCATTTATTTGGAGATTATTAAATGTAGTCAGACTTGAGGGAGAAGTACAACATATGGCAAAATGTAAGCAAAAACATTATTATGAATTGGGTAACAAAACCTTTAGCTATTAAAGTATAGTTGTTTGTGAAAACATTTAAAATTATTTTGTGCAAAGAAAAAAACATGTATGTGCACACCCCATATTTTTCTTGGTGTTTTGATGGAGTTTTTATTCATAGTGATTGAATTGTGCAAAAGGAAACAATGTCAAATTTTTTATAAACATCATTTTGTCATTAGACTTACAACATCTTGGTCATTAATGCAACTATAGTCCACTTGTATTATGCAACATTGACACCAAAAAGAACATTTTCCCTTTACTATTGGGCCACCTCCAAACAATAAGCAAAATTCTTTGATGGAAATTCATTAAAAAATAGTGACTTTTCCAAAAATATTACCAAAGGGAACAAGACTTTGAAATACTTGGATTAGTTTGTCCTATTTTTTAATGAAATTATGTTCCATTATTTTCATCCACAAAGGTCCATATATCCATCTACATTACGGCACCTAAAATCATGAACCAATAACATGAATGCAACACAAAGGATGCATGGATGGTGGATGGACAAAAGAACATTTTTACGTTGGGTTCTAATTCACCAACTAACCATATTGGCTCAAGTTTTTGCTTTAATTAACTACATATTAATGACATGTGATAGTTCTTACCTACATGAACCAACCATTTACATGCATTTATTTCCTATTAGCCATTTTTTTATCAAACCTTCCTACATACAAGACCTATCTTGTAGAAAATAGGTAACTAGGGTGCAACTTGATGTGATCAAGTAAGTTAGAAGTTCATGTCCAATTAAATCATGACATGTTTCCAATGGAATAGGGTGCATTGGTGGCCACTACCTAAATTGTTTCCTATTAGATGATGATTTTTTTACTTTTCATATTTGAAGGTTTAACCTCCACCTACATGATGCCATGAGAGAATTTCAACCATAATGAGATCTTCCATTTTGGATGGATTAACCAAGAGTAAGAGTTTAATATTAAGTCATGAACAAGGGATTTGCCCTTTTGCAAATGAAACTTGAGCGAAGTGTTTATGTAGGATGGAAAAACCTAATTGGATCATCCTTAAACAAATGGAACTTTGTTGTTGAAAATAATAAGGTGAAAACATGGTTAGGTGGTTTAGTTTTGGTTTTTTAAAGTTTAGTCTTAACACCACTTTCATTATTAACAACTTATGTGTTCAATGTACATTTCCTTATGTTATGCATTCAAAAATATGGGTAACTCCAAGTTTGTACATGGTTAAATATATAATTGGTCAAAAATTCCATGAAAATGGATTAATAACATATGATGATGTAAATTAAAAATTTAAAAATAAAAAAATTAATATAGTGAAAGTTCTAATGCATTTCTTATTTTTAAACATCTCATTTGATGTTGTCATACTTTTTAATTAAAAAAATTGACCCTACCATGGCATACTTTTAGAATTCACATATTAAATTTGTACTTTATGATCGAAAGAATGTTATTAGTTCCAAAATCCACTATGAATCCATTCTTATCTTATAATTCATTTAATGGGATTCCCAATAAAATATATTGCAACATGGTTGATTAAAAATTTGATAATGTTCATGTGAAATATGACATGACATTTTAAAATCATTTAAAATATGAATATGATAGAACAAATTGTCTCCCTAATCATGCTTTCACCACACAATGGATGTAAAAACCTTGATAGGGTAATGCACAACATTTTAATCCCTTTCAATCATAATGTAATTTTTCATCACCATGGTCAAAACACGTTAGGTGTCTATGGTCAAAATTCATCTTAACTCAACTTAAACATCCCCAATAACAACACATTGACAATTTTGACTAATTCAATGATAAAGTTCATTTTGTCAAAATGTATAGTTAATTTATATACAAAGCCCACAAAATCAAATACCTTTTAACAAAATGAACATTATCATTGAACTAATCAAAGTTGTCAAAAGGTATTTGATTTTGATTTGAACATACACAGGGTAGTTTATGTCACAGATTTATGACTTTTTTACACCATCAATCCAATTTTCACAAAGAATAAAGTTTTGAAATTTAATTTACATTGAACTTGGCGTATAATAGTTTTTAATTAGTTGTGTTATATGCCATCCTTGGCCAAGAATGAGCTAATGACTTCATCACATATCAACAATTTTTCTTGTTAGTTGATGTGGAAAACATTAATCACCTTTTGGTTATGGTCCATATCAAATCCCTTCACCCATGAAAATTCAATAGCATGATATCCCTTCCGCATAACCAAATATATTCATGCTTTTTAATTGATTTATTCAATTGTTTGTCTTTGACCAATGTTGTGATCTTTTTTATTTTCATAGTTTTACTTGCCTTCATTATGCCAAAACATGGCATCCATGATTAAACTAGGGTTCAATTTGACTAGAAATGGTATGAATGACTAACCTAGTTGAGAAGGATCAATCATGGATGCCATGTTTTAACGTAGTGAGCTTAAAAGCATGTTACATGATCCAAAACATTTTTTCAAATTCCACATTGATAGATGTATATCATTGTAGAAAATTCATTTTTCAAATGATGCATTGAAAAATGCTTATAATGAAATTATTTTAATTATAAAAAGCATCCAATGGTGTGAAAATCATTCATTAAGATGCAAGTATGCTTAAATATTGTAAAAAAATTATCAATAATCCAATAGTGGAATACCCAAGTGATTGAGTATGAAAGAAACTAAGAATTGGATATGTGAAGGATTTGGAAACTTGTTTTGAATCTCTTGTCAAACAAGATTTCATCATAATATAATGTTTTGTAAACACTTAGATAATCAAGGAAAGTCTTTAAGCTTTTTCCTTTTTGCTTTCATGTGTTGGGTGTGCACATGAATGGTTGCATATAACATAGCTACGATGGAATGGTTCTTTTGTTGTTGACTTGCAAAATTGAGTAGGTCCACAATAAAAAACACAATTTTGTGCATATTGTATAAAAACTAAGTTGCCATAACGTTCCTTAACATATTGGCGAATCACACCATAGCAACTACTTGGGATTTTTTTAATCATAGGAGTTTGAAAATCATCTCTAAATTATTTTTAAAAAAATTGTTATTCATTTTTTGAATTATAAAAATTGGCCCAATTTATCACTACACTAGGTAGTTAAAAGAGGGTGAATAATTAATGGCATCATTAGGTTGCACTTTTCGTTACCATAACATTTAGATTAATTCCTCTTTCAAAACATAAGTTGTGAAAAATTATTTAGACATAAAATATATTTCATAAATTCTCTTCTAAAACTTAGAGATTTTAGATTTTACATTCATTTTTTGTCCAATACCTTCCTTTTCAAAATCTTGCAACCTTCCAAATGCAAACCACATAATTTTTTTATAAAAATGCTACCAAGCTTGGAATTTGATTTAAAACAAAGTTGGACAATTATTGCATTCATGTTTTTATACTATTATCTAGCATATTAAAGTCATCTTCAAAATAACCTTGGCTTTGGGCCCTTTTTTCATCTTGTAACCCTTTTTCACCTACTATTTCATTTGTTAGATATTTGTACAAAACAAGTTTCATCAAAATGGTGATTCAAATGTTGAATTTGGACACTAATTGCATAGGATTCAAAATGCTTGCTGAATAGTTGTAGCATTAATGACAACAACAACAAAAGAAAACTAAAATCTCAAGTTGAAATTTATTTTATCACTAACATTGGGGGAAATGAGTTTTAGGCCCTATTTAATGTCAATGTATTTTTTTTTTGTGTCAAGTTTTCAATCTCACCGTAAACTCACCCGCTTTATATGATAAAGGTGCAACTTTTTATATTGAGTACCCTTTTAGTTGTGGATAACTTTATTATTTCATAATTTTACTTGACATGAAAGCAAAGAGAAAAGTGCATGATGATGTCTAATGGTGCTTGTCTTGTTCTTTACATTCAATTTTGTGTCCTTGGCATTGGACATGTTTTGTTTTGTTTGTGTGCTCGACCATTCCTTAGCCTCTATGTCTCCCTATGTCTCTGGAACTTTCTATGTTTCATTAATTTAGTTTTATTCTCATTACCTTCTTCAACTTTCGTATATTATTTGTCAAATATTTGTCGCTCTCATTACTGACTTGTATTTGTGTGACTTGACTCCTTCCCTACAATTTGTTCCATAAAAGATGTGGAGTTCCCTTAATTTTATTTTCTTATTCTAAACCCAACCCCAATATCTTGGGGTTCTTTGTCTTGAGTGATTGCTAAGATAATCAGGGCTCATGATCAACAGTTTTTTCTGTGATGAATTTTTGCTATCTTGAAAAGAGCTTTCACAAAAACTTGGAAAAACTTGAATTTTTTTCTTTTAGAGTAATATTTCCAAGTTATTTCAGGAAATTTTTATCACCTTAGAAATATATTAAAAAAGAAAAAAATTACTTATGCCTCTCACTAAAAAGAAAAGGAGATATACATGATCACCATAGTAGTGAACCTGCCAAAGACTGGCAAGAGAGGGTTGATTGGAGAGGCAGATGAAATTTTTAAAAAACAAGGGCGCCAGATGATGAACATTCCAATGACAGTTGAGGATGTCCGAAGATGGATGACCTACCTACTTTGGTAATCAGCTGACATTGTGTTTTATACCTACAAGTTTTCAGGAAATGAAAATAACAAATTCATTGATCCCAAAAGGGTGGAGGGTACAAATTACCATTACAATATCACATTTCTGCAAGAGGGAAAAACAATAAACAGGAAAACCCTGTCACTTAGGACTTCTGAGAGGCTGATTGAGTAGCTATAATGACTTTCATCAACACCCAATAGTCTAAGGATATAGATGTTTACACTTTGTTGGTTCATTGGGTGGTGATCAGATTCGTGGCTTTGAAGCAACTTGATGTCCTGTAACTTCTCTCCCTTCTCCCTTTTCCTTTATTTTTTTACTCCTTTGGACATTTTCCTAATCTATGGTGTGTTTTTTAATACAGCTTTACAGGATTTGATAGATTCATGGGATTCCTATAATGGCATTGCTTTTGAGGGTTTAGGGTTTAATGGGATTTCATAGGTGTACACGTCACAATTTGTTCTCAGAGACAGATTGAAATACTAGCAACCCTGCTTTTGAGGGTTTAATGGGATTTCACAGGTGTACACGTCACAATTTGTTCTCAGAGACAGATTGAAATCCTAGCAACCCTCCCAGTCAGGGTTTTTGTTTTCCAATTTTGTAATTTAGTTAAACTGTCCATTATTATCCACAAGAGGAATTAGCCAAATCTGGCTACAGGTCAGAGAGGGAAGTAGAAAAGTTCAAGGTGCAGGAACCCATTGTCTAAATATGGCGATTTCAGGAAAAAGTTCCTGGAGATTTGGCGACTTTGGTGTATTTTTTTTCACAAAAATCCTTAATTTGGACGAGTGGGACAGGATTTCGTTTTGTTGCCAAGTGGCGAAAGTTTCCCGCAATAAAGGACCCACGCTGAACTGTGGGACACCCTGATTTGTCTCTGTCTGTACTTTTAGAACTTGATTGTCTTGTGAGAGAGTAGCCATGCTGCTGGGCCGGAGGAGGAGTCATTGACACACAGACCTTGAAGAGCAATACAGGCTGAGGGCCTACATAGTTGATGGAAAATCCAAGTTTAGTACATTGAAACCTACCAGCAGCATATACATGAATGAGCACATGTATTTTGGAAAATGCCAACCCCCTTGTTTCTTATGTCCAACAGTCATCCTACACTAAAAGTGACTTCTCTTTTAGTGGGCATGCATGTCTTCCAGACTGCATCTTGACTTTTGTAGCAACTTTACTTACTGGCATTGGGTGCTTTGTGAGGATATTTTGGCCTTACACATATAATGCCGCCCCCCCTTATGCATTTAGATTCTCTGTAGTACTGCTTCTTTTGCCTTTCAATTTGCACGACACCCTATAACTAAGATAATGGAGTAGAAAGAAAGCATGACCATTCTGTCTTCAAACATCCCATTCAGCGGTTTTTTGGGGGCGGATTGTCCCCGTTTGGTGACCAAAAAAATCCATTGGGACTCACATGAATGATTTTTTCAAAAAAAAGTTCACTAGATCAGGAGAGTAGGATTGTCCCCATTTGGTGACAAACAAAAATCCATTGGGACTCACACTAAGGATTTTTTCAAAAAAAAATTACTACTTCAGGAGAGTAGAATTGCTGAAATCACATATTTAGACTTGAATACATTCCAGCAAGTTGTCAATACATATAGCAAGATTCTTGAAATTTTCTACTTTCATTGCTGTCTCGTAGCCAAATTTGGTTAATCCCTCTTGTGGTTAATCACTAGTCTGCCTGCCTCACAAAATTAGACCATAAAAACAACCCTGTCCCAATACGGCTAATGAAGCAAAAATCAGACAAATTCAAAATTGCCCATGTGCATTTTCAGTGTTTCAGTATTGGATTCTATTGTTTTGTGTGACAAATGGAGAGGAAGGACAGGAAGAGTTGTGAATTATGAGAAGCAAAAGTGTTGCTGACAGAAAATTTCTAAAAGGAGAGAGTATTTTGCAGGTCACCCCAGACTTATGAATCAAGCAAGCACTTGATCCACTATCAGCACAAAGCAGTGATAGACCGACCAACATAGCAGCTTTTAAGAAAGGCTCAATTTATGAAGACATTTACTAAACCCATGTGCAACAGATTCTTCATCCAGGCAAAGATTAATTCTGCACTCACAAAGACCTGCAGAAAATTTCTAGGTGTGTATTTGGAGGCCATGTTTTCTACTGTAGTTTCCTGTCGCCTAAGGGAGGGGTTATTTTGTTTTTGAACTGGTTTTTCTGTTCCATGGATGGATCTTCTGAACTACCTAGAGTGGGATCTTCCATTTTATGCAGCATTGTTACATGGGGTAACACGCTTGGATGAGGGCATTACTGAAATTGCACCACCATGCTGGTGATGTCCTCATCCAACACAGGGCTTTACCCTACACTTAAAGGTTTGATCAATCGATATGAACAATCAAACTTCTCCTAGTCTCCCTTTGTAATCTAAGAGAGAGGATCATGTTATGTGCAACTGGCAACGTTTGTGAGTTTGAAAAATCTCGTGTGGAGCTCAATGTGATATCATATTGTGTTGACAGATTTGACACATTGATGTTGAATAATTATTATAATTTCTCTTGAGAATCTGGCACATACTATAAGAAACTATTCATGTGTAGTTTTTATTCTTTAAGTTCAGCTTAATTGCATTTCATAAAATTTCAAAAGTGCTGAATTTTTTTTTTAATAGTTACTTATTGTTGAATCTGCTAGCACACTATACTAGCTAGGATACGGCCACCAATAATTTTTTAAAAAAATTCCAATTTGTGATGCAATTGAAGTGATGATCACCCAAAAGACAACTTTGCCAAATCTGGCTATAAACTAGAAGTGAAAATAAAAGAATTTAAGCATCCTTTCATACTTTTGGCAACCCCATGGAAACGTAATATGGAATCTGGAAATTTTTAAATCATTTTAAAATTATGTTTTGAAATTTGGTGACTAGAAAACCCAAAAAAAAACACTTATTTGGGCCATTTGGAAAAAAAATAATACCCCTCAAAACTCAAAACCAATAACACATGTCTCTCAATACAGTTTTAAGCAGTGTTGAGAGGTTCTCACTTTTTGGATCCTGGAACCGACGGGTAAAGGCAGGGTATATGTACCCTTGACTGATGGTTCTCAAAATCCAGTTCTGACCCTCAAACAGTGTTGACCCTTAATTGGGCTTCTAAGAAAATCAAAGAACCTACCCTAAACCACCAATATTGGCTGGGTCTTTCATGAGAATCGCGAGTTCTTTGAAAATATTAAAGACCACAATCCAGAGGCTCCAAGAGTCTGAAATTTTCAAAATGTTGGAACTTGAGGTTCTTTGATTTCTAAAACTAAAAGCAACCCAAAACAGAAGGTTCTTAACAAAATCAAAGAACCGGCCAACACTGGTTTTAAAGGCTAATTTGGTGGGAATGAGAAGGCAACTGGCGGCCTGGCCAGGAATGACAGACTGGGACTGCAACCCATGGACCAGAACCACCACACACCACATGGATGATGGGGGAGGTGGGCTGGGTGAGAACTAAAAGTTAGAGGCCACTGCAGGAACACAGTGACAATAACATAAATCGTGACAAGATGTCAAGATTGGAGACTGCTCATTTGAGACAAAGGTTGCTGATTCAGATGTCAGATGATTTGTCCTTAACTATGTCTTCTCAGATGCTTCTGAAGTCTAGTAATTAAACGTTGAACCCTTCCCGCCCCAAACAAATATAAAGACTGTACATAATACATACTAGTGTAGCCTGCGCCATTGGCCCAAGTGAGAACTTGATACCCAACTATTTTTTCTTTTCAAAACCTTTTTTTCAATTTTATTGAATTTCCAATCACAAAAATTACTCAAAATTTTCTATCTCCAGCACCTTAGGTCTGAAAATTTCCAAATCACCTTTATTAAATGCTAATCAATGAGTGCTTTCCAACAATACTAAGAGTGTGCCCAATTTCCCTTATAATCTTTAGTTCTGATTTAAATGAATTTTCAATGAAAAAGTTATCCAATAAAGAAATCTGTAAAGTCATCGCCTTCTAGGCCCTTCTTTCATCCCTTAACCCCTCTTTTAATTTTGATGCATTGTTATTTGTAAAGTGATGAAATTTCACTAAGTTAAGGCATCAAATGTTAAAATTCAAGATTAAATGCACATGGCTTGAGAATAATTACAACAGTAATACATGTCATAGCATTGAAAATGTAGCAGGAGTAGTGCAGGCGCTTAGGACGAAACTAATTTTTGCACCAAAATCAGTGCAAACTCCAGTTCCGCTCCCCATTAATTTGGTTTGTTAAAAATTGAGTCCCTATCACTGATTTCGTACCCTATTGGGATCAAACTGGCTGAACTCGCCCCCTAACCGCGGGACTCTACAAATAACTTTGATATTCAATAACTTTCTCATTATGGGTTGAAATATTATGAAACCAATTCCTGTGCACCCCTTATTCATTGAAGGCTTTCCAAGATTACCAGAGCATGCCAAGAGGTCCCTTGATTCTCCATTTGGGAGATCTCAAGTCAAGAGACAAAACAAACAAATTATCGTCCTTCAGAGATAGATTCCCCATTTTTACAATGATGGGGGAGAAAAGAGGTATTCAAAAAGGAAAAAACCACCTTGTTGGCATTTCCAATTTCCTACATTAGCCTTGAGATCTTCATGTAAAGACCAATGTTGGGTAGCTTTTGGGGTTTTTCAAGAACTACTGGTTCTAGTTCTTGGAATTTTAAATAACTGTCTTGATTCTATATATTTTTCCCTAGATTAGTTTTTTTTTGCCAGGGTTTCAGATTTTTAAAATTGAATTTCCATAGTTAGTTCTCAAATGGGTTGTTTTCACAAATTTGACGACTATTGGTTTTCCTAACTAGTTCTCTTAACCCAATTATCATAATTTATTTTTTCAAATAAGTGATAAAAATTTCCCCAAAAAATCAAGAAAAAGAATTTTAAAAAACTAATCAATATAAATGATCATGATGAAAAACGCATCATGTTCCCCATTATATCTCCCCCACCTCATTTCATTCAAAGGCCCCTTCAAACTTTTCTAGTTTTTTTTTAATTGGAGTTTGTTTCAATTAGTTGTACTAAATTAGAAAGTGAACTCAACCTATCACATGATCATTAGGTCAATTTTTCTTCACAAAGATCAAAGTATCTTAACCAAAGAAAGAAAAATAATTGTTTTAATTTGTGACCTTACAATGTTAAGGATATGTTAGGCTAAAAAGGTTATCTAGAAAATATTGATTCATGGTTCTTGATTTATTCAATTTGTGGAAGAGGTTACATGGTTGTCACCCATAGTAGTATTATCCAAGAAAAATGGCAAATTGAAAATCTGTATAGATTTCAAAAATTTGCAACCACAAAGAAGGATTTATACCCATTACTTTTCATAGATGAACTGTTGAACACAGTAGTAAGGTATGAGGAATATTTTTTCTTAGATGGATATTCAAGATATCATCAAATCTCTATAGCTCCATAGGACATATATAAGATTGCATTTGTTATAAACTAAAAGGTTTTTATATGGAAGGTGATGCCATTTGGAGTTTAAAATGGAGCTCCAATATATCATAAAGTTGTTACCAAAGCATTTAGAAAATATTTGGACAATTTTATGAAAATATGTTTGGATGATTTTACAATGTATAGTGACATGAGAGTCATATGTAAAAGCTTAGACTATGTTTTCAAAAATGTAGAGAATATGACATAAGTCTAAATCCAAACAAATGTGCATTTATGGTATTTTCAAGGATGATATTGAATTTTATTGTTTTCAAATGGAATTTACTAGATCCACGAAAATACAAGCAATAATATACATGCCACCACCTAAGAATCATAATAGATTCGAATATTCAATGGGATGACACAGTTTTACAGACGCTTTATCAAAAAAATTGTTGTTATTATGGCACCTATCACTAAATTAACCAAAAAGACAAATTTTTCTTTGGACAAAGGGATGCCAAAAGGCTTGGGAATTGATTGAATAGAAGTATATTGAAGCACCGATATTGATATCACCAAATTAGCATGTGGAATTTCATGTTGATACAGATTGTCGCAACCCTAGCTTTGGGCTCGTGACCAAGGCAAAGGGAATTGCAAGGGTGCGGGCCAAAGAGGATGCCCGGGAATTAAGCCAAGAGGAAGCCCAGGAGTTAAGCCAAGAGGATGCCCGGGAGTCAAGGCAAAGGCATTGCAAGAGTGCGGGCCAAGAGGAAGCTCGGGAGTCACATCACATACTCCTGGGAGTGTTAGAAAGTGTGAGGGAGTGAACCTTCACACTCCCAAAGCAACTCCCACTTGGGAGATGGAATCCCGGTGGACTCCCGAAACTTTAGAGAGCGATTGCAGGGGTCAAAACTCAATGGCTCGTGGCGTTCTTTATATCATTGAAAAGCTCTTGGAGCGTAGATGTCTAAAATGGGCTCGCTTGGCTCATTTGAACATCTGAAACACAAGTTATGACCAAAAGAAGGGCCGGGAGTCGAACTGCCAGTTTGACTCCCGACCACAAAAAGTCGGGAATCGACCTCTTCCCGATTTCCGATTCGAGAGTGCGACACGGCGTTGGAAAGCTCTCGACGAGAGCTACAACTTTGCTTCAGATCGCATCGCGATCCGAGGTCTGCTCGCAAAGTTATGGGGCTCCAAAGTCTCGAGAGTCCCATTTGGCGCGATTTCGGGACTCCCACTCGGGAGTCCCGAGAAAAATAGCCATTTGGATGTAACCTCCGTGGCCAGCCACAAAGTATACTGTAAGGGGGAAGGTGGTGGCTTCCCCCAAGTCCGGCCGTGGTGAGTCTTGTGTGTCCGTGTTGCCCATGGCTCGTCCTACCACCAAGGGTGCTCCAACTTTGCACTAACCACTTTGTGTGGGTTGTGTGCAGGCCCGTGTGAGTGACTAAAGCTTGTCAACTTTTCCTAGTCCCATCCCGGAGCTCCAACACACCCC
>Ga0116231_10000640_pt1 | contig 63738 bp, 46 predicted proteins | sample S1TSphgellanicum_2_FD_89695 | JGI IMG/M metagenome (GOLD analysis project Ga0116231, IMG submission 89695) | Host-associated microbial communities from peat moss isolated from Minnesota, USA - S1T2_Fd - Sphagnum magellanicum MG | ecosystem: Host-associated > Plants > Peat moss > Unclassified... | reverse complement strand
TTTTTTTTTTTTTGGGGTGGGCCAAAAAAAAAAACCCATTATGAAAAAAAAAAAAAAAAAAAGCATGGGAGATAGCCCATCTAATGAATAAGAGAAAGGTGAACAGGTACATTACATACGATGTTGGGACATGGACCCATTGTGGTCTAATGAAATTGTTAGATTGATTCTAGTTAGAAGTCTTATTCAAGAAACAAACCCATATTCGTAAAACAACAATTTCATTAGACTTACCAGATGATGGAAACAAATGAGTTGTGAATATATCAAATAACATCAATGCCTTTAAAATTGCAAGATTATGACAATGTATTGGAATGCCAACAACCAGGCTACTCTACAACATGTTATAAGGACACAAAATGTCATTTACTCCAGCACACTGGAGCCTTCAACTACTCCCATCCACTAATCAAAAAGTAGCATTATATGGAAAACTCTCTAACATGCATAAAACTTATGGTTGGAATCGCCAACCACAAGGGCTAGGGGAGAATCCAGGGTAGCCTAGAGCTTGTTCTTTAAAAATGTTAAAGATGAAAAAATAGTTATCATCCTACACTCTCAGTAACCATGAACTATGGACATCTTCATAGCTTAATGTATTCAAGGAAGGGAGGAATATGTCAAATTCCATGTTCTATATTACCATGCCAATGCTTACAACTATTATTGTCTATACACACATCATAAATAACAAAAATCACCTTAATGGTGCAAGGTGAATGCATGGTATGATGGCTCACTTTTTAAGTTAGAATAATAGTTTTTGTAGGGTGTTTTATGTTTAAATGCTTATGGTGGATAATTTAATTTAAAATACATTTAATGATGATTCATTCTAAACTAACAACTTGATTATGGAGACATTTGCACAATCATTTTTTGAAAATAATGCATTCATTATCAATGGTGGATTTTTAAAAATTTTAAAATGGACTAATCAATTAATTATATTGTTAAAAAATAATAATTAATATTGAATTTCATTTAAATTTTTCTATAGTGATTAAGCATAGGTTGAAAATGAAATCATAAAGTTAAATGTGAAATCTTTCTTGCGAAACTTTAACCAAATGGTAGTTATGATTTTTGAAACATTAGAATTAAACCTTATTTTCAGAATTTGTTTGAAATGATTTTTTTTTATTTGTCAAAAACATTATGCCTAATGAGTACAAAATTGAAATATTTAAATGGGCTTTTATTCTTATGAACTTAATATGGGTTTTTCTTTTAGGATTTTCAAATTAATTTCACCATAACAATTAATAACATTTTTCAATATGGGTTTTGAACTAGTTTTAAGAGATTTCATAAGTAATTGAAATTTTAGTAATCAAAGATTACACTAATGCAATTTTAAATTTTAATATCATATCCATATGGATCATTTATAAAAATTTGTTTGTGATTCTTGTGAGTGTTGTATTTGCCTAAGATGAACCATTAGACAATGCACACACCTTAGGCATCATTTAAAAATCATTTCCCCTATCTAGGGTTAAGGTCCCTCTAGGCCAAATAGTAATGTAAAGAATCCCTCCTATAAATCCACCACAAATGACACCTTGGTTTTAAGGTGGAAAAACCAATAGGTTGGATACAAATGTCAACCCCATCATTAATCAACTAATTATAATCCTTCCAAATTTTTAACCAAAGTGGATCATCATGGAGAAAAATTAAGTTATTTCCTTATTAGTTATTTATAGAAATCCTTGAGTTTATTTGATGCATTGAATGCAAAACCACTTTTCAATTAATATTTCATCCAAAGGTGGCATTAAACATCCCATATGTCAACCTCTCGAACACCAATCACACACCAACATAATTGTTACCCTTGAAAATTATTTGCATAACATACATGAAAGGCAAGCAAGGATAATAATAAAAAGTAGGTCAATTTTGCCATCCGCATTAATAAGGTGACATGATGCACAATTTTCACATGGTCTTTCCATGTTTAACCATCTCAACCTTCTAACAACAATATTTTAAAAGATAGTACCTTTCACACATGTAGAATAACACATTTTATAACCACATCTAGCATAGTTGGTGTGGTTTGTTGGAAATATACATAATATCTTTGCTCGAATTTATGGACTCAAAGTCTATAACCATTTCTTCAAATAATGGCATAACATAATGTATTTTGATGTTAAGCAAATTGTCAAAATTTTCATAACCATTGGCATTATACATCAAATAGAGCTACTTGTTATTCACATAACTAAAGCCAGACATTCAAATCATCCAAATTATTCACTGCCATCACATTGCATCAAATACAAGTTGGTAGTTCAACTTCATGGCCCAATAGTAAAAAATATGGTGAAAAGGATGCAAGAGAAGCTTGTTGATTAAACCTATATCCCATGGTTAACCATGGTAATTGTAGGTCTACTATTTAGTATGGCCTTTTTAAAACCCATACTTCCAGAAACAACACTTCACTATTTACACCATTTGTTCAACTAACAAATCTACTTCGGATGGTCTTGTGAAATCGTGTGAAGATCAATTAGTGTTATTTTAAGAAATTCTTGAAATTCCTTAAAAAATTTCATATTTTGGTTAATGAACATTTGAGTTGGAATACCAAACCAACTAAATACCCTATTCAAGAATGTATAAGTAGCACATTCATTATTGCCATCCAATATTGGCACCAATTTTAACCAATTCCAAAACTGTTCAATCATAACCAAAACATATTTATTATGTCAAGTTATCAAATTCTTTGGGTTAACAAAATCCAAATTCCACCAATTCCCAAGCCCCATGATGGACAATAATGATAAATGAAGTGTAGGTGCATTAAATGGCATTCAATACAATTCAATCACACCACACATTGAAAAACAAACTACTAAACTTGCAATTATATCCCTTGCCATAAATATTGTGCTTGGAAAAAATTATAAATTTATTAGACCCCAAAATGGCTTAATTTTCTCATGCACATGTTGAATAAAGCCTTCATGATGTTTTAGGAGAGGTACTATTTACATTCATCCATCTATACACACTTGTAGGAAAGAATTACCTTCCCACTTGGATTGTTTAACCTTTTACACAATGTGATCATTCTCCTTGGGTGTGAACCCAATTGAAATTTCACCTTCTTGCAAATATGCAATAATAGATGCATCTTCATGAGTAATTAACGCATCATTGCCCTTTGGCTCAATGTTCACATCATGATAATCCCCATTACCCATATTAGTATGAAATGCATATCCATAACACCCTATCAAGGTACATAAGTATGTAAAGGCATGTTAATTCAAAACTATTTTCAAATCCACATCACCATGCCAACAAGCCCCAATGGTATCATCTTCATTGGAACTGGTGTTCCAATTTAACCCATTGGCATCAAAATTAACCCTATTAGCCATATGAATTATATCAAAGTCATAGTCCTATAAAATAAACACCCACTTGATTAATTTTTGTATGAAACAATTTATTTTATTAGGAATTTCAAAGGTTGGTGATTTATAACCAAAGTGAATGGGCTACCATATAAATAACACCAAAATGATAAAATCGCCCAAACAACAACAAAACATCCCTTTTCATATAATTATATTTGGCCTTCATCTTGTTATTGGATTGATTAACGTATGCCACCATAAATTTTCAATCGTCACCATCAAGTTGAATAAACAAGGTTCCCAAGCTTAAAGTACATTAATCAAATATGTAATTAAAACGGTTGTCCTCATATTGGTTGTCACAAAATAGGAGTTGATGTTAACCTAGTTTCCATTCCTTGAAAAGTTTTGTCACAACCCCACTTTGGGCAAAGTGGGAAAATGCAAACTCCCACTCCCAAAAATGGAGACTTGGAGTCTTCCGGGACTCCCGAAAACTCAGAAGACAATTTGAGGGGACAAATCTCCTCGCCTTGATGCGTTCTTTATATCAATGGAAAGCTCTTGGAACGTAGATGTCCAAAATGGCCTCGCATTGCCCATTTGGACATCTGCAGCCCAAGTTATGAGCAAAAGAAGGGTTGGGAGTCAAATTGCCAATTTGACTCCCGACCACTAAAAGTCGGGAATCGACCTCTTTCCGACGTCGCCTTGAAGAGTGCGACATGGCGTTGGAAAGCTCTCGACAAGAGCTACAACTTTGGTTCAGGACTCATCCCAATCCGAGTTCGGGGCGAGGAGCTGTGGCCGTCTAAAGTCCCGGGACTCCAACCCGGGACAGTTTCGGGACTTCCACTTTGGAGTCTTGGGAAAAAAAGGTCATTTGAATGTAACCTCAGCGGAGAGCTGCAGAGAATACTATATGGGGGAAGGTGGTGGCTTCCCCCGAGTCCGAGCCGTGGTGAGTCAAGTAGTCCAAGTTGCCCGTGGCTTGTCCCAACACCCAAGGGTGTTCCCGAATGTGAACTAACCCCTTTGTGGTTGGTTTTGGATGCAGATTCGTGCTTGATCTTCTAATCCATCTTCCTAGTCTAATCTCGGGACTTCTAGCACACCCCTCTACCCCTCTTTAGTGTTGGAAGTCGGGAGCGCCCCTCAAGTCCCATTTTTCCGCAACTACACATAGTTGGACCCTCAAGTGGGTTCAACCCGGGGCTTGAGAGTGCGTCAAGTTCAATCCTATGCCTCACTTTAAATGTAATCATGGTCAATCCTCATCATTTGGGTCAAAGGTTTGGCAATGTTGTTAAATCTTTTGATGAATATTCGATAATAATTACACGTCCTAAAAGGCCTATAACTAATTAACATTTGATGGTTAAAAAGCTTGTGAAATAGTTTCAACCTTGGCCTAATTTTAAACTTTCAATCCATTTGAATAAATCATATGACCCAAATATTCCACCAAGTGTGAAAAAATTAACATTACTAGGATTGACGCGCTCTTAAGTCCCTTGTTGAACCCACTTGAGGGTCTAACTATGTAGAATTGTGGAAAGTTGGGACTTGGGGGGCCACTCCCGACTTCCAGCACTAAAAAGGGGTAGAGGGGTGTGCTAGAAGTCTCGGGATTAGACTAGGAAGAGGGACTAAATTATCAAGCTTGAATCTGCATCCAAAAACCAACCACAAAGGGTTAGTTAGCATTCAGGAACACCCTTGGGTGTTAGGACAAGCCACGGGCACTTTGACACACAAGACTCATCACGACCCGGACTTGGGGGAAGCCACCACTTTCCCCCATATAGTATTCTCTGCAGCTCTCCGCCGAGGCTACATCTGAATGGCACTTTTTCCCGGGACTCCCAAGGAGGAGTCCCGAAACTGTCTCGGGTTGGAGTCCCGATACTTTGGGAGCTCATATTTCCCGATTCCGACCTCCGATTGGAGTGAGGTCTAAACCAAAGTTGTAGCTCTCTTCAAGAGCTTTCCAACGCCATGTCGCACTCCTTCAGCTGATGTCGGGAAGAGGTCGATTCCTGACCTTTAGTGGTCGGGAGTCAAATTGCTAGTTTGACTCTCGGCCTTTCTTTTGCCCATAACTTGGGCTGCAGATGTCCAAATGGCTCATGCGAGACCATTTTGGACATCTACACTTCAAGACCTTTCCAATGAGACTAAAAACACTCCAATGCAAGGAGATTTGACCCCCTCAAATCGAGCTCTGAATTTTCGAGAGTCCCAGAGGACTCGATTTTCCCACTTTCGAGAGTGTGAGTTGCATTCTCACACTTAGCCCTAAAGTGGGGTTGCGACAAGGATGCAAATTAAGGTTATGTTCCTTAAATCTTTCAAATACTTTCTATAAACGTTACATGTTATCATGGAATTAGGTTTAAAATAATGATGTCATTAATGTAACATTTAACAAAATTAAGACCTACCAACACCTTATCCATAACCCTTTGGAATTTTGCACATGCGTTCTTTAGTCCAAATGGCAAGAATTGCCATTGGTATAAACAAATTTTCCATGTAGATCAATCCCCCAAAAACTTGTCTTGACCTTGTCACCCTCCCTCAATGACAATGAATGGTAATTATAACACAAGTCCAAAGTGCTAAAAACCTTGCCTTGCCCAAGGGCATTAAAAATCTCCTTTGGTAAAGGGCATGACATACTTGTCCAAATGTGTTTGTTTGTTTGTCAACCAATAATCTTCACACATGTGGCATTCAATCTAATTGTAAAAATTGTCATTTTTGGTTAACATCACTATTGTTGAAACATATTTACCTCTAGATAATTTCCCTAAACTAACATCCATCAAACTTTGTTGTTTAAACTTAAACCAAGGTTCTTTCCACCTCATTAAGTTTTTAAGGTCACCTGAAAATTGAATTATCATTTCCTAATATGACATGGACCTTTGTCTTTTCAATCGATTTAACTCCTTTAGCTTGAAGGTGAAACTCCAATGTGATCATGTAATAACCATCTCGTTTTATGCAACTCACCTCATGTAATTGTTGAACCAATCTTTGATTACCATGTTTTTGCAAACAATCACACTTTGGGTTGGATGACATATTCTCCCCATTGCCCAAAGATGAAAACATTGATTTGATTGCTCAATTACTACACATGAAATGGGGGGATGCCAAATTGTCCTAACCACCTCACATCATCAAATCCTTCCCAACACCCATACATCCCCCTTGACATTTTTGATCCCATAACTTCCAAGGATGTGCAAATTGTTTTGCTACAACATCCTAAACCCTAAACCCTTTGCATTAATAGAATTGCCCAACTAGAAGTGCAACATGTGATAATTAAGGTAGAACATATGGGTGTGATTAGGCAAAATGTCTGCGTTCTGGCAATAATAAATTAAACATTTAAATGAAGGAATAAATGTCCATAACTTGTCCCAAAATCTGCCTATGAACTCCTTTGGAAATGTTTAACATGGTTGTGGTGTTAATTTGGAACCCCATAACATGCTTATTTTCATTGGCATTGACTCCTCCATACTAGATGAATTAAAGTCCCAAATTATCCTTGGGCCTCCATCTTGAAATGTATGAGAATGTGGAAAACTCAAAAACATCAATAAGGTTGTTGTGGAAGGCCAAAACTATTGACCATTACTAAAAGTGGTCAATCATCATGACAAACCACACAAGAATGCTTGTTTAAATCAAAGATGTCATCCATTAAACATGTGAATGATTTAAAATGGAACTTATATGTTTACTGGATCACCTTTAGTGATGTTGAATTAATCCACATCCATTAAATCGATGGGCATGAAAACCAACTATTGCAACATCCACTTGCATTGGCTTGTTGATACACACTTTAATCTATTACTATCCTTCCAAAATAGTTGATCAAGAATTTCTCTAGAAAGTTAACTAAGTGGGTCTTTATCTTGCAAGAATATGGTTTTGATGTAATTCATCAAACAAGTAAGGTTCATTGGAAGGTCAATGGGTTAATTCAAAACCCAAGTTCCAATGAGGATGCCATTGGGGTGCATTCATAGTAAAAGTGCCAGGTACTCAATGTTTTGTAATGACTGGGTTTAATCATATTTTACACCATTCACTTTGAAATATATAAAAAAATTCACCCAACTTTTGGTAATGTTACCTACTTATATACATTAATGAATTTCAAATACAAAAAACTAAATGTGTAGACAAAATGATTATCCTTTGAATATAAGAAGTGATTAAATCTCCAAAATAAACTACACATCCCAAAATTGTATTTTAAATTGAACTTTACATTATTTGGAAGAAGTTTATCACATAAAATCATTTTAAAAACATACAAAAGTTGAAAATCAAACATAATTATGCATTTTTCAAGACAACCTGATAGAAATCCATGAAATAAACTATTTAATTAATATTTTTTCCTCCATAAAATTTATCCATGCCCTTCACCGTATAAAAATGAACAACTTTTGTTAAAGACACATCATCAAATTTTGTAATTTAAACGGCCAAAAACATGTTTTAACCAAATATGTAGATTAGTGTAACAAATAATTTTTTTATTAATCTCGATTCCTTTTGCATTTTTAATCATAAATATGAATCTTCTCTCAAATTTTAGAAATGAATGGTGCACATTTGATAAACAAAAAGGACGTTCAAATCTAAAAGCAATATTTGACGACTACGTTTTAAGTGTTTTATGTGCAAGAAGGGACTTTCAAAACTTAATGAAATGACTTTAAATTTGTGAAAGATCAAATAATTAGCAAATAAATATAATTGCAAAAAAAATAGTAATTTGAATAAATACATTACACAAACTTGTCTTTCAAAGTAGACATGGTATAATATCACATTACATTTGACAATTGCTTTGGTTCCTTTTACTGTGAATGCACCCATTGGGGTCCATTATCATGGTGATGTGGATTTGGAAATAGTTCCAAATTAACATGCCTTTACATACCTATGTATTTTATTAGCATGTTTTAGGAATGCACCTTAAGCCGACATGGATAATGGCACCATTAAAAATCTTGTCATTTGTAACCAATCATTATGCAATTGGCATGTAATTGGCTATTGTTGCAACTATTTTGGTCATGTTTACAACTACAATTTTGGTATTGTATAATTTTTGGGCCATACGGTTGTGTGTGCAACTAACATGGAACTAAATGTGTACAACATGGACATGTGTCATAAAATAATGGCCTAAACTTATACATACTTAAATTATTATACTTAATATATTTACATAGGTTATATATAATAGTATTATGTACCTCTAGTACTTAGGCTAACTTAAACTAACCTAAGCTAAAATAACCATGGCTAAACTAACATAGGTTAAATAAACTAAAAAGTTAAACTAACCATGGCTAAATTAAGTTAGGCTAAACTAATTATGGCTAATCTAAATTAAGCTAAATTAAATCAAGTTAAATTAATCATGACTAAATTAAGCTAAACTAACCATACTTAAATTAAATTAGACTAAAATCATTATGGCTAAATTAAATTAAGGTAAATTAACTATGGCTAAATTAAGTTAGGCCAAACTAATTATGGCTAAATATTTATGGCTAAAGTAAATTAGACTATATTAATTATGGTTAAACTAAATTAAGCTAAAATAAATTATGTTAAAATAAGTTAGGCCAAACTAATTATGGCTAAATTAAGTTAAGTTAAGCTATTTATGGCTAATTAAATTAGGTTAAAACTAACAATAGTTAAATTAAGTTTGGCTAAACTAAATTATGTTAAATTAAATTGAATTAAACTAAACCATGGTTTAAATGTGTATTGCAAGCTTTTAAATTTTATTTGTCAAATATATTTAAATATTTGTTTTGGCAAGTAGAACTTTTTTATTTTATTTTATTCAAAATCTTTTTTCAGAAAATGTAAAACTGATTAAATAAAAAAATTCGGAATCAATTAATATGATCATATTTAAAAAAATTCCTTTGGACCCCTCCTACTTTCAAAGCTCATAACTTTCTTATTTCTTTTTCATTTTAAATGATTTAAAGTGCTATAGGAACACCAACTGAAGTTTTACAAATCACGTTGGAACTTTAATAACAACAAAGCAACATAAAAGGAACTTTTTGGGTGTTTAAGAATTGGCCTTTGTGATGTTTAATGGTTTAAAAAAAATAAATTGACCCCTTTTAATTTAGAGGGCCATAACGTTTTCATTTCTAATATGTTTTGGACGATTCTTAGTGTGTTAGATGCACCAAGAGGAGGGCTTCAAGTTTTGTTTAAACATTAAAAATAATAGAGCCCTCCCTTGGTTGGTATATGTTAATACAATATTTGCATCTAATGTGCAACTAAGTTCATTCATGAGGTTTGCAATGGATTTTTTTATCCCATATCCTCTGGTTTCTAATTCTATTTGGCCTAGTATATAAGTAGGAGTAATAATTATGTAACAACCAAATACCAAGTGCTATTGGGGATGAGTGAATAAAAAAAACTTGACCTTTATGAAGTGGTTAAATTAAAAAATGAAATTGGATTATTTTAAACCTACCTATATAGCTTAAGCCTAGCTACTTTTCAACCTACTTACAAACCTAAATAAACCTACTGACCTAATAAGGTTTTATAATTACTTACCCACCTAGGCACCACTTGTCAACATTTTAATATTCATTAATTGGACGACTTAAATTTCATTAATTAATATTTAAAAATTAAAAAAAAGTGAACCTTGATTGCCATGTGTCATCATATAATTGGTGTTTAAAATGAACACGTGTTAAATGGTCAATGAACATTCCATAATGTGCCATGTGTCATCATCCTAGTGGTAAAAACTTTAATGATTGAAATTAATCTAATGAATTTTAATTTTGAAAAACATAAAATAAAATAGTGACACTTGTCCACAAGTTAGTTGTCCAATTTTTAAACATGTGTCATATTTTGATTAATTACATTGTAGTTGTAAGGAGAGTTACACATAAGGTGCAATTACATTTGGATTAGTATGTGTGGATGAACATGTATATTAACACTGTAAATACATGTTGCATACATAGTGTCATATGCAACTGAACGTCATGTGCAATTTGTCTTAGGCGACTACACAAATTTAGTTGCAAATGACAGTTACAAAATCCAAAATTTCTACTAATGTGGGGCCCCCCATGATGCAAATGTTAAACTAAAAGGCAATGGTGCCTTAGTATATGAAGATGCATTAGTTATTGCATATTTACAAATAGGCAAAGTTCTAGTTAAATTCACACCCAAAGAGTGTGACTACATAGTGCATAGGGTTAAGCAATTCAAAATGGGAAGGTAATTTCCTTTAGGAATGTTATTGTCATTTAAAGCATAAAACAATCAACATAGTATAGTAATGTCATGGGGAATCCATGTCAATCTATTTGCACATGCAACTTTTGCAAATTGAATTTCACCCTTTTTTCATCACTATTAATAGTGCTTATGTTTAGATTGTGCTTGCAAACTTTTATTTTCCTCAATAATTTTTGTTGGAAATTCCTCTTCCACAAAAACTTGATTGGAAAAAATATTGCAAGATTCATTTTCTAGTATTGTTTCATTTTCACTTGCCCTAGAGTCTTCCATTTACAAACAATTTTTTTAACAAGAGGTGTAGATTAGAATGGAGAAATCAAAACAAAAGAATATTTTGTCAAAGGATATTTGAAATGTGTTTTAGTGTCTTATTTTGTAGTTGCTTTTGATGTAAGAGTATTTTTTTAGAATATAAACATTTACAAATATTTACAAGAAAGTTCACTTGTAATCATCATGGCAAAAACTAAAACAACAAGAAAAAAAATGTCCAATTTCTCTTAGTAGACAAAAAATCCATATAATAAAAGTAAACAAATAAAAATTATTAGAAAGAAAAATTAAATGAAAAAAATGAAAAAAAAATTGAATTGTAAAAAAATAATGAAATAGGAACAAGAATTTGAAAAGCACAAAAAGAATTCCAAACATCAACCAGCGAACAAAAAATGAAAAAAAGTTGAGAAAACCTTATAAGCTGAATTGAGCTCAAAGCTTCAAAACTTGAGCACCAAACACCTGCAAGAGAGATGGGGAAATGGGAAGTATTGATTTAGACAAGAAACAACCAAATGTAAAGTAACAAAGCAAAGGAGATTGAAGCAACAAGGGTAAGCCTGAAAGGTACTTGAAATGGTGGCACGGGAGTAATGAAGCTAGGGCACAACAAAGCAAGGGAGCATTGAAGCAAAGGGTGCAATGAAGCAAAAGAATAGTGAACCAAACAGTAATGAAACAAGGGTGTAGCAAAGTTAACAAGTAGGGAAGAAGGGAATAACGAAACAAGGAACAGCAAAATAATAAAGTAGCGAAAAAGGGTATAGCCAAGGAAGGAGCAAGGGAGCTCTGCTGGTTATGAAAAATATTCTCAAAACAAGGAGTAGTGAAGTTAGAGAGTAACGACACAAGGGAGCACAGAAGGAGCAACAAAACAAGAGAGTAGCAAAGCAAGGAAGTGATAAATAAATAAATAAATAAATGGGGCCAAGGAAAAGCTTGGCCCTATTTATATGCAAAAGTTTGAATCTTCTTCTTCAGATTGCCATTGAGCAATGGCGACACCTAAAGCCCTAAACCTAACACCTACTTAAACCCCTAGAGCCTAAAACTAAAACCTAACTAAAAACTAACAAACATTGATTTTTTTTCATTCCCTTCCATGTTCTCATTGAGCCAATTCTCTCACTAGTTCTCACCCCAATGATAACTGACGATCAGGTTTTCGTAGTAAGTATCATTATTGATGATACCCATAAGTTTTCAATTTGAGAACCGACCTGAAACCCTTTAAGGTTCTCACAAAAAAGTGAGAACTGCCCAACACTGGTAAAAACCAGTGGTGGGGAATGTTCGTTGCCCAGTGGCAGATGGGTTCATCGACCTTGTCCAACCATTGGATGTGCTGCCACCCAAGGAATGATTGTGTTGCCCATATGGGGATTGGCCGGGGAACACTTGGGCCCAACCCTCCATGTGTCACTAGGGAATGGTTAAGGAGTATGATGGTAGACCCTTGGTTAGGAATGTTCATAAAAAGCCCAGGCTTCTTACCTCTTGTCATAAGAATATTCAAAATACCCATAGTCTTTGTGAACCTTGGTCATGAGAATATTCACATGGCCAAGGATCAGAGAGCCTGGAGTTTTGGGGATCTTTTTCATACCAACGGACGGGTCTTGGACCTTGGCCATGAGATATTCACATGGCCAAGGATCAGACAGTCCAAGTATTTGGGAATACTTTCCATAACCAGGAGTCTTGTGTCGCAACTCCAAATCAGATCAAAGCAGAAGCAGCAGTTCCAAATGGGGCCTCTTTAGTTTGTATACTTACAAGGATGACCATTTGCCATCAATCTCAGATAGTTGTTGGATCAATCCTGAGATTGCTGGCATCTTTAAGCCTTAGCGGTGGAGATACCATGGCATCTGTGATTGCTTGCTTAGAATTCTGGTTTTATGTATCTGCACCGTGCAATTCTAGCATCAAAATTTTGAAAGGTATGATTGTGGGGACTGGTGTGACCCAGCACCCACAAACACACCACTCTGACTTTGTGGTCATCCAGTTGGAGGAACCACAACTTAGAAACCCTGGCACACTTTTAGAACCCTCAGCTATGAAGAGGTTAGATGGGGAACAAGAACCCAATGAAAAAAGTGTCATGTCCGTGCACCATCCATCCATGGTGGTGTGTTTGTGGGTGCTGGTTTACTCTGGCTGATTGTGGGTAGGTGGCAGTAATGTTGGGGACTTGTCAGAAATGGTGTGTTGCAACATTTTTTCTTAGGAAATTAATCCAATGATTGAGCTTCTATAACACAAATGACCTCTCTCGGCCTGCTTCACAACTGCAGCCAGATATTTCTACCACATTTTTGAGCCTCTAAGACTAGTCAAGAACTTCACATGGTATAGACAAAACACTTGTGTAACCCATTTAGTTCCTTCAAGCGTAATTTGCAAATGTAGTTGCACTAAGAAAGTTACTTACCTTTTTGATGTGATGCCAACTGTAGAGGCCTCTGTTCTTGCAACTAAACAATGTGGTACTCTATCATCAATGCTTGCTGAAAGCATAACTGGCCAATTATGCAGAGTTCAACAGCCTGCAGATTTTGACAGCCTGCAGAAGCCATCCTGGTTACAGTCCACTAGCATTGTGCTGTGATTAGTGTTCACAGAGAAAAATTCTTGCAAATGAACATTAGATATTGGTTTGAACACCACTGACCAGTCAGACATGATTTACATGAGAATATAGTAGGCACATAGGGCCATCAACTTGTTCCCAAGTATCCTTCAAGGAGATTGACAAGTTGTAAATGTGCATAATATACAAATGAGAACACGTATCATTACACGAATCTACAGATCTAGATTCATTCATTGTGAATCCAGTGAAACCTAGTCAGGCAAGAAGTCTTAAGTCTTAACTCCTCATCTGACTGGTAACCAATACCTATCACATCTTTCAACATCCTTGGATAAAGCAAACTCAAGTAAAGAGTTTTCCCACAAACCCTACTAAATAATTCTACTGTTCTCATTCACCATGTTTGATTCTCTCTATGTGGCATAATTGCCGAAGTTTTGTGGGCACATACCAAATCCGAAGTTTCTCATTTCTGTTGAAAAGGTCATCAATATCCCATTCATTTCCCCTTGCTAAGGAAACCAAGGGGTAATAGCAAGCCTGACACCACTGCCCAACATTTTCCCCTCGTTCTTTATACACCTTTCGGAGTGCATTTGATTGCTCCATATCAAGACAGTGCAAAGCATAACAGTGGACATAGTCTCTCATCTTCGGCTTGTTAATGTAGCCAGCTCCTGTAAGCTTGGCATGCCGGAAAACCTCATTGGTAACCTGCATCCATGTGATGAGAGTGTAAAGACACAGTTGAACTTCTCACATTGGTGAGACACTTCAAATCAAGAGTCCTTGAACTCTTTGTTACGAGAACAGCTCTCTGTGACATCTGCACACTGTGCATCTGAATTCAAGCCCCAAGATGTATAACTACAAAATTGCAGAGCAATCTCCACAACAGCAGTTTGAAGGTAATGAGATTATGAGTGCAGTCATAACCTCATGAGAATCAATCACAAAGTATCAAACCATCACCTTCATCACAAATAATAGTAGCTTCCACAACAACCCACTGACTTTGTCAGATCCCAACAAGAGTAAATTGAAGAGTCAAGATACTGCAAAATAATTTGAGATTCACAAAGCATTTTTACCTTTGTCGGACACTTCTCTCCCTTTTCTTTTGCTATTTGCTGAACCTCCTCCAGAAATTTTCCACATTGTTCATATAGGTCAAAGAGATAGTCCAAGCCATTTTTCTTCCCTTTGGCAGGTTCCCCAGGTTCAGTCACGATGAAGGGATGTTCTCGGGGTCTCTCCTGTCCATCTTCTCCAACTTCTTTGGAGCGCCGTTTCTTCTGTTTCTTTTTGGCGACTTTGATATTTTCGCTGTCGCTCCCTTGGTCTGTTAACCCTAGGAGTCCAAGCGCATCTCGAGGTGTGCCAAGTCCTAAATACCAACAACCCGTCTGATCAGATCTTCCTGGCGTCCATCTCCTGAAAAAAAAATAGTCCTCATGCATGTTACCAAGCATATATCGACGCATGACATAACAACTATCGACCTAATCCCGTATTCTGTTTCATTGCATACCATCTTTGAGGAGAAGCGTTTCTGAAGTGGGGTCGTCTGGACTGATCTTTCTATCACCAGTTCTGGCCACTATATCCAAGCGCTGTTGTTCCATCTCCTCGTCCAGCGCCCTCCGTTTGGCCCTCACGGCTGCCTTGATGCCAAACTGTTCCCCTACCAAAAGCTCGAGATGATACTCCTCGATAATAGATTTTATTATAAAGTCGACTTCATCGTCCTTCATGTTCATCAGTGTGCTCACTGTAAAGCCCATTTGCCCCATGAGTGCCAGTGTAGCGGGTTGTACACCAAACTCCTTGAAAAGCTCTTTGAGCCTTCGATTCTCTTTCCCTGCCATGTCTGGAAGTCGTCGGACAGGTGAAGAGCCAGTTTTCGGAGTTCTTCCTACTGACCCGAGAGTGTGACGATCAGCTTACCGAAAACTTCACGCCCAAGCAGAGCTCCGGTGCAAAATTTCTTTGAGGAACTTCCTCCGCGATCCTTCATCGCCTACACTTGGAGATGTGCTTCGGCATTGAAGCGCCCCAAGAACCCTGAAGCTTGACCGCAACCCTAACCCTAAATAGCAGAGGAAGAAAGGGAGGCCATCACCCTGCAAACGAGCGACGATGGGGACGCGCAACCGCATTGAATGATAAACTATTGCCAGTGCTCCTTCCATCTCCACATTCCCTGCTGAAGCTTTATCGCCGCTGTGCCCCAGGCTATTGTTCCGCAGATGAAATTCAAGAATGAGAAGAACTCCCATGTCGAGACCAATGTAATGGTGATACAGGAAAGAGATCAAGCTGCAGGACCTTCCACATCTATACCCCATTGCTGTTATTCCGCAGAAAAAATGGTTCTCCAGAATAAGCGCCGTCTTCCGATCCATGAAACTTTCCTGGCTGGCTTACGAAGCACAGCCATGATTTGATTCACAGTGTTGGGACCCCAACAGTTTTCAGTTACAGTTTTTGCTGGCAAGGAGCTCCATTAGTGTTGTCAGGATGTCCTCTTCTACAGCTGCGATTGAAGTCTTTTCTGGAGCCAGTTTCTATCAGTGAAAGTGTGGCTGATCTTGCCATTTGCAGCAAACTTTCTCCTGGTTCTTCGTCTGGTTACTGATAAATTCGGAGAAGAGAAATGCTTCCTTGAATGGACATTACAGTGGATAATACCTGTCGTTGTTGGCACAATCCTCAATGCCAGTTCATCCAGCTCCTGCGCAGATTAGTCAAGTTTTTGAGTGAGACGCCAGCTCTTCCACATCACAAAGGAAGCTGAACCTGTTCCTGAATGGCCTGCTGAATCATGTATTTGCTAAGCTACCTACTTGATCTGGCATAATGATATTTCATTCATGGTACAGGTGTTCAGAAACATTCCATGGAGATTTTGACAACTCGGGGACAGAACATTATGTGAATTATCAAGAAGGGTACTAAAACTGACATAAAGCTGTGGTTGATTTAGATGAGGGAAGAACTGAAGACACAGGTGTTGTGTCTTCATGATTACGCTCTGAGGAAGATGAAGAGGAGGATGAGGAGATTGACAATGGAAAGCTTTGTATCTCTGAAGGTCTCTGTATGCTGCTTATGCATGTATCAGCACAGTCACTGAGTCTTCAAAATCCAAAGTCTTCAGAAAGGCAAGCTTATTGCTCTACTTTTGTAATTGTGGTTCCCCTGATTGAGGAGAGGGAATCTTCCAGCTGAACTGCAGCTCTCTGCATATGGGAATGGGGAATCGTGAATGCCATTGGTCATCCAAGAGTGAATGGTGAACAATTTGTTTGTGAACATTTGGGGTCCAAACATAGATGCAAGACAGATGGGTTGCAGATTCTTGCCACTGCCTTGGAAGACTCTTTTGTCCAGAACAAGGAGGACCAAAGCCCCACAAACAGAGATCCAAAACAGGGAATGGTGAGGGGAGTGAAGAACAACTTCAAGAGGAAAGGAAGAATATAATGTCCAAGTACAGCAGCCTGAACCTGATTGTATTTCCTTGTATGGTGCTATCTGAGATCACTCGCATTACCTCCTTTGAAGTTCTATTATGTTTCTTGAGTTTAGCCAACATCATGACTCAGGATGCAGATTTTGTATAATGGTTTGCCCAGATTTTGGGTGGGTTATTATCTATCCCCACCAAACAAACTGATGAAGGCAATGACAGCTCATCACTGCTGTTTGTGATGCAGGTGATCGTCTCACACTTTGTGAGCAACTCTCATAAGGTTATGTCACAACTGTTATCCTTCAAATTGTTGTTGTGGAAATTTTCTGCAATTTTGTAGACATATATTTTGTCAGGTGCCTGTAGCTTGTAGAATTCCAGCTGCAAGTAATTCATCAGATGCTATGAGAAGGCATTTGTTATATGGTAAGTTACCAAGTTTAGAGATCAGAATTATTGTTCAAATTTTGCTGATGAAGACAGTCCTCTAAAGCTGAGGCACAGAGTTTCAACTAGTATGAGTCCTTTTTCAGCATTCTTCCATTAGAGTTTTGGTGTAGGGTTGGCAGATTCTTAGACAATCTTTTGGGTTGAACATAATAATGAAAGAACTCCACCACTGACATGGTTATTCCTTTTCAGCTCATGAATGTCCACATGATCGGAATGGAGATAGTCCTTCTTCAGGCTAAGAAACCTGTGTTTGATTTGGAGAGATCCAGATAGTCTCAGTGCTGATTGATGGAAGGAAAGTTTAGGATTGAATTGACAGTGGCTAGGAGGTTGACACATTGACATGGACTTTAGACCTTGGACCTATGACCTGACTTTAAAAATAAGGAGAATCAAAGCTGCTTAAAAACCAGCAGGCTTTCTTCCAAAGTCACAAGGTGCATACACTTTGTCAAGGGAGTTGTTTCACACTTTCTGAGGAACCCATATACCTGCATGAGTACCATGATTATTACCCCATAGCATAATCTGTGATGCTGGACAGTTTGTTTTGAATCCAGCAAGTAAAAGATGGTTCTCACCTTCAGAGCACAATGCATGATGGTTCAGAAAAGTCATCTCAACTGAATGAATCCAATCTCAAAGTTGTTCCACAAATTCTCATGTAACATTGAACTCTGTTGCATCCCATTATCAAACCTTCTACAGATATCTTAAGAACCTGGAAGAGTTGGTAGGTCTGAAAAAAGAGTCATACAAGATTGATTAGTCTTCCATGCAGGTACTTGAGAAACATCTCTTTACAAAGTTGGTAGAATCATATTGCACCACAGCGACCCCTCTGCTCACCAAGGCACTTCCTCATACACCACTTTGCCTGGTGTAACAGGACAGGGTTCTAAAAGGAAATGTTTCATTTACATTCCTGGATAAGTTCCAACTTGCAAGTATCAGGAGAGGCTACCTTAAAGACCAACAATAAGCTCCAAGACTTACAGGCTTCTCAGAAAAGTAACTGATGGGTACTTTTCGTGTAACTATAAGATGACACTGCATCTTCCCCCAACATGGACAATACTAAATGGCTCCATTTTTCAAATTTGCATCAGGAAGAAAAAAAGTCCAGTCCTGAATGATCACAAGAAGAGCATCCCTTAAATCACTTGACTTCGTCCTCTAACTCATACCTTGGTTGAAGGTCAGGACGTTAAGACTCAAGAAAACCAAAGGAAGTGTCCACAGATATTTCACCAGTAGCTGAATCAAATGAACTTGATACCTCCACACAATTAGGTACTCTGGTTGCTGTGACCATGTCATCTATTTTTTGCTCAATTTTGTCCTGAGTTGGTGCAGCCTTGACATTAACAGGATAGCTCAGCAGCTTTACTCCTTGCTTCACATAATTAGGCAAGTTGGCACCTGTTCAATAGGATAAAATTCAAACATTCAGTAGAGTCTATCAGACCTACTGACACTGCAATAGACCGATTTATTTTCAACTTTATTCTCCCAATTGTCTTGTAAACCTAACCATCCTGATGTAGTCATATCACAGGGCATTGTGGGATCACTTTACAACTGTGTAGTCAATGGAAAAGTTGATGCAATGAATTTATCCAGTTTTTTAGGTACAAAACTTCATATTGCTCAATTCACACAGAAGAGTAATAAAATCTGTTTGATTCCATAGAAATTAAAAGTTATGCTCAAACCTGCAGGTCTTGTTGATAGTACAATATCTCCAAGGGGGTCAAAGACCCAGTCTATCCATAACACAACACCATGGCAAACACCTCCTCTTAAGACTGGAGCCTGCATGTTCCAATTTCAAAGTTCCAGTGATTGCTTATTTGCTTGGCTTTCTTCTCTCTCTTGAGTGCCACAATGACATAAAAACCAGGTGAACAAAGTTACCTTTGTGGATCCCTCAACTGCCTCTATTGGATTCAAGAAGCTGAATGTCATTAATGTGAAAGCATCTGTCAGCTCCTGTGGACACCCCAAAGTTACAGCCTGAGGTCAACTGAAGTGAACTCCACACCAATTTAGAAGGAGACAATTAGATAATGTACTACTCAGTCCAAGTAAAAAGATACGACCCTACCTACCATGTCCTACATGTTTCTGGTTAGAGGCACATGCCACAAACTAGCTTGTATCAGGAAGAATTTTAGCAAGTCTGCTTTAATGGCAAAGATTTGTGAACAGAGCAATGGCTTCAGGTGGAATAGCTCATTTCAGAATTATTTGTGAGATGGCTTGGATGCTGTCAACAGGAAACAGAAAAATATCAGAATAGAGACCTGCTGCATTCCTCTGAGGACTTTGACAGTAAGAGGTTGACATTTTCTCACTCATTGGACAGGAAGAAAAGGAAGAAAGGTAAGAGAGAGACCTTGTATTGACCACACTGCCAAACTGCATAGGGAAGCAAAGGGCCTTCAAGTGGGGGAGGCAGTAACCCACAGGCTCCTAGTGTCCTATTCACCAGGGAGTGATCAAATCCCTCCACATTCCCAAGACAACACCGACTATGCCACAAATCCTGTAACAAAGAATGAAATATCACAGAAGTGATAGCATTAGCCTAACAAAGACATCGCACTGATTTCAGTACAGTGATCCATGTTATGTGTGCACCAATAGAACCATTGAACCAAGAAAATCTGGCTCACCGGCATAAATACTGCAACACCACACAGTCTTCCTTGAAATGGAATGATAGTGAAGTTGTCTGCCAACAGTGGGGTCAGCTGTGTTCTCTCATACCTTGACACCCAAAACCTTATTGTCAGCATTGCTGGAAATAACTGCACAGAGATACAATGATGGATTCAGAGTAACTTCAGTGCTGGAGGACAGAATGTCTGACTCCCAACTGGCAGTGCAAAACTGTTCATAGTTTCATTCTACATATGTTCATTCAATGTGGGTAGCACTTTGCAAGAGCATACCAGAAGCGAAGTAGGCGCCAAGGGAGCATGCCCACACAAGCAGTGTAGTAAGGCTCTGCCATCAATACATCCACCTGCCCCAAATGAAAATGTAGCGATTCAAAACAAGAGGTAAAATAATACTTGCACAACTGCATTCAAGAATCTGCAAAAGTTCTGACATGCAGGTTGAGAAACAAGTTGCTCCACGACCTAGGCACTGAAACTCACCTTGCGACCTTCTAGATCTTTCAACACCAAAAGTGCAGGCTTCTTCTTCAGGACTCTTATTGTGCCTGATTTGGCTTTGGTGCCATTCTCAAAACTTTGACAATTGATACTCAGGCCTGGAGTTATTGCGACCACATGTGCAGCTGAATTTGCAGATGCTGATGCCATGGTCATGAGCAAGCCATCATCCAGCACCAAGCACAGTGGTGCGACTCTACCAAGTAGCTGCAATTGCAAAGAAAAAGATCAACAATGCACCAAATATTGCAAGCTGCTATTCTGTGAAAACTCAATTGTGCATACAAAGCTCAAAGAGAATCCAAGATTAAGGACCTTCAGAGTATCCACATTCATGATTAATACTAGAAACAAAGAACTGCAGCTGGTAGAGATCCTTACAGCCTTGTCAACAGCAGCTCTAATTATTGAGTGCCAGGATTGATCCCCAAGTGCACCAATTCTGTCATACATTGGTGGAGAGCTAGCACTTTTCATGCTGGAGGTTGCAGCCTCTTCATCTATATGTGCATTACCAACCACCATATAATGAACACTAATCGCATCATGGATGCTTGTAACCCTTACAGTTTCTCCTGCAGACACCTGCATGCCATTGCCTGGAAGAGTGAAGACAAATTGCCTCCAGTGCTCACACCATCTTGGGCTCACTGAGCAGAAAAATCCAAACCCAAACCAAACTGGTCATTTAAGGAGCACAGATCTTCAGTGTTACCTCAAGGGCAGTTTCTATGAGTACATGAAAACAGCCAACAAAATGCTAACCCAAACCTAAACCCAGACACCAAGGTCACTGCAAACAGACTAGATGCATCATATTGAAAAAGCAACTTTAAGATAGGCCAGGTCCAAATGTAGGGTGCAAAATCCAAATGCAAGTGTTAGGAAAGTATCTATCTTCAGGTTAACAAAGATAACAAAGATTCTGACAAAGGGTACCAAGAGAATTCTTATGGGATGCGAAGAGAGATGAGCAAGACATTTACCAAACAACTAAACACCTGATTCATGTGCAATCCCCATGTCAATGGCACTTTGTGCTGTTTTGATCCAAGTTGGTGCTGTTGAGTAGAAAATGGAACCCTCTTCATCCAATTGAAGTACCCACCTGCTTGCAATTCCACTAAAGGATGTAAATGTGTGCAGATTCCTGGTTATTTCAAACTCCATGTATATGAGAAATACATTCATGTGTCTGACCATGAGGAAAGCTCAACTGAATAATTATCATTAGTTTTGTTCATCAAGAAATTATTATGAATAACAATTGTAAATATCCAGTGAAACGATAACATTTGAGAGGGATAACTTGTACCAAGAAACAATGCCATGTGCCTGCCCATCTTGTACAATCTCAATGAAGTGTACAGACTGCCCTTGCTCATCTGGCATTTTGGAAAAGTCAAAGGTGAACACCTTGAAGGGCGCCGAGAGCTGTCATTAGAACACCAAAAGCAGTTCAACCATGTAATAACTCCTGTGACATGAGTGCCATCCAAAAGAAAACCAACCTAGGATCTCATGGCAGGTTATGTACAAAATCAGTTGGTCTATGAGAATCCGTCCTGCAACCTTCTCACTGATTGCTTGCAAAGTCACAACAGTCCTGGACAAGAAGGTATGAAGCAGCAGCATGCTTCTATATGATCAAAGTTTGTCCATGAGGTGTACCAGCTCCATTTGGCTTGTGAGAGGGTCCACATGCATAGCATGTGCTGAGCCAGAGGCATGGCTCAAACTATAGGATCTGATGGACAGTCCATCAGCCAGTTGCTCTTCAACCCCTGTGGAATCATAGCAGCTCCACAGATAATTGCACTCCACAATCTGCAAGCATGACACCACAAACATGAAAAAAGACTGTACAATGTACAGTCCACACAACTTACATATCACCTGCTGTGAGACACTGAAATTGATCCCCTCAATCAACTAAAGCAAACTCCTATTTTTCTTGTTCTCTACATGCATTCAAACAGATGCTTAAGGAACAAACAAAAACCTGGGCATAAATTGTTGCTTTTGCTGGCACTGAACGAACATCTTGTGTGAGGAGATGCTCATGTGCATGTCGGAGAGTCGGTATCAATCCTTCTCCCAGAAGTTGTGAATCAAGAATCTCACTTATCTGCAACCAACTAGAATTCAATGCCACTGTATGCATGGACATTGGATATAAGGAAAAAGCAAAACATGGGGGCTTGAGAAACTGACCAGCAAGTCTGCACGGCAGGGCATGTCAGTACCCACTTCCATCTCATCAGACCGCTTGTGAATGAGGCGCACACCTGAACCGACCTTATTAGCGTGTAAAAGCTTGTGTGCTAGTCGGACCATTGGCAGGTATGACTCACAAGCTGTGATGATGGTGCCAACTGATGAATTGGAGCAGGTGATTTGCACTGGATTAGAAGATTCACCTTCTGCATCCATGGTCTTAGGATGGTCACAGATGGCCCGCCATGCCATCATTGAAAGGAGCCCTGTCCCTGCTCTGCCCACACCAGCAAACAGGGAGACAAGAAACCTGATATGAAAGCACTAGATTTAGGACTAGGGTTTAAGGCTCAATTGTGCAGCTTGGGATTCAGCATTCCCAGCGAGTTTGTGACGAAGTCCATATTGCAAGTATGAGTACCTACCCAATATCAAGAACATGATGCGCTCCCTTTACCGCCTTCTGAATCGCAAGGTTGTAAGCACGATTCCTTGCAGTGTCATTCAACATGTCAAGGTACGTTGTGTATGCTAGCGCCTCCGAGTACACTCCAGAGACACCAAGTCCACCATCCTCCGCTCCCTCTTCTGCAGCATAAACAACATTGCAGAATCAAGCTTGTGGTGATGACCGTATGGAGAGTAAGTTCGTCACAAAAACAAACACAAAAAGTCCTATTGAAAGCAATGCAATGCAGAACTAATAATCACGCCAGGTGAAAAACATGGGTACTCATGAAAGTTTTCAGAGAAAGCAGATAACAACTCAAAGGCTAGACTGAGATCGAACTTTTGGACAGAACAGAGAGAGACAGAGACAGAGAGACAGAGAGGACGATTACCAGAAGCAACCACCACCCATTCAGACTGGCCTGTCAATGGATCCAACCTCTGTTGCAGGATGCCAGAGAGTGGAACATGAGGCTCGTCCATTGCAACAGCTTGTGAATGTTGTCTCCCACTCAACTGCAGCTCTTGTTCACGGACCCTTTGGCAGAATCACGCACCACTCGGGCAGGCAGACCCGAACGAAGAAGAGCTACGTCAAGCACGTTGCTGCGACAAGAGTCTACCCTAATGAGGCAGGACATTCATTACACACCCCCATTCTGCTTCCCTTGTCGTCCTATTTCTTTGGAAATAAAGTTGAGCAGGTTTAACTTACATCAAGAGCTAAGCCTAATGAGCCAGGATGTTATACACTCCCATCGAATTTCACATGCTTGTTGTTTAATGCCTTGCATGGTCCATGTTATGAATTGCATGATTCATGTTCTGATGTTTTGCACTAAAAAAATTATGATATGTTTTGTGACTCATTCTTAGGATTTGAACGACACAATCACACAGGCAAGTAGAAACTCGCCACCAGATCTGCATCGGGTTATTTATTTATTTTTGACTCGGACCTTGTCTTGCGCTATATATCCTCTTTTTTCCTAACACCCTTGCAAAATTTGATGGGAGTGTTTAACATTCTCCCCCTAATGAGTACCTCCAGTTTATAATAGGGGTATTGGATTCCATCTCTTCTAAAGAAACTTAGCAAAGATCGAATCTGAGAAAAAACACTGGGATGTACGTTTGTACCTCAGAGGACCGCTTTCACGCCCAGCACCTTCTTATTGGGAACCGGATAGATGACCGGACATGACCGGCCTTCCATATTTTGGGCATAGACACCCGCCGGTGACTGGGAAGCTCTCGCACCTCGCCAAGTGCTCACCCTAACTACGCTATCTGGCGGCGCTGCGTTGCTGTGCAAAGGCTTTTGCTCTTCGCGTTCTTTTCCTCTTGTTCGCTTCTCTTGGCCCGCTTTCTCTTCTCTATCTTACGCACGTCTTCAGTTTGTCCTCTTACATTAGGCTTGCCGTTACCACCACCTTTTTTTCCACTGGATTTGGGTATATTTTTTAGGAGTTTTCTTGTTTTTTCCCTTTGAGTTTGTCGTCGAGACCTCGCCTTGCACAAGAGCGACGCCGTTTTACATTCCGAATCTGCGGGGGGTGGAGGAGGGTTCTACGACGAAGTTCGGTTCCTAAGGTTTTCTTCAAGGTTCTTTCTTTCTGTTTTGCGAGCGCGATGTTATTTTTTTCACCGAGTATTCCTGCGCTATAGCTGTTATCTTCAGTTCCTCTGTTCAAGCCTTATTTCCGTCAGGGATTTTTCTGCCTCTTTCTCGACCGCTGCACTCTCCATCATCCTCTTCTTCTCGGTTCCTTGGTCACCATAACCGCAAAAGTTCTATTCTCACATATTTCGTTCTGCAGCCACCCACGCTCTTTTTCTTGTTCCTTTTCTCCCTCTTGACTTAGGGCTTTTTTCTTCACTGGGATTCTGTCCGTTTCGCTCCTTCACACTGGTATCGTGTGCAGAAAATCAAAGATTAGGGTTTCTCTCCGTTCGCTTATCTCACCTTCTCGTAACCTTATCAAGTCTGTTTTGCAGAGGATTAGAGGACATTCCTTACCGCTTACAGGTTTTATCTGAACTAGTATTAGGGACTGCAAAGCAAAACCGAGTTGTTGTTGGAAGCTTTACGGCTGATATGAGTACATCCGTGGAGTGGAAGAAGATGAAGGCCCAAGCTCTGCGTGATGAGCTCTTAAGTCGAGGTCTGGACACAGCGGGCGTGAGATCGACATTGATTGAGCGGCTGGAGGATTTTGTTTCGAAAGGCACAGGAACTGATCATAGCGTTGCTGCAGAGAAGAAGAAAGAGGTGGAAGTTCAGGATGATCAGGCCAACAACCCTTCAGAGCGGAGTGAGCCAGCTATAAAATCAATGGTTGAGAATGATATACAGGCTTCAGCGGAAGTGGCAAATCCTTTGGCCAGTAAGAGTTTGGAGGAGGCTAAAGAACCTACAAAGGTTCTAGAAGTTAATGGTGCAGATTCAGGTACCGCTCCCCTTACTGATTTGGAGAAGAAGCAGAAGCGGGCTGAGCGTTTTGGAACTGAGCTCAAGATCACAGAGGATGAAAAGCGCAGAATGCGATCTGCAAGGTTTAATGGGGCAAGTGCAACAAATGGAGCAAAGAAAGAGACAGGGACAGGAAGTGAGACTTTGAGCAATGTGAGCCCCAGTACTGCAGGTGCCGAGGCAGCTAAGAGGAAGGCTAGAGCAGACAGATTTGGTATTGGAAGCATCAGCACTACAGAGCCAGCACTGAAATTGCAAGTCTCTTCTGATGAGGAGGCCAAGAAGAAGGCTCGGTTGGCAAGGTTTGCTGCTGCCAAGTGAGGTTCTTTCTGCAGAGGATCGAGGCTCTCTTCAACAAGATTTGGTAGGAAGACCTCCTTGATATATGTACATTGTCGGCAACTATAGGAGGTTTCTGAATGACCACAGCTGTTGGTCTCCTAGAGAGCTGCTCTTGGGCGGAATTTTGCAATTCAGCAAGCAAGATGATTTGCAGCGGCAATCAGGCGCAACTGGATTATACATGGCATCCTGAGATGTTTTGAGCTTGTGGGTTGGGTCTGTGACTTTTGGAAATTCTCTTACATTGCATCTTGTTTTTTGTTTGCTGCTTCCAGTCTTGTCAGTGAGAGGCTTTTGGCAAAGTGCAGGTGATGATTGCTGTTGGGAGTGTTGAAGTGGATTGGGTCAGTATATTCTTTCCCTTGTGTGCCTTTGTATTGGAATCCACATCAAGATGTCAAGGCAGAACTTGAAGTTCATAGGTCTAGGGCCTTTGATACTCAGATGAGAGTGATAGTTGTCTGGAGCAACTGTGGAACCAGTTTGGAAGATTGGAGGAGTGGATGCCTGTATGCTTGTGTGTGTGAATGGTTCTAATTTGAATTGACCTGCTATTGGCTGCTGTTTTTGGTGTATGTTTAAGAAGATGGTGACACTTTTGAACTTCCATGAACATAGCACAATGAAGTACATTTTAAGTATTCACTCTATCTGTTGGCTTTGTTTTGTCCACTTTTTGCAGTGTCTTCAATTTCCTTCAAAAGAAAATCTAAGTGTTAAGTTGGTTGTTGGGGATGATAGCACTGCAACCAAAGGGCAATTTCTACTCTGGTCATTTTTCACAGGAGACTTGAGTAGCTGTCAGCCTCAGAGGTTGGAGCTTGTTTTTCAATCTTCCCTTGAAGCACTAAGTCAATGGGTTCTTGGTCTGGTTCAGAAATGGTTCCGCATTTGTTTTGGCAGTTTTTTTTATGTTTTTCAGTTCCCTTTCTTTTTGTTTCTTTGAATATGCTGTTTGTAATGACTTCTGCAGTAGTCTGATTGCCTCTGGTTGAAGTGGTCTCTCTGATTGCTGGCCTGAGAAGAGGTTGCTTGTTTGGGAAGATTGTTTTTGCACTCTGGGTTTGCAAAGAAATGTTCTCCTGGATCTGGTCTGGTGGAATACTTTGCAGTTTGATATGTTTGGCTTGATACTAACTGATTATTCTCATGTCAAGCTGATGTAACTTCCAAGCTATTCTCTTCATGGTCTTCCTCACTCAGAAGGCAACAGCTCATGGCAACTGGATCAACTCTTGGGTGTTTCTCAATGGAAATCTTTTTACACTAGGCTGTCTATAGATCCCTTATAGCATGTGGTGTCATGTAGTTTTTTCTGGTCAAACTATCTCTCCTGTTGTTCAATTTGCATTTGTTACTAGGCAGTTCTGTCACTTTCTATCCTGATATCCTTGTCTAGAAGCAAAGTCTGCTTTCTCACTTCTCTAGAAATATGCTGGGACATGAAACCTCTGCTGCTTCTCACTTCAGTCCTCTTGCCACATTAGTCTTTTTTGTTAGGAAGGTTTGGGCAGTGCAGTCTGTAGATGTAACAGGTAGGGTAGCTTCATTTAGGTAATTTTGTGAATCTGTAATCTGGAAAGTTTTTCAATGCTACTTCTGTGAACTGGCTTATATACTTCTCTGCAACTCTAGTGCCTTTCTGTAATAATTCCACTGTTCTTAACTTGCAGTGAGAAAATAATGCTTGGTATTTTGAATGTTGATTCTTTGGCTGTTACCATAAAATAGTCAAGTAGATGTGAAATTTTCTAACCAAGTGGCCCTTGATATAAGGTTCCTGTTCCATGAAACTGGTTGGCTTGCACTGTACTTGCTTGATTGGTGAACAACTGCAGGCACCTTTGGCTATTTTTCTTGCAGCTTGGAGCTGAGCATTTTATGTTGTCCCACAGATTTCAGGCCATTAATAATTGGAAGATGAATGCATATGGAACATGGGACATTAGTAGAATTATGGCCAGTTGGGGTCATCCAGAACGGAGTCATGGTGGGCTTACAATAAATGGTGTGCTGGTGGCTGTTGGTTCACTCTGGCCCATCACCAGGATTCAAAAGCAAATATGAGCTCAAATGGAAATAGCACTCTTGGATGAGTAATCACTAAACTAGAACAAAGCCTTTCTGTACCTTATGCAATTTCTTGGAAAGGCTGATTCTTTATTCCATGAACATTAATTCCAAGGTTTGTATACTACCTACATATGAAAGCTCTGGAAACATTTGGGCTCCATTGTGATGTTATCAAGGAATTGAATGTTGAAAGTTGAAACTGTTTGTGTTCAAGTTATCAAGTTCCGAAAGAGGAATCACACCAAAAGATTTTAGAGAACCTCTGACTTAGGAACCTAATTCTCATCTCCACCTTCCAGGATTTGTAACACCAAATTTTTCTGCAGATGCTTTAAAACCAGGAGGCAAGTAACTGAAAATCTCTGATCAAAACCTCCTCCGTTGGCATTATCAGGGGTGAACATTCTCAAGGACGGTAGCCTAATGGTCGTGAGAAGTCAACAGAATTTACTTTGAAACTGAGCCAAATAAATGATGCAATGTATTGCCTACGAGAGTCTCTTTACCCTTAATGGTGCCAACTCATTCAAAGGTGGACACTTGTGAACATCCAGATCTATGTGTGAAATTTGACAGCCCAAATTCTTAATTGAGGACTGAGAAGCCCAATACGTTTGATGACCAGATGGCCCTCCATTATAGTTAAGTTGATCGCTGCAGCCTACAGGGTTTTGAACCAACGGACACTTGCAAAGGCAAGAACAAGTACAACTAACTATTAGCAAAATGAATGTCATACTTAGATGGAAACCCCAAATGTAAGGTGTGCAACACATACAGAATGTCAAATCCATGAGTGATAGACAAATGCAGATCAGAATGCTATACTTCAACCATTATTCCAATGACTGAGTTGTGCGATTGGGGTGACAATGTTGGCAAGCAAGAGATGAAAAATACAAGCCAGAACTGGTGCAGATTTGCAGCACAATGTGGTTCCCTCTTCTACATTCTTCTTCACTGCAAAATTATGACAACACTTGTGGATACAAGCTTGTTGAATAGGTGAAATTTATTCACAAAAATAAACCCATTTATACCCAGAAATAATTTCACCACGTAGTTGGCGATTAGTTGATGATGATAAACATCCACAGAACAGCCAGTTATAATTCAATCACAAAATAACTGTGCAACATTGGTTTCAGCCAGAATATACATTTCAAGTTCATTTCTCAAATCTAGTTCGAGGCTATTTTCAGTACCCAATCCGAGGATCAAAGTGCTCCTTAACATCAATGAACTGGAATGGTCAAAATATATCCATTGTGACCAAAACAACATTCAGTTGGCCAATTGGAGTGAAACGAAAAAGTGAGCAAAGTTGATTCAATGAAACTAGATATCACTTCACAAGATATGAAAGATTTGATTAGATCATGAGCTTCAATTCTATAAAGAGCATAAGCAACAATGAAGGCACAGCTAATGCAAATCTAAAACTAGGAGTGAGACTCTTGTGATGACCAGTTTCGGTGAGAAAATTGAGTTTCAGCCCTCATTTTATTCATGTGCACCTTTTCATCCCCACTTCACTTATAACAAATGCCATCACAGTCCAAAGATTATGGACATTACGGAACTGAGAACGCCATGATTCTTGTGTCAAGATCAGATCACTCTTCCCTTCGTGAGTGGCACAGAGCAATATACAAGTAAGTTTGTAATGCTGCAACTTCAGATTGCAACATGAATATTGATGACCGTGATGGATGAGCATAGAATACCTTGTCACCAGATCACCTTTTGATATTTAGCAGATGCTCATGCGACTGGGTTTCTGGTGTGGAAAATGTTTGCACTGAAATCAAGAGCTTAAAACTTCAGTCCAATACTTGATCTTGCATAATAAGCTTGACTCCAGAGATAGCAACACGGTCCTACAGACCTAATATAGATCAAGTAGGTTCATATAAGCCGCACTCTTAAGGATAAATGACAACTCCAGAAGGATATATTATCTGACAGAGAGATGGTCATCTTCCTTCATTAAGTAGAGAGTTTATTTTTGCAATCACCATGTGTAAGCTCTGTGGATGCCAGGAGGATGTTGAGCAGCATCCATGAGCTTCTTCCTGGACCTCACAAGCTCGTCAAACAGGCTGGTCAGTTGGCTTGACACTCTCTCTACCCCGCCCTGAACGACACAGCACACAGCAACGAGAGCCCAGTTAGTTTTTCCACAAGATTTTTTTCTTCGTACTCTACCGCGATGGCCCATATCCATCTTCTAGTCATTGCCAAAGGAAACGTCATCATTTGTGTTGCGTGCACAATCTACCCTTAGCTTACTGAGACGCTCTCTCAGTTGCTGAACTGTGTCCTGGATGCAGCGGATTGGAAGCTCCTGGTCCTCAAATTCGCTTGTACAGCTGCTTCTGGCTTCCACAAGGCGTGCAATCTCTTGTTTCAGTTCTGAGGCACAAGCTTCGACAAGTTTCGGCTCTTGGAACGAGAATATGTAGTTCTTATGTTGTTCATCCTGCTCTCGACCGATTTCAGCAATCTTCTCATTCAGTTTTTGCTGCAGGCGCCTGAAAGAGGGAGACCACAGGTCGTTATCTCCCCATATGTTTAGATTTGCATGGTTAGCGGTGGAAAGCAAATGCGACGATGAAGAGTTGAGGGCCCAGAGAAGGACACTCGCCACAAAGTCAGTCGTCTCTCTTGTAGCTCGCATCACTTCAGTCAATCCAACGGGTGTGACAGACCCACTCGCCTTTGCAGAAGAGATCGATCCCAGCCGGTCGTCGTTTAATTTCTCGCCGATTGCCACAAGGCGGAGCATGGACTTCATATCTAAGCTTGTTGATGTCAACAATCTCTCAAATCGTTTGTCTTCCGGATGAGCCTTGAGACGCTTGGATGGCAGTGGTGCTGAATTCACCATCCTGCTGAGCTCTTCCTCGCAGCTTTGGAGTGCAGCACGCAAGGTCATATTGGCGGCGGAGTCTCCACATCCTGCGCCTGTGCATCTGTTGGACGCTTGCAGGACGAGCTGCACACACATCTGATACTGTTCGAAAAGAGATACGGCAGGCTTCAGCACGTTGCAAACATCCAGAAGTTTCATGCTCTCGACCATGTACTGCTCCACCCAGTCATCCACGGATTCATTCGCATCTGCAGAGATGTCCTTGAGTCCCTCCAACAGCCGGTTCACGTCGGAGTACGTAGAGCGCACAAACTCGACCGCAAGAGCAACCCATTCCAAACTCAACCATTTGGATTGCAAAGATCGTTCCAGGTCTTCGAGCCTGTTCGCCAGAGAAAAAAAGAATGCTTCGCACCGCTCCGAATGTCTATTTCCTTTGGGACCCAGGGGTGGTCGCCCCTGTTCTGTCCACGACGTTGTCGCTGCCGCCATGTCCACAAGTAGCTAGCTTCACAAATCTTCAGCTCATGACAGCGATATCATGGTCGACCTTCTCTTCATGGATTAAAGAGCTGTGAAAATACCGTTGCAGAATCGACAAAATTGGGCTCCGAGTTCATATTCTCTTTCGTTCGTGGCACAAGCAAGAGCGAGAGTTGACGACCATTCTGCTTCCAAGCAGAAATGCGAATTTTTCCAGGCAGTTTTTTCATCCTTTATTCCTGTGTACTTCAAGTAATCGATCACCGGAAAAAGAAGCGAGGAAGTTCGAGTAATTGGATGCCGCAGTCAAAGAGGAGAACCTTCCGAACACCGACTGAAAAACGGACATTCGGTCCTATTGAAGAAGCTGTCGTGAGTTGCGGTGATTTGGGAATGACGCTAATTACAGCTGGCGTAGAAGTTTAACAGCCCCAACAGGGTAAAGCGCAAGAACCCATAGTTTTATCGACTTCTTGACGCTTGGACTTTGCACTCACATCTTTTGGGGTTGGTGGGGGCAATTCTTGCCGGCCAAGTCAAGAAAAATACCACGGTTTGTTGGCGGAGTGTTCACTGCTATTCTACAGAGGGAAGGAGTTCCAATAATCAGAACATGGATATGGGCACTTCAATTTGGATTTGTGCACTTAAATTCTCTACATTACAATATAGCAAGTAACTCTGTTCACCGTTTCTCAAACTATCTAGTGGACTGTTGGCCTGGTCATCCTTCACAAGGTTTACGCATTCACCACACATTTTGCACTTGCTTGTAGCAGAAACCAACATACTGACCTCATGGTTTTGCGTATGCAAGCAGTGGCGCCTTTGCCGCATTCTTTTGCAGCTGGCAAAGGTGGAGCTGAAGAGTGTGGACAAAGCTGAATGTAATGGGCTCGGCGTGGAATAATAATTTGGTAACACATTTAGTTGATGATTTGCTCTTCCACATATGTACACTTCTGCCCAAAATTGAAATTATCTGCAGCAACTGTTCCTTGTCCATTTGATGTTTTCAGATGGAGTTGCGCTTGATCCATGGACCCCCATAAAGCGCAACATTAGGTTCAAAATGGCTGACAGTGAAATGCAAGACCATCTTCATCCATGGGATGCCTAGAATCCATAAAGACTGTGGTAATGCCAATTGCCAGGAGATCGGAACATTCACCATTCCCCTCATGAGACTCTCAGATAACCAAACTATTGATGGACTAAAGATAGCAGTGGTTTCTTCTAATGTACATGTGGTTTAATTCACCACTTAAGACCCCTTTGACCAGCAAGTGGGCTGTGTCATTTGTTTGGAGACAATTAACAGCTTGTAGATGTGAAGCTACATAATCAAGCTACATTTGCAACATAATCAAGCTGCATGCAGCTTCAAAGCATTTAGAAAATTGTGCATTATTTTCATAAAAACAGCAGTGCAAAGACCTTTTTACATGCCCAAAGTGTATTATAAGAAACAGAATTTGTGTCTGGACAGCACCAAGATGTGTCTGAACATCACCAGACACATCTTGGTCAGCCAATAGGGCAGTGGGGGGGGGAAAGAAGCAAACAGTACTTTTGTACTGTCTGCAATAAGGATCCATTGCTGATTTAATGTCCTCTGTCTGGGCATAGAAGTTGATTTGGCCAATCTGCTCTGGGCCTTTGACTAAATCTCGCTACCCATCATAGGTTTACTGTGTGGCAAAAGTTGTGTAGTTGCCTTGGTTACCTCATTGCTAAGCATTTATGTCCAGTTCTCCACTGAACAGATCCCAGCTTGCAAATTCATTCCATTTGTTGGAACTTGGCTCCCTTGATAACATTTCAGTATCCCAAATTGACACGATTGATGTTAATTGACACAATTCAATCCATTAACAGATGCCATGTAGTCCACTTAAGTATTTGATCAGATCCATTTTCTAGCCAGGTCTAGTCTTAACTGTGGTTGTATTATCAAGGAAGACCCTTCTAATCCTCTGTGGAGTAGGGTTCTGAAGACACAATACAACCTCACTGCACTGAATATAGCCAGGTCTCCTCCCAACCTGCTCATAACATTCAGCCTGCTCAGTTCTTTGGGAACTACTGACTTACTATGGGCATAGCACCTAAGTAGCAACTCTTAGACTGATACAAAACTGAGTCTGCAGACTCTGGAAGCTGTACATCAAAGCCAAAAACAGCTGAGCCCAAAAGAGTGGAGAATTCTATCTAACTTCATGAGGTAGAAGCCCTGCAAGGGCATTACTCGCCCATTTCAAATATGTATTACATTATTGTGCATGTATGATTGGAACTCAATAATGTCGCAGAATGTGTCTGGATCTCCAGATCTTCTCCATTAAGGGCGTCGCGTTCAGCGAGCGCAAATCTTGGTCAGTCACCTGATGTATCCGATATTGCGGTTGAGCTTGAAGAATGTTGCAGCAAAATCAGCTCAGATCCTCAGCTGATTCAAGCATTGGTGAAGATTTGGTCTCCTTTCATTACATGCTTGTTCATTGCGGTGTCATGTCACTAAACTTTTTCTCCTCTTCCTCGGAGATCAGCGTGCACGTTCGTCAACTTTCTGGGAGGATTGACCTGATTGAGGTCTGAAGATATGTTCTCGGTTTTCTAGGAGTCGTTCAAGAACTACTCCTCTTGCCCTGCTTATGCGATTGTGCGAAGAGCTTACAGTTTCTTGCAATTCCTCCAATAGCTTGATGAATGCTGCTTGCTTCCATCCGATTGCCACCACCGCCACTTGAAGCGAAAATGGATCGTGCTGTCGCTCCTCGCCAAACCTGATGTTTCGCACAATCGCTGCGATTTCATTCTGCAAACAAGCGAATCAGTATTCCACATCTATATAGTATTTCCAGTGTTTGGTGCCACTACAAACATTCTGGTAACCTCTTCGCTTGAATAATAATGCTAATCCAAAAGTTATCACACCTCGAGACGGTCAACAGAAGCTTTTATGTTGTTCAGATCTTGAATGGCCACATAATTTCCTCGGAATGCATCTTCGACGATTTGTTTCTTCGCTTCCATTCGCAAATAGCAACTGCAGAAGGGCATAAGCCAGGTTCCTGTAGTTGCTATGGGCTTCGTTGTCTCTGCCGCCAGATCTGCCGCAACTTCGGGCGCTGCTGCGACAACATCAGAAACAAGCCCGCAAAGTATTACCGAAGTACAGTTAGCCGCTAGGATGACATTGGAGACCTTCAGCCATCCCCGCACTCCACGCAGCTTGTTGTCGAGCTTCATCTTCTTCAACTCCAGCTTCTTCTGCATGACTAGGTGGCTCTCGTATACCTTTTTAAACTGTTCGTTAAAATCGTCGAGGAACGGGTCGGCAGCATTTGCAAACACCTGAAGCTCCTGTAGCACAATTTCGCAATCCACTTGTGTGGGATCATCTTCCGCAGGCATGTGTTTCAGCGCCACCTGAGATGCGGCATGAGAGGGGAAAAGCCAAACTTTGGTCAGCAATAGCTCATTGCTTCGAATAATGAAAGTGAACCCCTCGCTGGGAGGAACAACGATGAAATTTTCCTAGAATCCCGGATATTTGAAGCTCTGGAGAGATTTCTGCCTGATAGGTACCTGGATGTAAAGCTGGCGGTCTCGTGTCCTGTGAATACATTTCTGCAACTCTCCACAGAAGTCCACAGCATTCAAGCTCGTGTCGAAGTAATCCTTCACCAATTCCTTCAGTGCTTTATTTTGCCACACGTCTTTCTTGCAATTCAGAATCACATCTACAACTTCCTTGTCAACCTCAAGTAAGCTGATTGTGATATCCTTGAGAGATTTGAAAGAGACACCCTGTCCTGGCTCCTCCACCGATGCTGCAAGATTCGACAACTCTTTCTGGGTTCGGCTATGAAGCTCGTCATCAAAAAATTTCACATTAGGATCCGCTTTGCATGCTGCTTCGTAATCCGCTAGGCTGTCGTAAACAGTAGCACCAGGTACCGGTACTCGAGGCTCGACCGCGTCCTCCCTCAGGCCACGGCCGTTCCCCATTCAGCGTCCGAGTGATATAACCCAATTTGAGAGTAGGTTCAAACTCAGAAGGATTGCAATTTTCAGAATCCCTCCAGCAATACATTTACGGAACCGCTAGATTCTTCTCTCTCGGCAGATTAAGGTCGAGCGTGCCTACCCACAATGCAACACTGTAGCACGACCCAGCACTAAATACCACTGCACAAATATACCCAGATCTTCTGTAAAGGAACAGAACTAAAACTGGTAATTCAACTCTAATTTCCAAAATCCACAAACCCTGATTGCAGCTTATCCGTGTATTCAGTTTGAAACTGTACTCCCTTTGGCCATACTCAATGATCCGGATTTTGGCCTCCAAGCAAAACCAAAGTAAGAGCAGCATGCTTTACCCCAAAGGATCCTTTCGCCTCAAAGGGTCAAGTGTACAGAGGTTGAGCGTCACAGATCACAACCTCGGTGAACTAACGTAAAGCAGAAATAGTAGTGGCCCCCATGGCATTGGCACATGAGTATTGCAGTCTTCAAGTAAGTGTTAACGCTCAAACAATCAACGATGGACATATGCTAAGCTTTCCACCGATTTCCCTTGATGTGAAGGGTGCTTGCAACTCTTCTCTTGAGTAACTGAACCAGCACTCTGCGGGATGTGTGTGGTGTGCTGAGGATTTCTTTTGAGGGCACAGAAGAGGGGATGATTTCAAGACAGAAGGAACCTGTCAGATTTCCAAATAGAGAAAACGAGCAGCTCTTTTAGCCTGTAATTGTTTTGCCCTTTACAACATGTTCAAACAAAATTAAAAGAAACAACAGAACCGTGTAACAGGTTTAGGTAATTTGAATGAGTTTGATAATAGAAGCAGCCTCCAGTGAGGTCTCCAGCTGTCACCAACAAAGGAGTCACTTGTTCAAGTTAAAATTGTATCCCAAATCCTACATAGATATGTATTATGAAGTCTCCTTCCTTAAGGCAGAGCCAACAAAATTGTGCAATTGTCTCATGTAGCTATGAATGACTAGTACTGATCTGCAGACTGTAGATTTGAAGCATTCGTTGCCATTGAGACTATAGATTTGAATTTTAGGGCTGTGCCCAAGGGGCAAGGACCTTCTCATTTGTGGATTTTTCAATCTCTCATAGCCTATCAGCTGAGTTTGAATCTTTTTGCAAACTCAATTCACTTTCTCAATTTGCTTCATTTGCATATGCACTCAATTGTTTAATTTTTCTTGGTGCTAGTTCAAAAAAAATTTGGAGCTCACTTGGCCATGCATTTATTTACTTTTTTTTCTGTCAGTATGGAAGGAGCCAAAAGATCTTACTATTTCAAGTTTAATAGAAGTGTTTGGTTGCTTCTTTGTTCTGTTAAACTGCTCATTAAATAAATTTGGTTGCATAAAACTTTTCAAGCTAAAAGGCTTCATTATTTTCCCGAGGGTTGTATGGCATAATTCAAGCTATGGAGGAAGTGCACATAAGCTCCTCATAAGATCCCAGAACAGCAGACATACAGAAAGGTGACTAAAAAATAAAAATCAAAGTTACTGCTCAATAATCTTTATGCAGGGAGAGGTACTTCTCTGCAGGAGTTATCATATTGGATGTCTTAGCACCATCCATGAGCACTGCCCATAAATATTGCACAAATAAACAAATGAGCAGTACATACTAACCTCCCAAAATTTTGTTTATTCATACCTAATTGGAAATCCCTTAGCTGGATACACATATTAGTCCTGCAGAGAATTTTGCTTAAGGGAGAGGTTCTCGTCACAGAGGCCCTAGTCTTCATGCCCCTATGAGCCATCCTAATGAGGACTTATTCTGCATCATATGTTCTACATGAGGAAAGACCCTTCATGCCCCTAAAAGGCAGCCTTCTTAAGAATTATTCTGCATTGTATGTTCTACACGAGGAAAGACCATTCTGGTTATAGAGTCTTCTGTCCCTTATGACAGGCCAGAGTGAACAAACAGCCACTGTTGAACCATGAAAGATTGGTGATGGGTGGACAGGAAACACTTTTTTGTTGGGTTCTTTGTTCCCTAGCTAACAATGGTGGTTACATGGTGGTTAGCTTCATTTCTGTTGTTACTACCTACCAACTAACAACTTACTTGGTTGATCAGGTCACTAGAAAAGCTCGTCCTCAACAATCTGCAACACAAAAACTTGATGGTTGAGAAGAACTGGTTAGTGAGACAAGACTAACTATTGATGTCTTTTGACTGATTATTGAGTGCTGGTCTGGTTCTGAGCTATGAATGAAGAAATGACTGCTGAAATCTCAAATTCTGATGCAACCCCAACCTTGAATAATGTTAGAACAACCTCATAAAATCCTCTGAACTTGGCAGCCCATATGGCAAAGTAGATGAGACTTCTTCACCATCAGCAGCTCACTACAAGGTGGATTTGTTGAAGGAACAACTTGGAGATAACGGAAACAACTTAACAGATCATTTGCTGTTGAAGGTTTAAGGAAGTGACCATAAAATCAGTCATCTTTAACCAAGCCATTAAGAGCCAGTAATGAAAAAAATTCATTTGATGGAAGAATTACATTGTCAATTCAGAGGGGAGGCAAGGCAATCTCTGAATTGATGCACCGAGAAGACGCAACTTCTGGTCCAATTTCTCATAACCGCGGTCAATATGACTCACTCCCTCAATATGCGTGGTCCCCTCCGCTGCCATACCTGCAAGGACTAACGCAGCTCCTGCTCTTAAGTCCGTGGCCAATACTGGTGCTCCATATAGTGAACTGCACCCAATGAAATGCCATAAACTTATTGTTCACACATTAAGTAAAAGTAAATGCAGAGGCCTGGTCAGTGTTAACTAAAAACAGCACCTCAATTTGATCCAAAATGTGCCAGTCAAGAGCTTTTACCCAAAATTAGACCTACATACAGATACATTATTCTTAACTGTGTCCAAGTTAAATCCCCCTAAATGTGCCCTCTTCTAGCATCAAGCCAGTGACCCAAGTGGTGGAGACTCATGGTCATCTTGCAACTGGTTGTCAATTGTCCCCAAAGGTTGACCCCCAGGTACAGTGATACACTCAATACACCCAGAAAGGAGACAATAAGCCTATATGAACTAAGTTAATGATGCCTTTTGAATATTTTGTCAAACCTATAAACACAACCAAACCTATAAACACAACCTCCACACTTGATTATTAGCCTTATTACCAGAAAGAAGGCAATAGGCCTATGAAATGTATAGTCACTCACCTTAACCTCTGTTTTAGATTCTCAATCAATCTCAAAAGAGACCTTAAGAAGACCATTTCTGTGAGATTGCAGAGAATCTCCCTGACACTTTGAAAACAAGATGAGAATGAGTGTGGTCATAACTTTATGAGAGTTAATCTTTAGAACACCATTACTATAGGTACTAACACTCACAGGTCGAAGATCTATCAGGGAAGCACTCTCAAACTGGGCGAAAGATGAAGTGGCCCTTGAAATTTAGACCAGGCTAAAGCTAATTTCGTCATAACTATACCCATTCAAGCTGTATTAATCTGCCTAAGCAGCACCTAAGTGGCACATGTGATAAAGATAGCAGCAAACATAACCAAGAAAAATAGCCTTCCAACAGTAAAATTTACATGTCAACAAATAGTTGCTTCCATGTCAAGGTCCACTTGTGCAGGCTTCTGTGTTTTAGCTTTGACCACAGTGGCCTCCAAGCGTGAACACTTCGATTTGGAAATTCTTATATCTCACAACAATTTGGGACTGTGTGCTGCTCACAGGCAGCTCGGGGAAAGCAGGTAGAAACAAACATCATAACTGTGAAACCAGAAAAGCCAGGTGGAAACACAGACTCCCACATATCACTCACAATTCAGCAACCTAGAAGCTCCAGCATAACAAAAAGCGTTCTTTGGGACAAGCAGTTTACCTCCCTTGATCCCTGCCACTAATTATGGCAATATTTTGGCTGACTTTCACATTGGCTCCAAGTTTCTGTAGTTCCTCCACTGTATAGGCCAGGTCAGAGAAAACACCTTATCAGCCATTGCTTATCCATAGGTAATATTTGGAAATTGCACACTAACTTTGCATATCTGTTAGGATGCATTCCAGAGGCAGGAGTCTTGCTGTTAGGAATAGAAAAAATTGCTGAAGGAATTATAGGGACTGCAATGATAAATTACCAGAGTCATCCCACAATGAGAAAGATTCATGCTTCATGCTTCTCATGCAAGCTTCGCAAAAGGAAAATCTAAAGATAGGTATACAAAATGTGTGTAAAATCAAGTTGCAAAAGGTTACGTATGTGCACACCATGGCGCATACGGCTCTCGAAGACTGTCTCCTCTACTATACTTTGCCCATTACAGGTTGTCAATAAAGACATGAGCTGTGGTTGCAAATCAGTGGGAAACCCTGGATACGGAAGTGTTCTAATGTCAATGCTTCTCAGTACCTGTGGTGAATTGATCTGCAACCACAAGTCCAAGCCCTCTGACCATCATATACTTCACACTGGTGGAACTAAGGAAAATGATCAAACAAATGAATTGTGAACAAAAAAAACATGGAAAGCTTCAACCTACCTTCAAACCATTAGATGATGTTTGCTGAATGTGGCAGCCAATGGCACAGAGTTTGCTTGTGACAGATGTCAAATGACTTGGAACTACAGGAGCAATGTTAATTGTGGAATGTGTGATGGCTGCTGCTATCAAAAATGTTCCAGCCTCAATTCTGTCAGGAATAATTTGGTAGTCAGTACCATGCAGCTTCCTCCTTCCAGTTATGTTGAGTGTGTTGGTCCCAGCTCCATGGATGATTGCTCCACATGAAATCAGAAAATCTGCAAGGTCCTTGACTTCTGGCTCCTGACACCACTGACATGTATTGGCATTTTCCAGACATAGATGTTGCCATGCTAACAATGACTGAGAGCTGCAAGAGAAAGGAGTGAGGGGGGATGTGTGGGTATGTATTGTTTCATTAATAATTTATGTACCTGGGCCACATTTGACAATGTACTCTTGCCATCAGCCAAAGCTGCTGCCATCATGAGAGTCTCTGTTGCTCCTACACTTGGGTAGTCAAGACAAAAGTGGCCCCCAACGAGATGCTTGCCATTCATAGCACGGGCGTGCACCTTGCCTTGCCTACAACCACATGCCTATGAGTAAACCTCCATTTCAACCTCATATCTGTGTCAAAATGGCTGAGTAATTCCTCAGCATGTTTTGCACAATAATGGACTCTGCTGCTAGAGTAAACTGTCATGGAGAAGCTGAAGCCTTCCTGCCATATGTACAATGAAAGCAGTATGCAAGTAGGCTCCAGATCGTGGGCATCAAGGGCTTACCTTATCTCAACCTGGGCGCCAAGAGCTTCCAAGCCACGGACATGAAGATCGATCGGGCGAGCACCTATATTACAACCCCCCGGCAAGGGAACGATAGCTTCTCCTTTCCGTCCCACCAATGCACCAATCACAAAAAAACTTGCCCTAAGTTTCCGAACAGCCTCCGGACAAGGCTCCACTGATGTTATGTTGCTGGCATTGACCTTGATGCTGCCCGACGGCGTTCTTTGAACTTGAACACCAACAGATTGCAGGACTTGGAACATGCGCCGGATGTCATGCAAGTCCGGTATCATTCTCAGGCAAAGTTGTTCCTCTGAGCACAAAGCTCCTGCTAGTACTGCCAGACCTGAGTTCTTGGCCCCACTAATCTTGACCTCCCCTGAGAGCGTCCTTCCTCCTGCAATCTCTAAGCATTCCACAAATGGTCCGACTCTTAGGGGGTTCTCCTGTTCCGACAATTTGTGGGCATGAGAAGAATTCAAGACTGAATCTTGTTGCAACAGCACAGTGGAATTTCGACATGAACCCAGCACAGCAGATATTGTGTCTGAGTCATCTGAAGGTTCGAACCCAATATCACCGGCGGATTGTGATGGAACAGAACTAGGGGGACTGTTCAAAACCCCCAGGGAAATATTTCTGCTATCTGCCGCAATTCCTCTCGTGGTCTCTTTCTCCTTTCTGACCCCGGACGAAGTCGTCGCCACCTCCACCTCGGTACTAGAACTCACACTTCTTGACCTAATCCTATTACTGGCGCCACGAATACAATGGTCACCATCGCCAATCCCTCCCTCAGCACCTCCTAAGCACCTTTCCACAAACTTTCCAGAGCCACAAGACTCTTGTCCGAGGCTCCAAGACTTATCCACGACGACCCCACAAAGCGTTCCACCAAGCAGAGCCGATGCAAATGTTCTTGCTCCAACAAGTGGCCCCAAAACCGGCACAACCTCCAGACTCCTTAGTGCAGACGAACCCCGAAAACTCGTAAAAGCACCAACTTCTTTCGCCGCAGCCCTGATCTGCTGTCCTCCGAGACGAGCGACTGAATCACTATTGCAGTTTCCTGAGCTCAAACAAGACGCGCTGGTGGCAAGCGTTGCGGGAGCCCACATGAGAGCATCCATAGCCCACAACTACACTGGCACCTACACAACAGCATATAGAAGAGATAGACCACCCCCCACTACTGTCACTCCAACGTCGTCACTTACCAGTTCCAAAGCTCACTAAAAGTGTGCTCAAGAAAAATGCAAAACCGCCACTCATATTCTTCGCTCGGCGGGTGGAGATTTGCCAATCCTGGATTTCGTACCATATCTACTAATAAGTAGACTTTACAGAGGGCACCTAGTCCACTTGTTCCATGTGTAACAGGGACAGATGTAACACAACTTGCAACACAACTTTTTGCCCACGTACCTAACAACCCACTCTTATTGGCTGCTTCGGGTACGTGCATCTCAACTCAAAAGCACGTATTAAGGAAGAAGACCTCAAGTTTCCTCTTGCCATTGACTGTTGCCACCAATGTTGGGCGGGTAAGTTTTGATGCCCATAAAACCCACCGATAAATAATGTACACCCCCATCCAATTGGTACTTATTTTTTCCCTTACTCATTTTATTACCCAGCTTGAGTCCCCAGTCCTTATTGATAAATAACGTAAAATAATTATGGCGCATTTCACACTTGATGTTGAGTTAGTGAATTAAATAAAAATCTAAAGTGGCATCTTAGTTGGCACTCAATGTTAAATGCGTGATAGATTAATGTCAAGTGATTGCTAAGCTTAACATAAAATCTTCATGGTACGTGGGTTCAAGTCCTAAATGACTTGCATGTTGTTAGGGGATTCAACACTAGAGTCTCTAACACCACGTGTGAATGTAACTTCAATAAAAAAATTTAGTGTAAATGGAGAACACTTTATATCAGGAATAATTGCCTCCTTGAAAAGAGGAAGCAGATTACAACGACTTGTACAGCTGTCTCTTGCACTTGCAAAGTAAGCAGAAGCTGCATATTTCCTGCCTCTTACTTTACGCTGGGGAAGGCCCTGCTGTCAAGTCATTATGCCCTGACAGCCTTATCTGAAGACTGAATTGTAGATCCTGTACTTGATAATTGACAATTTTCAAACAAAGTAAATTGACTGGAAAATGGTGTCCCATATCGTGATTTTCAACATGTAAATGCCAAAGTTCTTACAACAGTTTGCACCTTTGTGTTTGGAAGTACAAAGGTAGTTTCTGTTGGTATTGGTGGTACACAGATAGTTTGTGTTGGTAGTACGAAGGCGGGGATTGATCTTGTGCTTTCTGACATTGACAAAGAATCCAAATAATAAAAGTGTGAAAATCAATTTTTCTTTCATCGTTTTTTGAATGAATTATCAAAACATTGAATGTTGATGAACAAATAGGGCACAAATTGTTTTTTGAAGTAAATAAAAGGTGACTATATATGCAACAATTAAGATAAGATTAAAGCATTTTATTTATTGCTTGTGTGTAATGTGATTTGAAATGTCAGATCACCTCGGTTCAAGGTTGTTATGTATATGGGGGAAAAGCATTGATTTTAGTGCCTTCCAGCTTCTGAACTGAGCGCGAAGGAACTGCTGTCAGTGCATTCCCACCTTGCACTCTCAAGCTCTGCCCTCATTCGAGAGGGTGGATTGCACTGACAACAGTGCCTTTCCTTATCCGTAACTTTACTTTTGGGCTCATGATCAAAGTTAGAGCAAAACAAAAATGGGTGGGTTAGGAAAAGTCCATGGTATTGCAAGTGTAAAGAAAGTGAAACACATTCCCAAATGTAATGTGGAATGTATAGAAATCAAGGGGGAGAGCGTTTCAAGGCTTTCAAGTTGCATTTATGCTTAGAGCGTTGAGATTCTTAAGGAGGTTTGATTTTTAAGAATGAGATTCAGACAGATGAAACATTTTTTAATTTAGTGATCTTTATATATTGTATTCTAATGAGAGCTATAAGATGGTGAATTTGACATTCCTAAATAAGAGAAGAGTCCTTGAATCACTCTTCCTTAGCAAACCCAAGAGATTCACCAATTCTATCCAAACAGGCAATTGCAATTTGCAGATGCCGTTCTCGTTGTAGCTCAATGTAATTCCGTCCCTAACACCCAACTCTCAAATTGCATTCAAGCTCCCCTGCCGGTCTCACCTGCATACCTGGACACATTCACATAGCCCATCATGGAGCTTCTTAGTTTGAATATGAGCTTCAGGGTTCTAGGGGGTATTTATGGTTTAGGGTTTGAGGAGTTAGGGTTTAGGGTTTAGGGCATAGTGTTTTGAGGAGTTCGTTTCTGAGTATCGACAAATCGAAATGAAGTGATTGTGAGGAATGTGTCTAGTATGACCGCATTGAAGCGAGGTTTATCGAAATTGTAGGACTTGAGCGGTTGCAAGGAGATTGTATATTTGAGTTGGAATTGAAAAAGAGAGTCCTAATGGGAATAAGGGAGCTGTCCTACGAGCTACGTTTGCTGCGTTGCTCTCTTACAGCCGCTGTACAGCACTCTCCACCACTGCCACTAGATCAAAAGCCTGACGAGCCTGACGAGAGTAGATTTGCAGAGGAGAATAGTGGAGATTGTCGCGACTTCACGGGCGAGGAGGAATTCGATGACTCCATAGAGTATCTTGTGGAGCAGATAGAGGCAGGGGAATATAGGCGTGCTCTTTCTTCTAAAGCAGCCTTATTCTTTTTCAGAGCTTTGTCCCGCAAAGATAAGATTGGCAATGAGACGACGAGCGAATTCTATGGTGCACTTACGTCCAGGATCAACGCATTCGTCGCTGGTGATGTCAGTCACTTGTAACATGCTTGTTCCTGAATTTTTTTCCGCGTATGTTGAATCCTAAGTGGGGGTGCAGTGACCCTAAACCCTAAAACCCCTGATTTTTGTGTCGAAGGGTTGGAAATGGGGTCAGGTAGATGGGGGAACGCGGGAACCTGAGGACGATTCGGGTGCACGTGAAATTCTGGCTATGGCTGTTGGAGTAGCAACCTTGTTTTCGTTTCTGCAAGCTAATTTGACGGGGTATGTGCTACCCCTTTTTTCTGTGTGTGTTCTTTTCTCTCTTTCTTCTTTGTGTGCTGATTTGGGATTAATACAAAAGAGATGTGATAACAGAAATGGGCAGAATCGTGTAGCATATGTCTAGATATATAATATACTATTATTGTAAATGGGGAAAGGAAGAAAATATTGCTACATTCATCTTTTGGCTTGTCTCTTTAACAAATGTCACACTGCAGAATTTTTCTGAGTTGATTGTGTTAGATTAGCAATTTTAGGAAAAGGAGCATCAGGTTTCCTCATTCAGATGCTCTTGAACTTAGACAATGTTCTTGCTTGATTGGTGACTTATGTAACAGGAGTGTTGGGAGGTTGACAGGCCTCAAGTAGATTGGCCAGCATTTCCTGCAGAGATTGTGTGTATGGGAGTTAGTGCCAGTGACAGTGATGCATGGGCCCGACAGCAGCTCATGATTGATGGATGTGACCTTATAGGCAAATTTGCCATTCCTCAGGTAAACCTGATTTGGTATATTCAGCCTCTATGAGCTTTGGTAAACCAAGGTCTCTAATTTTGATAAAAACTGGAAGTTTGTGACACACATTGTTGATCAAGTCCTAGTGTTTGTCTTCAGTAAGTGAGGCTTTCAGATCATGGCTCAGTTTACCAATGTAGGAGTTCTGCTTGTTGAAAAATGCTCTCTTGAGCCTATATTTGAGTGCATGAGGGTATGCTGATTCTCTACCCAACATTGCCAACAGATTTGATGTTGTGAATTTGTGTACCCTGTGCAGTATTTGTTGCTTGCAAATCACTTGCTGGTTGGTACAAAAGGTTCACATGCAATGAGTATCAGGTCATGGTGGACCTGTCGGACATTGCTCACTCAGCAGCGTGTACTGGCAGAGCGCTCAAGCTCTCTTCGATCGCTTCTGCTCACCTCTTCTGCTACCATGTTAACACAATTTGGGTCCCCAGAAGCAGTAAGAGAGCATGGTTGGACCCAGCAGTTGCTTGCTGGAGAGGCCAGAGTTTTGGCAGCAGCAGCTCAGCTGGAGGCAGGTCTCATTGAGCATACATATGGTCACAATGAAACAGCTCGGTAAGTCCTGTGTTAGAGGTATTTGTTGCACCTGGTTTCTGATCAAATACTCTATTGCATTTTATGATGCAACACTGTAGGGTAAGAAAGAGATCACTCTGTTCAATTCTATTTCCAAAGGGGACACTTGGAAATTGCTGTAGTTAGTTCAACACTCTTCAAAGGTCATATGGGTAACATCAAGGCCAGCCAGTCAGGTATCACTTTGACTTCTGATTGATAACTTGGTCTTTCAATCAAACTTCCAGGGCCTCTTTTGGAACTTACGCTGATTATTCAAAACATCTAGACATCCATGTGTTCAAACCTAGGTGCCCTGTACCATTAACTTCATGGTGGCCTGGCAGAGCCAAGAAGGTCCTAGAATATAATTTTTCAAAAGAAACTTAGACAATGGAGTTTCCACTTGAATGGGCTGGATTACCTCCACTCCTGTAAAGTGTTGTCATTTAGAAGGAGTGTGGAGTGCAAAAGCTTGCTTCACCGAGCTTGTTTTGGTCATGTTTGGCAGGCAATGTTTTGAGCGTGCAGAAAACATTTGTGGATTAGAACTCTCTCTCACTGGTTCCCTTGGATTCCGCACAATATATCAGGTGAGCTTCCTCTCCACAACCTGGTGTTCTGAGGTGGAGACAGGTCATTTGGTATTTTGTTACATTTCTGTTTTTCTTTTTCATTTCTGCTTCTCCTTTCTTTGCTTTCCTGTCCTTCTAATGGTTCAAAACCTTCCATCCACAGGTTGATGCAAAGGCGCAAATGGTTCTAGTGGCAAAGTCAAACAACAGAGCTGATGACAAGATTGATTCATGGACAGGGGTTCCTAAAGCAGGGTGCTCTGAATTCAGTGAAAAGAGTGAAATCTTGCTGGCTCCCAGGCTTGTGGAAGATGTGCAAGGTCCAGCAAACTCCATGGAGATGAAAGTTGCAGACAGTGGCCCTCATGCATTGAGCACAATTGAGCAGGCCATTGTCTTGGCCAAGTGTCTGGATGTGAAAAAAAATAGTCCAGATGATGAACTCCGAAGTCTGTATTCACTTTACCAATGATTTTGAATGTGGAAGTTGCTTTTGTATGTTAAATGAATTGTTTGGTTCCACAGCCCAAAAATGTTGATCAGCATGTTGCTCTATGTCTGCTCAGAGCACATTGAATTGACATGAGGGAGTTATTTATGTGAACTGTTTGCACTTCTCAATGCATGACAGAACTTCTGCTTCTCAGTCCTTGTTTCTAGATAATTGAGCCTGGGATCATGTCCCAATAATTGTAATGAGAATCGTATGCAGACATCCTCATTTCTAGTAGTGCATGGTTGCATTAGGGCTCTGAACACTTATCTGTGCACATGATTGCTGTAGGTTGGCAGATGGCACCATTCATAGAGGCAGTGGATGCACAGCAACAGTCACACCCAATGGTTGTAATTACCTCTTTTTCTTTTTCTTTCATCCCCTTGGGTTCATGAAATCTCTTTAAACAACAGCTTTACATGTCCCTCCTTTTCACCCTTATGGCAGAATCTTATGGTGTACTGGGTCTTTGGGAAGGTGAGAGCCTTATGTCAGTTACTTCGCATCCGATTTGAACGACTTCGCTCACGAACAAGGGAGCGTGCCTTCCTCATGATGGAGAATCTAGTGTGTTGTGTTTCCCTCTTTGGCTTTGTTGCTTTGTTGATGCTCAAGCTATACATTGTTATCTATAATTTCAAAGAAATTTGTAACAAAGGCTATCACCCTGATCATCCCTTTTTGAATTTGTCAATACGACTTGGTAGGGAAAGTAGCTGTCAATTTCATTTCACAACTCTTCTCTTGGTTTTGATGGGTATTTCTGTGCAGGTGGAGGAGAGACGAAAGGGCACAGAAAATGTAGCACTGAGACTATGCTATATTTTTTGCATCTTGTTTCCCACCATGCCAGCTCTTTTGAAGTACATCTCTTTGCTTGTTAACTTTCTGGCTCTGTTTGTGCTTTCAATAGTGTACAAATATGTGTTCTGGTGTTGTGAGTTATCTGTTCAATTCTGAAGGAAATTTTGGCATGGTGTCAACTTTACATGGGGTGTGGCAGAGAACATGCAGAGATGCTGGTAAGCTGTGGACTTGTAGGGGAAGCAATGCACATCTTTGAGGAGCTTGAGCTGTGGGACAACCTCATTGACTGCTATTGGTACTTCTTTCCTGGCTTTTGCCAGCTTTGAGTGTGTTGCCTGTTGAAAGGACTAGTATGGCTATTTGGTCCTCCTTTAATAGCTGTACCTCTTTTACTCAGAATTGTGGTCATGCAGTGGTTGCTACCTACTGTAGAAGTTGCATAAGGTTGTTCAGGTTGACTTTGCAGCAAAGGAAATGGTGGATGATTGTGAAATCTGTGATGCTGCAGTTTACTGGGGAAGAAGGCAGCTGCATCTGACCTTATTAATCAGCGATTACAACTGTGCCCCAATGACCCACGCCTCTGGTGTGCCCTGATTCTCACCTTGTTGGAGCAATATAATACCAGACCAAATTTTAGAACATCTGTCTTGCACTGAAGTTTTACTTGTGCATGCTGTCCTTTCTTTTGTCCATCTATATCCCAAGTAGCCACTTTCTGCTAATTTGGTGTATATAGGAGCAGTGATTTTTTTAAAATGAAAATTGGCCAAAAGGTGATACTAAGAAAAGGAATATTCTGTGGCAAATTCCCCTTTTTTTTAAATGCCAAATTTCAAGGATTTCTCTTTTTTGGGAGAGGGTTGCCCCATTTATGTTCACTGGCTACTGTTTTGACAGTTCTCAATTAATGCAAAATCTGTTTTGGGATGCTTGCTACTTTGGCTGCATCACAAAACTGGGAAAAAATGACTGTCAAGGAGCCAACGGATTGAACTACTTTTCTGTTATATGGATACATGTTGTGCAGGTGTTCTTTGGGCGATGTAACACTTGATGATGAGTTGTACAAGAAAGCCTGGGAGGTCTCTGGTCATCATTTTGCCCGGGCACAGGTACTGCAAACTATATTGGAGAACTTTTCTTCTAGTTGTCTAATGCTCTGAAGTTGCATGCTGGGTGAAGTCTCTACAAAAACTCACAGCATGCCATTCCATAACAACTTACTGTGTGTCATTCCATGGGGGATTATTGGCCTGACTCTGACCTGATCAGAAATGATTCAACAACAGTTCTGGGATGGGAATTGTTTTCAAATTGAACACCATGCTGCATGCTGACACAAGCATGACAATTCTGCAATTATTACAGCGTTCACTTGCACGAATGGCATACAATCGAGGAGACTATGTTAAATCCATGGAGCATTGGTAATGGCTATTTCCTTTGTATGGGGTCCATGTTGGTCTCCTCCTCGTGACTGATCTTCAGTAGTCATTCTGCTCAGAGTATTCAAATGGTGTGTTCACTAAGTCTCCCACTCTCATGATTATCATTTAGTTGCATCAGAATTGAGTCAATTATTTTGTTCACTGGAAATTCTGTCACATTTTTTAAACATGGTTAACCATGGGAGAAGCAACTACTTGCAGCAGTCCTGATCTTGGTCATTTGTGCAATAATCTCCTGTCCTTGATGTCTGACAGGAATTTAGCACTGGCACTGAACCCCCTGCATCCAGATGGCTGGTTTGCCCTTGGCTCTGCTTCTTTAAAGGTAGGATTGATCTCCCAATTTTTTTTTGCCAATGTCAAATTTGTTTCCTTGGGTGTTGGGTTCATATTCTCTTGATTTACAAGTGGATGTTGCAGGCAAGAGAACTGGATAGTGCAATCAACGCGTTCACACGGTCAGTTCAGCTCAATCCAGAGAATGGCGAGTCCTGGAATAACTTAGCAGCCCTGTGAGCATCCCCTCTGTGAAGACCTGTGTTTTCAAATCTTAGCTTACATCTGTATTATTGTCAAAGCCTGAGTCATTGATTGTGAACAACACATGATTGTGCTGGTCAAAACTCCAAAGTAGTTTGGACCTCATCTGAGGATGTTAAGGTGACATTGTTTTTTCCAATTGATGCAGTAACATGCATAAGAAAAAGAGCAAGGAGGCCTTTGTTGCATTCCGGGAGGCACTCAAGTTCAAGTGTGTTCTCAATTCCCTTGGTTTTCACATAAGCCATGTTCTGCAAGAAATTTGGAACTAGAGTTTGCCATAGATAGCATCACCTGAGGCTGCTATAAGTAGAAACATCAAGTTCAATGCTCACATTGATGGATCATCTTGCAGAGAAGGGAGGGCAAATAATAGATGAAGGAAATATATTGATTATTGCAGGCAGAAAAGAAGTCACTCTAACCAGGTATGATGCAGACAGGCGGAATAGCTGGCAGATGTGGGAGAATTTTGCAGAGGTCGCTCTGGATATTTCAAATTTTGGCCAGGTTTGGTCCAATCTCTTCTTGGATGCTGTAGATCATGTTGACTCGAGCTCCCAAACTCTCCAAAACTTATAGTTACATTACTCACTATGACCTGAAGCCAGCATTTTTTTCTATTTGCATTTGAGGGTTTCAGTCAATCAAGAGCAAATTTGTGATATGCAGTAAGAGGGCTGTTGATACACAAACTAGACACTGTCTGTTGTGACTAATTTTTTTGAAGTTAAGATCCTTACTTTGGGTTGGATGCCAAATGTTGTCTCAACTTTGTTCATGTTTTGCAGGCAGTAATGGCACTTCACAAAGTGTTGGATCTTTCTCAAGAAAAACGTGTCAGCATTGGCATACTTACAAGATTAGTTGAGGAGATTGAGTCCCAGAAAGGAACATTAGCCTGCCTAGCATCTTCCCCTGATTTTTGCAATCACAGTTCAACTCAGAATAGGGATACTACTACTTTGGACCTGCCAGGGACCCAGGAATCTCCGGACTCTGCAACCAGTGAGATGGATTTAGCTGTTCCAGAAGATGTTAATGTGCCAGCCATGGAACCAAAAGAGACACAGACATTGTTGGAACCAGTTGGGAAGCTTTTGGCAAGGGTAATGTACTCTTCAGTCCTTTTCCAGTATAGGTTTGTGAGTAATTTGAGATAGACTCATTGGGGAATCTAAGTGGGAATGGATGACTCATCAACTTCTGGCAGCAGCTCAAGATAGTCTAGGATTATTTGGATGTTTTCTAGCCCTTCCATCTCCTCATACTCCAGGTTAGTTTGTCTTGATTGTCATTGATTGTCAGCAAGTAGAATAAGAACTATATGAAGTTTAGCAACCAAGTGTGACTGAGTATCTCTACCCTTAGGGCTACCACCTTCATAAGGTGGACATATTCTAACTGCTGTAATGTCAACTCTTTCCTCAGGCTCTTATAAGCTCCTTGGTTCCATCAACGTTGGATGACTGATTTACTCATTGACCCTGTTATAGCTTAGTTGACTAATATGGGTAAAAGGTAGCATCTAGCATGATGTAGGTGAATTGAACCCACAACCCAAGGTGCTCGTCCACCAGAAGGCATCATCAGTTTGATGCTTGCCAGAAAGCATTTCTGTGCTGAGATAAAGGTATCTTGATTCTGGGTGAGAATTGCTTGAAGGAACAGGTGGTGCGAAGTGGAGAGGGTGGAGGAGATGCATGGGGGTTACAAGCACGCTGGCATCATGCCAATGGAGACCTCATCATGTGCAAAGAAGCTGCTTTAAAGCAAGTCCGAGCATATCAGGTATAATGTTCTGACATGTTGTGTTGATTTCACTGCATTTGCACAAGCTGTGATCAGAACACTGGGAGACTGTTATGTGCTTAGAGGTTGTTGGACATGTGACTTGTGGAATAGGGTTCCAGTTGGCAGCGTAATGAGGAGAAATTTGAGCAGTTTGTGAAAGCTTCCATACAACTCTGCAAGGCATATATGGATGTAGTCCAATTGGGGAGTGATGGAAAGCGGGAGCTTTCAGCTGCACAAATGCATCTAAGAAACACACTAAAACTGGTAGGGTCCTCTCCTTGTTATGAACTTGCATTTTCAACCTCAAAAATGGATGCTGCTGTTTCAAAAATGTGACTTACTTCAATACTGTCATGTGTGTGTCATACAATCAGGGTGAACAATTTTCTGGGTCTGCTGGGTACAAGGCATTGGACACTTGTCTTAAGGAAGTGCAAAGAAGAATGCAGGATCACTTGACTCAAGGGACAACAGGCTGAAGACCTTGCCCCCAAAATTGCACAACCTAAGGAAACAACATATAGACCAAGTTGAAAGGCAGTGCCATGTTTTGATGTGCTTCTAGTTACCAGTGCTTTCTGTGGTTACAATGTGGTGATGTAGGGAAGTTTGTCTCCAGCTCCTACTGACCATCCTTCGTTGCTTCTCTGGTGTGCTTGACACATCTTGTTGAAATGAATTAGGAGAACCATCATATCAAATTTTGAACTTTTTTCATGGGATAGAAATACAATAGCAGCATATGGGTACATTCTTATGCTTGTTGGTTAACATGGACAAAAGATAGTGGAATATCCATCTGGAAAGAAGTGGTGAAGGTGGAATAAGAGAAGTAAAATCTTCCAAAGGTTTTTAAATAGCCTTATTTGTTGTTTTGTTTGTTTTTTCCCACCTTTAGCCTTCGGTTTTGTTGCTTGAAACCAACAAAAACTTGTTCATCAACAATCAAAGTTACTTTTTCAGAATCACCAAGCTTTTCAATTTTTGAATCAACTCACCTTTTGGCAATTGTAGTGCCAAGGCTTGACAAGTTTAATATAATTCCAATTCTAAATGAGGAATAACCCTTTTAGGAAGGTACAAGTACCATCATCATCCATCTAAGTGGGCATGAGCATGATTCAATATGATGGTTGGTGTGTACATGGAAGTATTAAACGAGAACTTCCATGCCATGGAAAAAGGGGGATCTTTCTTCAAATGATCTTGAGCCATGAAAAAAAAATTGATGGACTTGTGATAATAAAACAAAAATAAAAAAATAAATTTTTTGAAACATGAATAAGAAAGAAATGGAAATATGAGTATTGAAAAAGAAAAACATGAAAAAATATTAACCTAAAAATTATTCATTTTGTCATATTTGCACCAACTTGGTTTGACATTCCATTCATTACCACAATAAGGGAGATTTTCTTTATCATTCAATTCTTGAAAGAATGCATTTTGGAAATGGGCAAACCCATGTAATTTTTAAAAGTTTAATTGGATACCGAATTCCACCAAGTTCATTTACTACTCCAAGGGTCCAAGACATCATTGCCTTTGAATGGGCCTAAAGTTAAATGATTTTCCTCCTTCATGGTCTTTTTACCATTCCAAATTTTGAGCCATTGACACTTCTCTTTGGCATCAACTTTTGAAATGGTAACATTGTATAACTAATCTTGTGCCATTTCCAGATCAAAAATCTTAAAATAATGAATTTTGATGTATTTTGGATCCCAATTCTAAAATTGAATAGGCATTAGTTTCACAAACTTTTGTTTTTTATGCACCTTCAATCATTGCTAGCTCTAATCCACACTACTACAATTCATGGTTTCTTTGATTGGGTTTTCTAGTAAAAAATACTCAACATGACAACCATAAAAAAAAACACCTTGTTAATTTGGACAAATTGATTTGGACCTGCTAGCATGACTAATTAGTTAATTTGGACCCTATCATTTTGACTAGTAGCATGATTAATAGGATGATTGACTATTTAATTGATAAACAGTGGACCATTTGATTGTTTTAATTTATAATAATGATTTTAATTTATACCTAAATTAAAATCATTATTTTTTTTAATTAATAAATAGGTAGATAAATAGGTAGGTAGGTAGTAAATAAGTTTAAGTAAGTTGAAAAAAGACACTTATGTAGGTAGGTGCCAACCTAGCTTACTTAACCTAGTTTAGCTTAGCCTACTTAACCTCACTGAACTACCTTAGTCTAATTTACTTACCCTAACCTTTCAAACATGCACATAAGTTGCAAGTATAGGGAATTGAACCCCAAACTTGCACAATGATAAACCAACTTTTTATCAATGGACTACACCATCAAAAGTGTTCAACTTTTGTCAAATTTTTTATTTCACCTATTTATTTCACATCACTAAACATAATGGTTAAACCTAAGTGACAAATAGTTATAGAAATTAGGCTAAATATAATGGCTAAACTTATGTGACAACTAATGGCTAAAATTAAGCTAACTATTATGGTTAAATTGAATGATTAAACCTATTGGCTAAACTTAGTGGCTTAATGTAATGGCTAAACATAATGGCCAAACATTGGCTAAAGACCAGCTAAACTTATGTGACAATTAATGGCTAAAATTTGATTAAATATAATAGTTAAATCAAGTGGCTAAACCTAATTACTAGACTTAGTGACTTAATGTAATGGTTAAACCTAGTTGATAAACCTAATAACTATATTTCATAGTTAAAATTTGGTTAAACCTATTGTTTAAATTTAATAGTTAAACATAATGATTAAACCTTGGCTAAACATAGTGATTAAACCTAATGGCTAAATATAATAATTAAACCTAAACCTAACATAGTGGCCAAATTTAAATTAAATTGGATGATTAAATCTAATAATAATAACTCCTTACCTCTATTTATACCCTTTTGGGGGCCTAGCTCAATGAAATTTCCATGTGCCCACCAACTAAGTAAGTTTTTCAAAAGGTTTTATAATTACAAGTGAACTACAAATTAGCTAAAATTTAACTAAAAGTGAACTAAAAATTAAATATAAATGAACTAAGAATTAACTATGAGTTGACTAAAAGTTAATTAAAAGTGTGCTAGAAATAAATTATGAATAAATTATAAATAAAATATGACTTAATTAAAATGAATTTGAAATGAACCAATAATGAATTAAGAATTAACTAAAAATGAATTAAAAGTTAACTAAGAATGAACTCCATTCGTCGTGTGAAAGTGTTGTCTATGACATTTAATGGTTAAACTTAGGTAGGTAAGTGGGTGGGTCATAGGTAGGTAAGTAACTAGTTAAATAAACAAGTGGGTGAGTAAATAAAAGGTGGATACATACATAGGTAAATAAATAGTTAGGTAAATAGGTGGGTGAATAAATAGTAAATATATACATAAGTAAATAAGTAACTAGTTAGATAAATAGATGAATGAGTAGGTAAGGAGTAGATACATAAATAAGTAATTAGTTAAGTAAATAGGTGGATGAATAGGTAGGAGGTATATACATAGGTAAATTAAATAGCTAGTTAAGTAAATAGGTGGATGAATAGGTAGGAGGTATATACATAGGTAATTAAATAGCTAGTTAAGTAAATAGGTGGATGAATAAGTAGGAGGTATATACATAGGTAATTAAATAGCTAGTTAAGTAAATAGGTGAGTGAATAGGTAGGAGGTACATACATAGGTAGGTAAATAACTAGTTAGGTAAATAGGTGAGTGAATAGGTATGAGATAGATACATATGGTAATAGACTATGTCACATTTGATTAAAAATCATTGGTCATCTTGATTAAATGTTCCATTTGACCAAAGACCATTGATCATTTTGACTAAAGATCACTGGCCATCTTAATTAAATGTTCAATTTGACTAAAAACCATTAGTCATTTTGAATAAAGTTATATAACTTGACTATACGTATCTAATAAAATAAACCACTATAATTAAATTGATTGATCAAAAAATACATGTATCATTTCAACCCTTGGCCTTTAGTTAAAATGTACATGTCCATAATCAAAAATGACAAATTAATCAACTTGAACCTCTTAAAAATCCACAATTTGTAGTAATGTCTATTGTTTGGGTTTCAAACTTATTTAATTTTATAACATCATCTTTAGCCTTCATAATATCATGCTACATGCCAAAACCAAGTGAGATGAATATTTTGGATCATTTGAACAATTGTAAATTAACATGGGAAAACACTTTGTATGTGACCATTTACTGTGAATAAGATTTTAGCAAATGTCGATTATGTCAAAGAATATCAAATACGCCTTTCTTATTTGTTCATTGAATCCAAATATATATTTTTTATCAACATGTCCTTGGACTCCTTAAGATCTATCATCTTGATCATGTTAACTTTAAAGATTTTGTGAACAAACTTTTGGGTTACATGGGTTTTTTCACTTGACTTGCCAATGGTAAACACAAATCAAATACTATAGAAAAGGAAGACATAGAAAAAATGGTAAAAAGAAATCTCAAATGGGTATATAGTGATAGTAAAGGAATTGGAAAAGATTTACATGTTGACATTATCCATAAATGTTTTTAAGTGCATTCAATTCCTTGTCTTATCATTAAGAACCCACATTATAAAACGCACATGCCAATTTTCATCATGAAGATGCATCTCATTGATGTATGGTAACCAAACTTAAAGTCAATGATTACTATCCCACACATGGAAAAGTTTGCCCTTTAAATGTGAAAAGGTTGGTTTTGTGTCCAAAAAAAAATGCAAATTTATCATTAGCAAATATCCAATTGGAACTCCAAGACTCCAATTTCTTGATTGTCACGTCATGAATGTTATCATGAATGCTTCTAATGAAAAATTAAACATTTGAAAACCCAGATGGTAACCAACATAAAACTCCATCTTCATATTAGCTATGTCAATTTGCAACATTGATCAAACAACCTATATTTAAACCTTATGCACAAAAGTATATCCATGATGTCATTTTCAATGAGGAGGCTTTGAAACAAATGTGAACATTATCCACATTTTCACATTGACAGGCTTGTCGAACATCAAAAATAGGTGAAGGGGTTATAGTTGTCTTTCGTGATTTAGAATGCATCATGGGACCAACTTCCAATAACACTTTCTTCTAGAATGGTTTTTAAGCCAATGTTAAGATGGGGCGACCAAGTTAATAATTGGCCAATATCCTACATAATGAAAATAAAGAACTCAATATGTTTAGATTACATAAAAATGAAACTATGGAATATGTTCATAAAATGCAATTTGTGACCAAATTGAAAACAAGAAGAAAGCAAAGAAAATACAATTTCGTCAATAAAATTGAAGTTTGTGATGGAACAAAAGTGAAAAGGAAGTTGTAAAAAGAATCCATTTCATAAACAAAACTAGAGTTAGTGACAAAATCATAATTTGTGATAGATACATATAAGAGAAGAAAGCTAATTGAATCCAATTTTGCTTAAGAAACTCAAGTTTGTGATAGAATCTGAAATGGGAAGGAGGAAAGCAAACCCAATTTCACAAACAAAATTGAAGTTCCTAACAATAAGAAAGAACCAAAATGCAATAATTTTGTTGACGACAAATATGGAAAATGGAAAAATAAAATAAAATATGAAATGGATAAAGGAAATGTGTTAGTGGTTAATACCTTCTGCTTTGTTTTCAAGAAGTTGTGGTGATTTTTGGAACCATTTGTGTTCATTGTTGATGCTTAAGAATTGTGTACAATACAAACATCACACTTTTGATGCCTTGTGGGGGAATCCAAAATTGCAAAAAGTTGTAAAAAAAACCTAAGAAATAAAATAGAGAGGTGCAAGAAAAAAGGTTTAAAGTAAAAACAATGATGAATGAAGGGGATAGAATGGTTGGATGAAAGCAGAATGGAAGAAGAATGCACTATGAAAAAAAAAGGCATTTTGCAACTGGCCTCACAACTCAAAAATTGGGTTACATTGGACACTTGCAACTCACTATATTTATACACCGTAAATGCTAACGAACAAGTTGCATGAGTTGCAAAGGTGCAACTCATCATATATATAATGCAACTCATTGTAATTTAATTGTAACATTATCAAAACAGCTCATTTTTCACAAAAAATCTTGTCCTTTTCCACCTTCACACATTGTGACTATTGTCTAATTTGACTACATTTCAACTACATTTGACCATCTTAAGTTTGCAAGTGGCTTATTGCATTAATTAATGATCAATATTATTCATAGTTGTTATGTTCACTATGTTGTTCACTTATGAATATAATTTGAACCTTATTTAATTTTTTAATAATTTCAAATTGTTGACATGAAAATTGAAGACCCTTTAACTTTATCTACACAATGCATTATAATGGGATAATGAACTTTTTGACATTTTTTTAACTATCAACATGGTACATGAGTTGAATTATCAACTTTTAACATGTTGAAACCATTATTTATGAGTTGCATTTTACACTTACCATAATTTATTAAAACACATGTAACAATTTTAAATCCCACATTTATATTGGAATGAATTTGTGATTTTTTCACATTTCTTGAATTATCAACATTTTTACATGAATCAAATCACTCACTTTGAACTTATTGAAACCATTATTCAAACGTTGCATATTACATTTACTAATATATATGGAAACACACATAACAACTTAATGCTTCATATTTATATTTGAATGGGTTAGTGAAATTTTTCGCATCTCTTGAACTATTAACAATTGCACATGAGTTGAATCATTCATTTTGAATGTTATTAAATTCACTATTCATGAGTTGCATTTTGCATTCACCACAATTTTTTTAAATGGTAGTATCAAAAAATTTGGGAAGTCTCACATTTATATTTGAATGGGTTAGTGATTAGGTAAAAATGTTCATGCATGCAAAGTCTATTTAATGCATGTAGACCTCTAAATTATAATTTTTCATATATTAAATTCTTGTACATTTATGTAAACTAGAATTTATATTTTTCATTTGATTTGTTTTAGGCATCATGGACAAATTTATTATTATGAATATTCCTAATGCCACACCAAAAAAACCACATTTTCTTTTTATGTATGAAAAAAAATCCATGTTAAAAAAATGGATTAAAATTTATAAGTATTATTATTATTATCATGAAAAATTATAAATATTTTATACTTATTATTTTTATTTTAAACATGGTTTATCAATTTTTGTAAGTTTGTTTTGTTACAAGTTTATGTTTAAAAATTAATTAATTAATTTAAAATTTTCATTTAATAAATAAATAAAATAATGAATTATAAATGGTGATAATAATAATGATGTCAAGGATTTTTTAATCTTTTCGTTTTTTCAATTTTGTAATCTTTTTCAAGATCATCCATAAGAAAATTTAACCATGTTTTTGGCTATAAGCCATACATGAAGGTACAAATTCATTAAGAATATTTTTATATTTTGGCTACAAATCCTAGAACCCATTGTAGAATTATATCATTTTAAAATATAATTTTTTAAAAAACATTGTTGATGTTGATGGCCTTTTTAAAGTTTGCAAAATGGTGGAAATTTATCACACACAAAAAAATTACATCATTAATTTTTTTTTAATTAAAAAAATGGATAATGTTTAATGAAAGGAAAATTTAATAGTTTTCAACTAAATTTGATATTAGAATTGTTTATGTGTTTAATGTTGGAATTATTATAATTAATTTTAAAAATTTATTCATTTAAAATATCCTTTTTTCTTTGAAATTTGTGATTTCAATTTTTTGACCAATTTTGTTTTTACATTTCTTTTTGCATTTGCATTATTTTTTCCATTTTTTTCCCAACAAGAATTGCCAAGTTAAGAAAATTCGAAACCAAAAAAATATGTTGGTTGTGGGGGGGTAATCCAACTATTTAAACCAAAAATTTCACCAAATTAAACTATTTTTATTTTTTAAAAAGTTAAATATATTTTTAAATCATTATAAATATAAATATATCTTACAATTTTTTTCAAAATTAAATAATAATTATTTGTACTGTTGTATGATTCATCTTACTAAAAAAAATGGTTTTGTTAATTAAATGGTTATATTGACTACTTAATTAATGTTTTTCTTATGACCAATTTTTGGCAATTTAAAGGGGCAACAACATTAATAAAGAATTTTTGAAATTTTTTTTTGTCAAATTTAAAATATATAATGTCAATTTTTTACAATAAAATATACTAAATAACCATAATATTAAAATATTTAAACAAGTTTCTAACTACACAACTTAAATATAACCAAATGTGGCAATTTGTTTTATGGATGATTAGCATTTTAATGTCACAAAAATAAATAAATAAATTGTACCTAATTATACTGGGGAAAATAAAAACTTGCACTTTCACAAAAATTAGACATATTTTATATATTGAAAATAGAATTGTAAACTAGTGGAAATTCACCACAAAAAAAACCTTTGGGTACATCATTAATATTTATTTTAAATTATCAAAAACATTAAATAATGTTTATGATGATTTCAAAAATTGAGCTTAAATGTTTTCAAATAAATTTGATATTGGAATTGTTTATGTGTTTAAGGTTGAAATTATGAGAATTAATTTAAAAATTTTACTCATTAGGAGTAACATTATTTTTTTCAAATTTTCAATCCCAATTTTTTGGCAAGCTTTTTGTTGTTTACATTTATCCTTGAATTTGCACTAATTTTTCCCATTTTTTCCCCAACAAGAATTGCCAAGTTAAGAAAATTTGAAACCAAAACCATGTTGGTTGGGGGGAGGGGAACTACTTAAACCAAAAATTTCACCAAATTTAATTTTGTTTCCTTTTACAAAGAAAAAAAATGTAAAATGTATTATTACATCATTAAAAAAAATGTTGTGATTTTTTTCAAAATTATATAATTAATCATTTTTATTAATGTATGATTAATCTCATTAAACAAATATGGTCTTGATGATTAAATGGCTATATTTACTATTTAATTAATGTTTCTTTTATGACCAATTTTTGCCAATTTAAAGAGGCAACAACATATTAAAAAATCTTTTTTGGAAAAAAAGTTTGTTGAGCCAAATTTAAAATGTATATATATATATATTTTACAATAAAATACATAAATAACCATAATATTGAAAGATTTAGATAAGTTTCCAACTACACAACTTGTCTATAACCAAATGTGGCAAACATGATAAGGCTAAACTTTTTCGCCTTTATTCATAAAGTGTTGAAATGGGTTGGTGGTTAAAATCTTAGTGTATTTTTATGAGGTCTTGGGTTCAATCTTGATGGATGCATGTTTTAATGTATTTTGTACAAATGTAAGTTACAAACATATACATCATGGTGAATACACAAATATGTACATTATGCATAAATGGTGCAAAAAACAAATTAAAACTTAAAAAGTTTCATAGCATGTAAATTTGTCATTACATGCTATGACAAAAATGTAATTCATGATTCCACAATCTAGGGGGAAAAAAAACAAAGAAAAAAGTTATATGATGATGTGGCATGTTATTCCATGTCATAGTAACTTGTGACTTCATATATCCATGTCATAATTTTTTAATTAAAAATTATCTCGTGTAAGATGCGACTATCTAAAACAACTACAAAATATTTCACTAAAAATGCCAAAACCTTTTTTACCAAAACCATACAAGTTGCATTTTAATCAATTTTGTCATATTTCACAAAAAATTTAATGAATTTGGGTAGTGGAAAGATACAAGACTTCTTCTTTTGTTCAACTGCTATGCAACTTCATTGTAACTACACCCATGATGTCATGCTAATGTCATTAATTGTCATCCATCTATTCAAATTTAACACATGGCATTATGAAGATTTTTACACATTAAAATTATTTTATTTTCGAAATATTGGTCTCCATCATCCATTATGATTATGAACGATGGTCCAAAATTGTGACACATGGCATAATAAAAAAAATTGCCACATGGCATATTGATTATATTTTGGAATATATTTATTTATTTTAATAGCTAAGTAGTCATACATAACCATAATTAGGTAGGTTGGTAGCTCTTAAAACTTATATACCTATGTAGTTACTTAAGACCTACCTACCTAAATAGGTAGAAAAATAGGACCTACTTACTCACTTAGATAGGTAAGTAGGTAGGAAATCACAAGATTAAATGAACTAAAAAATAACCATGAATTTATTTTTTTTAATTTTATGTTTTGCCTTTAGGTTAAGTTTTTTTTAGTTCATCCCAAAATGGGACATGTATGTTAATGTGAGAAAATAAGAAAACAAGCTTTATTTATATAGTTTGTAACATAAAATTCGAAAATAAAGCATATGGGTTAAATATTTTAGTTGCAAATTGAATTGCAACATAGGGTAAACCGGCCGATTACCAAACATTAAAGCATTCAAGGCAAGCTAGATCCAAAAGGAAGGTTCCATTGTTTATAGTGTCCAAACAAAACTTAAACCCCTTAATGGCACGTATGGCGCACTAAAAATCGTCAAAAACGAAATAGAATGGAAAAAGTTACAACCTTCCAAAGTAGAGGGGGTCAAAAACTCAAAAAAACAAGCCACCAAACATTACAAAGGCCAATTCCCAAACACCCAAAAAATTCCTTTTATGTTTTTATGTTGTTATCATAGTTCAAAAATGATTTGTAGAACTTTAGGTGGTGTTCCTATATCACTTTAAATCATTTAAAATGAATAAGAAATCAAAAAGTTATAAGGTTTGAAAGTAGGAGGGGTCCAAAGAGAAAAAAAAAGGAAAAATATGAGTTTTGTAAGTTAATTTTTTTTTTCTTTTCATTATGTTTTCATTACTCCTTTTCCTTTGCACTTAAAAGATAATTTCTAGAACTTGAGGTAATACCCCCATAATATTTTAAATCACTCAAAATGAAGCACATATATGAATATTTATCCTTATTAAGTTATAAATAATTATATTATAATCATAACATAATTGAACAAAAGTATTTTAGTAGTGGTGCAGTAGTGGCTACACTAGTTGTATTAATGAGAATCATAGTAGAAAATTAGTTGCAAATGTATCCCATAATGGGTGGTGGAAATGTGAACACATGTCATGATCACATGTATGTACATTGCACACTAGTTGCAACATAGTTATTGTTTTAGTGACACATTTACAATAGTTCCAAAGTAGTTGCCAACTACAATGCAACTCTTGAAAAAATCAAACATAGTTGATTACATATGTATGTATGAATGATGTGTATTAATTATCATATAGAAGGCCCATTTTCAACTCACTTACAACTATAATATAATTAATTGATTTTTTGACGTGGCAATTTATTTATTAATACACCATATTTCTAAAGGGATAATTGCATAATAGTTGTAATACCCAAAGGATACTTGCATAATAGTTGTATATGAATCTTTTTTTGAGTTTTAGTTGCAAGGTAGTGTGGTTTTGATGGATGCAATTTCTCATAATGATATAATACAAAATTCAAAAAGGTTAAAAAATTATGTACTTGTCATAATGAAGCTTTGTGGTTAACTCCTTCCCCAAAAGGTTGTGAATTCAATCTCATATGGAAGCAAGTTGGTCTTCTAGGAGTGGGGGGCAAAACCTAAAGCCAAGGCCTTTTAAAAGGCCAAATTGGTCAAATCTGAATTTTGTTTTAAAAAAAATTACCTTCATTCCATTCATTATAATGTATGTTTACATATTGTTTATATATTAGAATTTTTTTTATCATTCAGCCAATCCATTTCCTTTTTTTACAAAAATATTAATTCATTATTCTTTCAACATTAATTATGGGGGGGGGGGGGGGGAAAAAAAAATTTATAAAAAAATTTTTTTTAAAAATAAAAAATAACAAACATATTGTATTATTAAAAAATTTTTTTAAAAAAAAAATTGGCATT
>Ga0116231_10000639_pt1 | contig 63774 bp, 40 predicted proteins | sample S1TSphgellanicum_2_FD_89695 | JGI IMG/M metagenome (GOLD analysis project Ga0116231, IMG submission 89695) | Host-associated microbial communities from peat moss isolated from Minnesota, USA - S1T2_Fd - Sphagnum magellanicum MG | ecosystem: Host-associated > Plants > Peat moss > Unclassified... | reverse complement strand
ATGTGTAGGGAATGGGGGGGGGGGGGGGTTTTTTTTTTGTATTTGACGTGTTTTTTGTGGGGAAATGATTGGGTGGGGGGGGGGGGGGGGGGGGGGGGGGGGGGGGGTGGTATTTGAGAAGGAGGGAGGGGGGGGGGGGGGGGGGGTGGGGGGGTTGATTGGAAGCAAAGTTTTCTACTGCAAAATTTCCCCCCAATGGCAACTGCAAGATTAACCCCTTGACCCTCTCAAAGGGTTTTTTTATGAAAATTTTCAATAACTTTGGCAGAAAAATAGGAGATGTTTAGAGGTGTTGGGGAGGATTTTTTATGGTTGGTTTGGGGATCATCACTTAAGGCACTTTGGATACCTATTTATTTAGGTGCCTATTTAGGTTAGGGGTATATAAACTCAAACATCTCTCAATTATCCTTATCTTTTTGCAAGTGTCATTCCAAAGAGACTCTCTGGAGCCATAACAGGGTTTTGTCTGGGTTTAGGGTTTCAAGTTCACTTTTTTATTTTTGGGAGGACCCTATTTCATTCATGTTCCCAATTTGTTATTTATGGAGTTTGTTGCACCTAGTCTTGACTCAAACTTCTCAAAGTAACGATAAGGAGTTCCTTGATACCGAGCATCAAATTGCGGTGCAAGCAGCAATCACATGTGTGAACACTTGGGAATTCTTTACACCAATAAAGTTGAAGGAGGTTGGTGGGCAATTTGTGGACCCTAATATAGGCGTGCGATATGTCTTGGTGACCATGCGGGCCACACTATGTTTGTTCAAATCCTTGACCGATTTCACTTTGACTGAGTTTGAGAAGTTGGCACAACTTGTGGTCCCCACCATCTTTGTTCATGCAAGGTCCATCAAGGAACCACACCACATTTCCGAGTGACTGTCCAAATTGACCCCAAATGAGTGTTTGTTCAACTTCATACTGTATATTAAGCACAATAATGTTAGCAAATATGATGCATTCCTATGGAATTGGAGCAAGATTGCAATGAATGATGATGGCATCTTTATTACATCTTGCATCAATTCCACCATTGTCGATGAGATTCGATGGCCCATTATTGAGGAGTGTTGGGTCTTTGCTACGCAGCTTCCATAGTTCCAAGGTTGCATCAGATTTATTGATGGTACTCTCATCAAAATTTGTAAGCCTTGGAACAATCTAGCCCATCGGAGTTGGTTTAATGGCTGGAAGAAGATGTATTGCGTGCTCAACACTGGGTGGTGGACCACCATGGGTTATTCAGATATTTGGACCTCAAGTACCCAAAGTCGTTCCATGACATCAATATCTTGCGGTAATCAAACATCCACATGAACTAATGTCAATACTTTGTTCACATAGATTAGTATTTTGAGTTCTTGTTGGGTGACTTGAAGTACATGGGCGAAGATATGTTCGTGATGCGACGCTTTGGGAGGCACAAGTTGGCACTTAAAGTTACCTTTGTTGCAATTGTTTTATAACAAGATGCATGCAAATATATTTTTTAAAACCACCATCTCATTTCATTTGTATTTAATAGGGTTTAGGACTTTTAGGGTTAAGGCTTACATTTTAGGATTTTGGGTTTGGATTTAAGCTTTAATGTTCAATGTTTTTATGTTTAAGTTTTAGGTTTAGATGTTAAGATTTAAGGTTTAAGATTAGGTTTTAATGTTAAGTTTTAAAGGTTAAGGTTTAGGTTAGGGTTAGGTTTAGGCTTTAAGGTTATGTGAAAGGGTTAGGGGTTAGGATTTAGGGTTTAAGGTTTAGGTTTAGGTTTTAAGGTTAAGTTTTTGGCTTTGGGTTTAGGATTAAGTTTTAAGAACTAGTTTTAAGTTAACTTTTAAGGTTTAGTTATAGGGGTTAAGGTTTAAGTTAGGTTAAGATTAAGTTTTAAGGTTATGTTTTAAGGTTTAGGGGTTAAGATTAGGATAAAAGGAACTAGGATTTAGGGTTTACAATTTGGGTTTAGGTCTTAAGGGTTAAGTTCCTAGGTTTTAGGTTTAGAATTAAGTTCTAAGGCTAAATTTTTGGTTTAAGTTTTAGGTTTAAGTTTTATCCTTAAATTTCTGGTTAAGGATAAATTTTAATTTTAAGTTTTTATAGTTACGTTTTAGTTTTAAATTTTAGGTCAAGTTTAAAATCAAATTCATATTTAGGGTTTCAAAAATCTGGTCTAAAATTAAGGTTTTAGATTTGGGGTTTCAAACTATGGTTAGATGAATTTTCCTGAAAATCTAGGGTTTCAGATTTAGGGTTTCAAAAGTTAGGTTTTAGGATTTAGTATTTCATGTTTAGGGATTTAAAAATTAGGGTTTCAGATATTGGGTTTCATATTAAGGTTTCAAAACTTGTGTTCGGTATTAAGGTTTCAAAACTTTTGTGTTTGGGTTTCAAAAACTAAAAACCAATGTAGCTTTTCAAAATGTTTTTTCAGATTAAGGTTTTAAAATCTTGGACTTAACCATAACAAAAACAATGTAAGTTTCTGGGTTAAAGTTGAATGGGGTATATTGGAGGCTTAAAGTCCAAATGGAAAAGGTTGATGAAAAGATTTGATTCAACAAAACAAAAGTATAATCACTTTTTTAGGGTAGTAGCATTCTTAACAAACTTCCTACATAGGTATCACCAAGACTTCACAATTGAAGTCAGTGGTGAACACTAAAACAATCTTGTAAAACATGGGTGGGATCGTGACTACTAATCATAGGTCTAACAACTTTTTGACCTTAACCTTAAACTCCTCATCCATAATGACACTGCATTCTTGAGCTACCCTTAAGTTCCTTATCTTAAAAAGATTTTTTTAATGCTAACATCCACCTTTGTTTTTAATAGGGCCTCTTGATCCTCCACATTGGCCTTTAAGTTGCTGGTGATAGTGGCTAGGCTTTTTGATCAAGATTACAACATTTCAAATTTGGTCATGGGATGTTCAAGAGTTGGAATAGGTGGGGGTGTAGTAAGTCTTGATGACAACCCATGTGTCTCATTAGACATAAGGCTAGGGTTATGTGTAGAATTTGGAAAAGATTGAGAAGAAAGGTTTGATGTACCTTTTACCATTGATTGATGCCTTTTCAACACATTCCTTGATGCATGCCCATTGGTTGTCTTGAGTTGTGTTGGAACATGATCAAATTGTAGGGCAACCTTCTCTACGCCCTATTCATTTGATGTGTTAGTTTTGAATTCCTTCAAAAGTTCTTGTTGCCTATCCTTCAAACTTTCAAGATGAAATTCAAAATTTGGGAATTGCTTTTTATACACAATTTTTAAAACATGATTAGGTATAATCTATGTCACATTGTTCTTGTCCCCATTATAGAACATGAAATGGTGGTAGTATGATGTGGCCATAAAACTTAAGTGCATAGAATCCACAATGCACCTAGGGTTTTTATCTTTCTGAGGTACTTTTGTGGGCCTCATGTAACCTACCAGTTCAAGTTCACTTTCTTATGTGTTAAAATAAAAACCTTCCATACCTACAATAAACATTAAAGGTTCTCTTAAAGAATTAAAATTTTATAACTCCTAGTTTGGATTTATGACTAGAGTTTCTTTTCAAAAATTAAATCTAGACACCTGGTTTGGAATTAGGACTGGAAGTTCTGGAAAATTTATGATAATGAGAAAAAGAGAATTTCATTGAGAGATAGGGTTTTAGTAAAACTAGAGAGTTTAATGATTAGACCTACATAGAGAAAAATTGAACCTTAGGTATAAAGAAAATGAAACTAAACACCGAGGTAAAAAGAAAAAGCCAAGGTTTTAACAAACAATGAATGTGAGTTATTGACAATGGGATTTAGTAGACATACATACATGGTTTGATGGTTAAAGGAAGAAATAAAGTGATTCACTTCGAGAGAATGTGTAGGATTATGATAGAGAAGCTGAAGATTGATTAATTTCATGGAAATTGACTTCTTTTAGGAGTTTGTAAATGCATTAGGGTTGCAATTCCTTCCCCAATTCAAATAGTGTGATTTGTTGAACTGGGACATTTTTATTATAAACAATAACAAAAGCTTCAATCAAGGCTCTTAGCCCATGTGTAGCACAAATCAAGAAGGTTAGAGTTTGCTTATCAAAAATGCATATAAAGTGTGTGAGAGATAAATTTTGACAAGTTAGAAAGAGTGACATACATTGAAGTGTGAGTATGTTAAATTAAACCCAAGCTTTCACAAATAATCACTAGGGAATTTGGACTTAAAGATGTTCAAAAGGTTCAAAGCTTTGGAGGTGCTTAACCTTTCATAGGTTGATGCATTCATGATTTCCAAAGCATTAGTATAAGCTTAGAAAAAATTAGCTTTAAGGTTATAATTAAAAACCTTATAGAAATTATGTTTGCACCCCTCCACATTCAATCCAACTTTCATACTATAATTTCATCAAAACTTTATCTGCTACCTATCAAATTAAAAGTTGAACTGGGCAAGACATCCCCAAAGGCAAGAAATTGAAGAAGAAATGTAAATTCTAGCCATAAGAAAAGAATTGTTTGTTGATCAGTGTTGTAGAGAGAGAGTGAGAGAAAAAGAGATTCTAACAAGTGTGAAAGAATGTGAAAGAGAAGGATTAGACAATGTGAGTTAGTTGATCAAAAGTTTAGAGAAAAAAAGTGAGAGAGAGTCAAAATTTTAACAAGTTTCAAAGAGTGAGAGAGAGAACCTTGAAGTAGTGTGAATGGGAAGGATATGTTGATAGAGTTTGCTGAATGCAAATATAGAAGGAGAGTGAAAGAGAAAAGCTAAGTTCTAACTAACTAGAGAGAGAGGATGAAATTTTGACATAATCGAGAAAGTAAGAGAGAAAGGGATTTTGACAAACTAGAAAGAAAGATAAAGAAAGAGAGATTCTTGTTGGTTAGGGGGATAGAAAGACAATTTGCTTATAAATAAAGATTTCAAGCATAATGAGAAATATTACAACTTGAATTGAAGGAAAAAATTGGCATTTAATCCAAGGTTACAAAAATTACAAGTGGAATGCATAATGGATCTATTGTGGGGTTGGTGGGATATGTGTGCTACTACACATGTTATTTTTAGAATCAAAATTGGATGATAGGGGAGTGGGTTCAACTAGGTCTCAAGGTTCCATGAAATCTTGCAAGGTTCAAAATTCATCTTCAAATCACATTTTGAAGGATTGCCTTGGGATACAACTAGCGGCTACATGTTGGACGTAAGATTTATGATTAATTCTAACTGCCTCCAATGCATTCTAAGGAACATTCTCACCCACAATGAGAAACTAAGGTTTGTTTATTTGACAAAGTTGCCAAAACATTAACAAGGTCAATGGTAAATGAATGAAAATGTGTGCAAGTCCTATGGAATATGGGAGAGGAGGCAACAATGTACACTTTGTTTCCAAGCATGTTTCAAGGAATGGGTTTTGGGTACACATAGGTCCATTGATTTTTGGGGTCAGATTAGGGGTTGTAAGACGGTACGAGGTAGTTGCTTACTTGGGGGATTGAACTAACTATGTTTTAGCTAAGGTTTGCACAAGGTTATATACTTTGCAACAAGGTGTGCAAAAAGATGAAGCAAACATGGAAAAAAACCACACATAGAACCAAACTGTTTCCTAAATTGTGAAGCTTTCTGCACAAGCATAGAAAACGTCATCCTTGCTTACTATGACCATGGCGTTAAAAGGTTAACCCTAACCTAACAATGAGTTGCAATGAGATTTGCATGATTATTGACGACATTGTAAAGCCTCTTTATGTCAATTTTCTGCTTGCACGATAACCCTTCGTCGATGGTCCTTTTGCATGATGATTTCTTGCATGACAATGACAGTGAATGGGACACAAGTAGGCCTTCAAGGGCTTTTGGTTCCTCTTGCTGTTTTGACCTTTCACTAACTCAAAGATTTTACACCTAACCCACTCACTCAAGACCTTCACATTAGGAGACAAAGACCCTATTGTCAAGGCGCACGAGAGGGAAACAAAAAAAAACAGGGTGAAACTCAAGGAAGCACCAAAATTAATGCATTTCCAACTTTCACCTTGTATTTTTTTCCTTTGTTTTCAACTCACCTTGGTTTTTTGACTTCACCTTGAGTTTTGGCCCAACTCAAGGCAAGAACTCAAGTTGAAAACCCTGAGTTTTGATGACTTTACGTATAATTTATTATGTGTAATGTTAGTTCAAACTTTTCATGTCCATTTAGATGTGAGCATGTTCTATTAGCAAGTTGGTATTATAATTTGTACAAATATGTGTAATAGTAAAAAACAATTATATTTAGATATCCTAACCATGTTTTCAAAAATATTTATTCACAATTCTAATTTTGATTTTGGATATAACAAAAGATTAATTTGATGATTCAGTTCTTGTGCTAGTTCCAACAAAATGTCAATTCATGTCTTGGTAACAAAAACATGACCTTAAACCCCCAAGTTTTGTTTTACAAACCGTTTAACCTCACAATGGTGGTTAGGACATCCTTCCTAGCAACCTTGGCACATGCACACCACCAAAAATGTGTTAGAAAACCCTCACCAAAGAAAGAAAGAAAGAAAAAAACTCTTAACATGTAACCATAACCCACATACACATAACCAAAAAATGTAAGCCATATACGCACAATTGAAGAAAGTGGGGAGGGGGGGGGAAATCAATTCTTAACAAGTGACCATAACCCATATACACATGACCATAAAAGTGGGAAACGCTTGAAACACCAAGAAAAATAAAAAGAAAAAACTTAACACACAATTGTACAAATTTAATCATAATTTTTTTTTTACATTTCTTAAATTTCTTAAATGCAACCATGAATAAAATGGTTTTTTTGGGTACATGTGACCATACCTAACATTCTCATATGAGATCATAAATATTGAATTATTTCTACATGTTACCATAAATAAAATGAATTTAATTTTTACATGTGATAGTAACAATTCTATATGTGACTGTAAATATTGAAATTAAAAAAAATAAATCTTACATGTGACTGTATGAAATTGAATCAATGACTTTAGTTTTTACATGTAACCATGCTAGGTATGATGTGGCCATAAAGGAAGTGTGTTAACAAATTTATTTCTTCCATATAATCATGTCATTTTTACATGCAACTATATTAAAATAAAAAATTCTTTAAAATTATTATCAATTACTCTATATTGTATTCAAGTGAAACAAAATAGTAAAATGTCACAACAATGTTTCTTTGCTATAGTCAAAGTTAGTTGTGTGACTTCAACAAGAAGTCTGATGTGTGTAACTTGACACCAACATGAAGGAAAATGCAAAATAATTGCATCATGTGTCTTTGATCAATTTGGCAGATAACAAAACTAGTAGCTTCTACACTGTAGTATATGAAATGTTTCTTCATATTAAAATATGGATGAATTGTGTAATAGAAGATGTAAAAGTCTTTTATGTGCATCAAATTTTCTTAAGTTTCCATCTTTTATTTTCACTTTGAGAAAACATGCACTGATCAAAATCAACCCCTTCACAACAAATAACAATTATGAACTCATTCATATCTATGATTGACTCCTGTGTACAGGAGTAAGTAGTCAATTAATTTTGAAATTGTATTTTTTAATAATTATGGACCTGATGAAAAAAGATCACATTTATTATTAAACTAATTTAATATAAAGGGTCAATTTAATACGTGTGCTGGAGATGCTTTACATTGCCAAATTGTTGTGCAACTATAATTCTACAACAATTTGATGAGAGCAGTTGCAATGAAGCTCAGTATGTGGCTAAGCAAAATAAAAGTGGACGAAGAAAAGTTAAAACATACCATCTTCGCTCAGCAAAATGGTTTTGGCCCAACATTTTTTCAAAAAATGCTGAGCGTGGTAAAAGGCACAGTACAGCCTAATAAATTTGATCTGACTGCTATGAAGAATGCAATAAATAGGGTCTGACTGTTGCTCCTTGTTTCTCATTGGCCAACCAGAGTGATTGGTCCGGGTGGTTTGCTATGAATAATTCTGACCTACTTGCAGTCCCAGTTCTAGTTTTATGGTAGAGTTGGAAAAAAGTGAACGACTAAACTTGTATGTGAGAAATATTCTTGCTGGGTCATATATTAAGCACAGTTGGAGCTGCTCTAGGTGGAATGCTTTGTCTGTATGTGAGAGGAGGCTTCACATACCCAAGTGAATGAGGGCTGAGTAAACAACCATAACCCCTCTTGTAGAGAGGGCAACTGAATCTGCAGATCTAACCCCCATTTCTTCTGCCATCGATTGAACGCAAAGGTAATAAATACTTTGCACATCCAATACACTTGAACAGATGATTGACTGCTGCACTGGAGTTCATCAGTTCAAACAATACCGACAAAGAAGGCCAAAACACATGGGGTTGATCACATCCTTTCCCAAGTATCACCAGCACAAATATTAGCAGATGATTGAACAGCTACACCCAAGTGAATAAACCTTTTCCCAAGTACTACTCAACCCAAATCTCAGCTGATAGTTGATGACCTCCACTCAACATTATATTCTAATAATAAAAATAGAACAAAGATACATTAGGTGAAAGAACATGGGCGGATTCCTCCCTAGCCCAAGTGCTCCCTTTGGAGGTTACAAGGTTACAGGTTTTGGCGGGCCTGTATCAACAATTGAATTCACAGCTACTTGCCTGCCACTGACCTAACAAAGGGGAGAAAGTGAGTACCTACTCAAGTGGTCCATGTGCACATGAACTCCTTTGTGAGTCTACTGACAGTTCTATAATTTCCCTTCTCCATGTTCTGTCTGACACGACCATGTATGTTTTTCCTTTTTGTGTGGAATCTACATGTTAGGGTAAGAGGACAACCCTTCTTGGGTTTTGATGGAATGCTGAGATTTCCAATTCCCCAAGATCCATTGTGAGGTGGTGTGACACTGCAAACCAAGAGAATCCATGTTTTGAGAATTTTTTTGTTCAAGAAAAATATCTCTAGATTGTATATTATTGCAATGACCAGTCTTACTGGCCACATATGGAGGGCAGAAGCTTTATGCCTTGCCCACATTTTGCATATACCATAAGTACAACTACCTTATTGTGCTCGGCAGGAAACAAACTACTTCTCATCACCAATCTCATAATTTGTATTACATATGTTTTAAGACAAAAAAAGTTGGATGCTAAGCTCCACAGAGCAAGCATGAGACCCCTCTTCCCATTCCAGTTTTGTTCTGGAAAGTTACCCATCCCAGAGGACTAAAAAGCGTGGGATCCTTATCCTGCAGTGGATTTGGGTTCACAGTCCAGACAGTCTTAAGGCAGGGCCTACAACCCCTGTTTGGGCCTCTAGGAATGTTTATCAAATTTCACATAAAGTGTTAATTGTTTCCCGTGGCCCACCCATAAATATGAAAACTTGAACAGTATAAGGTGATAGACTACCTAAATGCTATCACCAGTGCTGCTGTCCAATCAGAAGCAGTTATCACAGTGCTTTGTGGAGGCCAATGTACCATATGCAAACCTTTATGCCCAAACTCCAAACCTATTTTCATGCTATATTTCATCCAAAATACAGTGTACTGACAGTTTAAGTGCTGCAAATGAACATGTTCTCAGTGCAGCTCCTTTTGCCCTGCAACAATATTTCTCAAATCCAAGATTAGTTATTTATTTTTTCCCAACCTCACCCATAAAATAGAAATTGGGACTCCAAACGGTGGGAAATTAATAATAGCAACACACCAAGACCAATCCAACTATATAGCCAAAACGTCAGCATTTTGCCAGCCTCAACATCCTGTGCTAAAATGCTGGACCAAAACCATTTTGCTGAGCCAAACCAGCATGTTTCCCTAATAGCTGGTATATGCACCTGTGTACAATACGTTGAATGAGGAACATCCACAAATCAGTGTTAGACTCATTAAATTTGAGTTTGGGTCGGTATGTGTGCAGAGAATAATGTGCTCTTCAGGAGCACTTGTACATTGAAACACTGTAGTTGATTCACAAGTCACAGTGATTATTCAGAGTTTCAATGCTATTGATTGGTTCGCTAGAGTGATTGGTCCACGTGTGGCATTTGACTGTTCCCTATGCAGTCCTATATTTGCTGTTTATGGGTGGGGGCAGTGTAAACATTAACCCCATAATCCAGACATGACAAATGCAGATAGCACCCCAAATAGAGTTCTGCTATGGAGATGCTCTTAGACATTATCATTCCAAAGTCATGAGGAAGCAAACATGATCATATGGGTTAAAGAGTTCCTTGGTATAGGGCAAAAGGTTAAATTACAGCCACACTTAGAGGAGGCTAGATGTTGAACAGCTTGAGAGGAAGAGTGCCATTTCTGCCATCCAAGTAGAGGTGATAAATTATCCCTCTGAACCACCCACATAACAAGTTGTGCAACTACAGGTACCAAAAGCAGGATTCATCCAAGAATGTGGGCTGGGGAATCCATCTCCAAAGTTCCAATGACTCAAGAAAGGAACAGCCTGAAAAACAACCCATGAGTGTGCCTGAAATGTAGCCAACAACTTCTCAGATTGACTGGTGACAATTTGGCAGCCCGTTCTCCTGCTGCAATACAAGAAATGGACCTAAACAAGTTAGCAAACAACATGTCAGATTTGTAACATGCACGACCACTGTATGCTGAAAACATGATAAAATGAACCCAACACATTATCAAACAGCGTGTCAGATTTTAAAACTAGTGAGCATAGTATGCTGAAAAAAAATACCAGAAAATGGAGCCAACACAGTATCAAACAACATGTCAGATTTGTACGTTGTGAGCACTGCATAGAGAAAATATGAGAAAGAACATGTTAACAAAGAAGATGTCAGATTTTAAACTTGCAAGCACTGTGTACAGTGTCATGCCTCTGCCAAGTTGAACTGATTGAGAGTGAGAGGAAATACTAATAAGGTCTACAATTTAGTGACCATCTGCCAGACTTGTCAGCTCAATCCAACACAACTTGGTCTTCATTATTATGAATGTAAGGTTTGGGAGATTCTGAGGAGAATCTGAATCTTGATACATACAAGATTTGCTGAGGATTACAGGCTTACTAGTTCCATCCTCTTTATCAAGCCCTTCAAATGGACTAATGTGAAGAAGACACTTCAGAACATATCTGCTCAATTGGGTGGAAATAATGGCTCAGCTTGAGCCAGAGCAAGCCCTCACACATTTTATTAGAGTCTGAATAGATTGGGAAAAGTCTGAATATGTATGCTTTCCTTTTACCTTTATATTCATATTAAAGTTGTCTGTAAAGTCAGGCGGTTAGGGGGCGAGAACCGCCAGTTTCGGCATAATAAGGCATCAAATGCGTAACTGGGAATGAAATTTTACAAACCAAAATAACTGGGACCCAAACTAGTTTTTCCACCAATTTTGGTGGTAAACTGAGTTTCATCCCCTCTTTCCTTTTTCTTGACCGCCTCCACTGCTGCTATATATTTTCACTGCTCCTACTTGTATAACTACTATAATTAGTCTCGAACCTTGTGCATTAAATGCTGAGTTTCAGCATTTTATACTGAGATTTAATAAATTTCATTACTTTGCGGATACCTCTGAAAGAGGGGATAAGGGGTGAAAGCAGAGGAATAGGGGGTGAAAGAGAGGGTGACTTTACAGATAACTTTATTGTGATAAGGTACTTATGTTCCCTCCAACATTGTTTCACAGCTCAAAATCTCCCAGCCTGTTATTTAGTTTGGTTGCTACCTTGTTGAAGAGCATCTATGGAGGTGCTCCTAATGTGATCCTGCAAAAAAAATCCCACATCCAAGTTTAGTTATTTACTATTCCCCCACCCACCCATAAAACTAAAACTGGGACTACTAATAAGTGGGAGACTACTAATAGCAACCCACCTGGACCAATCAAACTATCTAGCCAATCAACCGCAGGCGTTAGGCTTTGCTGTGTCTATCACCAGCCTCAGCATCCGATGCAAAATATTGGGCCAAAACCGTTTTGCCATTTTGCTGAGCTAAACTGGCAGGATTTGACTTTTCTTCGTCCAATTTTATTGTACAGGAACACACACTGGGCGCTGGTGGAACTGCTTGTGTTTTTGCAAAAAATGAAAAATGTGTAAATATGACCATGATGACGAGGGCCATATCCCACTTCAGTGTTGTGATGGGATCCTTGAGCTGGGATTATGTGACCCAGAACCCACCAGTACACCATCCATTGGAAACTAGTTGTGACTCAATTGCCATGAACCTAAATTGGATTACACTCTAAACCCTCCTGCATGCTCCTCCACCAACCTTGGTAACTGTGTAAGTAGAAAGAAAATACATAAAAACTCTCACATTTTAGATAGCTAAAAGATTAGAAAGAGACATAAAAAGGTTATTATGTAGGTGGATAATAATAGCTAAAGCACTGGGGCTATTATGTGGGTAGGAGCATATGGATAGGTAAATGGGATGGTGATTAGATATGTAACCACTGTGGTTAGCTATGTGACAAGGATAGAATGAAAAATTTGTTTCCTGTCTACAAACCATACATACATCCTGCACGGTGTCCTGGTGGGTGCTGGTTCACTATATGGCCCTTGATCTGGGCTAAGTGTTCCAGGTGGGTAATCATATCTTATGCTTAATGTGAAGAATAGACACCTGCCAAATTAGTGTAAGTTTCAGAATATCCTCTGTCAGGCATTAGGGATTGGGATTTAGTGTTGTTGGAGCATAGAACCCTGTTGGTTGTTATGGATAATTCATGTAAGCCCGGCCCCATCTGGTGGGTGAGAAAGCCTGGAAGTCTCATCTTTGTTAGTTTCACCTTTGTAAGTTCATTGTGGATTTGAAACAATTGAGATGAACCCCTTTTGTTCTCATATGTGTTGGATGCCTACAGGTTAGCCAGCCCCCCATGTTGGGTTTAAGGTGATACTCAGGAATGACTGGACCAGTGGCCTGAGAACCATCCAACCTGATACCTGGCCCAACACTAAGGTCCCCTTTCGACTAGGAGTCAGGGCTGAAAAAACTTGGGACCAATTTTGAGCATTTCTGGGTTGTTGTTGGGCCCCAAGTTACTAGTAAATGCTAGAACATTGATGTCAGTATATTTATAAATGTCGGAACATTGGCCCCAAGGGTTGCAAATTGAGTTCCCAAATTCGTTGGTATCCCCCTTTTTAAGCCTTGGGGCCCATACAAGGCCATAAAATTCAGCATTTATCAGTAACTTGGGGTAGATTGAAAAGATTTTTTCTATTTCAGCCTTGACTCCTAGTGTGAAGCCCTTGCGGCTGATTTCAACTTTTGCACCAATATGAATGCTTGATTTGAGTTGAACCTCGGCCTTGGCTCCTTGTGTAAAGTGGGCCCAAGACCCAAAGTGTTAAAAAGTTTACCTTCAAGTTCAGTTCTCAGGGCTATGGGTCTATGTTCTAGTGTCTAGGGTTGGTAGGACCAACTTACCTTAGTAGGGTCTAGGGTTAAGTCTAAGTTGAATAGGTTTTAGGCAATCTAAATTAGGGTTAGGGTTTGGGTGCGATTGCTAATCACCACCACTCATGTGTTTAGTGGAAGGCAGCCTTTGGGTTGTGTAAAAAGTCAATTGTGAGCTCCCTTGTAACCTCACATTGCATTTTTATTTTTGTTTTCAACTTTGCACTTTGGTTTTTATTGTTTGTGTTTTGTTTTTTGGATGTGCTTTGCTTGTTGCTTTGAGTGTGGTTGTTGTTGTTGTGACTCTCTTTGCATTGTTCTTAATTCAATTCTCCTTGCACTAATGGATTTTCCTTGCATTTCTTAATTTCTCTTTGTTGCCCTCATGCACTATTCAACTCGTCTGCACTACTACTTTGGTTGGCTTGGTTTGGTTCAACTAAGCTTCTCCTTGCTTTGGTTGGCTTTTCTTATACATTTGGTATTCCATGCTCTTATCTTTATGTAGGTGTGTGTTGAAGTTGCAAGCTTGGAGTTTCAACAACTAGGCTTCTTCAATAAGGTTTGTTTTCCTTTGTTTGATTCTTTGATGGTTTTTAAATTTTGCATGGTTGATTGATTGTTTGTGTTTAGTTCTTAGTTTTGTGTTGGTTAACTTGTAATGTGTGCTTGTTTGTTTGTCGATTTGGTTAGTTTTATAACATGTTTGCTTTCATATGCTTGTGTAACAATTGAAATTTCAAGAACTCACCAATTTTGCATATTTTGCATGTTAAAATTTAACATTTATAATTCATTTGTATTTGCATTTTATTATGTAAAGTGTAAAAAAAAAAATGAGTGAGTGTTTTGCAATTGTAAGCGTTTCAATTTCTCTCTCTAAGGATTTAGCATAATTTTTTATAATCCTTGATTTTTGCACATTGAATTCAAATGAAAAACAAATTGAATTTGGAAAATACATGTTTGTTTTAATTTCTCAAACTTCATCTAGTAGTAAATCTTATGAAAGTGGAACATTTTATTGAAAATGAAAATGTGTTTGATATAATGAATGAAATAAACATGAATAGTATAATGTATGAAAGGGTGAATGAAGGATCTAAAATGCTTTCCATTTTGTAGTTAGAAAATATCACCTTTTAGAATATGAAAAAGATTCAACTCTTGCAAAATTACATGTTCAAAATAAAATTTGGAAACCTTCTAATAGGAACAAATTAATTGGGCATTTTTGTGTGTTAAGGGCAACTTTGAAATGAATGTTGAAAATGCTCAAATGATGTGTTGTGACACGCTCCTAAGTCTCTTGTTGAACCCACTTGAGGGTCCAACTATGTAGAGTTGCGGAAAGTTGGGACTTGGGGGCCGCTCCCGACTTCCAGCACTAAAAGGGGGTAAAGGGGCGAACTAGAAGTCTCGGAATTAAACTAGGAAGAGGGACTAGATTATTAAGCTTGAATCTGCATCTAAAACCAATCACAAGAGGGTTAGTTAGCATTCGGAAACACCCTTGGGTGTTGGGACAAGCCACGGGCACTTTGACACACAAGACTCACCATGGCCCGGACTCGGGGCAAGACACCACCTTCCCCCATATAGTATTCTCTGCAGCTCTCCACCAAGGCTACATCCAAATGGCTCTTTTTCCCGGGACTCCCAAGTTGGAGTCCCGAAACTGTCCCGGGTTGGAGTCCTGGGACTTTGGACGTTCATAACTCCTCGCCCCAAACTCGGATCGGGACGAGGTCTGAACCAAAGTTGTAGCTCTCCTCAAGAGCTTTCCAACGCCGTGTCGCACTCCTTCAGGTGACGTTGGGAAGAGGTCGATTCCCAACTTTTTGTGGTCGGGAGTAAAACTGTCAGTTTGACTCCCGGCCCTTCTTTTGCCCCTAACTTGGGCTATAGATGTCCAAATGGTTCATGCGAGGCCATTTTGGACATCTACACTTTAAGACCTTTCCAATGAAACCAAGAACACTCCAATGCAAGGAGATTTGACCCCTCAAATCGAGCTCTGAGTTTTCGAAAATCCCAGAGGACTCCATTTTCCCACTTTTGGGAATGTGAGTTGCATTCTCACACTTAGCCCCAAAGTGGGGTTGCAACATGTTGTGTAATTTGTTACAATGATCATTTTTTTTCTTTTTAATCCAATAACAAGAGCAAGGGAATTGTTAATATCATATTGTTGAATAACATTTGGATGTAAAACATGAACCAATTGAAAATTTGAAAAAATAAATAACCTATCAAAAGGATCATTGAAGAAACAACCAAAATAAAAGACCAAATGTGTTTACAAAGGTAATTTCAAACTTTTTTGGTGTTGTACAATTTTTCAAAAATGATGATAAAAATAATTTTTGCAATACCATAGTAAGCACCTTTGGCACAACTTAAATTATTTTTTATTTTATTGAATTTTTCAAAAAAAAATTAATATGTTGAATAATTCAAAATTTATTATTAGATTCAAACTTTGGCCTTCTTCAATATTCTACAAGTTCATGAGGACAATTCGACCAAGAAGATAATTGAAAATGTTTAATAATGAAAGTAGTTTTATTAAATTTAGTTTCTACTTGTTGAAAATTTCAAAATTAAAACTAAATTGTTGAATTAAAATTTTTTAAATGTATTATCTATTTAACATGCTATTGTTGAAGTTGCCAAGATATTACGATATTTAAATTTTTAAGTTGTTAGAAATCATTTGTTTATTCAATGTGTGAAAAATATTTTGTTAAAACAATTTGCCATGTATTTTGTCATGGGCATGAAAAATTACAAGAATAAAAACTAAACCAATGACACAATAAGGAAAACAAATCACAAAAAATGCAAGCCTAAATCTAAATCCAAGACTAAAAATAGAAAGACGCAAAGTAAGAACACGATATATGCTAAAGATGATTCAAATGAAATTTTATTATGATGACGTATGAAAACAAAAGGTTATGACAAGAAAACGTACCCAAAACTGGTGTTGAATATATTGAAAATAATGGGAATTCTTACCTTTATTTATGCCCCATTGGCAATTTAACTAAAGGAAGCCTATGGAGGCTTTCGTGTGTGCACTGACCAAGGAAATTTATTAAAAAATTTCTTAGCTCAAGGACACTTCCATAAAGGTTTCCTTCTATGTGTGCACCAAATAACGAACTAGGAATTAACTAAGAGTTAACGATGATGCAAGCAATGATGCATGTGACTATGTTGGTGTAAGTGATGATGTAGATGACTATGTTAATGCAAGTAATGATGTAAACGATGATGCAAGAGATTATGTTGGTGCAAACGATGATGCAAGTGATGGGTGATGGTGATGTCTGTGACACATTTACATTGTCCTTATGTTGTCATTCCTTTAAGAAAATAATTTTCTACAAGTTTTGATATCCAATCTAGTTGAAAAGATTAAACGAATGCATGTTTTATTTATTTTAACAAAATTTAATTCATTGTTTTACCATTGTAATGATGTTTTTGCACAATATGATATTTTTGTCCTTTTGCCACAATCTTAACATTGGGACATTGGGCCCACAACCAAAGTGAAAGGCACAAAAGAGGATGTAGTTCAAAAAAATGTTTTAGGATTCATGCACATTCTTACAATGTGAGTCTCAAACATTTTGAAGCAAGAATCATTTTGGGAATTAGAGTCCCAAAATGTTCTAAATGTTTGTGAAAAAAATGCAAATGGGTACACTCATGGATTAAGGAATCACCTCACATATAACCATTACTTAGGTTTAAATTATTAAAATCATGTTTAGTTCCAAGTTTCATTAATGTTTAAAAAATTTATACAACAATGTTTTTAATATATCAATGTAACATTTTGATAAATTTGAAAGTAATCCAATAGGTATAGAATATTGAGAAACATTTTTGAAACATTACAACCATTGTTAAAAGATATTTTAAGCTTTATTTGATCATCATTTAAACAATATTTAGCCAATCCCAAACTAACACATCATTTTTTGAAATTATTTAAATATTTAGCTAACCTAAGGTTGCACATTGGCTATTTAATTCATGCATGTCTTTAAATGGAAAACCTTGTCCAAAATGGGTTTTCTTTATACCATTGGAAAGGACTTGAATTGTAAATATGAAATATGGGCTCACAATTTTCATTTGAAGACCTAAAGTTCAACATATGGTTTAAAAATGATTGAAAATCAAATTGGAAATTTAACTTTTGACCACTAAAACTTGATAAATAGGGGTCAAATGGCTTTGATTAAAGCATGTGATATGACATAGAAAATATTCTCTTCAAGGGCTATAATTATTCCCTTTAAAAAAATTTAGTTGAAGCTCATATGTGTGAGTTATAAACCCACAAAATAATGAGATTCGTAACTTGTCAATATTCAAAAATCTTGCTTGGTAGTCCTAATTTTTTAAGTTTTCGATCTAGCCCCCACCACAATTGAAAGTACATCATAGGGGAAGAGAGTGGTGCCTCCTCCCAATGGTTCAAGTTGATGAATCAAGTGAGTTTAAATTGCCTATGACTAAGTTCTACCACCATTAGATTCCTATTTTGTCCAACTTGTTTGGTTTTCGTAGGTTAATTTGTTTGTGAACTTGAACTAGCACCTTGTTTTAATCTCATGTTGGAGTTTTACATTCTTTTAAGCCCCCAATTGTGTGGAGTTATAAAGCACATGGTATGTTGCATTTTGCTACAACGTTGTAAATTAGCAAAACATTTACCTTGATACCATTTGACAAGCCCAAAAATATATTTGTTCTATGTTTAATTCTTTCCTTTCATTTAAAAAAAAAATGTAAAGCAAAATAATAATAATATGTTTTCATTGATGTTGGATTCAATTTATGAAAACCTTTGTATATTGTTTTCATTTATTGGTTGTGAACAAGGTGTGGCAATTGTATAGGAGTTTGATAAAATATCATTACTTCCTACGATCTTTAAATGTCATCACTCATCACCACTTGCATCCATTATTTCAACCTTAGAGTGGTGTTGCAAATGGAGGAAATGATAGCAAGTATATTTTGCATATTTTTGAGATTTAAAAAATGTTAGATACACAAAATTAAACAATGATTACAACTTACAATTTTTTTGGAACACATTATCATGATTACATCCCTTCGTAATGACCACAAATTTGACATTAAGAAATGAACTTTTAGAGAGTGTTTTATTTGGCAAAACATTAGCCATTGTTATTTGCATTTATTGCATTGTCGGATCCCAAATTGAAATGGAGAGAATTCTCCCCTTGTTAGAATTATATTTTGTCCTAACTCTCTATATGGATAAGGGTTATAATATTAGTATACTAAATTCACTAATATTAATATACAAAGGCCATTGAATAGGCTTGTATATAGGTGTGAAGAAAAAATCTTATAATCAATGAAATTGCTGGATTGGTATTCTAAATTTATTTTTCTTACTTATTTGAACTCAATCTAATAAGGTTTGAAAGGTTTGTGAGAATTTTAGATGACTAATGGAGATGGTAGAAAAGGATCATATTTTCAATGTTTAGCAATAGAATGGGCTTGTGTAGGATTAAAGATTTCTTGTAAAGCCAATAGTATTATTGGATTTGGTCATCTAAATTTGTTTTCTGAGTTTTCTTAAGTGAAATAATAGTTCTCTGATTAATAGCTATTTAGGGATATAGTTCTTGCACATTACCCTTTTGCACTTTGTTTTGTTTGTTAGTCAAGTTGAGATCTCCTAAACATTAGCACCTTTCATTGCACTCTTTGTATTGTTGGAAAGCTGTCCATGGGTATGGGTGTGGTTAGGTGCTTTCATAATGTTTACACATATGATGCAAGAGTTATTGGATATTAAATCATTTAAAAAAATTTAACAAGATTTTAAAAATTAATTAATGAAAATTGGGGCACACTCTTGATATTGTTGGAAATCCCTTGATGTGTGTGATTTCTTAGAAGGTGAATTTGGAACTTTTAGACATAAGGTGGGGGGAGATATTGAATCTTGAGAAACTTTTGTCATTAGAAATTCAATAAAATTAAATAAAATCAATTTTGAACGAAGATTGGATTTCAGACTTACTCTAAAGAAGATGTCCCATTTTCTCTTTCAAAATTTGTTCAATATATACATTAGTAGTAGTAATTAATGCTGTGTGTGAAACATTGTCATGTGGGTTGTTTCTTCTTTTCCTTGCAAATTTCAGGCAGTCAGCATCAAGTGCTTCCAGTCCAGACTCCACCACATCTTCTGACAATCCCACATATTTCCCCATTCGGCCAACCAAATGACTTCTGGATTTCTTTTGTTCCCTGAAATCTAAATGAGTTGCAATGCCCTCATGCACAAACCATACAACTAAACCACAAAATGTTATACTATTATAGCAAATCTACATACTAGAGATTCTGCACACAACAAGGTCTGATCACACTACAGTAGAATGTGATTTTCCCTACAGCAGTAGGCCATGTCTCATTACCCATGTACCCTTGTAGTTTCATCCATTACAATTTAAAATATGTTGTATTTATAATGACACATATTACACTAATATTAGTTTCAAACTATAATATTAGTGTACAGTGTGTCATAATATATTAATTTTACCTTACAGTAATATGTGTCAGAAATTAATGTAAACTTGTAATATTAATATAATATGTGCCACAATAGTAACACATTTCTACATTGTAATCGATGAAACCACAAAGTTTTATTTCACAATGTCATGAGCCAAGGCTTGTCTTTTTGTTGTAGAGAAAACCAGAGGGTTTTAGTGTCAGTCTGATTTTCATCTTTCCTTGGGGAGCTAGGTCGTTAGTACATTGAGATCACTAACTAGTTGCTGTTCATGATAAATGATGAACTCCTAATTAGCAGGCCCACTTGACTTCCAGCACCCAATTCACTCAGAAAAGTTAGTGGACAAGAAGATAAGAAGCATCTCTCTTCTATGGAACATCTGTCAGAAAGTCAGTGTGCGATAGGTAGATGGCGACAAGGGAAAAGCAGCTCTAGAATACCAGCTAAATTGGAGTGGGGTCGGCATGTGAATATCTTGGAGACAACATCAAAATGGAAATATATGCAGATACTAGGTACCAGTGTTGGGCGGTTACTAGAAACCGCAACAAACCCCCGTCTGGGTATAAGGCGGTTCTTAGGATTAATAAGCAGGGCTCTCACAAACAAATAACCGTTTATGGTATAAAATGTAATTATCAAAACATCAAATAACCTGGTTCTGATCTATAACTGTGGTTCTCAAAACTTTGAACAAGTCAAATAATATCCTCCCACAAAACTGAAGGTTCTTTGTAGCTTTTTTGTTTACAGCCCGACAGTTTTTTGAGGGATTTGAAATAACCCAAACTAATGGTTCTTTGATTCTGAGATTTTCAAATACCTGGAACTGGAGGTTATTAAAAAATCAAATACCCATGTAACATGGGTAGGTACTCAGGTACCTTTACAATCACATGGACCCAAATCTGTGAGGGGGTTCCGAGTTCAGAGGAAGAAGATTCCTGTCCTGGACCTAGATCAAACAATAGAATGCTGTAGCAAGAACCCGAAAACACAATTAATATCAAAACCGTATCCTGAAAAACCCAGTGAGGAAATTTGAAGGTTCCAGAATATGGTCGGCCAAAGGGCAAAGTTTCTTGAACCCATTATTCCAAGTGCTAATTCACAAGGGCTTATAAACACCAATCTCCATAGTCCAGACAATGAGCAGGCCCACAGCAGAGTGTGGTTGGGAAGGTGCACCTAAACTATATTAGGTGTAAATTCAACTTGGAGGTTGTCTGTGGGCAACTGCACATGAGCTACACATATTTTGTGCAAATTTACAACACCCCCACCCCGACATTGGTAGGTGCATTGAAACCCTTCAAAAACTTTTCGTTTCATGTTGTATTGTGTGTCATTGTGTTCTACATGACATTTTGCTCTTACATACCAATTTGGGTTGTGCAAAGTTTACATATGTATTTTCTGTTACATATCATCAAAGTTTGTTATATGACATAGAATATTAGTTGTACTGTTATCATATTGTTACCTTCTTTTATTGAATTCGTTGGTAGATAACTGTTTGGAATGTCATTCACTTTATCTAACTTATTTAGTTAGAATCTAAGGATTTAATTTGTTCACACAATTTTTCTTGCTGTGTGCATTGTGTCTACAATTCCAACTTGGCAGTATTCTTGAATCAATCAAAGGATGTTTAACCATTTTTATGTATCAATTCTAGTGTTGGAATAGAATTTCCAATTTTTTGTTTCAAGCAGCCTACATTAGAATCAAATTGTTGTGCCATTAGTGATAGACTTAGTTGATGCTTCAAATAAGTGAACTAGAACTTTATATCTGTTTGTTTTTGGTGTGTTGTTGGATACCTTATATCAGTTGGCCATCTATTGGTTATTGGTTAGTGCAGCTCTTTGTTTATGTGGATCTTTTACCAAAACAGTGAAAAATTGGCATCATTTTTTTCCTTCCAAATTTCAAAGTAAGAAATGAAAGAAAGTGATTTTTGAGTGTTTCAATTGCCAAACTTCAAAAAAAAAAAAAAATAGTCACATTTTCCATATTACTTTCATTGCATAGGTAACCACCAACGTAGAAGGATGCTTTAAAAAAATTTACTTTCATATTGCATTTTTAGTCAAATTTGACTAAATCTTCTTATGGATGACGACTGTCACTAGAAAAGCAAAAAAAACAAAAAAGACTGGTAAAACGTGATTGGTGCAAGATTGAACTTCAGGAGTTTGAATCCATCAATCCAAGTCTCTTTATCTGGATTGGGAATCCAAACCATGACCTAACCAACATCCTGGATATTTGGAGAGGAATAAATAAATTAGGAGGTTCATGTCTATTGAGATAGATTCAGATTTGTTTTACTGTTTTAAAAAAAATGTTATATAGTTCAAATTTTACTTAAATTTTTCTTGAGACCTTATGATTTCGTTCATCACAAGAATCAAACATATATTTTAATATCTGGACTGTGACAATTTTTGTCAAATGCTTGTGAAAATAAACTAAAAGTTGAATAAAAATAACCTTAAGCCTAATCATTGAAAGGAGAAATGTCATTATTTAGGCTACCTTAAAACCCGAAACCCCAAAAAACATTGAGCATATTGATAATCGGGGTAATGCTTTGAGAATGAAATTGATAATCGATGGGTTCCAAACCCAATCAAGAGCCACACCCAGTGGGTGTTATGGGTGTTTTTTTTAAGGGTCCAGGTCATAGGACATGTAAGGTTATGATCTTAGTATTAGATAGGATTTAAGGTTCCTAAGTTTTAGGGTGTTATCTATGAGTTCTAAGGTTCTCAGTTCTAGGTTTAAACTTTAATATATAAGGGCATCACTGATTGATGGCAACATTAAAATGGCCTTTACACAAATATGTTATGATGTTCCTTCCCTTGTTCTTATTATTGCCCTTGAGAACATATTGGGGTACACTATGGGAACACCCAAATTCAAAAAATTCAAAAACTCTTAGAAATTAACTTGAAAATTGTCCATAGGAATAAGACAGAACTGGCCTTGGCCTAAACTCAGAATCGTAAGTTCTTACAAAGGTTGGTCCTCTTGTACCTAGTACCATGGATTAGGAAATTTGACTCGACCCAAAACTGGTGATGTTTTTGTTTTTGAGAATATTCTTTAAACCCAGAACTAAAAGGTTTTCCATTCTTTTAATAAAACTTTAAACGTGGACCCAACAATTCTTGTGAAAATCAAGAATGTACCAACACTGAAATTTACCAAATGTTCGTTTAACCTTGTTTAGATTCCATTTTGGATGGTCAGTTGAGCTTCCTCACATTGCCAACTTCAATAATTTCATCCATATCTAGAAAGATAGGAGAAATCTTAGGCTTCATTCATTCAGGATGAACATGGTGTGTACATCGTAAGAGAGAGCTGCAAGGACAGAAATTTTTGAAATTTTTCTTTCCTCAAGTCCATGTTAATGCTCTAACCACAATAATTCTAGATTATGCACTATTTGTAGAGATATTGAATTCGAAAAAGCCAAAGTATGAGATCAAAGCACCAGAATTTGATGTGGAGGTGAAACCCAACATTGAATCTTTCCAATAGTCACACAGGTGGAAGAAGATTTAGCTTACATAATTTGTGACAGACATTCATGTTAATAAGCCAGATTTGATGAAGCAATGGTTCATAACACAAATGCAACCTACACTTTAAGGTTTCATGTTTCATCCATTTTAATATTAAGTAAAAGGGACGTTTACCATAATTTGATAGTTGTGCAATATGTCATTACTGGTGTTTGGGCAAGTTGGAATTTTTTGGAGTAATTGTTAGTTCTGGGTCTAGTGCTTTTTATGAAACAGATGACTCAACGTGGGTCTAAGGAATTTTTAAAAAAAATTAAAACATGTTGATTTCAAGGTTGTGTCAGATGATTTAGATTGTTGGTTTGTCAAGTTGATAACTCTAAGCTTTGTGAAACTTGCTAGTCCTGGTTTCAAAGTGAGGCTGGGTGCAATTTTTAATGTTTAAATATTAACATTTTTGGCAAACAAATTTTCTTAGAGACTTGATTTTCTTGAAGAGGACACATCCCTTTGGTCTCTTTTTGCTTCAAATTACTAAACTCCATAAGTTGATCTCTAATTTTCACCATGAAACTCAGGACGAGTAGGGAGCAAGGGGAAAAAAAAACAAAGTCAGAAGGACAGAAATTTCATGGTAAAACTCAGATAGAGTGCAAAGAAAAAAAACTGAAAAACAAAAAAAAGTCTCAGGAAGGTAATGGGAAGCAGGAAAGCAAAACAAACTCACATGTAGAGAGTGTAAAGTGAGGAAAAAAAATTGCAGCTGTGGGAGCTTGGAGGCAGGTCCTTAAACTCTGGTCCCATATCCCTATATCAAGGCTTATACTCAAGACCTACACACTTGAGACTTGACCCCAGGCAAAATTGAGGGGTATAGATCTTCTGCAGGATCCAGTTGGTCCCAAAGAACTTGTATCCAGCCTTAGAACAAAAGCTTCTTGCTTTGGCGTTCTCATACCTCGACCCACTGAGGTGAATCTTGTGGCAGGTCTTCCCCCTCAAGACCCTTCAAACCGAGCACTTGAACATGGACCCAGACCCAGGCTGAAAACCTGGCCCTGGCCAACACTGGTCATGACCACATTCTGTGGGTGATGAGTAGACAATAGACCTCTTTTTCCACTATTGAATACCTTACATCATTCTATGCGTTTTTACATGACAGAATACAGTAGTCCTATGCTCCCCACGCATGTGTGAGGTAAACCACTAGGTTACAAGTTTGAACTATTCCAATACAAAATTTTGTGTGGAATATATTTATATATTGTAGCTTGGTATAATAGAGTTATCAATAAAGTAAAGAAAACACAGCACCAGAACTCTGAGTTTGGTCATAAATGGGTGAAATTCAAGCTTGCCTAAAAGTACATTAGCATTCAAGAGAGAGGGGGAGAACTCAGAAAACCATCAATTTTGGTGGTAAACTACGTTTCACCGAATAGATAACTCTACGTACTATGCGCCACATGGACATTTCACAACATATGTAAGATATATGTTTACATTTAGAAATGGATGAAACCACATAATTTATCTCACACATGTGTCATGAGCATAGGACTCCCTGTCAAAGGAAAAACCATATTTTGTTGTGGTGATAGGATTAGAACTATAATTGAGACAATGACTCCTAAAACTTGGGTTTGTTCCACTTCAATGGTGACACGTGTATATATTCATATTGTCAAAGTTTACTGGGGAGTGAACTTTGAAATGTAGTGGTAAGGTTCGTAGGATCATCTTTTCAGGCAACTATTGAACTGGAGTCAGAGAAAGGTGCAGACTCTTTCTCTTGGCGTTAATGTCCAATTCCCAGATCCTATGGAGGAAGGACAATGAGTGAGACCAATCACAGCTGACAATTATGTTCTGCAAACACTGTACTGTGTAACCTACCACACAATATATATTGGAGTTTGGGTGAGAGTGTCTAACTACAGTTAAATTGTGACAGACCACAGAGTTCTTACCCTCTTTTAAGACTCAAGACTTGAACTTATTGGTCCACTAGTTTTGTGCTAAGCAGTTCCCCACTTGATATGTTGGTGTCAAGTATATAAGTTTCTTGATCAGTACAATAAAATACAGTTTGTGGTGGTTCACTTTAGGTTGTGGTTCAAACCACCACTGCCATCCTTTTCCCTCCCTTTCCTAATTCTTTCTTGCACAAAACTTGTTAAGTCTCACTCTGGAGGGATTTCACCTTTCATCCTGAGAAGAGTCAACTGCTCTTGCAAATGTGTGTATACGCAGGACATCTTGAGGATTTATCGAATAGTGTACAAAGTTCCCAAAGATGTGGCGGAATTGCTCCCACAGGCCAATTAATGGCCATTGGACAGATTTGGCTCATGGCAACCCAACCAAGGCCACTCACTCTACTGGATCCTCCTAATGGCCATTTAGGCAATCTTCCTCTTCAGATATGCATTATTTTAAATACAAATAGAGCATGTCAAATGATAAACAAAGAAGAAATGAACCATCTCTGCAAACCTAACTTGAATCTGGCCATGGAGTGACATGAATCAACTGGGTTTATGTGCCAATTCAACAAGCCAACCAACCAAAGTGAGTCTGTTCACGGATATGAATCAATGTTGTGTGTGCAAATGGTTAAGAACTTACACTCTGTGTAAGTGTAAAATCATGTAAACCTATTTTATGCCATGTAAAATATAGTAAGTGTAAAAATAAATACATTTATATGGTTTTACAGATCACATCAAACAGTGCAAGTGTAAAACAAATAAATATATATGATTTTATGTGGTCATGTAGAACAATGTAAGTGTAAACAACATCAAATATGTGATTTTTATTTGAGGAGGAGGGGATTTCATAATGGCCAACAAAGTGGCCCATGGTGGTGAAACAAAAAAAACCCATCAAAACATGCACCCACAACTAACTAATATGGATTTGCAAGAAGGTGTGGTCATTAGGGGTATACCGTGTATACACATCCCACAACATTTACATGAGATCGTGTAAATATATTTGACAAATATTTGCACTGACCTTGTGTAAGTGTAAATGTTTTAAGAAAATTATACACAACAACCATACAAATGTAAAATGTTCAAATGTGTCCGTGTAAACGATTTACACACTATTGACAATTACACACAGAACACAGATATTAACCCACTCACCTTAGTAGGTCTCTTAAAGTATTTGAACCTTAAAGGTTGGTTTTAAAGGGTTCGAAACTCATGTATTATGCAAGGAACGTGGGCCCTCTTGCAGTTGGTCTGTCTAGTTAGCTGGCCAGTCCCTCTTCTTCCATGAGAATGTCATGATCTCTCCTACAGAGTGTCCCTCAATAGTACACTCTAATTAAGGTTAATTAATTTCGTTAAAACTAAGCTTCGTTTTGGAAACTATGGTTTCCATTAGAATTCGAAGGAGGGAAATAGAGTTTAGACAAAAACATGCCCAAAAAGTGTTTAAAAACTAAGTCTCTCTCTCTCTCACTCCCAAGTTCCAACTCTTGAGGAAGGCCTGCACCAAAGCCACCTGTCTTAAAATTTGGGAAGAAATGCCCAAAACAGAAGGACTGGCCTACTTGCCCACCTTTTCCCCAGTTAGTCTACCCCAAACAAAGACAAGAGCGGCTCATTCATTAAGACACTGGTTTAAATAAGGTTACAACAACCAATGCAGTTGGGATAGAAGGGAGAGTGGAGATGAAAGTAGTTCCCAAGGCTCTTTGAGGTACTCCAGAGTCCAGATCTGACTGACCATTTTTGTTTGTGCAATGTGTAGTGAACATGGGTTGCTAAATTAGAAACAAGGGAGCCAATTGATGACTATAAGTTATGTAGGGAGGTGGTGGGTGTGAGTGAATGGGTGGGTTGGTGGGTGGGGTGGGCACTGGGAGGGAGCGCCGGTGAATTTTTATTTTTTTAAAACAATAATTGAATTTGCCATTAATGTTGTGGAGGGGAAGGAAAAGTTACGTGAATCAAGGGAGGGGGACAACGGGGAAGGGTACATACAAAACCTTGTCAGAAAAGACTCAGATTGTGTCTTCCGCTGGTGCAGGCAGTACCTGTTGCAACGCGAGCTGCTCCCAATATAAACCCATGCAAACGAATTGCAGCATCATCATCATTATCATCATCACACTTTCTGAAAAAGGTGTGCAGCAGTTGTGGTGAGGAAGAACTGAGAGCAGAATCACCCGAGCAGCAGCAGCAGCTACTTTACATTATTGTGTACTTCGTGAATGTAAGGTGCAGCAGCAGCTGCTGCACAGTTGATCCTTAGTTGCAAAGGCTGTAGTAGTTGAACACTCTCGAGTGACTTCAGTTTCTTTGGAAAAAGCAATTCTAAAATTGTGTAGCATTGTTTGAGAGAGAGAGAGTTTGTGTGTATGTGTTTTTTTCTCTGTGTGCCGAGGATCTAAAGTCTCGGGTGTACCGGGCTAGGAGAAAGATTGACAAGAGCTCTGCATTCACAGTTTCACAGTGCTCTGCATTCATGTGACTTTAGCTTAGTTGGAGTTTGTTGGAGCGAAGCGCAGTTGCAGCTTCGTGATCATTCATTCATGTGCTGCGTCACTAGTGAGAATTGGACCAGTTTTCATCTCTACCCAATGGCAGCCTCAGCATGGCGGCAGCTTGGATGCCTAGCTTTAGTACTGTGCGTCCTCCTTTCTCTCAGCACTTTGCAATGTGAAGCGGGGCGGTCGCTGGATCAAGCGGCAGCTGATGAGGCGTCTGAACAAACTACCACTGTGCACGCCAATGGCGGTGAGAACAGGAAGCTGGGTCTGCAGGTTGCCGACGACGGGTATGCCCGGAAAGCTCATAATATAAGAAAGCCTAGACTTGAAAAAATCGTTTCATTCAATTCAGATCTTGGTGCCATTCAATTTGGTTGATGCATGTCTCCCGCAGTACATCATACTCTAAGAAAGAAATCACCAGCATTCTTAGGTTTCAGGCATTCTGCTAGCCTCATCTGAAATGCCCATGAGCTGCAGATCGTGGGTATGGACTCTGGAGGAGAAAATGTACATGCCTTCTCTCTGCATTCAGTCTTCCATAATCTAACAGTCCTCGAACTTGAATCTTGAAGAAGCTGAGAATTTGTTGCGCGAGCGACGGAGGTGATAAAAAAATTGGTTGTTGAAATATTGTTGGATCTTTCTTACTTGCAGAATGAGCAACTATACTCGGCGAATCTTAACGATGTGCGGAACGGGAAACCCAATCGACGACTGCTGGACATGCGACCCCAACTGGGAACAGAACCGTCAATCGCTGGCAGACTGCGCAATCGGATTCGGCCAGAACGCTATCGGAGGCCGCGATGGTGCAATCTACGTGGTGACAGATACCAGCGATGACGCCACGAACCCCGCATACGGGACGCTGCGATGGGGCGTGATTCAGACCCAGCCTTTGTGGATAATCTTCGCAAACGACATGATGATCACGCTCAAGGAGGAGCTCATCATGAACAGCTGGAAAACACTGGATGGACGCGGAGTTAACGTGCATATCGCGGGTGGAGCATGTTTGACGCTGCAATACATTTCCAACGTCATTGTGCACGGACTCCATATCCACGACTGCAAATCCACCGGAGATACAATGGTGAGCTGCAGCCCTTAATCCTGCAGACCAGCTAGCTACATTTGGCAATCCGAGCTTTTTCCCATGTCCTATGCTGCAGCACTTGGAAGTTGGATCTCTAGGTACTCAGGTGTATCCACTACGAAGAGTTTGTTTGACGCTGCATATATTGTGTGCTGCAGGTGATAAGCACACCGACGCATACCGGGTACAGAACAATGGCAGACGGGGACGCGGTATCGGTCTTCGGGTCGCACGACCTGTGGGTGGATCACAACTTCCTGGCTAACGCTGCGGATGGCCTCGTCGACTGCATTGAAGGCTCTACAGACATCACCATCTCCAACAACTACTTCACCAACCACAACAAGGTGATGCTTCTGGGCGCGCATCCCCATGACTACTTCGATGTCAACATGAGGGTAACCGTTGCATTCAATCATTTCGGACCAAACCTCGTTCAGCGCATGCCCAGGTATATAAAATACCCTTCTTCTACCAGGCAATCTTTGTTGTACTTCAACTGCCTCTTCTAAGGGTCTCTTTCCATTAGGCTGCTGTGATGTGTCTAATTGTGATCATAGCATCCTAATGGGAAGGCGCTGACATAGGGCCTTGTTTCTTGCAGTAGGGACAGTCTCTGTCCATTGGAGACTTGCTTGCAAGTGTGGTGAAAATATGTAATTAATCAATGTTAGGAACTCTAGGAGCACATGTTCTCGGGAAAAACAGGACACATGTCATTGTATAGTGAGTCACAGATTGACTCACAGCTCTCGCAAATGGTAAATGCTTGACGGGTAGAGCTCTGAGATGACTGTGAGCACAGGTAGTTGAAAAACCATAATAGAAAGCTGGTGTGATCACAGCAGCCTATTGAAAAGGTGTCCTAAAGGTGATCGGCTGCATGTTAGTGGAACTTGGTCCACAGTTTGGAGGGCGTCTGGAAAGCTTATGAAGTGAGTTCCATCCTTCTGACCATGGAACTGTTGTCGTTGATGCTGCAGATGTCGATTTGGCGCCTTCCATGTGGTGAACAACTATTACTATCAATGGGAGATGTACGCGGTTGGAGGGAGCGAGAACCCCACTATCAACAGTGAGGGAAACTACTACGTCGCTCCCAACAATCCCTACTTCAAAGACGTCACTAAGCGTATCGCTGATGGCGGGAGTAACATTGACGGTTGGGAATCCTGGAACTGGGCAAGCGTGGGCGACATGTTCGAAAACGGTGCCTACTTCACCGATTCTGGAGCTGCGTCCACGGATGGGTTTGTCTACGCCAAGGCCACCAGCTTCAGTGCCCGCCCAGCTAGCATGGTTGCAGCCATGACAAACGGTGCGGGACCGCTCATGTTGTAAGCCGTGCATCGTGATCCGACATGATGATCCAGATCATCAGAGACATGTCTCCGTGACACTTCAGCTCTCACATGTTCTCTACACTACTATCCACTGGAGCAGTATACTCTCGACATGCATGCTGCATGGATGATAAGCGATGATCGTCATTTCTTCCTCTTGTTCTTCGCGATGGTCGCCAAAAGTCAGGACTAGGAAATTGTCTCAATTGAAATAAGGACATAGCAGCTATGTCACGATGGAGCTGGGATGCAGGGGATGGAGCTCTAGTCGCACTGCAAGAAGCAGCTCATGGGAAGGTCAAGAGGCGTGTGGCTTTTAGCACGTTTTAGCTTTTTTCCCTTCTTCTATAGCAACAGACAAGCTAGAAAATGGCCAAAAAAATTGTAGTCCTGAAATCCAGAAATTAAGAAGAAAAAAATTGTATTCTAGAACCCTGTTAGTTTCAGTACTAAGATTTGCTTAGTTAGATATAAACATTATATCCAATTTGTTACTAGAATTGGGAGTTCTTGAGCCTGAGTTTGCGCTAAATGCAACCGTCTTTTGTTGCTCCTAAACATGTGTATTGTATTTACCCTACAGTCCAGCAAAGTTGTGGGGTGTATTAGTAGTAGTAGTACAACACCATAAGGCTTTTGGATCCGACCTTATGGAGTCTTGGAATCCTGTAACTAGGGATCTAGCTGTCTCTACTCTCAAGAAGCAGAATCTGAATGTTTACAGCTTTTTCCAAGGCCTTGAAAATCACTAGAAGCAAAAGTATTATGCAGAGAATTATGGTTTGCACTCAGCTCAAATCCCACTGAACTCAGTACTGTGATTTACAGTGGCCATTGTTTGCTTCAGGGTTCCTGAGTGTTCTCAAAACATGGTAACTCCAACAGATTAGACTAGAAATTGATGTTTCTGAACCAACATGTAAGAAGTGGAAGAAGGAATTAATCTTGGTGACTGATTCTGGCAGCTATGCAACTTCATATGTCCATGCTGACTACATATCAAGATTATATCAACAGGTAATATCAACATGACATTACACAACATAACTTTTTGAATCTCAATCTCGTTTTCCTTATTATATGGTTAGACAGGAATTGAAGCCTTCTCCTTTAGGTCAATGCAATAACATTCTTAATGGTAGCTTAAAATGGGCTTGTTGTACCTTAGTGGTACATATTGGTGAAGTATTCACAGTAGTGCACGTGGTTCCATACAAAGGTTCCACACAGTACCACAATAAATAGCAATTGGATAACCCTTATTGTGAACTGATGAGTCATGAGTCATGACCTGAATGTGAGATGATGGCTGCTTGTGGGAATGGTCCATACACCACACCCCCCCACCCCCAATGCAAATTTGACCCTTTGCATCTGCATTTTAAGTGACCATAGCTTTCTGTAATCTGCATGGATTTTCAGTTTTCAATTTGTGCAAATTTGCTCTCTTTGGATACTAAATACCCATTCATGCTGGAATTGGCAGAATGAAGAATCACTACAAAACAACCATATGTATGTCCACTGTTGAATATTGAGATGTTCAGATATGTGTGCTGTCTAATTGGTCAAAAGACTGCAAAAGAAATGGCATATAGTCTTGTGACTTCAACATTGTGGACTTATCAATGTACAAGTGGACTTCATTTGTCTCTTTTCCTGGATTCAATATGAAAGTGGCTTTAGAAAATCCATTGAAGTCTGGATCATCTTGTTGGTTTTGCCCTGTGGAGCAAATTGCCAAACTGATCTGTATCCATGCTAGTTTTTCTAAGGCAATGTCCAAGTATTGTCTGAGGAGATTCATATCCTGAGATTTTCAATTCAGATGGGTATCATATCTGGAGGATGGTACAAGGACAAAGAAAATCGCCCAAGTCCAAGAGAATCTGTAAAAAGAAGAAATAATTCATGTTTGTTTGCTGTGACTACTTCAAAATCAAATCCTCCTCAACCAGGGTTTCTTTCTCAAATTTTGTGATGTAGCCAAACTGATTATCATTCACAAGAAGATTTTGCCATATTTGGCTATAGACCAGATGTGAAAGTAAAAAACGTTTAGAATTTATTAGTATTTTGGCTACCTGCTGTAGAAATCTGGTGATTTTTATTTTTATTTGGGAATCTTGCTAATTAGGGTCATTTTTTCAAAAAAAATCTTGTGATGTGTCGAAATCATATTTTTGAGGTTGGAAAAATGTGAAAATTTGCCGGAAAAAAAAGACACTACCTCGAACTGGTGAGTACCTTGAAAGAACTTATTTGCCTGAGTTGCTTCTTCATCGTGGTTGTGTTGTGATATTTGCCACAGTAGGCTGTCCTGAAACCAAATTCCTCGAAATCAGACATAACGAACTTCTGACTCCTCAGTCGAGACAATACAACACTCCTAAGATTAAAATAAATGGGAGAAGCTGCAAAGGAGACTTTTGAGTTGATATGCCATACCTACCTACACAAAGAGGAAATATAAATTATAATGTTTAGAAAGGGTGTGCACAGTTAATTGCCCTCCTTTGAATTTCACTGCTACTCATTTTCTTTATGGTTAATTGACAGTGCCAAGCGATGTTATTGGACACCACTTTACTTATATGTCAGAGCCACACTTTGCCCTATTCACTCAAACGAAAGGAGTCATGATCTTTGCAATGACATTTTAAAGTTTTTGAATGGCACAAATGAAAGAACTTCATTGCTATGAGAAAGGAACCTGCAATGAAGATCATGGACACTGCAAGTTGCAACTTGTGGAGATGGACTCTCCGACTCCGGCATGGCCAAAAATGTGTGACTCAATACCAATTATGGAGCAGTTGATGAAATAGAGTTTTCATCCACACTTTGTCAATAATTAGCTATTGTACATTGTATAGGTACCCTGCCATTCATTATGCCCATTACTACTTGCCAGTCATGGTTGACAACCCATGACTCCTTCTTAGTACGTAGAGATGCAAATTTTCTGACTCTCACGAATTGTTAGACACTCTATATTGCTGCCCATCACACAGATGATGACTTTTAGACAACACTGTCAAATTGCAGTAAAGCAAAGCGAACAGCCTAAGTAATAAGGAGTACTCTTCATGAGGACAACCCACAAAGTGGATGTACAAATGCCATGACTGAGTTTTTGCCTGCCTGCAATTTGACCATGGATCACAAGTGCATACTTATGAATCCCTCAAAGTCAAGCATCACTGATTGGAAATTGGAATACAGGCTCAAATGGCAGGATTCACTTTGAGTCTCGGAGCTACTCTCAATGGGATTATTTAGGAAGCCAACAGTAGGATCTTGTAGCACAGAAGGTGTGTAAACTTCTCATGCAAGATTGAACGCAATCAGATCGTTGAAGCAGATTCAGAGATTGAACCTTGACCAAAGTACAGCCATGGTTACTCATAAAAGCTTTCTTTTTGAACTATTTTATGCAGCCAAAGTGGTGATCATAGTGGCAAGCCAAAGCTTGCAACATTTTTACCATTGTATAGTTGTTCATCCATTATGCAACCTTTTTGTGCAATTTTGCATGCATTTGGTAAATCTATTTTTCATCCATTGTGCAATTGTAGCTTCTAAGGTATTGTAGCTTCCTTGAATGCCATCCTTGGGATGTGTAGCCAAGCTTTTGGGGTATGCATCGCACAGATTCCCTTCTCCCTAGCTAACTTGGACTGAATTAATTTTCTCCCTCAGGCAACTTGGTCAAGGGATTCAGAAAAAGTTGCACGACTTGATGGATGTTTTCCCCAGGGAAATGTACACAAGCTCCTTTGGGAAATCATGATTCCAATTCATGGAGAAGTCAAGTCAAGCTGCACAAGAAAACATCCATACAACCAGGTTCTTCCCCCCAAATTGTTTCTCTGAATCTTTTCATTTCAGGAAGTCATATGAAGAAAAAGATGATTGTCACAAAAAATATTTGTACCCAAAATCTTGTACTCCTAGACTTGATTCTTAACCAATGGCATCAAATTTTATTTTTTAAATGGGTATATCATAGACAATTAAAACATTCATAATAACCTGGGTCCATTGAATATTTTAAGTAACACACTCCAATTGGGCACTTGTCTTGCGAGAACATTGACATCAATGCCACATTTCATTTGTTGCTCCTATTTAATGCTTTGTGGGTGATTGGATCTTGAGGTGTCCATATATGTATAATGAATTTGAAGGTCTAGGGACCTATCTATAATTTATTCCACTGATTGGATTACACTAATTTGAGTAGGGTTTTGAAATTAATAGTTCATAGTATTTAACCTCATTGCTCCTTTCTTGTGAACTAAAAGTTAATATTCCAAGGTTGGTGTTGTTATACAAATTGAATGTTTTGTGAAAGTTTTGGACAACTACAATCTTGTTATTTTTTATATGTTTATTTTGAGATTTTTGCTATTTTTCATGATGAGTTATGTTTCCAAACTCATCGTTTTAAACATTTGCTTCATGATCATATCAAACATTTGGTAACTTAGTACCTATAGGGTTTTTTAAACTTAACCATACCATGGTTTATTTTGAACATGTGGCCAAGTTTGATAGATTTTCCTTGATCACCAGACATTTGAAAACAATTAAAAATTTCATGTATCTATCAATGGCTCATCTTGAAAAAAATCAAATGTTTTTGGGGCATCCTCTAAAAGACTATATCCAACTCAACAAAAATCACCTAATTTAACTAGGAATAGGGTGAAAGTATGGTAAAGGAGACCAAAAAAAATGTTGCACCCAAAATGCAATTTGAAAATGACAAAATTTTGATATATACACATGAAAGTAGGTTAAAAACTTATGAAAGTAGAAATATGAAAAAACATGGCCCTTCATTTAATTATAGTAAGTTGAATAAAAAATTGGAAAAACTTTGGTAATATCATAAATGAAGTGAAAAATAGATTTGAATTTGATAGGTTCAATTTGGTGTTCAAATTTACTTTCACACTAGAAGTTTTATGCATTATGATTATAACATGCATAATTTGATAATACACAAATATTTTTTAAGGTTCCATTAATTTGAAAGTAGAAATATCTCAATATTTCATCTACTTGCAACCCATTTTGTAAGATCAAAAGCTTCTTACAATTAGATCCAATTTTTGTAAAATCTACTTAAATCTACATGAAGGTATTCATTTTTCAAAATTATAATATTAAACTAAAAGATTATCTTCATATTAATCATTGAATAAAATAATATTTTTACTTTCAATGCATCAAAAATCTTTTGCATCTACTTGTAATTTTTTGCGACAAGGTACAAAGGTTGTTTACTTGACCATGCTTTCACCCAATACCCAAAATTACCCAAATGTTTTTTAAGTCATTAAAAAGTCAGTTCACACCTACATATGTGCTTATAGAATGATAGGCCTTAACATGGAATGATAATTTATGTTTGCACCATTAACAATACCTACTAACAACCTAACCTACAATTAATAGTTATAACTCTAACTTGTTCACACATAATGTTAATAATGACAACCACTACTTGACAAACTATTTATGTTCATGATGAGTTTTTATGATAGTATTGTTACAACACCAACCTTTCTATGCCAACATTTCTTTTCACAAAGCTTTTGCATCTTCTTTTGATTACAAGACCTTTTTCTAAATCCATTCTCTCTTTTTCTTTCAATTCATCAACATTCTTTCACGTTGTTTCCAAATCATCATGCTTTAAAAAAATAAAAATTTATATCATTTTATTGTTCATTTGTTTACAAAAACTATATTGTTCAAAGCTTCATTTTCCTCTTTGTCTTTCAACATTTTTTCAATCTACCTACAAATAATTTTAGTCATAGATTTCTTTCTTTTATGCATCATTTTGCTATTCATTTGCTTGTAGGAGTTATTCAAAATTTTCATTATCCTCTAAATTTTCTTTATGTGAGAATGTAATATCAATCTTTTGAAGCATTATGTAACATTGGAAGAAGATTATCATATTTCTTGATTTCATTTTCATACATCTTTTGTCCTTAATATGTTTAGGTGTTTATGTGGTTAATTTATTAATCATCCTTATATTCTAGTGAATTACTTATAAGAGTAAGAGATATTGCATTTTGAGTATTTCATCATTGGCAATTCAATCAATTACCAAAAAATGGTTTTGGAACAAAAAAATAGTTGGGTAACCAATACACACTTGAGCCAAAGTATGGGTTACATTACTATGGGACAAAAATTCATAGAAAAGAAATTCATGTCCACACACCATCCATCTTCCATGCTTTGCATATTGTTCTGGTGGGTGTTGGTTTACTCTGGCCTATTTTTTACACCTTAAAACTCATAAAAGGGCACATACAATGTACGCCTCTCAACCAAAATTGTATTTGTAAATTCATCACCCATTAGTGCTATGTGGGCCAATGTGATCTAATAATTGGTGTCCAAATTAGTGGCCAAGACTACTAGATGTTGAGAGTCACCAAATGTTTCAAATTTCATCTTGGGACTTGCATTTTTTACTATTACAAAAAACAAATCATATGCATGGCCCCCATGTTTTGAAGTGTTATTTATGAGTGACCAATACAATATGAAAGAATAATATAAATAAATTTAGGTAAGTCCTAAAAAGGTCAATAAGTAAATAGGTGATAAACCTAATCTACTTGGTTACCTTAATCTAACTTACCTATCTTAATCCCTTAAGCATGCACATAGGTTAAAAATATAAGAGACTAAACTCCTCATTTGCACAATGATAAACAAAATCCTTATCAAAGGATGACACCTCCAAAACGTGACAATTTTTGTTAAGTTTTATTATTTCATATCATTACTTATGTAAATAAAAAAATTACATGATTAATAGGTAGGTCAGTAAGTAAGTTGCAATACAATAAGTAAGTAGGAAATAAAAGGTAGGTACAAGTAAAAATTAAATAAGTAGTTAGGCGTAAATAGATAGATAAGCCCAGCTACCAACTTACTTAGGTCTATCTACTTAGATTAGATAATTATTAAGTAGGTATGACGCACTCCCAACTCCTTAAAGGACTCAAATGTGAGCCCAAGTAGAAAGCAGAAGAAGAAGGAAGAGTCGGAGCACGCTCCCTAACTCACAACACTTTGAAAGGTAGAGGGGCGTGTTGGAGCTCCGGGATGGGACTAGGAAGAGTTGACAAGCTTCACTCACTCACACGAGCCTGCACACAACCCACACAAAGTGGTTAGTGCATAGTTAGAGCACCCTTGGTGTTAGGACGAGCCACGGGCAACACAGACACACAAGACACACCACGGCCCGGACTTGGAGGAAGCCACCACCTTCCCCCTTACAGTATACTCTGCAGTTCTCCACGGAGGCTACATCCAAATGGCTCTTTTTCCCAGGACTCTCGAGTGGGAGTCCCGAAATCCCGCCAATTGGGACTCCCGCAACTTTGGAGCCTCATAACTTTGCGAGCAGACCTCCGATTGAGATGCGGTCTGAAGAAAAGTTGTAGCTCTCGTCGAGATCTTTCCAACGATATGTGGCACGCCCCCTACAGCTAAGTAAATCAGGTCGATTCCCGAATTTTTGTGGTCGGGAGTCAAACTGGCAGTTTGACTCCCGGCCCTTCTTTTGGCCATAACTTACGTTTCAGATGTCCAAATGAGCAATGCGAGCCCACTTTAGGCATCTACGTTCCAAGAGCTTCCCAATGATATAAAGAATGCCACAAGCCATTGGGTTTTGACCCCTGCAATCGTTCTCTGAAGTTTTGGGAGTCCACCGGGAATCCATCTCTCAAAGTGAGAGTTGCCTTGGGAGCGTGAGTGTTCACTCCCTCACACTCCCTCACACTTTCTTACATTCCCGGGAGTATGTGATGTGACTTCCCAGCTTCCTCTTGGCTCGCAACCTTGCAATGCCTTTGCCTTGACTCCCGGGTTTCCTTCCCTTTGGCCCGCAACCTTGCAACCCTTTTGCCTTGGTCGCGAGCCCAAAGCTAGGGTTGTGACAAGGTAGGTATGTAAACTTAAACTACTTATCTAACCTATGTAATAGCTAAATAAATAGGTACGTAAATAGGCAAACATAAGTAAGTAAATAGGCCCGAACTACCTATTTATTTAAGTTTACTTATTTATCCTAAGTAGTAATTACTTAGGTTAAGTAGGTAGGTAAACCTAGCCTATTTACCTAGCCTATAATAGTTAAGTAAGTAGGTAGATTTTGATACATAGTTGGGTAGGTAGACCTAGCTTACCTACTTAACCTAGGTAAGTTTGGCTTAGTAATTAACATAGTAAGTTTAATTTGAATAAAAAACCACTGGTCATTTAAACTAAACATATAATTTTGTTTTGTTCAACTTTACTAAATGTCCCATTTAATTAACATCTTTTCGCCATTTTGAGTTAGGTTGTCAATATTTTGTTCAACTTGATTATATGTTCAATTTGATAAATGATCAAATAAAAATTTCCAATCAAATTCACTAATTAAAAAATACATGTGTCATTCAAACCACACGCCTTTAATTAAAAGGCACATGTCCATTAATCAAAATGAACAAAACAGTCAACTTGGACAACTTAAAAAGACCATGAATTGTAACAGTGATTGAATTTCAATAATGAAAATAAAATTGAATCACTCTTACATTGTAGGTCTACATTAATGTTGGTTTGTTATCGACTCTTAAACCTAACTTGTGGATCAATAAAACATATTCTTTTTTTTTACAAGGAAAGATATGTATTCCAAAAGAAATCAATTTATTACACTAGCTAGTTCCACATTCATTTTCTACAAAATTATTTTATTCGTTATGAATATGCTAGTTTTCAATTTTCAAAACATGATGGGCATGCACAAAGAATATGCATAACAAATTTCCAATTCTATTGCCTACCAAAAAAAAACTTATAAAGGTACAATTTAACCTCCTAAAACAAAATTAAAATGAACAAAATGAAAAACAAAAACCTTTAAAAACATGAGTATGAACCATGAGGAGTGCCCTTTGTGACCAGCATCTTGACAAGATATATCTTTCTTTATATCATGCATAAAGACACCTCATGAAGACTAAGAGATGGTTGATGAACACACAAGGGTAAATATCACATAATGAGAAACCAAAGATTACATTGCACAAAGGTGGCAACTTTAATTTCTATTTATTTAAGTCCTAGCCAAAACACAACTTGCCCTTCATTATTACATAGAAGATAATGCAAGTTGGTCCATCCAGGACCTCCTTATCCTTCAATAGCAATTGGGACCTTCAGATGGAATATGGGATCATCCCATTTAATCAAATGATCTTATTAAAATCATAGAGGATCAACTTGCCCAGGTTCCAATGCATGAAATCCACTTGCATAATGCACAAAATACAACACATCTAGTTAGATAGCATAGTCCAATCTATACGGACCACAAAATCCAAAACAATTTTGCAAAAAATCCTTTGGGTAAACCTAATAAATCCAATAGGTCTAAAGTCACTACAAAAATTCCAAGGCATAAGGTCACAATTTAGAAGATCCCTACACATTTTACAAAATCCTACAACACAATGCACAAAATCCAAGTCATTGAATTGATAAACGCAATTCATATAGAATTATAATACATCATGTTGAAACAATGACAAGGTAATATTCCCTAGTGATAGGGAATAAACCTTTTGTTCTTACCACCATTCTACCACCATATGGTCTTGTATTTCACATTGAACATCTAACATGCTAGCTGGCCATTCAAAGAAAATCAACCCACATTGTCCATTATTAGCCCCACAAAAGCACTCCACTACCTACTATTGGCCCATTTGATAAGGCAGTATTAAATATACCCTTGATTTGTAACTCTAGCCTGGTCCATTCAACAACATATACCCTAGGACCATAAATATGATACATTTTGAAGTGCAAGACATGTGTGTTCAAAACAAAGGCTTAAGGTTCCTACAAATTGAAAAACACACATCAAGAACATACCCCTTTGACATTACTTCAAAATTCCAACAAATTAAAACCATGACATTAATTGATCTACTTACTAATTACTTGCCAAACTAATGTTAAGAAAAGCTGACAAAGTCCTTTCACAATTGTATACTACAAAGCACTACCTTTACATTCAAAAGCTTTCAATGGGCATAACAAGAATATAGCAAAGGGGCACACCACATCAATGGATGGTTCCAGCATTATGGTGCCCCCCGAGAGATATTTATATCATTAATCAAATATCCTAACCCAAATTGGCAATCACATGTCTTAAGACCATACATAGGAAATTATGCAAACACATTGATCCACCAACCTCGGATTTAATCCTAATCCTTATAGAAATGGTAAACATATGCCAAGATATACCAATGAATATGATTCCATATTTCATCATTTGATAAACCAACACTTGCACTAGTACTTGGAATACATGCCCAATGTTTTAACAAGCATATGCACTTTATAAATACATTGTCCTTAGAAAAAACCAAGGTCTCTAAGTCCAAAATTAACATGAGACAAAAATGTGATAGTACCTATCAAAGGTAGTAAAAAAAATCTAGGCCTATAGTTAACAATATGAAATTATCTACAACCACACGTAGTTTGGGGTTTAGACCTTTCATTCCTTAGCACCATATCATTTGGAAATGCTTACACATCACCTACAGATTGATTTAACGATATTAAACTATACATCACTACTTCCAAGTTGTCCTAATTACTCCACTTCCAACCTAGATGAAAAATAATCTAGCCTTGGTACATATCATGAAGTTTCAATTTGGATGCTTCACCCAAATCACATTTTGGTGTTTAAGGTGGACAGTTTTGACAAAAGATCTTAAATGACCTAAAGTATCCATGGTTGAAAATGGTTACTTTCAAATCCATAAGAAGCAAAATCCTCTTTATCCTACTCATAATCATCACCCTCAAATGCCATAGCTAATTCTCTAGCCAATACTTGTGTTGGGGTGATTAATTCTCCATCCATTTCATTTGCATTTTGAGGGGGGCAACTATTTGTTTGGGTGGGATTGTCACTTTTAGGCATGCATGATCGACATTACTGCCAAGGTCAAACATGGAGATTTTTGGATTGGTCTCTGTAGTGTATTTTGGCCTTTGCCCTTTTAGCTCTTGACATATAATTACCTTCCAACTTCCTATTGATATGATGTCTTCTGCAAAAAAAACTTGATATAATTCAATAGAAAGTGGGATTAATCGTTCAATGTTCATCAATGTGAACCCATATTCATCTCGTTTAACTATAATTACATATCTAGAGTAGTTTGCCACCACCCAATTGTAGAGAAGTATAATGGTTTGGAACCTCCCATAATCTAGCTCTAGGATTTCTTCAATCCTCCTAACATATTCAAGAGATGCTAGCACTAGGTTCCGATCATTGGAATGAAAATAACATTCTTGTTCAAATGTTGCAATCACCCTAGAGTTAGCAATAAACAAATGGTGTTTTGCGTTGGTCACTTGTAGGTGGTTTCCAAATGCCCACATAGACTGATAGGTCTGATGGTGGTGTAACATTTGATTGAAATGACATCTGATGCAATGTCCTCACATGCTACCATGTCCTCTACAATAGCAAGAACAATCCATAATTCAAATGGTGGCAAACCAATTCATTTAGGTAAGCGACTTTCCTATGCCTCATTGCTACCAATTATGCAAACGTTTCCCTTTCAACTATCCTCCTCTACTATGCTACCTGGTACCTCCTACACACAATCTAAAGTTATTAACCCCTGGATATGTCCATGAAACTAAAGCACATCATTAACACCCAAGATTAGGCAGCACATGGCCACATGAGTTGTGAACTCACATTATTTTTTGGTAGGACCATCATACCATATTCAAACCTTCCAACTTAAAACAACTAAATTCTTCTATCAACATGCAAAATCTAGCATACATCCTTAAAGAAATAATATCATTTTGGATTCAATCAAGCTTTTGACAATAAAGGCACTCATTTCATTCGCACCATGGTTGAGTTGTTGCATTATGTGCAAGACAAATGTATGGGCCCAACTCTTGAGGTCAACACTCAATTTACAAGGGCATCTATTCCCCTCAAGCACGTCATTGTGCACTATAGGCTCTTCCAAATCATCCCAAACTCTCCTCTTCATAAATTTAACTTGTTGGATATACTCTATGCAAAATCTTAAAACCTCCTTAATGACATACCTAGTTGCCATGGTCCTTTTTGGCTATGGCATATTCTAGCCATAACCTTTTAAAACTTTCATGCACCTTTCTATCAGGTACATCCATTGTGTGAACCGGCCCACAAAGGTCAAGTTTTTCTACTAGGTGGATTATTAGATGTGTTGGTAGAAATGGATTTAATTCTTGCAAAACTATTCCACACTACTATAATAACAAATTTGCACTACAATATGCACACATTCCCAATTTCTACCTTGATTCTAAACACACAACTCTACAGTTCATTAAAACACAAGATTCATGATTAGTTCATGTAACTAGAATCTATACTTTAGAATACAATGTAGAAAAATCTAAAGACAAGATTACAATTTATTTCATTACATTTTTTATACTATAGAAAATTCACACAACAATATGGATATGGAATTCATTGCAAAAGTTTGTACTTCTCTATTTTACTAAAAACTCAATCAAAATTACAACATCCCATGTTTTGTTGAAATGAAATCAAAACAACAAGATAACATTTATGGTATATCTAAAATGGAATCTGTGGTTTTTTACTACAAAGTACCTACAACTATTTTTTAACGCAAATCTTAACAAAATAGTACAAATTTTTTTTTAAAAAAATTTTTAAAATTTAAAAACTTTTTTTGAAAATATTCTAAGAATATTCCCCCAAAAAGCAATCACCTAAGGGGGCGCCAATGGCTCCAACTAACCCATTTGCACCACTTCCATATGACTTTAAAATTAATGTTTATTACTAATGCACATGCTATCTAATCAAAGTTTTGGGCAGTGCAAATTCATCCAACAAAATTCAAGGCTTTGCAAAATGTGGGTTGATTCTCCATTCTAAACAATTTAGTTGTAATCACCCAAACATATGAAGCAATCATACTCAGCTTGCACACAAGAAAAACAACCCAAGCAGTGAACATTTTTAAAGTTCAAACCAAAACTATTTTTGATAATGGTTGTGATCACCTTCAACCAAATGTGGTCATCATATTTTTTATCCATGCTTTGCATCTATGATGAATAATGACTGCTTTTGGATAAGGGAGGCATCCCGAACAAAATGTCTATATTGAATGTCATTGCAAGAAATAGACATTTTAAAAAGCAATCTTGTTGTAGCTCAAATTTTGCAACTTGTTAAAAGTATGTTGTATTACTGACATTGTGCAAATGTAATCAACTATTGAATGAACATTCATGAATGACATGGAGGGGGGCAATGTGAATCAAAATAACATTTGTTGTGAAAGAGCAGACAAACCATGGCCTTGACACAATGTCATACTTTACAATTGGGGTCATGGCTCTTCTCTTAATGACAAATTAATCAAACAAACTGATGAACATGAATGATGGAAAAGTGTATGAAAGTTGAAGGTGAGTATCAATATTTTCAATTTTTTATTTTGTATTCCCACCAACAGTCATTGTTTTGACCACAAATGCAATAGTTCTTGGCATCAAGATGGTTTCCTATGAATTAGTAGGCACATTGCACCAATGACCCTATATTTTCCAAAGCTCACCCACCACTACTTTCCTGGTGTACAATAGTTGGAATTTGATACACAAAATTTGAAACATTGTTGCTTGCATCGTATGCTACATCCTTGGAAACATGCAAAGAACTTGGTTGGAACCCAAACACAACACACAAGCATTATTTAGAAACAACAATCATACTAAACTCATCTACCAAAAGTGTTAATTTAAGCCATCCTTTAGCACGCAAAATGGCCATCCCATCACCCTTTTTATTAGAGTTCAAATGAATTATGGGGAAGATTTATGAAATTTACACAAGTTGGCAACATAAGAAATCTCAAAATAGAATGTAAGTTATTATGAAACTCAAGGTTGGCAAACATTGAATTCGAGGAAAACAATGAGCAGGAAAATCAAAATCGGAGCTAAATGTTCAACAATAATACAACATTTGAAGGATTTATCAAGTATTAATTGAAAAATGATTTATTCAAAACCTAAGAAATAAATTAAAAAATCTGAAATTATTGATTTATATCAAATTTTGGTTTCAAGAATATCTCACAAGGGAAAACACCATGGGAAAATAAATCTAGTTGGTCGGTTAGTTGGTGAATAATTATTATCTGAAAAATAGAAAAGAAAGGATTGATATCATGCAAAGTCTAAAAGAAAGGTCATAATATAGAGGATCAGTGATTAATTCTAACAGAGCTTTGGACACAAAACAATTCTTCTATGGTATGGGTAGTGAGTTGAAGATAACATTTCAATGTAGGTAATTAAAGAATTTCAAAATGTTCTTTTTTTTTAACATTACTAGGTTTGAAGAATTGTTATTGGGTTCATAACACTATCTTGGGCAAAGAAAATCCTTTTGGTTAAAGTACATTAATGGAGGAGGGAGTAATGTAGCCTCCAAAGTGTCGTCAAATCTACGAAGAAAATGAGGTGGATAGACCTTGACAAAAAATAATTTTTAAAGTTCATTTTGTGAAAGTGAATTAACATAATCACCATGCCCCCATTCATGACAGAAGTAACCCAACAACTAAGGTCTAGTCCTTGTAAACTTAAATGAAACAAGCAAGAAAAGGAGATCTAATTAGAAATAAAATTCATTGAGTTGGGAAAAATATATCATCTATTGATATATTTTTGAAAGTATATGCAATATAAGTGTGAACTAAATTTCAAAAAATATGAATTACAATAACCAAATAAAAGTGTTTATCACAATTATGGCAAACTAACATGGTTTGGATCAATGATTAGGTATCATGGAAACGTTCAATTGATGTCTCAAATGGCAATGCATTACAAATTGTACCATAGGATTATCAAATGGGTATCAATAGTGTATAAACCGTTATGACAATGTAGGAAAGAATAAATGATCATCAAACATATTTAACATGGTTAAATACAATGTTAAATTATGGGAATTATGTTTCATGGATATGTCTCATGGCTACATGTTGTGAAAAAGTTTCATGGACAAGTTGCCTATGATGGCTCTATATGAAACTTATGTACCATAGCCCATATATGCAATTTGGAATTGGAATATGCTCAAGCAACAAGATCAAAGATTATTGACCCAGCAAGGAATAAAGGCAATGGAGAAATGTTAGGAGTGAATGGTCATGTGAGAGATGGTAATGTATTTATGTAGAACACAAATAGGAAAAATGGTAATTTAACATGACAAAGTTCCTACATGATAAATGTGCATGTTAAGAATGCTAGTTACATACCATTGTGATAATGTGTAGAATGGTAATGAACCATGATGGTTAGTAAAAAAGGTAAATTTGGAATGAACAATGGTGGCCATTTGTCATGGCCTACGAAAATACATCGTGGCATTGAAAGATATGCATATTGGTAATGAAAGAGGATATGCTTAATAAGAAGTGCATACGTACATAACATATATGTAAATACCAATGGTGATGATATATGATGGATGTGGAGGTGAAGATACACTACTTTGACAGTTTTTTTGCATCGACATGGAGGAAACAAAAATTATTAAAAGTAATATTGAAGAAAAACAAAGGAATTGTTTGTTGATGTTCAAGAGGTTGGAGAATACTAAAGATATTTTAAGATGAGTTTTGCAATGACTGAATTTTTTTTTACTATGGGTGAAAATATTTATTCAAGATATTTACTCATGAGGTATTTAGTAAGGATATTTATTTGGGAACGCTGTAGATGATACTTACCATTTGGCAGTATTATTCTTGAATGGAAAAATAGAAGTAGGTGAACATAATGTAAACTTCAAAATAAATTAAGAGCTCCAAGATATATATTGCCAATAATTACAATAGAATTTTCATTTGGAGATATAAATAAATATAAAATATATTTTGTGGGTACATATATTTTGTGGATATTTAATGAAAGAATTTTTTTACAATTGATATTTATAACACGACAATGGTATATGTGAATGGAAAAAATTGAATTGAGTAAAATAATTGTTATTTTCAAACTAATCAAGCAATATAAACTTTCAAGTGTAGGATTCAATTTACAAGCAATCAGCCATCTACAGCAAATGCTAGAAGAACAAGACAAGAGGGAAAAACCAAGAGCTTTTAAGCCACAAATGAGTGTCTTACATGTGGACCATTCCCAAATAAAGGAAAAAAGTTAAAGGCAATGGTGGGCTCTCAAAAGCAAACCTTGCAGTAGTAGACAATTGGCTAGACATAAGAGTAAGTAGTGGTAATGGGGTGAAGTTGAGAATTCGTTGATAGTCTATGGTTTTCACGTTCTTTGATAATTGGTGAAATAATTCAACTTGGGTTCAAGGGTTTGCAGATTTTAACACGAAGGATTTACTGAAATTGAAAGCATTAGGGTTTGAGAATGTTTAAATGAGAATTCAGTCATTTGCAAGTTGAGGGTTCTCCAATGCAAAAAGACCTTGAAATAAGCTTCTTATCCCAGCTTTTGTTTTTGTTTCAACTAGTTTGCAAAATCTAGTTGTGTGTTCTGAATATAGCAAAAAAGAGGAAAAAAGTTGGGTACTTCCAGGATGAAGAACGTTGTCAAACAACTTCACAGAAACATGTGAAGCCCAAGGAGAGTCCATTCCTTCAATTGGCTTTGGACTCTAGGTTTAGGATGCATGTTGTGTGGACATGCTAGTGGTGCATCAACCTTGATTTAGTGTGACAAATGTTCAAAAGGATGGCACATGGGGTGCTTGAAAAGGTGTCAGATGGAGAGTGGATGTGTCCACAATGCCTTCAATAGGAAAAACCCAATAGACTTATTTGTTTGTGTGAATAATAATGATTGACCAATGCCATGGGATGCCAAGAAGGTGGATGTTGATTGAAGATGGTGAATATCAAGACACTGACTACCAATCAAGCAATATGTGCACCCACCCCTTGATTCACAACACTTTTGAAAACAACACATCACCAAAGACAAACATGATTTGACCAATTTGGACATGAATATTAACTAGTTGACCATTAGTGGCACCTAAGTACTGCCTAGGGAGATGATTAAGTGTGAAAGTGACTGTAAGTTTAGTGTGATGCTACAATAGTAATCAGTGCTCAATTTAGTGGGCCCTGCCCCCACAGGCACAGGGACTATTGCATTGGATCCAACTTTTGGAAGTTTTACCTTGTTAAAACCGGTTTCACATTAGGTAACCAGTTTCTTTGGTGAAAGTTTTTAGACTATTTAGATTGGAATGGATTTTCTTGGTGTTCCAAGTGTGGACACAGTAGGTAGATGTACAACATCTTATCTATTGGCAGGGCCAGCGTGTCTGTGATGCCTTGCTAACCATGAAGTGCTCCACCAACTTGAAATCATGTACTATTTGAAAGCCAAGGTTAAAGGAATCAGTTGACAACCAGCACATCAGCCAATAGAAAAACATGGCTGCAACAGTTCCTCCAATATGCAAACATGTCTGCACATCTGCACTAATATGGGACAAGTTCAATGTTCAAATCTATTGGAGCACATACTACAACCTTTTTTTGCACATAACTATTATGGTACAAAGTTCGATTTTCAAAATCTACGGGGACACATTACTACAGCCTTCTACAAAATGCATTCTTGTTAGAAACTGAATGGGGATCATTTTCTTCATCTCGAATTCAGTGTTCCATTATAACCACACAACTGCACATAATCTCCAATTCCATACCAACTCAGAGCACTCTCTTTCTTAAATTTGTTGCAGCCTTGCAGAAACCATTAGCATATACTGCTTGCTCTCTAACTCTACATAAACCATCCAATCCGCATACAATTAGTAAACTACCAAGGCTGCCTATATCTACAGCTGCAGAGCATTCCCCAATGCAGGAAATTCCATAATATAAGAGCAAAAAAACCAAAGTGGCAAGTTCTAACAGTGTCTCATCCTACAAACTCACAAGAGAGCAAAGCTAAAACTTGGTCACAATCTTGTAAACCATGAGATGCAACCAACCCACCTTCTAATGACCATTACTATACAGATAATTGGTGCAAACATTCCTGACACAGTCACAACTTTAATCTGCTTCCAGCCTTTGATTTCTCCCATAACATGTCCAAAATACCTATAGGGCCAGACCCAGAGCCCCAGAAATGCCTGGTCACAGGGAAGAATGGAAGGTAGGCAAGTAAGCACTTCAGCAACCCAACCAAAATCCCACCCAGACATTTCCTTAGAATCAGCCTACAAAATCAAAGAGAACGGCCATCAACCGAAGACCCTCATAGTTTAAGAAACACTATCTCCTCTATAGCTGCAATACCCCCCAGCTTCTGGAGCACCGTCTTGGAAGGTTCATTATCCACCCCAATGGCCATTACTGCATGCTGGCGAGGAGAAGTTCGGCCAACACTCATGAAAGATATGTTGATGTTCTCTTCCCCCAATACTGAACCCACCTTCCCAATCATGCCTGGTTGATCCACCTGTCGGCAAAGTATGATGCTACCTTCAAGGCTCACATCCACACTGAAGCTTCCTACCTTGGTAAGATGAGGCACGCTGTCCTTCACCTTTCCTTCCAGTGTAATCTCAGAGGTGTGATCTGGTATTGCACTTGCAAATTTGGATGCCACATGGTAAAGTTTCACCTGAAATGCCATGATACAAAATGAGTATACTCAATACCCTCCATATATATCAGACAACATAACAAACCATGAACTCCAAATGAATGTGTGTGCAAACACTCCAATGTCTGGGCAAAGAACTGCAAATTTGTATAGGTAACCTTCTGGAAAGCATTCCATGGCATGTTTGGGGGGAAACCAATCATTGTGGGGAAGCAAAATTGTCCCAGACACAACATTCAAATCCAAGTCTGTAACCAAAAACACACCTCATACAAGCATGAGGGTGCATTGCATGAACTTCATCATCAGTGTGAATCTGTTGCTGCTGGTATCCTTTACCTGGATTCTATCAAGTGGATATTCAATAGCACCATCAGATGGCTGTCGCTCCTCACTAATTCGCAACCCTCGCTGCTTGGCAACATAGTCAGCATTCACTAGGTTTATGAAAGCGCTGGAGACAGGTTCAATCAGCCCTTTGGTAATCATGGCCCTGAGTAGTCGGGTGTCCAAATCATCATCAGCACGGCTGGACCAATAGGTCACTTTCACGTCCTTCACTCCAGCAACCCCAGAGACCAGCTGTACTGCAAGCCTTCCTAGCTTGTCTGCCAGGGTCACATATGGTGCAAGCTCTGCAATAGTCTGCAAAAATGGCAATTTACCAGCTGCTTAAGTTGACAGTGGCATCCCTCTACGTCCTTATCAGACCCCTTGTCCATAATTATCCTTCAATAAGGATTTCAACAGTTCCTCTGACTAGATGGAAATTTCTTTTGGTATGTTCCCACAAGTGAATCCACAAAAGACCTGCAATGCTTGACCCCTACAAACAGCACCACCACACAAGACAAGCCTCCAATATGAACGGTATTGTCTAAGGATGGTGTGTGAAGGAGCCTGGAAAGATTCCAGGCACCTTGCAACAGGCCGCCCTGTTGAGTTCAAACACGGAGGAAGAAAGTGACTTGGTTGAGTGATGCAATTAGTGACTTGAATGTTGAGATTGCAACAGGGGACGCTGAAACAAAATTAAGAATCATCTATGTACCTCAGCAGGAACCATTGGAGCATTTACAGCTGTTGCTGCAAGCTCTCCTGCAAGAGCCCCCACAACTGCTTCTGCAATCTCTACAGCCACCCCTTCCTGCACCCATCATAAAATCAAATCTCAAAAAACCACAGTAAAGATTCCTCTTGGTTAAAAGTTGAAAGTTTCCCTCCTTTCTCCACAAAATGACTGGACACAAAGGTAAAAGGAAATATAAAAGCTCAAGTGCACATGCCTGAGCTTCCTTAGTGCTAGCACCAAGGTGAGGAGTGACCACCACATTCTCATGTTGGACTAGCTTGTTGTCCTGTTTTGGTGGCTCCACTGTGAACACATCCAAAGCTGCCTGCCAGAACAGGGGAGCAAGCATTGCTGACGAGCTATATGTCATATGATTCCATACACCAAGATCACCACCAAGACTATGTCCAAGATGCAGTACATATTCTACTCTCTAAGCCACAACATGCTCTCCTGTCCCCCACAGTCATGAAGAGGTGGTGGAGACTACCACTGAATCCCCAACATTGTATTGACAAACTGCATCTGGCCAAACTTAAAGAGGCAAATGAAATTGTCCTTACTTGAGCAACAATACCACTGTCAAGGGCCCGCACCAGTGCATCCTCATCAATGACACCCCCACGTGCTACATTCACAATGCGCACCCCTTTCTTACACTTCTTGAAACTCTCATCATTAAATATCTTGTCAGTTGTTGGTGTCAGTGGCATATGGAGTGAAATAAAATCCGCACGAGCCAGTGCTTCATCAAAGCTGACCAATTCCACCCCAAGAGCCCGAGCACGCTCAGCTGAGGCATAAGGATCATGAGCAATCACATGCATACCCAGGCCTTTTGCCCGACGGCCAACTTCAGAACCCACTTTGCCAAATCCCATCACAGCCAGGGTCTTGTCTACTAGAGATACACCCACATACTTGGAGCGCTGCCACTTTCCTGCACACAAAGTCCATGGGAAGAATGCTTGAATCGAACACAATATATTACTGCAGTACTTATGAATCCAAGTAAGTAGAATATGGAGGATTTCCAGAGCAGAGGGTGTCAGATACTGTTTACAGTGGGTTGGAGCCAGTAGTGCTGACTCAAGCACATCATTACAAGAAAATATCAAACTAAATAAATGCACATCACTCAGTATTTTTGAGAGGTCCACAATTCAGGAGTTGTGAATAATTGGGTCACAAGGCAATCAATCCACCCATGTACAGCCATGATATCTTGACAAAAGAGAAAAAACCTCACATGAGTAGGCCTTGACAAAACTGAAATTTTCTTAAGAACATACCAGCCTTCATGGATGCACTGGCCTGTGCAACATTGCGAGCAAGTGCAGTGAGAAGAGCAATGCCATGCTCAGCTGCCGCCACTGTGTTAGCTGTTGGTGCATTCACAACTAGGCAACCTACTTCAGTTGCTGCTTGCAGATCCACATTGTCAATTCCCACACCTGCTCTCCCCACCACCTGCACATAATTTCACCCTCCACCACATTCCTACCTCAGCCAAAACCATAGGGATTCGGTACATTCTCACTGACCTCATTCCAGATCTAATCTTACCATATCACCAATACTGTTCATGCACATAACTGTGTGCAATAGTGCTAAATCCACCCTGGACAGAATGTGATACATGCACAATGTGAATGAACTCCACATGAAATTCATTGGATTCCAATTCATGGTGATGAACCCCAAGAACATGAGATTGAGTAAAACCCTCAATTCTTCACCAATTACCCATTTGTACATTGCATTGTGAGAGTCAACATACAGGACAATGCCACACAAATCCACCATAGCCAGGCAACAATTTTGGGATAGGACTCACTCTCTCTTTGTCCCCTCATGTACTTGAACACATAGTACTTCATAGATTTTCTACCCATCAGACTAGGAAAAAACACAGGGATACTCTAGACCTGCCCCAGTGCAACTCCCAAAAAGTGTGATCCTAGCAATTCATAAAACAGAAAAAACCTTCCACTTTGAGAACACTACAACATTGACAAACAACACTGTTGTTTTGCTGCAGAAACTACCACCACCACAGGTGATAGCCAGCAGTTCAAACACGTCCAGTTCCAAGAAGCATATGGAGCATGGAGGCATGATGATACATGGAGTGTCTATTTCTGCAGAGATGCCTGGAAAAAGGAAATTCATGGTAGTCTTCAAACCCAAATCCAGCATCGAGGAAGTAGATTACAACCCCCACATAAACCCCGGTAATCTCCTACATTTGCGCTTCAAGGTCCTAATAAGCCAAAACTACACAATAATGACAGCATTCCATGTGAGGACGAGTGCCTTCAAATCCTGCAAAGGCTACACAGGCACTGGACAAGACTTTACACAGATTGCAACTCAGATTCTCGTCCGAAAGGGGGAATAGAAAAGGAAAACTGTAGAGAGAAACAGAGACAGAGAACGAGCGGCCCACCTTGAGGCGGCCGTTGGAAGCTTCGAAAACCTCCCGAGTAACCTTGGTTCCGCTACGCACAATCAACGCATCACAGAGAGAGATCTTGGAAATAAGTTCCTCCTGCGTGAGGTTATAGGAGCAATCGACGTTGGCGACTTTCCGCAGCAACTCGATTCCTGCGTCACCGAGCTTCTCGGAGACCAGCACCGTCGGCTTCCCCATAACCTCGTTCGACTGCGTCCGCGTCTCCACGGCTACCGAACCCCCAATCGCTGCCCCGACACCCATCCTCCTCGGCCCCTGCTCCTTCTCCTCCTCCACCTTCCATCCACTACGCCACCACTGCCGCCTCTTCTCAGCCTCCACCATACTCCTCACAACCATCTTCCGCAACACCACGGCGTGGGACGAGGACATCCCCACTGTGGGCACAAGACACCGCTGCCCCAGACCGTGTTGCTGTTGCACCAGCATATCACCGCTACTACTGCACTGCGTCGCTGCTGCGGAGTGCAACGATCCCACCATCGCCGTTGCTGCCATTTTCGCCACCCAAGAATCCAATCCCAAATCCGTAGCAAGCAAGCAAGCAAGCAAAGCAAGGAAGAAGGTGGAGAGGAGGAGGAGGGAAATTGGGGCTTGAGCAAAAAGGGAATGCGAACAACACGAACTAGGTACCTAGTAGCAACTAGCAACTCGGCCTTTGGAAAAGTTAGTTAAAGTGAAGGTATAAATAGCTATCTATTTGTTGTTTTTTTAATAATTTTTTTTTTCTAATAAATTTTAATTCTGTCAGGGGGCACGGAGCATGTGGCTATCTACTGTGTAGTTGGGGGTTTTGTACTTAATTACTGTAACTGAAGTTTCTGCAGTAATTGCACACAAAAGTGGCCTCTCCAAAAGAATTTGACCTCTGAACTCGATTCGCCTCATTAGAACGTTTGACCTCCTAATTCCCTTCCTCTCCTCATTAGAACTAATTAGGGTAACCATAACTCGTGTGCCATAGTAGTACTTTGTCTAGTTTGGTTGCTACTAATAACAGGTGCCAAATAATCAATTTATTTTTTCAAAATCAAGGTTGGCAATAAATATATTGGTAAGTTATGAAGTTTTCCAGACCTGATATATATTATTATGTCAAAATAAAAATATTCAACAATGATGTATTGGTTGTTTTATGCACTTAATGTTAATGAAAAGACTTCATTCATTAAAAGAGAACTGCTCTTTGATAGGATTTTTATTTTTATTTTTTTGACATTCTGAACAAGTAATTTGTTGAAATTTTGACATTTAAAAATAATATAATACCACCGAACCTGCAAAATGTAGTACAATAGGGTGCTCTTGTGCTCATTATATTTGACCTCCCTTCCTCTCCTCACTAGAACTAGTAGGCTCTTGTGCTCATTATATTTGACCTCCCTTCCTCTCCTCATTAGAACTACAGTGCTCTCTCGCTGTTGGCCCAAGTAGATTAGCCCAAGTAGATTAAACCACAAGTGACCACCCATCCATTTAGCGTTCCAGTGAAAGTGGGCTTAACTTCAGAGTTATTCTTATTGGACCTTCTTAGATTATATTATAAAAATTCACTAAGGCTTTATGCTCTGTAGAAAGATTTATGCACTTTTTTTTATTAAAGTTCCTAATGCTTTTTTAAAATCTTGAATAGTAGTATTGTCACCTCCTAATTTAATATGCTAAATTGTTAAATGTAGGTCATAATATTTGTAGTTATTATAAATGTGAATTTTAATACAAAAGAACAGAAATCCAAATCTTGTATGTGGCAAGTTTCCTCTGGAAAATATATCAACTTCAATATTTTAAGAAATTTTCCCATGATACTTGGTGGTATCACCAGAGGAAAAAAAATAATAAAAGCAGGCATTTCAAAGAAAAAGTAATTCATGTTAGCATTACACTTTTGAAACACTCACCCTTCATGAAGGAAAAAATTACATGCAATAAGGCACCCTCCAACTACACTACAATACTGATGTACATAAAGGATAAAGAAGGGGCTCTTGTTATGGTTTTGTCATTATATATTATGATGTGAAAGATCAATGGGCATGCACAAACCCACATTGGGAATATTTTTCCCAACTTTCTTTTGTTCCACACTTTTTGTGTGCTGTATATTGTTCAAGGAAACGAAGCCCATAGAAGTAGTTTGACAGGGGTTTTGCATGAAACACATGGGCAATAGTTAAGGACTTGGCCTTATATGAGAAGATGGTGAAGTATTTGTCCCATAACACATAGGAGTCTCACATGACCCACTTGCTAGCCACACAAATCATCCATTCAGTGGTTGAAAATTATGTACAACCCTATACATGGCTTGAAACAAAAGAAGTCCCCAATATACACATGAAGTGTGCTTGCAAGGTGGGTCAAGCTACAAAATAACTTCAACAACATGTCATGGTTTTCTATGTAGCACAACACATAGAATATGTTCTTTTGTTGCCTTCACAAAAAGATGATATTGTGAAGCATCCCAATATTCCCATTTATGCAATGTTGAGTATGTGCTAAGAACCATAGTAGAACTTCTTGTTGCAACATGGCGAAGTGCAATTGTTGATGATTGGCAATTGCTACCTTCGATTGTTTCTTTGCTCCTAATGATGTGCCCCTAGCTTCAACCTTTGCATACATAGCCATGTATTTTTGCTAGGCAATTTGAAATACTAAAACGTGAATTGTTGGCAAAATAATCAACACACCAACAACATATTTCATGTACAATAAACTAGTTATTTTAAGTCAAATACACAGCAACCACTCATTTAGAGGTTAGCAATCCACAAAACTAGATAATTATATGTTCATATTTTACATTTAGTTAGTGAGAATGGAAGATCCACCTAAGCCAATCAACGATTAGTAGTTTCTCTTCAAATTAAACATTCATCCAACATCTTTTTCAATTAAGCAAAATTGATTTCTTTCAGTTGTGCTACAAAGGTAATTTAGCATTTTTTCTTTGAATGGAATTTTTTTTTTAATGTTTGCATTGATCATGTTACAAATGTAGCATTTCTTTTTTACAATATAGTTTAATTTTTCATGGGAACTTTCTTCTTATGTTCGTACTTTGTGAAGAAAGAACTTGTGAACTTTAGCTAACACATGACATTTTTTATATTTGATTTATTATTTCTAATGTCATCCATCATTTTTTATATATTGCATGCTAAGATTATTCTACATTTATTTTTCATTTTTGAAAATTCTTTACAGTCTACAACCTTTGTTTTGAACTTTTATCTCATTAACCACTTTCTACCAAGCCTATATCTTTTTATTCTAATCATGGCAAGATTAGACCAAGTGTTTTGAGAAAAAACTATAAGCTTGAAGGAGTTAACTACTTCCTATGAAAATATCAAATTTTAAACATTTTAAAGGAGACGAGTTTGTGGATCCATATCAAGGAAAATAACATCATTTCACAAACTCTTGAACAACACAAGGTATTTTGAAAAGGTGGTTGTGGATATCAAAGGACAATGTCCCCCCAAAAGGATTGTGATAAAACACTTAGGGTGAAATATCATCACAACCTTATGCACGAAACAAACATTTCAGAGATAGAGGAGCAACACAATAGAAATGACGACAATGACACCGACATTAGTGATGATGGTGGTGAGGCCTCAAATGACAACAACAACCATAAACCACAAACCCAAAATGTTGACCCCACAATTGGTTGTCCTTCCACATTTAGAATCACTAAGGTGTGACAATCTCACATTATTTAAAGGGGCTAACCATTTGGCATTAAGTAATACACACAAATTAGCTAATATGTAGATCCATAGGAAGGTCTAATCATATCTTGTCTAAATTGTATGCATTTGTGTAAAAAAATTCATAACTAGATTTTATTTTGGATTTTGGTGTTCATCATAATTTTGCCATATGTTTGAACTATTGTAAGGATGTAATATGTATTATAATTTATGTATGCAGTTATGAGTTTTCCAATCACATTGTAAATTGTAATTTGTCATTCTAAAGTTCAAATCACATGAAAAATTATCATTTAAAAATTATGTACAATTGACAAATGATTACAATTTGTAAAAAAAATACATCACTTGGCCATGCAAGATTGGGGAAACAATTTGTTTGCCCATTGTGTGCCATTAAATGTTCATAAATATTAGATGTACAACATCTTGGCTAATACCTCTATTACATCCTCTTGAATCTAATTCACCCTAAATTCTTAAGCTTAGGGATTATTAGGTCACCTACTACTAATATCTTCAAAAAAACATTGGTGAATTGGTTCTAATTAAAGCCTTGATTGATTTTGCAACTCAATGGGCGTCCCTTGCAAAATCACATTCAACCTAGCAAGATTGTTTATTTCACCGGGTTCCAAATGTGTGTGACAATATTTTTGCTACAATGCAAATGTTGCATCGTCCTTCAAGTGTTGTCCATCATTGGTCTCCTTTATCATTAAGTTTTGTTGGACTTCTCCATGAAGGTCCGCTAAATTGGATGCCTACCTTACTACATCACCCATGGAATTGTACCAAAATGTTGTGTGGGTTACGACCAAATTCAAACTTGTTGGTCCTTGGGTTAAACCACCCCCAAAATATTTGGTAAAATTAATTGCGTCTCACATCAGTCACCATGAAGTATAGGTTTTTGCATGCCTTTTGAATCATAAATTCATCGTATTAACATTTGTCATATTGATTCCCCCATGTAATAAATGACATGCTCACCTACCAAATCCATTTCATGTCTACACCCCAAGCTTATGGCCAATTGGGTGTGTTATATTGATTATATTCCCAATGTTCAGGCATGGCAGCTTAAATGCTAAACTATTCATATAGGCGCCAATGGAATGGGGCCCTACATTGTGGACATATTTTCCTTCTCACCATTAGCATTATTAAACATTATGGATGGTACATGTGTTGGCAAATGCCCAACTCCCATTGGTTCTTTCTTGTCCAAATGGGTTGTAACAAATAAACCATTGGTTCCCATTTTTGGTGAAGGGTTGAACATGTTGCCACAAATAATCCCTTCTTCTTTCATAAAATTTAAGTGAGATATTCCCAATATAGATTGGGGTGTGTTAGTTAATCCACACCTCCAATATCAAGAAACATTCTGGATATCCTTAGCCATGATGTTAAACCATGTGATTGAAATTTTTGATTGTCACGATATTCTACTTGGATGTGTATTAACTTCGCCTCCATTTATGTAGCTTCAGATGCACCCAAAATACATGCAAGTTGCATGTTATTTGTAGCTAGTTGGGTCATCTTGGTGAACATTTCAACATTTTTTTGATATTTTTTTCACATCAATCAAAGTTTGATTATAGCATTCAACACCCTCCATGGAATTTGGGTGTTCTTTTTTCGACTCCTTTGCCCTTGTTTCTATTTCTAATAATGCTTCTTATCTAAGGGCAACTTTTTGTTCTAAAATCTCAACCTTTCTTTGCATTCCAACTAATTGTTCACATAACACATTGCGTTCCATTATTACCTCATTAAGTTGGACATGCATTGAAACCACTTTCCCTTCACAACACCTCAAGGTGTAAACAAGATAAAGTGAGGCAAGCTATCGCATGAACCTAAAGCTTGAGCCTAGAACCTAGAGTTGGAACTTGGGATGGTAAAATGTTTTTTCCCCTATACACATGCAAGTAAAACCCAAGAATTTAAGTGCAAAATGAATGTTGTACCAATAAACTTAGAAGCAAACATAGGGATGAATGTTTACCTCATTATGGATGAATGATTTTTTTCATTCATCTAATGTATGGATGAAAAAAATTGCATTTAGTACATTTTTTAATAAATAAAAATTCCATCAAAATTATGGATGAATGTTTTATTTTATTATTAAATTTGTATGGATTTTTTTTCCATAATTTTAATTAACTAGAGTTTCATGAAACACAATCTAATTATATATGATATAACATTTGTTGAATAATATAATGAAAATTCCACTATAGCTATGGTTTAAAATGTCATAATTTTTTTAAAAATTAACCATATTACCATTACCATGCCAACACCACTCCATGGTCATTGTTGTTATTTTTTTAATTTAATTTTATTTTATTTTACTTTTTCCAAGCAAACTGACCTAATGTCATTGACAACAATGAGTTTTTTCCTCCCCCTCCTTTAAAAGTGCCACAACTTCTTTCAAACCTATTTATAACCATCATTGGCAATAATGAAATTTTTTTCCTTCATTCTTCATCAAGGGTGGTGCCATGACTTTCTTCAAATTTAATCAATGTTGTTGACAACAATGGGTTTTGAATGTTTTAAACATTTGAAAACTACATAATGTCATTAGTGATAATGGCTTTTTGAAATAAATTAGATTTTATTTTTAGGCACCTTAATTAACTTTCTTCAAACAACCTACTACCATAAATGAAATGGGGTTTTTTTAATAATTATTTATTTTCAAAACACCCTAGTTTTCTAGGAAATAAAATATATAATGTTGTTGACAACAATTTGGGGGGAAGGGAGGGGTGACATTCATTCCATAACAATATTTCTTGAATTGATTAACATTTTTCATGAAAATGATTTCATAAACAAAATTTTTTAAATCATTTTGGTCCCATCATCATATTTTCCCCTAGTATCACAATTTCATTATCCGTCATTATTAAATGGCATTCAAATTTGAGATATTAATATTTGGACAACAATGAGGATGGATATAAATAATTTTGAATTTATTTATCTTCCAATCATGGATGAATTTCATCCAATGGTTTATTTACTTAATCCAAATTATCAATGAAATTTATCAATGAAAAAATGACATTCAGATATGGACATATTCATCCATGTAGGTGGATAAAAATCACATCAAACTTTAAGTTCCATGCTCAAAGCTCCAAGCTCAAGCTTCATGTTCATGCATAAGCCATTTTCAAAATACAGTGAACAATTTGATTACCTTGTTAAAAATGGAAAAAATAGATTTAAAAAAGCAACAAAACCTGTTATGGAATTATGAAACGTTGAATGTTTTTATTTCAATGTTTTAAAATAATTTTTTTTTACATTAATGTGCATTGATTTTCATATTTTAAATTGTAAAAATAGGTTTTAAGTAAGCTTTTCAAAATACAAATAGCTTTTGACATCTACTTTTCAATGTGGGCTTTTGGTTTCAAATAGGTGCCAAGTAGGTTCTTACAATAAGGAATATAATTGTGTTAGGAGGACTTGCTAAAACATATGTTGATCTTCATTTCTTGAGTTATAACATATCAATTTCAATAATTTTTCTAACCAAAAAGTAAGTTTGAACACATTCAATCAGTTTCAAATGTACCTTTTACCTACTTCTAGAATTCATTTTATTTATTTATTTAATTAGATTCTTATAAACTTAATAGAACAAATTAATGTTACTTGACACATACTTTCACCTAATTTGATGTTATTTTATGGTAGTTATATGAGTGGCACATGGTTGAAGTGGAGATGTTTACTTTTCATGTCTACTTTATCTTGCTTTGACCCCTCAAAAACATGTTCTATGATCTCAACCTTTAGGTTTGCCTCCCTAAAATATTGAGTTGACCTCAATGTGCTTGCCCCTTCTATGTGTGCCCCTTGTCAAACACTAGAGTTTCAAATGGATTGTATGATGCCATTTGAACCACAACATCCAAATTTGCCTCCATTTGTTTTTGGGATATTTTGTCTCCATCCATGGCTTCCTCTATGCTTGAGTTTTCAAGGGGAGGACTTTGCTCCCATGGGCATTGTACAAATCAATCAAAAACCCTAGGAATTATATTTTGAAAGATAAATGATTTTACAAACACCGTTGATTGGGCTACAATTAATATTCATGGTACATGTTGAAGGACTTGCAAATGTGGTGGAACAATTGGGGGATGTTGTGGAACAATTTAAGGATGTGTTTGAATTACTTTTCCTTGATACAGAGGCACATTACCCATTCAGTTGCATGGAACAATCCTTTAGTTGACTCAAACCCCAAATGCCACTTTCGCATACACCATTTATGCCACAATCAATGGAACTTAGTTTTTTCAAAACATTGGGTTCCTTATATTATAATGTGCACCTTCAACATGTGTGCCTTCATATAGTCATCAAGGCAACTTATAAATTGAGCGAAATGATTCTTGTGATGTGTTTCATGTTGAAACAATGGCCATTTCTTGTTAATGTGAGACCATTGAACATATTGGGAACATAGTGTGCATGATCATGGATGGGGTTGGTTTTGCCATTAGGAATTTGTTAACATGTCCAAGTTTTGAAAGGCCTCAAGCTTTGCATAATGGTGTTTTCTCTTTGCCTATTGTCCCACATCATCATGGCGACCAAAAAATTGCACATCATCATGACACGATATTATAAAGGAGTAGATGTCATATATTTGCAAGGTGAGGAAGAGAAAGAATATCATGTGGATATTGCTCAATTATTGAAGGACTTGTTGTACAAGGACATCCCCATAAGCTTCTACATCAGCAATGAGCATGTCATGGATAGGGATCATAATGGTGTGAATGTCAAATATTTCCCATGCATGTTTGAAAGCATATATGTTTTGGATGTCACAAATATGCTTGAAGATTTGTTGTAGGAGGATATCCTTAGGGAAATTCATGTTTACAACACACGGGACTATTTTAGCACAATATGACCATCAAAACAATGTTGATAATATAAATGCATAATTTGTTATGAATGAAAAATGCACATTCCTATAAATAAAGGAGAGTGGTATTCCCACACATTAAGCAAATGAACCATGATTTTATTTTTCAAAATTTTCTTACTTGAAGAATTGTGAAATTTTTTTGAGTGATTTTTTAAAAACATAATCCACTTTCTATATGTTGAAAAAGTATCCCCTCCCCTCTCCAAAAGGAAGGAGAAAAACCTAAATAAATAAATAAATAAATAATAATAGTAAAGAAAGAAAGAAAATGAAGGAGAAGAAAGGAAGTAGAAAGGAGAAAATAGGGGGTAGGAGGAAAAAACATAAGATAAATTGTATATGTATTATGCTAGAACCCTACATGTAGATAACAATTACACATTGACTAAAGGGGGAAAAAATAAAAGGGGGAATAAGGGGGAAAAGGGGGGGGGAATGAAAAGATAAGGAGAAGAAAAAAAGGTGGGGTGGGGGGCATGGTGAAGAAAGAAGTAGATGGAGGAAAAAAGGAAAAAATGGTTTTTTAAACAAGAAAATAAAACGGAAGAAGAAGAAAAAGGGAGAAATAAAAACATGTCTTTATAATGATTGAACTTAAATAGTCAAGTTTTGGTTGCCATTCGATTATAGTGACCAAATTCAGTCACCAACTGTTAAGGTCTAACAACCAAATTCGATCATTGCCATCCAATGGTGTTTAAAGTTTGATTGTGGCTTGAGAGTATATGAATTTAAAAAAACTAAAATTTGGATTCATTTTTAGCTTCTTTTTTTTCCATTTGGGCTTTATGTTTTTGGTTGCACATATATAACCATTCCTTTCACCTTGTGTGTAATGAGGCAGTTGAAACTTGCATACACAATGGGGTTTTTCTAGCCTTCTGTGTAATAATTTGGAACCCTTTTCAAGACTTTAATTGCTCATGACAATTAATGCTTGGATTTTTTTTGGGTTTTTGGGAATTCTAAATTTCAACAATGTCATCCAACCAACAATTGGGGGGACAATTTAACCTTAGCCCCTTAATCCTTTTTTTTCTGGCGTCTAACAGTTTGCCTACAAGGCCTTCTAATGGCCCATCACCCAACATGCAAAAGCAAAAGGCATAATTTTTTTCCAAAGGTGACAATAATGCATTGATTCAATTTCGAAAATGGTAGGCAATGACCCCAAACAAATCACCATAGAAATTTTATTTTTTTTAAATTGGATTTTTTTAAGGAGCATTCGATGCCTTACCTTGACACTACTTTTGTGAACAAACAAGCATCCGACATGGACAAGTACAAACATGTCATGGGAAAAGCACTTGGTGGAACTAAATGGTTTCTTGGAGTACACAAGTTGTTAAATTTGACGAGGTTTTTGGAATCACTTGATTGCAAGGTCTCATATTTTTCGTCCAATTTTATGCAATGGTTTGCAATCTTTTATCCACAAAAGGACAAGGCACATTGAATTGTGGAGGTGATGGACTCATGGGATAAGTTGGCATGGTGGGCTAAATTCAATAAATAAAAATTTTGAAAAAAAAGGTGTGGTTGCCACCTTGGATGGGAGAAAGGGCTCCAAGCTTCTTTCCCAAACTTGAAGCCAAAACATTTTATGAATTCCAAGCGCAGCAAATGTGTAATCTTTGTCAAGTGGGGATCATCAAGATGGTTATGATGTGGTGCACAAAGTGCAAATTGAAAGGTTTGATTACATCCCAAACACCATTGAATTGGCGAAGAAGACCCCCAAAATGAATGATAAACAAAAAACACACAAGCAATGTTTAGTAAAAACAATAATTTGCCCATGCAAACATCTAGGTGTCATCAAGTTCTTGGCCATCCATTTAAACATCATGGAGTTGTGGTGGAACGGGAGCATGTTTCAAAAAATGTTGGATTACAACACAAAGTACCTACCCATTCTAAACATTCAAACGTTATTGCGACAAAAAGGTCCAAATATGGAAAGGTGAACATAATTTGTCAAAGAACAACATCATGTTGCATTTTCCTACAAACAAATCAAATGTTGTGTACATTGGCTTGTGTGTGTCATGGCCTAGGATATTTTGGGATACTTTGGGCAATGTCATGTCCTAGGATATTTTGGGATACTTTTGGCAATATCATGGCTTAGGATATCTTGGGATACTTTGGGCAATGTCATGTCCTAGGATATTTTGGGATACTTTTGGCAATATCATGGCTTAGGAT
>Ga0116231_10000638_pt1 | contig 63923 bp, 46 predicted proteins | sample S1TSphgellanicum_2_FD_89695 | JGI IMG/M metagenome (GOLD analysis project Ga0116231, IMG submission 89695) | Host-associated microbial communities from peat moss isolated from Minnesota, USA - S1T2_Fd - Sphagnum magellanicum MG | ecosystem: Host-associated > Plants > Peat moss > Unclassified... | reverse complement strand
TGGGTTGGTGCGCCCGAAAAAAAAAAATTGCACCCAAACTTGGGCCGGGGAAAAGAAAAACCGTTTGCCCCCCCCCCCCCCCCCAACAAAAAAAAATGAGCTCTACAATGCTGCTTTTTCATGAGGATCATATCATTAAACTCTTGAGACTAGACGGTAAGAATCTTACCCTATTCAAAACACCAGATTTCGGTGCGCTTCTCTGACGTCCCAAAGCTATATTAAGTTGTATAAGTGTGCTGGCTTGGCCATGGAGGCCCTTGCGCTTGCTGTTATTGCAAAGAATTTGCATCTACCAATGACCCAAAAAATTAAGGCAATCTAGTTTCTGCACTACTGTACAAGTACAAAAACTAATTTGCCCCAACTGAGTGGACTTACTAGGAGAGGAGCCGGGTCCCCCATCAATGCCGGTTATCACTAATTGATTTCTTCTGGTTGTACATCTGGACTTGCATGTCTACATACACGTTCACCTTCTCCAGGAGTCGGCTCTTTTGAATAGATCTCATAGTGCCCTGCATTAACAGAACCACCACTATATCAGAACTCCTCTCTTAAACCCCATTTTACTGTCAGTTACATCATCCAATGCAAAAGTGCTGCACACAGTTGAGGAGATTCATGTTCATGGGGAATGGGGAGGCAGAGATAAGCAATAAAATCCAGAATAATATCATCTTCATCTCTTCTCACCTGGATTCTGTTGTCTCGGTACTTCTTGATCTCCTTCTTGACAACATCTTCAGTCAGTTTGCTACAGAGTCTTTCTGTATCCTTGAGTTGTGTCTGCAAAATTAATATCCAGATGTTTTAAGAAATCCCAGTGTGGACAGATGGATTTGCATATAACATGGGATCCACACATACAAAACAATCCCAATCTGATGATTGCATCTTTAATGGCACCAACAGTTTCTTGATGCTTACCTTGTGATGCGACCCTACTCGATATCTAACCATAGCTGAAACCTGCACACCAACATGCAAAAGGATGAGATTCAAGCAAAACTCTCACATAAGGCTCAAACTGTGATAGCACCTTCCTACGCAATGCAGATGAACAGAACCTCAATTGGTTAGTGTACAGCAAGAAAAGCTCACATGCTGTTCAAAGCTTGAACACTCAGGTGTCTCCCAAGACACAATAGCACCTGACTCATCAACAGTGTAGTCGCATCTTTGCCTGCTATTGCACACTGGGTTCTCAGTGCAACGACTAGCCTCCTCTCCAGATCCCTGAGGATGCCGAGATTGGTGGGTCCGATTGTGAACTGTGTGCAGTTCCTTGTGGTCTGCATGTGATCTTGAAGTAGGCTCTTTAGGTGGCCGAGCTCCTGTGCTTGAGTTGAACAAGCTCTTTGCTGTGTCATCCTTTTTTGTAGTAGGACCAACAGTCCCATACTGTGCAGTATCAGGTTGCTTACTTTCTCTACTACAATTTGCACCTTGTGATGGTCCTGCCAATGGCCCACCTCTCTGAACATTCCTTTGCAAATCTAGACCTCTAGATCCTCCAACAGGAGATAACCCAGGTACAGGTGGCTCAGGCTCCAACTCAAGGCCCTGTGACTCAGAGTGCACAACTTTGCTGCATGAAGAACCACTTTGGCCCTCAGATGCTCTGCTAGCTTCTCTTCCTGATTCTCTACCTGGTGCTGATCCATGGCCCCAAGATTCTGTCTGCTGGGATGACCAACTTTTGGGCCATGAAGGAGCAGGTGGTCTTGGCTGACCACTAATCATCAAAGACGACTGACCTGCAAATGGAGCTTGCCCACTTGGCTGCATCTGCCAAGGTACATATGATGCAGCAGGCACAATGGGCACTGGTTGAGGCACTCCTTGTGAAGGAGGACCTGGTGGGAAGCCAAAAGGCAAGGGAGGGGCTCTAGCCAAGGACATCTGTGGGATCCCTGCATGCATAGGAGTTGGTCTAGGAGGTGCTCCACTTGGTGCAGGGACCAGAGTTGCTGGAGGTTGACTTGCAAACAGGTTGGGGGCATGTGTCACCACTGCCATGCCATTCCCCAGCTGAATCACCTGCATGCCCATGTGTACAGGTCCAGGAGGCAAATGTGTCACTACGGGCATCTGCCCTGGCACTCCCATAAATATCTGAGCAGGCATAGCAGATTGTCCAGGCACAATCACCATCTGTTGGTGTGCTGAAGAATTCCCCACTGTAGCTTGGCTCAATGGTGAGATACTTGCATGGACTGAGGGCTGACCTGGTGGAGGGGGCCCTGGAGGTGGTCTCGGAGTACCTGCTGGGGCTTCAACTAGTGAGCATTTTGTTGTGAGGGCAGAGGTTGTTGGTGTAGATGCTTCTGAGGAACTCCATGCTGTTTGCAAGGATCCTGCTGAAGCTAATGTTTTACTGTCCTGTTCCTGAGAGCAACCCAGTTGGCCAGGTGACGCTTCGTGCTGGGGACATCCAGATTCACTATCAGACACAGGCAATTTAGTTACCTGGCCTTGTGACTTGAAATTTGAAACCTCCAATGATGTCACCTGCTGGTCACAGCCAGATGATGAAGAGGGTGGGGCCTGACACACTAGATCAGCAGCTCCACTAGTTGAAAGGATAGCCGCTGTTGCTGGGTCAATAGTGGCTGCTCCTGTATCAGGTCCATGAGTGCTCTTTGGTGTGTCCCAGCGACTAGGCCTCTTGCGCTTGGTGGTCACAGGTTGGACTGGTTGGCTGTCATTGATTGCTTCAGATATGGGATCTTGCTGAGAAGGTAGATCCTCCTGCTTTGCTTCCTGCACTTGTGGTGTCTTGCAAGTGAAAGATTCAACAAAAGGAGGAGGCTTTGGTCCTAATTCCAGACCATGTTCGATGGCCAGTAATGACGATGGTTGCTGCTGGCCTGATCTGCGGATTGATCTGTCAGACTGAACATTACTGGGTGATGGCATATGTTGTTGTTCCCTTGCTCTTTTGGACTGATCAGAAGGCTGTGAGTGTATAGGCGACAATGAATGCCTGTAACCATTCCCATTTTGTAGATCTATACACTGCGGTCGAGGAGGGACATAATTTCTTCGAAACCTCCGAGCCATGGTATGCACCTGATTTGCAAGTCATCCAGCATCAATGATCACATCAGACTACAAAGTGCAGTTAAGTATCTCTATGTCACTGTACAGAAAAGGACCTAGAAATAAGCGAATTGCTGAAACTATTAGCACTCCTGAGTGGGGAGTTCTGAGTGAACAATTGACAGAATAAGAGGCAGGTGCTTCTGCAACGTGTAATAGGTCACATCTGCTTAGCCCAAATACAACATCACTTGGCTGTCTCTCCAAAAAAACAAATAGGAATATATGCAGTGTGTTTTCACCAAAAGCCACCATACTACTAACATCTTAGGACCCATCCCTCTGGTGACCCTTTCCTTCCTTACTCAATTGTGATCAGGAAGCCAGGGAACAACAGACACCCTACCCAGATCATTTTCCAGAGAGATTGGAACCTTACCACCAACAGATGCCTCTCGACCAGACCCACTGACCCATATATACATGATTGACCAGGACCATACCCATTCCGAGAGATCTTCTAAATTTCAGGTTAAATCTGAAAGATTTGAGCTCACCTCTGCATTTTTGTGCTTTGAAAGCTCATAAAGTGAGTCCGAGAAGCTGTAAGCCCAACACCAAGGTTAAGCCAAATGAGACACCATTGCAAAGGAACATATGCTGTGGTGAAGAAACAAAGGGGGACCCAGTCCTCAGTCCCAACAAAGCTTGTCACAAAATCTGCTTGGGTTTAATCCTTTCTGCTTTGTTTGAAGACCATTACCTCTTAGTTTCAAAGAAAAACTAACAAACAACTGTAGCAGAGAGGTCTGATGGCTAAAGCTGAATGAGACAATAAAACACCTAGAAATCAACTGACAGTTTCAACTCTTCTAGGCTACCTACAAAGTAGTATTTACCACACAAGACTCCTGAAGCATAGCAAAGTCAGTTCAGAAAAACATACAGATCAAGGACTGGTTCACACAGACTCAAACATCTGACTACCACCAGTTATTTCTTTGAACAATTGGAGTATAGTAACTACGAACTAGGCCCAGTAAACTGGTTTTTATGTCCTACACAAGAGGTTCATCATTTCAAGAGTCTACAGATCCAGTTGCAAGATTTGGTGGAGAAAATAACCTTTCAATGCCATCACGAGGTGGATTTGCATAAATATGCTCCACTGTCAGAACCTTATGTATTGCCAAATGCTCCAGCACCTGCCACAGAAGCATAGATAGGGTACCCCAAGGCCACCACAATCAGAAAACAAATTCCAACCACAACATTTTCCATATACCCTACTGATTTCACATCCCTCTCCCTGTCCTCTTCCCGCTACCACATTCTCACAGCAATCTCTTCCATATCAAATGCCCAAAACAACAACAAATGTACTGCAATCAAACAAATAGTTCCATAAGGGAGCAATGACCTTCAGGAGCTTCCGAAGAATGGGTATCTTTTCCCATTGCCTACGAAACTGCTTGATTAGATTGTGAAAAATCTGTAAACCTGGCGTCAATAAAATCAGTTCAACAAATTAGAAAACAGACACACTATATCCTAATCCTGTGCCTGAAACATAAACCCCCGAGTGCCTGGTCAACTAATCTGTCTTGTACATTGTATATGACAAACACACCCCACCACCATGGTCATAACAACACCACATGCTCAGCAAGGTGAATGCAAAGTCTCCTTCTTATCTGACCATGTATGTGTCTATGTTCCCATTGAAATACGCAAAGTACCATAGAGGGGCTGACTCTGAAAATTATGCTCACCATTTTTGTTCATGATATCTTTCAGCACTGCCCCCTTGTTGGTCTGCAGAAGCCCTTCAAGAAGAAGAGACAAGTCACGCATACTGCACCCAAGTCCAACCCCCACATTTTGGTAAATACCAACCCTTACACACCTGATTCCAAAGCAATCACAGTTATAGCAAATCATAAAAGTAGTTATCACATTATAGGAAAAGCATCTGTGCATAACAAACCTGCATGCAGCAGTCCCATTAACAGAGTCTCCTGAGGTGGCTGTAAGTACCAAAAGCTTTAGATACTGCTTTGCAGCATCCTGCATACATCATTATTCCAAGCATCAGTCATAAGGTGCTTCCCACTAGAACAAGGTATTCTCTTCTGTCAGTTCAAAAGGTAATCAGTTTTGTTTGGCGCCTTCCATCAGAGGGTAACAACAATCAAACACACCATCTGGCAGATGGACACAAACATAGAAGCAAGTAAGTCAGATGGAGGGGGTGGAGAGCAAAGCTGACTAACCCTCTTGTTTCGAAGCCCTCCACGACTATCTGACATTTCTCCAAGCTTCTCTTCCACTGCAGCAGACAAGGAGGACAATGCAGCCCATGTAAATATGACCCTACCTCTCCTGGAAACTTTAGCAGATAATACAGCATAGGTCTAAATACAGAATGTTGCCAGTTCTAACTACTTGTCAGTATAGCTTCTCTATCTACCGGTATAACCATGCTGGTGTCAGAACCACTGTTGAGGAGAGCTGAAATTGATGCATGCTGACAAAGGGAATGAACAAGAAATATAGTAAGCACAAGGATGTTACCTTCACTATAGTGCATATTACGAACAACTGCATGAGCCCCATTTGCCCGTATATTACTGCTGACATTGATAGTCAGACCCTTTGATTGTGCTGTTTTTGCACCAGACCTTTTGGGCACTGATGTTGTTTTCACACGCTTTACACTACCCTTCCCTTCTTTAGCCCCTGCAGGGAAAGCCTTCCGTTTTAAACCTTGGGTCTTCAAAACCTTCAGATCTTCGGCATCACCATCTGAAGCCATCTGTGCTTTTCTTAACTGTCCTACTTTTGACCCGTCAAGGGAATAATCATGTTCCTCAATGTCATCTGCTTGAAGCATGATGGGCTCCAGATCTTCATCCTCATCAGATTCATACTCCACCACAATGCGTGGGGTATCTGGGTCACCACCAATGAACCCCCGACAATTGGCTGAACCACACTCACACTTCTTGGCAACAGCACCACCAACACGTTCATAATTGTAGTTGAAGGTAATCTCTTCTCCCTGGAATCAAACACTCCACCAAATCTCATGAGCTTTTCAATGTGAACTGTGTACCTTATAAACCAAAAGAAAAGCTATAACAGATCTACAAGATTGCAGATAAGAACTCCACAAGACTTTGATTGTAACTTTTCTGTCAGTTCCAGCAAAACCAAAACAGCATGACAAGAAGCAATAGAATGTATTAAGCACACCAACCCATTTACATACTGATGAGCTTCAATCAACCAGTGTCTCAGTGGCTCAGGGGCAGGAAACTTTTGCTTCAACAATTCTCAGCCAATTACAAATTATCTTTCCCAAGGTCTTAATCAACTAACAAAGCAACTGAACTGTACAGCCAAACTTGCAACTTTTTAAGTTGGAGATGTCATATATCGACAGAGTGAACCAGGACAAGCAAATGTGAAGTACCTCTATGAGATCCCGATTTGCAAACAGGCCAATGCACACTTCCCCATCAACCGTCCACTGTTACATACACTACTCACACATGAGAAGCTAAACAGTCTTATCAGTTGTAAATTTGAGATGCAACTCAAAGAAAGCAGCCCAATGACCATTTTCAGTGGAACTCCTGAAGCAAAATCAAAACAGTGGAATTCTTAGACTTCTGTCAAAGTCTTAAAAGTTGATCCTACTGGATCTATAGCTATCCTAGCAATGAACACCACTATGGCCCAAGAAACCAAGCTTAGGAAGAAGGATTCCATGTGTCACCAATGTCCACAGGAAGCAGAGAAGCTTGTCAGACCAGAAAATGAAAGATGATCAAGAGTAAAAGGACCAATAGAAATTTTTCCACATATCAAAGGAGTACATGGTTATCCTTGCAAGGGTTTCCGTGCCGAGCTGTGGTAGCTTAATCCATCTACCGAAACCAAATTAGGACTCCATCCTTTGCAGATAAGCAGCAAAGGACTACTGGGGCAAAGGAGTATTGGGGAGTTTGGCAACCTTTTCTGTGCGGCAGTTGGGTTCACAGCTGTGATTAATGAAACGTCCTAAATTGCCTTTGCTGCATGCATCAATCACCTGGAGAAGACCATCAACTGCTTGATTTCAGTTGCAGGAAATATAAAATGTCAACAAGATTGTACAGTAAACTCCACAAAATTACTTGGAAGGTGTCCAATGTATCATGTTCCAACTGAACCAAAAGAAATGCAAGTACGAGGTCTGGATTTCAGTGAAGCTAAGAAGGGTGTTGACTGTCAACTGCTTTAAGAGAACATCTCAGACAGGTTACCGGCACTACAGCAAGACCAAGCTAGATACAATTAGACCACAGAAGGAACATGAAGAAAACCACCTCAGTGCTGCTCAAACTCATGAAATAAAAGTGTTTTTGACCCTTCACTGCATACTCCTTTTGCCGTGCCTCATAGGCTGGTATATTCAATACCTGCAGGAAGTTCATTGTCAGAATTTATTTCAGCCCATTTGGTAGCCACCAAACAACTCTTTGAGCTAAAACTATAAGCACAAGCACAGTAGAAGATGGAAGAAAAGCTAGTGCACACACACCTCTCCAATATATTCGATGATGAAAGAATCCTTGCATACATTTTCCATCACCTTAAGTCCAAATCCCTTCTTTCCACATCGAAACCTTTGAACTTGTATGTATGCTCCCCTTTGAAACTGTTGAGAAACACCACACTCTTTAATAATACCCATCTTCACCATTTCAACAAACTCTTTGATTTTTAAGTTGAATAAGTATCCACTCCTAAAGTACATAGATATAAGTTTGCTGTTGAAAATGGGTCCAACATACATTGCACATATATTTGTCAGAATCATGTCATGATGTAGTATAGGCCACTGCTACATGCTTTACTTCATGATTCTTAGCAACTGTGACAATAGCTTTTAAAGTGCATTCATGCAATACTAGAACACAACAACATGCTTGACTAGATCACAGACACCCCCTGTTCTCACACCTGTTGGTTGGAGCACTTTGTTCCACATGGGCATTGCTGTGACAAGCACTCAATGCTGAGCATTCGATTCAAGCAGTTTTCACCACATGCCACCTCCCCATCAACTGGCATTTTACATTGACAAACCATTGCCTGTTGTCCACTCAAAATATACAGTCACTCCATCAGATACAGTGAAAAATAGTAGGAACCAACCATAACTTCTTGTTTCTCCCAATACTCTGATAAGGAGCAACAGTTGGTGCAAGTATAAGGTGCAAGCTTACCTCATCAGGATCCTGATGTTTCCGGCTCCGATGGTTGAATATATTGTGAGGAATCAGGGTCCAAACAGCTGGGCGATTCTCTACACATTTGCAAACACAAGATTTTATGCACAATTGAATGCTTAAAAGACCAAACCTTCCTCTGTTAAGAATGTTGTGAAAGTCAAAAATGCTGGATATATCCACCGACCTTGGATACAATCTTCCATTGGCTTGTCACCAGTGGCATCAGTGTCATCCTCTTCATCACACAATGAATTCTCTGAAATCTCCAGCTCCCTATTTATCTCTGCATCACTTTTTTCTTGAGGTATGGAGCAATCCGCAAACTCTTTGTTCGGGTTATCACTACAAGACCTGCAGTCATGTGGCAAGAGCACACCAACCATTTGACTTGAATCTTGCAAACTGGTTTATATGAGCATTTTCTGGGCAGTAGCTTGCAAACTCCACAGACAGTGACATCAGAATGAAAACCCCTCATGATCTGAGCAGTTTTTGGAATCTTTCACTTGCAATGGGACATCCTTGTAAACAAGCTCACATTGCCCATTTACTGTTCAGGAAGTCATTCCTTCAATCACCCAGTATGCTCTACAGTTTGCACTGAAGACACACTGACTGTATGCTGCCTATTCTTGATGATTCTCAACTAGCACAAATCACTCCTTGAGCTGCATCATAAAACCAATAAAACATACCAGTAGCGATTTGTGACATCAATCTCATCAGCGAGATCAACTGGGATGCATCGCCATTTTTGACAGTTATCACATAGTACCCAGCTCGCTCTTGGGGTAGTGGCAGCACTATCATCCACCTTATCCCTTGTTGTGTTTGTAACCCCCTCAGTGACTCCACTTGACACCTCTTCTCTTAATGCAACGCTCTCTGTGTCTCTTGCCAGGTCTCCCAATGTGCCTGTCAATTATGGTACCATTCTCATCACCATGCTCAAGTTGGCTATAACTGATGCAGCTATCAATTCAACTTCATTTGTCTTGATCATCATCAAAGAGGTAACCAGATAACCACCCAACTAAACACTCCCTAAATTAAGTGGCCTCATGAAGGTAGACTGCAAGGCACAGTGGAAAAAAGTACGATGGAATCACTGACCAGCGCTGCTCCCTGCCTTCAAAGAGCCAAAACTATCAGCACAAGCCCTTCCAATCTCTTCCTTCACTTGCTTGACTGGTGTGCTCTGAGCATTTTCAGCTAAATGTGTTGAGCCCTCCCCTTCTCCTTGTGCAAGATCTGATGCCAATAGATCATCTTAGGCATAATTAGCATTCAGCAGAAAGGAAGAGAAAGAATATTACATTGCACACATTATTGCAGTTAACAGCCCACCTTTCTCAAAAGACAGTGCTTTGTCTCCTGTGTGGTTCCCACCTGCAGTATAATTCTTTATCACTGTAGCCTCTGGTCGTTCTTTACGCCTACTTTTGTTAGTTCCACCTGGAACAAACATAGATAACTGTCAAATCGCAACTGATGTCATAGGTCAAAACTCTGGGTCAAAAAAGAGAGCTTCAGACTGAACAAGCCAGGTGTAAGATCCTTTACCAGGCAACATCCAAAATCCAGATAAGAGAATTAATATCTCTAAGCAACTTTCATTTCCTTTGGCTCCTTGCTCCTCGCAACTAATTTTGCATTAGTAGACACTTGTTCTTATGAACCATTGTTGAATTTCCAGTAGTCATTTGCACCAGTACACTTGCATAGTATCACATTATAGTCAATAGACTCACATCATCCCATGTTCAACTTTTCAATCTGATCTGTACCACAAGTAAAAGCAGGGCCTAAGGCCCAATCTATTCTTCAGCATCCCTGTCCTCTCGTCCCATGTTTTCTACATTCCCCAAATCTTCTGAACATCTGTATCTGTGGGCATATACCCATTCTTAATCTTAGGAGGCCAAACATCTTCCCTCCCACCAGCAATGCTTACCTGAGTTGTGACCTCCTTGCTTGCCCAGAACAGGAGCCTCTACAGCCAACTCCCGTTTCCTTGCTGCAGCAAGAGGTTTGGCCACTGGGGTATTACATTTGCGGATCTGCAGACTACCTGTAGACAATCCATCTACTTCAGTCAACTTTTGGAGCCAGCTTTCTATCCACCCTTGCACCCAAACCTTACACATCACATTATGCACACCTACCATGCTCATCTTCGTCCACAACCTGTGAAGCCCAGTTCCATTGCTTGCAACTTGCCTTCCCTGTTGGTGCCAGATCATTGGTAGTTTTAGCTATCTCATGGGACATCAATTGGCCTTCAGAGGCCTTCAGAGGTGCCTTGTCCTCTGCTGGGCTCTCCTTTTCAACCACATGTTTTCCCACAGCTGGCTTGTGGTTTTTGCTATGTGATGTCCGCCGGTGTCTGGCTTCTGATTTTTTGGCTTTTCCAGCACTGCAAACATCATCCTGAGGCTCAGCTGCTTGTCTCAACTTTTCCTTTCTGTTTCTCATAGGCAACTTGGTCTCTGAGGCAGCCCCAACTTGGTCATACTGTGCCTTGGTGCCTCCAGCATCTGGAACACCAGAAATCATTGCTCTGTGGGTGTTCTCAAGACAATGTTACAAAACAATAACAACAATAACAACAACAACAACAACAAATTGATGACACCTGGAGCCAGTGACAGAGAAAATCTTTGCTACTCTGTAGTATTTTGACGAAGGTGCTACATATCGTTTACTCCGATAGCTACTGGCTTCTTTTCAAAAGGTGGGCTCTATTGGTGGCAGCACAAGGCTTCATAGCTGACCCACGCCAGTACTTTTTACCAAGCTGATTAGCTTCATAGTTTGGATGGGAGTTGGGTTATCCAGTCACCTCTGACTGGATGCATAAATAACATGGGAAGGCCTGATCTTTTGAACCCAAAGATGAGCAGCTGTGTCCAAATGGCTCCACACACAATGTCAGAGTGAAGTAGTCAAGAAGCACAGGACAAGCATAGAACGTTTGAATTCCAGCAAGCCACACATCTGACACTTTTCATATGAAAAATGCCAGGTAGTGTTGAAGGACCCACACCCCAAGAAATCATAAATCCTACAGCATAACATGGCATAGACTCTGTAGCCATGAACTTGATCTCAACTAAGCAAAATCTACCAAATAGAGACTACTGGATCTCTCCACGATAAGGGTTAACAGGCTTGCTACATCCATCAATCTCTCAAAAGGACTATCAATGAGAAGAGGAGAGCCTGGAGTTGCTGACCCAGTAGCGAGAAGGGCTGAAAGATTCCATGCCAAGGCTTGTCATTTGAGCCATGACAAATCATTTCAAGAAACAAAGCCTTTAAAGAACCTGTAAATAATTCTAGTGAGTATCAAGAAATCTCATACTCACAATTGAGGAAACCAGGATTAGATGAGAAAAGTTTCCTTTTCCTTCAGAAACTATATGACTGACTACTGACTACCCCAAATTTTGGCCGAATCAGAAATATAGAAATAAATACACATGTACCATGGTATTTTACCTACACATTTCTAGCTTAGAACACTTGTCAAATTGCCAATGTTCTAAAAAAACCAATGGGTATTGAATCTACAGACATTACTTAACCCAAAAAAATTGCAAGAGAAGCCATAAAGCTGTCACTGATGGAGTCTTTGTCTAGATTCACAAAGTCAGAGAAATCAGATTATTTGCAAACCTTCTGACAAAGAGAAACTGGACAAGCATTAGCCTGGATAAATAGAGCACATGAAAAGGCAAATGCAACTATCTGCAAGAGAAGAACCAAGAAAATTAGGGCGGTGTACCTGTAACTTTACCAGTAATGTCTTTCATGCTTCCATCTCCATTTCCAAATGCCTTGTGCATTGTAGGATCCCAGGAAGTCACAGAATCGGCATCCTCCCCAGACACTCCACACGATTTCCCCCTCTGGTTGCTGCACTCTTCTTTTGCAATGTCCTCAGTAGTCTCTCCAACTCCCGCTTCCTCCTTCTCTCCAGACTTGATTGTTTTAACAGGCTTAACCACAGCCTCAACCATATGAACAGAGTTCACTTGGACATTGGCCAGTGCTGCCTTCCCAACATCAACAGGTTCCTCTTCCCCTTCATTTCCTGCATATGCAGAAGGAGGCTGACCTAATTCCTGTAACAAGCTTCCATCTCCACAAGTACTTAATCCTAGTTTATCATTGCCTGCTTCTGTCTTATTTCCTGCTGTCCCAGCTGATAAGTTATGATTTCTCTCTTCCTTCAGCTCATCACAAGCCTCTTTCAATACTCTAGAGAGACAGGGAACCCTATCCATGATTACAGCAGAGTTCTTCTCTTCCCCTTCCTCATTGAGATCTGCATCATCATGCCAGCCTAAGTTGTCCAATTTCTTCACTTTGAGATCCCTTTCTTCACCAAATCCTTGTTCCTCTGCAGACAAAGCTGTCCCATTTATACCACTTGCACCAATGAATTTGACAACCTTGGCATCTGATGTTGTTTCTTGCCCCAAAAACCCAACCCCTCCCCTGACCCTGAGTTCTTTAAACTGCCCATAACCACTTGCTAAAGTCTCGGGCTGCTTATTCCTCTGTCCACTGCTATGAACATCCTTCAAATGAGATATTTGCAAGAGCTGGATGTTGTCCAGTGGCTCAGCTTCCTGTGCCATATCCTTACAAACTTGCCCTGTATTTCGTCTATTTCCTGTTGAGCTGCTTTCCAGAAGTTTCTCCACTCCCAAGGGCTTCAAACCACCTTCCCAACTTGACTTCCCCCCAGTCTCCTCAATTAATGTCGGAAAACTTGGGCTGACACTCTGATCAATTTCATTCCTGTTCAGAGTTCCCTTTGCATCAGCATTCCCCCTCTGATTCTTCTCTCGCCGCTGAACTTTTCTTTTCTGGACTGTACTTGGTGCTCCTGGCTCACTCACCTCCCCTTCTGTACTGGCTGGAGCTTTCTGCTGAAGGCGACCCTTCTTCTTTACCTTGACAATTCCTTTTGCTTTCTTCTTTACTGCATGCCCTTCTACTGAACCCTGAGCTTCAGTCATGGGATCTAATATCGAATCAACATGAGGACCCTCTAGCCCTCCATTCATTGCAGGAACAGGAATGTCCCCATCCTCTGCAGCATGGATGGTGACAATGTTGCCCCATCCTTGCCTGCCCCCTCTGCCCATGCTCCGCTTCCCTGTCTTCTTCCCTGTAATAGTCCAAAATAAGAATCCACAAAACAAACATATATGGAACAAAAGCCAAGAACAAAATCCTCAGGAAAAAAACTAAATAGCAACTCCTGACATGCCCCAGTTATCCTGTATCATGTCTTCAGTTACCAGAAATGACCTTACTCTGAAAACAGCTGCATCCAGAACAGACTTCCTTGAAGAGTCTTACCTGGAACATCTACCACACCTTTGGGACATGCTGGCTCTGGATCAGTGCCTTGACTGTGACGAAACATAACTGTGGCCCTACTTCGAGTCACACGAATCCTCCCAGTTTCATTCTGGAATCTGAAGCCTTCTGCCAAGTTTCCATCATCAGCAGCATCACTTGTGCTTCCCTCCCCATGGAAACTGAAATCTTTGCTACCAGATTGCTTTCTGGCTCGTCCAGGCCTCCCCATATGTGCATCCAAGAGTGCTCCCAGCTCTCGTGACACTCGCCCACCCTTTCCCCGTGTTGTTGTTGTTGTTGTTGTTGTTGACGAAGGAGTACCTTTATCCTCCAACAGCTTCTGACTATCTTCCATCATCCTCCCTGCATCTGGGGAAGCACACACAAAGCAAACATCTAGCAGAACTCACAGAAAGGGTTTACTACACTGTCAACACAATGAAAGTGTAGCTCAAAAGCCAGTTTGGGACAAAGATGCCTGAACTTTGTAGGAAATGCTGCAATGATGTAAAGCTCTCTTCAGTGCAGGGATGTATGAATTGAACGACTCTACCTCCTTCAATGTCATGTCTCCACTTTTACCTTCCTGAAAAAGAAACCCTAAATGAAGCTCAAGGCTCACTTTCCTGTCAATGCATAACCCGCCAATGCTACAACATCTCACAAGAGTTACATATTTCTCATAGATGATTCCTACCTGCTACTGTACAACTTGGAGCTTCTCCAACAGGCTCTTCACTTAAGCTCCAAATCTGATGGTTTCCGTCCTCTGCATCTCCACAACTTTCAAGAATTCTTTCATCATCAAAGCCTTGGATCTTGTTGAAATTTCTCAAAGGAGTTGGCTGTGATTTCAGCAGCTCAGGTGAGGCAGCCAATCCATCCCCAACATTGTCACCACCTACAGCACAGGGATCCGGTACCTCCTTGCTATCTTCTTCTTCTCCCCCCTTGCCCACTGCCCCATCTGCTTGCCCATGCGACAAGGATACAAACCCTATTGCACCTCCATCTCCTACTGGACTCCTCTCCTCCTCTTTACCATGGGCATGGGCATCCTCATTGAAAATTGATGGTGGCATCTTCGGAGCTATAGAACAACCCATGGATGGGACATCATCACCTGCCTTCTGGCCACCGCCACCCCGAGCATAAGGCCCATGGAGGTTGAAAGCAGGAACATCATCCTCCAGTTCCTGGTAATGCTCTTGGTGGACACCTACTCTCCCCAATCGCTCCTGCGCCTCCTGCCCACCCGCTGCATTGGGGATCAATTCCCCTGTGCCACTATATTCACCATACTCGAAACCTCCCGTCCCACACCCTAATCCACAAGCATCATCACCACCACCGTATCGCTGTTGAGCTTCGCCCTGATTCTCAGAACAACCCGACCCAGACACAAACGACACACTGTCACCTCTATGTCCCGTTTGCACGTCCTCCAAAAAATGCACCCTCTCATCCTCTTCCTCCTCCTCTTGTTCATCCTCCTCCTCCTCTTCTTCTTCTTCCTCCTCCTCCTCCTCCTCCTCCTCTTCCACTCCCGCGGCCCTTAACCCTAAATAATCCAAACCTTGATCATCATCATCTCCGGGCAAATTCCCGGGACCCACAACGCCACCACCACCACTAGCTACTTCTTCTCGTTCTCCTCCCTCTTCTTCTTCCTCCTCTACTACCTCTTCTTCTTCTTCTTCTTCTTCTTCTTCTTCTGTTTGCTGTTCTCCGTCGCTACTACTCTCCGCTTTGAACAGATCCGAATCATCCGCACGCTCTTCCGCCCCCTTACTGGAAGTCGTCGTCGTTGGGTGTTCAAATCGCTCCACATTCATGATCACCACGCCATGCGCCAATTCCAAGGAAGAAGAGAACAACCCTTCCTCCTGTCTTCTGATGCCAACGACCCCAGCACCATGCTCCAGCAGCGGCCCGGCTTCCTCATCCTCCATTCCTCTCTTCTTCCCGACCCACCCACCCACCCACACATACACAAACCTACCCTACTACTACTTACTACCACTCCTCAAATCACAAACACCCACAACACAACACCCACCTCTCAAACCCAACAAACAGAACTCACTCACTCACTCACTCCCTCCCTCTCAATTCCCAACCAAGCGTCCCTCACATCGCTACCATGCCTACTTGCAACAGCAGCAGCAGCATCATCATCATCACCATCATCTGCACCACTACAGCATCACCATAGTGAATCTTAAGAAGCAGCAGCAACAATAACACCCAGATGAGATGTAGCCAGATGAGATGCAGATGCAGATGCAGATGAGATGAGATGTTGTGGGAGGGAGCAGGAGTGTTAGTGGTATTTGGAATAAATTAATGACTTAGTATGAGTGGTGAGAGTGGGAATCATTTGCACCTCCTCTTTGCTCTTCTTCATCTTCTTCTGCCTTTGCCTTCGATGCCCTCTGCAAGTATATATACAAGTATAGATATATATATATGTTAATACCTATCTGCATATTCACCTATTTGTCTCTCTTCTTTTGCCTTCTAAAGACAAGCTCATGTGCCCCCTCTCCCCCCCCCCTCCCCCCCCCCATCCCAAAGAAAACAAGGGGTATCTACCTATCTCCCTAACTTTCTCTATTCTTTTGGCCTTTCCAAAACCAAAGCAAAAGTGTGCAAGTGTGCCTGTGAGAAAATAGCAAAGAAAAGAGGAGTCTCTATTTACCTACCTACCTATCTCTATTTTTGGGCCTCCCAAAGGCAAGCAAGTATCAAAAGGTGCCCAGGAAAAAAAAAAACATGTTTATCTACCTACCCATCTACCTACCTATCTATTACCCTTCTCTCTACTTTTTTTTGACCTCCCAAAGCCTAAGCAAGCAACAAAAGGGGATGAGGAAGAAAACATATGTATATACCTACCTATCTTTATTCTTTGGCCTCCCTAAAGCCAAGTGAGCACCACCAAGAGGTTAGGAAGAAAATAGCAAAGAAAAGAGGGGATTAGTATTTATTTACGTGCTTGCCTATCTCTACTTCTTTGCCCTCCTGAGGCCAAAAGCAAGCAACTCAAGGGGTAGAGGAAGAAATAGCACAAGAAAGAGAGTATTTATCTACCTACCTATCTCTCTTTGTTTTTTGACCTCCCAAAGCCAAGCAAACAACTAAAGGGAAAAGGAACAAAAGGCAAAAGGAAGAGTGATATTTTATTTACCTACCTATCTTCATTTTCTGGCCTCCCAAAGCCAAGGGAAGGAACACAAGGGGCAACATGAAGGCTTTGGGGGCATGGGGTAAGAAGCAAGTGGGTGAGGCAAAAGTTAAATATCTCCTAATGAGCTTTATCTGAAACATATTTATAGATTATTGCATGATTTATGTGTGTTCTTGTTTTTCACCATCATGCTTAAAGATTAAAATTTTTGAATGTTTTATTATTCATTGTTGAGTTTGAAGCAGTGTTGGTTTGGTATCAGCAAAATGCCGGGTATAAATTCGGGTATGCACCAAGGTATGAGCTATCCTATCTATAGGTTATTACAATTCATACATTATGGCTAAGAATCGTATTTTTGTTTTAGGGTTTGGGGAAAAGTTAAGGTTAACTTGAAGAGGCAAGTTTAGGGTTTTAGAAAATTGACATGATACAAGGGCCTAATGTTTTTTCTTGAACTCCAATATCATGAAACTAGTATCAAGGTTCTACTCCATCCTGGATTATGAGTGTTCCTTTTGGAGGCGGTGTTGGTTTGTGAGTGTGTGTGTTTTGGAGATAGCAGCATAAGATTTGCAAGATCCTTCCTACGTCCAACTTTCAACCACCATCACAAGGAAACATTCATCTTAAAGGTGAAATTCTTTATTTTATACTTTGTACGTGCTTCCTACATTCAAGGTTGTCGAGAGTTGATAGTCGAAAAGGTTTGTGACAGTGTAAGCTTTTCATTTAAACTCTTCATTGAAGCACTACTTCCAGTCATCATTCTTGATGCATTGAAGTTTTGCATTGAATCCTTGCTCTTTGGTCATCCTACTATGTGTTGGTGCTCTACATTGAAATTTTCATGGTCTTTTGTTGTCCTTCTCATGCGTTGCAACTTTCATCATTTCTAGTCATCTTTATGGGTGAGTTGAAACTTTGCGTTGAAATTCTAAAGCCTTTGGTCAACCTCTAGATGCATTGAAATTTCGCGTTATTCAACTCCAAGGTTTCAATTTGGTTAGGTGCATTGAAGTTATATCGTGTTGACACTTCAAGGTCTTTAATTATCTTCTGGATGCATTGAAGTTTTGTTTTGAAGCTCCAAGTTCTTTGATTAGGTGTGTTGAAGCTTCATGTTGAAGCTCTAGGGTCTCTGGTTGTCCTTTGGTTGCATTGAAGTTTTGTTTTCAAACTCTAGGTTCTCTAATAAGGTGCGTTGAAGTTCCAAGGTCTTTGCTTTAGTGCATTGAAGCTCAAAGATTTCTTGTCAAGTGTGTTGAAGCGTTGTGTTAAAGCTCCAACTTCTCTGCTCTAATGTGTTGAAGCTTTATATTGAAATTCCAAGGTTTTTAGTCAAATGTGTTGAAGCTTTGTGTTGAGGCTCCAAGTTCTCTACTTTGGTGCATTGAAACTTCACATTGAAATCCCCTAGGGTCTCCGGTCAACTTGTGTGTTGAAATTTTGCGTTAAAGTTCCAAGCTCTCTACTTTGGTGCATTGAAGATTTGTGTTGAAGTTCCAAGGTCTTTAGTCAACTTGTGAGTTGAAGTTTTGCGTTGAAGTTCTAGGCTTATGTGTTCTTGTGCATTAAAGCTTGAAGGTCTTTGGTCAGGTGTGTTGAAGCTTCGTGTTGAAACTACAAGGCCTTTAATCGGCCTTCTACATGCTTTGAGAGTTTGCATTGAACTTTTACATCATTATTGTTGGTGTTTTGAACCTTTTCATTGAAGTTTCACATCAAGTTGTCAGTGTTTTAAGACTTTATGTTAATGTTTTAGGGTCTCAACTAGTTATCCTTTTAGGTTTGTTGAAGCTTTCTATTGAAGCTCTAGGTTTATGGTTGTCCTTTTGGGTTTATTGAAGCTTTCTATTGAAGTTTCTTGGGGTCTTTGGTTGTCCCGAACTGGGTGCATTAAAGCTTTTATTATCACCTTTGTTTGTTATTTTACAATTTTCTTCATTTTCTTATTTTACAAATTGTGTCTACTCGATTTGAGTTCATGGACATTTATTATCTAAAAGAGCTTCATAATACAAGGTCTAATGATGTGGTTATCAACAAACTTGAAAACTTGATTTTGTCAAAAGAGGTGTTGCAGGAGATTGAAACAATAGCTAATGAAAAGTGACGAGCTAAAGAAGAAGCGTTTTGGAGGTAGTAATTAGTTTAAGTCACCACCAATGTAAATTTTTAGGTTCCTTTTCATTGCATAGCAAAATTGTGTGCCTAGTTTGTGTTGAATGACAACACTATTGAAGTTGACATGCAAGGGATGCAATTCATGAAGTGTGTGATGTGTCATTCTTTTGAGAATTCTTCAAGTTTACAAAGTTCAACCAAGTCTTGGAAAGGATTTATAACTTACAACCCTAAGCATGCATTACATCATGCAAAAACATGTTGCAAATGAACATAACTCGGATTTGCAAAAGTTTCTTTTGCATAAATACTCTTATGTAGAGGGAAGAAATGGTGGTAAAAGATAGAAATGCAAGCAGAGGGCATCTGCCACACCTACAACCATCACTAATTTTTTGGAAGTGTGAGGCCTTACAAAAAAATCTAACCTTATTCAAATGGGGTTTATTGAGGATTTGGTTTTGATTATTACTAGAGGATACGTGCCTTTGTCTATTGTGGAAAGCCTTTGGTTGAAGCGAATGCTGTTGTGCCTTTGTGGTCAAGTTTAATTTCCTTCTTGGAAACAACTTGTTTGTGAACAACTTCCTATTTTGCTATAGAAAACCATGGCAACTTATGTGTTCCCTGCCATTGCTCAATGTGTAACTATGATAATAACATTTAATCTATGGATGTTGAGGTCAAGTTATGACACTTTTGCTTTGGTCATCAATTTCACTAACCCAAGTTAGGCTCCTTATCATATTATTATTGGATTGTTTGAAATATTTGATATTTTTCGTGCAACTCTTACAAAACAAGTGAAAGTTTTGTTGGCAAAATTCAACTTGACAAATAAATTCATTGCATATGTCAAGGATTAAAAAGCTAACTTGAATTCTCTCACAATTGCCCTTGCTTATGTTGTGTCATGTGAACTTCTGTAGTCACCTCAACCATTTGCTAGCTTATGTTTTGGTCATGTTATGTCAAAGGCATGTTAGTATGCCACGAATGAAGTTAAGGTGGGTGTGAGCATGAAGGAAGTTAGTTTGAAAGATGCACAAGTTGTTCTCCAAAACATAATTACCTTGACAAAAAAGTCTGGTAAGGGCAAACTTGAGTGGGAAATGCTTGCCATGAAGCTAGCATGCAACACATAAAATTCAAAACCCCAATGAAAACACATTTTGCTTCAAGGTAATTTTATTCCAAGAAACCTTGGAATATGCAAATGTTATCAACATTTATTACACCCGACAACGTTTAACTCTACAAGCTAAAGTTCCCAGTGGGCTGACATGGATTATTGCTCAAGAAGTAATTAAAACCCTAAACCCAGTTGTTCATCAATGTTTGTTGAATCAACACATAGGGTATTGGTTACTATTTCGTGCATTGTTTGTTGTTTTGGCGATCATGGGGACAATGAGAAGGGAGTATGCACATCGGGCTATTGTTGTTCCTCTTCTTCAATGTGGCGAAATTGATCAAGAGATATAAATCTTGTATGGTAGAATGGTTGTTGAAGTCATTAATATGTTGTGTCCTTTTATGGGTTTTGTAGAAACCTTCTCTCAAAACAAATCTCATAATATGTTTGCTTTGATGCTAGATCCATGCTTCAAAGGCATGGATTGCATCATGGATTACATTGGCAGGGATCAAGTTGCCACATTAATGCAACAATATGATGATTTGATTATGATGCCCATGTTGAAAATTGTTATGGGTTTTTTAAATCTAGGTCAAACTACAAGCTTAGATCCTCCACCACTAGAACAACCTTCAATTTCATGTGGATTGTTCAGGGCAATAACTTCAACTCAAGAAGTTATTGAAGGTCTTCTCAAAGTTGAATTGTCTTTGTTTCACAAATTCCATGTGGAAAATGTAGATTTTGTTGATCCATTAATGTGGTGGGTTGCTAATGAGTCTAGGTTTCCAAACATGAGTTTTTTGCCATGACAGATTATAAGCATCCCAAGTTCACAAATTAAAATTGAACGGATGTTCTTAGTTGTAGGTGTGTTCATTAGTTTGTGATGATGTCACCTTGGAGTTGAGAATCTTGACAAGCTTATCATGATGTACAAAAATTGGCCTTTAGATGCACATCTTGATTGCAAGCTTGTTGATGGAGACAAATTAATTAATTTTTTTATGGTTATTGGAAGAAAATGAAGATTTGCTTGAAAATGCAGGCTATTTGGAAGAGATAGAATCCTAGACAAGGATTCTTAATGTTAAATGATCTTAGATGGGTTACATATCTACTCAAATTTTGAATTCAAATTTTGTAGATGACATTCCTCTATAAAACCCATGAAGATTTTTTATGTTAGATGATCTTAAATGGGCTACATATCTACTTAGATTTTGCACTGAGATTTTGTACATGGCACTTCTTTATAAAACCCAACACTTTACATTCTTTCCAAGCTCCAAATTTTTCCTTGTTTTTTTTTCAATGCATAATGTTTGCTTGTTTTGCTAGTTTTTTTTCTTACTTGTGGTCAAACTCACTTTGACCAAAAAAACCCTAAACTTAATACCTATATTTGGGTTGATATTTAGCCCCCTGCCTTGTGCCTAATACTTGCATTGATACCGGTTTGTTTAATAACAAATATGTTATTATTGATAACATTCTAGTATCAAAAAAAAAAATTGTTAATAAATTTAAACCCCCTACCTAGGGTAAAATAAAAACAAACCTAATACCAGGAACCATTCAATATCTTCAAAACCTAATACTAGACCAACATTGGTTTGAACCTATTAACAACCTACTTCTTAGCATTTAGGACAATATTATGTTTTTTTTTTTAAAATTATTTGCAAAAGATTCATCAAACCTTGCATAAGATGCTAAAACAAGGTTCATAATTAAGAATTATTTGGCATCTTCTAATGGGTGGGTATTTCAACATTTAAATTTTCATTCACTAACAACAATTAATAAATTATTCAGAAATATACACTTCTTATTTTTATCCTCTTGTCCCATTTTCCCCCTTATTGTTTTTAGAGGTTATTTCGTGTATAAGGCTTTTAATGGGGAATATGATGAGAATAAGTTTAATTATGTTATTCAAGTCACAATACAAATAACCCAACCTAATTGTGAAATGTCACCATTGATTGAGGATTGATTTGTAAAAATTACTTATGGGGGTCAACTTTTCTAGCTCCATAAATAGCCATGTTGTTTCTTGAATGAAATTTTTTAAAAAGATGTCCAATGAAGTCAAATGATTTTAGGTTTATTTTGCCTTATTAAACAATAGACGAAAAGACATTTGCATGCAACAAACAAACAAAAACAAAGTCTTTAGTAAAAAACAATTGAAAGACATCTCTATTGTCACTAAAGGTGACTTTAAATCGAAGAAGATGATTATTAATTGTTTCAATGTTTTTATACACACTAGGTTTTGCTTGTTGAATAGGGCCTTTGGAATAAACAAATTTGCTTACATTCAATAGTTAGTTTCTCTTACATGAATTGAACATAAGTTGAAAGAACATTACATAGGTACACACATCCAAACCTCTCAACAAAACAAAAAGAATGAAAAACATAATAACTATTTGTTTACCTTGTGTAAAAAGAAAAAGAAAAAGTTTAAAAATGGTAATCTAATCTTCAAAATAAACACAAATCTTAAATTCATGTTTCAATTTAAGTTTTGATAATTCTTTCATGGTTATAGGAGAAAAAATTTGTTAATAAATAAATAAAATAACAAAAACTTCTAATGAAGTTCCTTTGTTGATTCACATTATTGTTTAGTACAACCAAAAAAAATTCCAACATCCTATGAACACATTAAACTTTTATATTTAAATTTGTTCAAATGTTGTTAAAGACATGTGTGTTTTGATCCACTATAAGCAACATCAACAAGAATATTAACTATGCAATTGATTAAATGACTTTAACAAATTATTGAACTTCAATGTAAAGAAGGGCAAAGCTACGAAAGGAAATATATATAAACATTATAATAGAATTATTATGATGCAATTGTTCAATCAAGTAGGACCTTATAACAAGGTTGATAACAAGGTTTATGATGTTGAAATTATCAAACATGAAAAATAGGCTACATGAAAATGGAACTATGATATTAGTAGGTGCCATCAAAGGAACATCAAATGTCTATAAACAAGGTAGACCTACTTGCAAATTTCAAATTCATATTTTTTATTATTGCAAGCAAAAATTATGATTATTTTTTATGTGGAGAAGGTAACATTAGAAGACATCCTTTAGAATGTAATCATGCATTTTGTAATATATGCAACTTCAACTAGTCATTTTTACAACTATGTTTTTTACATTTTTGGTCCTATGTACGATTTGAAATACAATTAATTGCAACTAATCCTTCCAAGGGGTGGATTGTGGGTGAATTTTCATCCACCTAGCCCAACATATATCACATTAATTTTTTTAAATAATTTTTTAAAATAGTAATAAGGATATGGACCTAAATCCCCTAAATGTATATCAAGGTTTACTATAATATATCTAAGGTTATATATATCTAAAGGTTTATATGAGTAGGTTTGGGGGCTAGCAATAGGTAATTAAGTATGTAGATTATTAAATAAATAAGTTGGTGTTTCATAATTCATAGGTTATGGATTTTTGATTTAGGTGGGTAGTTATGTATGTAGATTAGATTATTATGTATTATGTAAGTAAATAGGTAGGTATGTAATGGTTGGGTCAATAAGTAACCAAACTAGGCAAATAAAGTAACTAGTTCAAATAGGTATAGGTGCATTGATAAGCTAGTTAAACAAGGTAGTAGGTTGGTTAGTGAACTACTTGGCCCATGTTAATTAATTATAAGCCTAGGCTTTATCAGTAAATTATGTTACATTGGGTTATAAAAAGGTAGGTGAAGTTAAATTAGGTTAAATTAGGTAAATAGGTTAGGCTATGCACACAACTAAGTTAAGTAAATAGCCTACCTTTATCTTACCTGCCTATGCTTACCTACCTACTTAACCTACCTAGCCATTATTTATTTAGGGTTAAATGCATGTTTTTATAAATAAGTTTTTATGCAATGATTATTTCAATCAACTTGAGAAATTATATGATATTATATGATGTAACAATTGAAATAACTAAACAAATCAAAGAGATCATACATGTTTTTTAACAATGAACAATACAAATGGATATGATGTTTATATTTGAACACATGGTTTTGATATTGTTTTCAATTTAATTATCTAATTCAATATATTCATTGTACAACCATCCAATTTTTATTTCAAAAATCTTATTTTGGATTTGAAACAATTTTATTAAATGTATTACAAATTATGAATGGATTGCAAAATATTTTATTTATTAAATTATGCATTTAAATTATTGAAAATTGGAGGCATTACAATAAAAAATGTCCTTGTATAGCAAATGATTTCATTGGATTTGAGTGAATTCATTGGTCCCAATGAATAGGACCTAGTGGGAATGTAGTGAATTCACTAGTCTAATGATTAGGGACTAGTGAACGACACCCACATTTTGTAATAATGAGGTTTCTGTTGAAAATTATCGACAACCAATTTTAATCGATGAAAGTATGTTTTGGATGTTGACTACAAATGAAACATGTTTTCAAAAGTTCTCATATTACCTTGATGTCTTAAACAATTTCTATGTTGAATGACAATAGATTAATTGTTTTGATCATTTTTTAACAACACATTGATTTTTTTATTGTCAAACTCAATTTCTAACCATTTTTTCATAACATTTGTTTAATGCTTCAAGTTAATTATTAATAATTGACCAATGCTTGAAACTAAACTTCCTTTTGGTACATAGTGCAAATGGTATGTTTCTTTCATTAAAATTGAAAAGTGAAGTAGTTTTCAAGTTGTGTTTATGTTACATACAATGAAACACTGTCAAGTTTGTGAATTGGTATTGGGGGTAAAGAAACCTTGTCGATTCTTGGTTTTGCAACAAAATGCAAACATAAAGCACATTCCTTAATTTTCAAAAACAAAAAAAGCATACCAACTCTAGGATGGGATAAATACAAGCTAATTTTTTTTAAATTCAAGGTGAAATAAATATGCACAAACCAATAAAAAAGTTGAACTATTACAAATGGAACACAAATGAAGTTGTATTCAAAACACATTCACATTATTGTTTTTCTTTGATTTTCAATTTTTTTCTCGAGTGCACATTCTTGGAATCTATAGTTTAGCTCATATTAATATGATTTTTTTAATAGATGGATTTTATTACCATTTAACACTATAAAATGGACTTTGTGTGATTTTTTTTCAAAAATCAATCATTCAACCATACATGCACCCTATATTTTGTAGATAGAAACATGGATTACATCAAGTGGCATAAATTCCCAAGTCATGAATCTAGTTATTTTGCAAACTCATAACTCCTTCATATGGATTCCAATTCAAACGATTTCCTAAAAATAGTTATAACCTTCAAGAGAAGAGCTTTTCAATGACATATGCCACACTAAAATCAAATGTGATTTGATTCTTCTATCAAATATTTTAATGGTTGAAAATTGAATTGTTAGTTCGACTCCAAACTATTTAAATGGAACATTATGAAAACCTATTTATGTAATCACATTGCATTTTTTTGGGATGCCCATTCTAAAACTTTAACCATGTCATTACTAAGAAGGATTTTCATAAATTTTTGCATATGATAGTGGGACCAAAACACAAAAGAATTAAATGGTTGGAAAATTTGCATTTTTTGATTTTATATGATGTGATGTAAAGTACATTTGTGCCCCCAAAAGAATGTAATAATATATATATAAATGAAAAAGTATTCTAAAAACAATTGAAATGATTTTTAATCTTTGTAATACTTACAAAAACAAGTGATTAGATATGATTATACCATGTTTGTAAACCATGTAAAAAGTTTGATCAAATTTATCATATCACCAATGGCTTATATATAAATTAAATTTTTGACTTGAAGAATTAAGTTCAAATGGATGAAAAAAAAAAAAAGTCAAAGGGCCTAGTGTTAAATCTAATTCAAATGTTTATTGGATGTTTAGTTCAAACTAAATATTAGTGTAATTTTCAATGAGAAACAAGTTTTGTTATACATGTGTACATCATAAACATACCCATGGCCCATTCATAACTTATGCATTATATAATCCCAATTGGAGGAAACTTACATCCACAATTCAAAACTTTAACATTTGGCACCTTTTATTAACTTTAGCATGTAATTCATAATACTCACCAAAGAATAAGGCGAATACAACATAAAAGCCAACATATTGGGCATTAGGGTGTATGCATGATAGATATAATACATCTTCATAAGTCCATTTCCTTTATTTTTTAAAAAAACTTTTGGATGATTAAATAGTTACGAAACAAAAATGCATTGATTTTAATATATTAAAAAAGTTCATTCATGTTTGATCCCATTTATATATTATTATTTTGTACATGTGTGCATAAATCCAAGGAAGATTTTTAATTTAAAATAATATAGAATTTTGAAAAACATAAATGTTCTCAATGACCAAAAAAATTCACAAACAATAATGTACAAATTAAAATTGTGTGAAATCTTTGAAACTTGTTTTTGTTCTTATATATATTAATTTCTAACTAATTGCAAGTCCTTAACTAACACAACATAAATCAAATGGCCATTTCAAAGTCCATGGCTCTTATGATTTTTTAAGTTAGCAAAATGAAGGCATACATCATATAAATATATTCAAGTTTTGATCTTCAAACCAAATCCTTTTAAATAAATTTCAATATTAATATTTAACAATCTGAAATCATTATTATAATAATAATCACATTGTAGAATTTGTTGACATGACATCCAAATTGGTCAAATAAACCATGTGTGCAACTTTTATACCATTTCATTGTCAAAGTTTATATATATATATATATAAGGCATTAATTCAAGATCTAATTTTGCTAATATGAGCCACTTTTATGAACGATTGTGTCCTTAAAAATAGAATATTTTATAAATTTTATTTAAGATTAAGATTTAAAAATCAAATTTATTTTATTTTTAATGACCCAAGAAGATGTTGCATTATAATATAATATAAAGGACATTTCGCATAAAAATAACATTTTCACATCATTTGATTTTTTTTTAATCCTTCAAATAACAAATTATTATTATTACATTGTTTAAATAATGCTTTAAGGTATTCCATATTCATTATATTCATTTCCAATTTAACAAAACATTTTCATAAAACATTAGGAATATTGTTGTACAAGTTTTTTCAAAATTTCCAACATCAATTTAGGTAACCATTGCCATAATGAAAATTAAGCAATCGTTACATCCCAAAATGGCTTCTATGAACCAAATTTGACCATACAAATCATTTTGAATAGATGTAGAAAAGTCACAAAATCTTTTAGAAAACAAAAGGATATTTCAAAAGGTGGTGAATTTTTTTCAATTCAATCAACTTGCAAACATCTTAATAGTTGTTGATTTTATTAAGGCCAATACATGTGTCAAAAAATGCACATAAGTGTTACCTATCCGTGACATAATTGATTTTGCAATGTGGGGTATGTAACATCATAATTTTCACGTGCTAGAAGGAGGGTGTGATGTTTGAAATAAACGCACAATATTTATAAAATAACATGCAAAATTAATTACATTTATTCCACCTTTTGGAATTATGATTTTCTTATTGCGTTTAAAATCATTTTCCATTTAGAAGAATGTTATAATCATTTGAAATTATTATACTTAAATAATATTTTCCAACCAAAAAATTGCAAAAAGTTGTTTAGGACTATATTTTGCAATCAATTAACACCCTTCAAGACTTCTTTAATGGTTTTAATAAGGCTCAATTTGGACAAATTTTGATCCCCCAAACCTTATTTCAAAATTCAAAAACATTTTAAGACTCCCAACTCCCCAGTGGACTCCCAAAAAGTACTAACTTGACTTGCTCTCTTACACTCTTTCGTAATTACATAATGTGTTTTATTCCCAAGACAACTTAACTTCTCTTTCAAATTGTTTCCCTTTTCATGCTTCAATTTAGGTCATGTACATAAAATTAACTCATCACGACAAGCACTTTTAATTTGCAAAATGTGGGTTCAACTTGAAAGTCTTAAAAATGCGTTCCTTTCACTATCACACACTTTCATTTAATGTGAAAGTGTGTTTCCCCTTTCTTTCACTTATTCTAGGTTTTAGTCCCTTGTTTGATTTGATTCCACTTCAAACCATTCAACTTATTCTCATCTTGGGAAAAATAATTTATTCCCTATCCTAGGTTAAATTGGTTGTGCACCTAAAATAAGGTTGCAACAATTTATGTGTACGTAAGTTTAAATATACTTAGATCTAATTAGATTTAAATACACTTTAATTCTAATAAAATAAACTTAAGATGCTTCGAAAGATGATTTTAAAAAAATAAAATTGTCTGCAAAAGTTTTATTCAAAAATATAAGAGTTTGCTTGTATGTGTGGTAATCAATATTTTCACTAAATGAGAATATTGAAAACATCAATAATTAGTATTGGATATTATAAGTGTATGAAACATGTAACTTTTTAGTGTCTTGCACCCACAAAAAAAAAAAAAACTTTTATAACATTTGAGGTGAAGGACATTACAATGACATAATCAAAAGCCAAGTTAATATAAGATAAAATATACATAAAAAGTAAACATCTCCACTTAAACCTTGTGTCATTCATATAACTATAATAAAATAACAAAAAAAAACTGAAAATATCTATAAAGTATTGTCCATTTGCTCTATTAAATTTATAAAACTCTAATTCTTAAAAACTAAAAGCAAATGTGTTTAAAAATTATATTAAAAAAAAAATTGAAACTCATTGGATAATGTGTTCAAATGTACTTTTTCATTAGAACTTGTAATGAAATAGATATATACTAAGTTGGGGCATGAAAGTAACTATATTTAAATCAATTATTTAAAAAAATGAATTTTAATTTGTTAACACCTACTTGACACTTATTTGAAATAAAAATCCACATTCAAAAGTAGACATTAAAAGCTATTTGTATGTTTAAGAACTTATTGTATTGTGATTATAATTATTACTACATAATTAGTTAGCCATGTTGAAACAATCAACATTGTTTCACCAACTATTAAAAACTTAATTTAATATAATCTAACCTAGTTTTTAAAAAATTAGCCTAGGTAGCTAAATTATATTTCACTAAATTAAACTAAACTAAATTGGGTTGATTTAAGCTACATAGGTGAAATTAGGCTAAATCAAGTTACATTATACAACTTAGGCCAAACTTGGTTAAATTTGGTTAAATTTAGCTATTTAGATTATTTAAATTAAGTTAGACTAAATTATGTTATTTATGTTAAATTAATTTAAACTAAATTGCATAGGTTAAATTAAGTTATTTAAACTAAATTAGGTTAAACTATGCTACATTCAAACTTAACAAAACATTTTCATCAAAATGAAATGAAATTAACTTATGTAATTTAATTTTACAATATTTAATTTAATTTCATTTAACTTAACCAAATTTAACCTAAGAAGCTTAGTTTAACTTAATTTAGCCTATGTAACATAATTTAACTTATATTAGCCAAGTTTAACCAAATTTAACTTAAGTAGTTTAGTTTTCTTTAATAGAACCTTAATGACATAATTTAAACAAGTTTAACCAAAGTCAACCTAAATAGTTTAGTTTACCTTAATGTATCTTTAATAACCTAATTTAATATAGTTTAACCAAGTTTGGTCAAATTTAATTTAGTTTAACCTAGTTTACTCTAATTTACCCTAAATAACCAAGTTTAATTAAGTTTACCTTAAGTAATTTAATTTAACCTAGTTTTGCTTAAATAACCTAATTTTACCCAAGTTACCCAAGTTTAACCAAAATAGTTTCAATTTAACCTAATTAATTTTAATAACCAAGTTTAAGTTAAATATCTCAGTTTAATTTATTTTAGCCTAAATAACATAGTTTGATCTAACTTAACCAAGTGTAGCCTAAGTAGTTTAATTTAATTTAATTTAACCTAAGTAGCTTAATTTGATGTAATTTAACCAAGTTTTTCCTAAGTAGTTAAATTTCATCCATTTCAACTTTAGTTGTCAATTTAAACAATTTAAACCAAAATAGCCAAGTTTAACCAAATTCCCCAAGTTCCCGAAGTTTAACCGAATAATCAAAATTTTGAAATTTAACCAAGTTTAGCCAAATTTTGCCAAGTTAAGCCTAAATAAGTTAACTTGACATAATATAACCAATGTAAATATAGTTTAATTTAATTTAAATTTAGGTTATTATACATAAGTTGCTTTAAGTTATACTAGGTTAACTTAGGTTTAAATTAGGGAAGCTTAGGCTAAAAAATGTTAGTGTTTATAGATTTATGGTAAACATATTCATTATTAAAAAAATGGTGTGGTGCAATGGTTAAAAAGTTGAACCTCAAAATGAAGGCAAGGGGTTCAAATTTTCCCATGCACCATATATTACTTAAGTTCATAACCAAGGTGGCTAACATAACCTAACCTAATTTTGGTCTAACCTAGGTTAGGTGTCGCAACCCCACTTTGAAGCAAGTGTGAGGTCGCCATTCACACTCCCGAAAGTGGGACTTGGGAGTCCTTCGGGACTCCGGAAAACTCAGAACGCGTTTGCAGCGGTCAAAACACCTTGCATCAAGGTGTTCTTTAAATCGTTAGAAAGGTCTTGAAGTGTACATGTCCAAAATGGCTTCGCATGAGCCATTTGGACATCTGCAGCACAAGTTATGGTCGAAAGAAGGGGCCGGGAGTCAAACTGGCAGTTTGACTCCCGACCACTAAAAGTTGAGAATCGACCTGATCTAGTGTGTGCAAGTGAAGTGTGACACACCGTTGAAAAGCTCTCAAGGAGAGCTACAAGTTTGCTTTAGACCTTGTCCCAATTGGAGGTCGGATCGAAAAATTATGAACGCCCAAAGTCCTAGGAGTCCAAACCGGGACAATTTTGGGACTCCACTTTGGGAGTCCCGGGAAAAAGTGTCATTCGGATGCAAGTGTCACGGAGAGACGCAAAGTATACTATATGGGGGAAGGTGGTGGCTTCCCCCGAGTCCGGGCCGTGGTGAGTCAAGTGAGTCCAGAGTTGCCCGTGGCTTGTCCTAGCACCAAGGGTGCTCCAGAAGGTGAACTAACCAACTTGTTGGTTGGTTTGATGCATGTTCGAGTAAGTGAATAGTTTGTCCTCTTCCTAGTCCAATCTCGGAGCTTCAGCATGCCCCTCTACCCCTTTTAGTGTTGAGAGCTGGGAGCGTGCCCCGAGTCCTTCACATTTCCGTAACTTGAGTAATCTAGTCTCAACTTGGGATTAACTAGGGACTTGGGGGCGCGTCATTAGGTCGCTTAGCTCCTATAGGCTAGGCTTCCTAGGCTAACATTAGTCTTGATTAACAAAGGGCTGGGCAAAAGAAAATCTTAATTATGGGGTTGCCACATGGCATCACATGATTGGGCAAAAAAGTTCATAATTTCTAGGTTGTCACATGGTAATTCATAAAATGATCAATAAATTTCTTAAATGTATCCTAGGTTGCCATGTGGCAATAAAAAATTAGTGAAAAAATATTTATATTTTAAATTAAAATTAAAATTATAGCCATTGGATATGCCCTCATGACTGTGATAAATATGATTATAGTCATGGAAGATAACTACAAATAACATTTGCAATTGGTGCCAATTTTGTGACAAGTGGCATTTACGACACAGATGTTTGAATTAGTAGCCATATTTTCATGTGTAATTACAAATGCCATAAACTTGTAATTGTTTACACAGTCCTCAAAAACACATTTTGACATAGTGTTGTTTCAATTTTGATAAGATAATCTAATTAATGTTCACATTATCTTGTTTACACTTTCTAGATCAAAAATATGGTTTGTATGATTACATATATGACTACATTTTTTGTCATATATACCATTGGTAACTACATGACTACATAATCCATATTTAGCCATGTTGTTTCTGTCATTAGTCCTTTCCATGGCTTTAGTCATAAATGTAACTAGTGTCTTCATGATTGCAATCCTATTCAACATAGTCATGAAAAGTCATCCAATTGTTCACATTGACCTTTCTATGCCATTGGATTAAATTATCAATTTAAAAAATGGCAAGTCTAGGTATCCATTGAGATGATGCCATGTGGCACACATAAACATCCATTTCAAGTATTGCCATGTGGAAGCCTAGGCCACAAATGATATGTTGCCATGTGGCAAACTTTAGGCATTAAATGAGGAGTTGCCACATGGAAAACCTATACCTACACATCTATGGATCTAATGCTTAGGCATGACACCCTAGGCTAAGAACTTAGGTGCCTTGGCAACTAGGTTCGACACCTTACGCACCTAGGCAAAAAAACTAACCCCATAAGTAGTCTACCATGGTTACTTAACTTAGGCTAGGTAGGCTAACCTAGCAGCCTAACCTAAGTTTGCTAGGCTTATTAAGTTGCAAGATTGAAAACTTGAAGCGCTCACCTCAACATTCAATAGCCAAGTTTTCAACCATTGCACCACATGTTTTTTATGCCAAAAAGTAAGTCAACAAATTATCTTATCCTTTTTTTTTAATCTATTCAAATAACCTTCTTCAAGTATCTTAACTGAAGTTAGGTACTAAGCTTACATAGGCTACCCATGTTTAATATTGAAGCTAACTTAAATTATACCTAGGGTTATACTTAGGTTATGTAGCTACACCTAAGCCATGTAGGCTATACCTTGGTTACGCCTAAGTTATATAGGTTATACCTAGGCTATGTGAGGCTATTAACCAAAATGACATCTTGGACAACCTAAAAATCCTAACCTAAGGTAAAAAGCCTAGATAAATTTAAAATCTTATAACAAAAATTAGGTAGATTCAATTTTTCATGAAAGTTGAAGTTTGGACTTTATACTCTACAAGGAAAAAAATGAAAAACCACGACAACAAAATTCCATGATTCCCACACCCTCATTTAGGTATCACCATGGGGCAACTTTAGAACCATGGGTACTAAGGGGGGAACAAACTTGCCACCCACGATCTTGCCTTTCCTTGGAGGGAAAAAAAAGGTTGAACCCCTTTTCCTAGACTCATTCCTCTTGCCTATGGGGTTTATTTTTTCCTTCTCCACCCTACCCCATTCACCCCAAATTTTGAATAAGCTCCTTTGAATCTAAGTTACTATGGTCTTTCCCCTTGCTTTGTGATGCCCAACCCTAGGTTGGAAATTGGGGATCCTCCTTAGAAATTGCATGTTGTCCATATTTTGGAAGGATTTGGCCATATTTCTCCCTTTCTTCTACCATGTTCATCATTTCCTCCTTGGGTGTTTTTTTGGTTTTTTCCATTTAAAGTTTATTGTGAATCAATGAATAGATCGTCGTTTCCCATTGTCCACATTTTTTTTCCCTTCTGCATCTCATCCCCTCTATTGTGAACCATGACTTCTTTTCTTTCTTTGCATTCTAGTGGTGAATTGTGAAGCTTTATTCTACCAATAATTTGCAAAAGTTCGGCCACCAAAAATGGTAAGTTATTTGTTGCACCTTTTATGTTTTCTTGTGTTTTAGGTTTCACTGTGTTGTGATCTCCTTTTAAGTAGTAATGGGTTGCTCCTATTCTTTGTTTATTTGATGGCATAACTTGTTGGTCAAAGGTTTCATGATGTTTAGTGGAGCGTTGATTGAATTCTTGAGATGCAAAAACATGTATCATTTTGCATCATGTGCTTGCTTTTTCATATACGCGTGGATAATAACATTTTTTTAGTCGAGAAAATGGACATATTGACATTTTTGTGTATTGTGTTTGTGGCATGTTCATAGACTATTTTCACAAAAGGAATACTCTTAGTGCAATTGGAATAAAGGGTGGTATTTTGTCACCTAACACATCTTTCAACTTTTCCTTGTTAGTGGTTTTGCTTTCTGTCATGCATTTGGTGCTTTTATTCCAAGCTATGATCATTGGCTTACGAAAGTCACCATAAAGCTCGTTTCAACAAATGTGTTTTTTTTGACAACTTTAGTTCAACTTTTTGGGTTGTCTCCACATCATTCTTTTTATAGTTTTCACTATTACCCTAGGACCTAAACCCACAAATAACAATGTATGTATGGTGTCCCCATGTTTTGAAACACATTTGTCATATTTCGTCCCCATGTTTTAAAACACAATTGTCATGAAACTGGTCGAAAGCCATATTATCACAAATTGTTCTTAATTTCTTGATGTATTTCCATGGTTTAAAATTGATTGGGATGATTTTTTATCACTAAGTTGAATACCAATGACTAACATGCACCATTCCAAGCTTTGGAAAGTATGTGTTTGGAACCAATGTTTTGAAGTTTTCTATGAATCGATAACCAAATGCAAGCCCATGTATGATTTGTTCAAGGACCAAAACATTGTGATAGGCATAAAGGTGAACAATGTAGTTCAAGATCCAACTTTCTTTTGGATTTTTTTCTACCTCTCCTTCTTAAGTCACTGTACATGTAATAGTGAACCTAATTTTGCAGATGAAAGATTTGAAGATCCAACCTTTAATTCAAATGTTTCAAATCGGCTAAAGGAAAATTAGCTTTTAAATTAAGAAGTGGTTCAAACCTTACTACTTGATTTAATTTTCTTACCTTCTTTGGTGAAGTGGGAATTGCCCACTAATTGTGTTTGTTTTCTTTAATGAAATTGTTAATAGAAACAGGTTGGAAGGTTTGTTGTGCCATGCAACAACTATAATGCAACTATTATTGTTGCTTATGGTATTAATCTCAACATTCCTTTAATTTTATGTTAAGGCAACATAATAACTAGGCACTCCACTCGTGCATAAACTTATTCCTTTATTTGTTGAATTTGTTAAATATGATTTATTTTGTCATATTTAATATTGGAAAAAATATATATGGTGATACCTATGTTATGTAAACTATATTTAAACTATTATTAATCTATGTAGGTTAGATCTAGGCCATATGTGTTATGCCTATATTATATTTCTAAGGTTACACATAGGTTATGTTGGCCTATACCTAGGCTATACTTTGGCTATATATGTTATATTTAAGTTATACTTAGGCTATTTAGGGCTATACCTAGGCTATGTAAAATATGCCTAGGTTATATACTTAAGGATATATGTAAGCTATATATAAGTTATGTACGATTACATTTCGGCTATACCTATGCTATGTAGGTTGTGCCTAGGCTATACCTAAGGTTATATAAAGGTTATATGTAGGCTTTTTACAACTGTACCTAGATTATAACTAGGTTATGTAAGTTAAATCTAAAGTATATTTAAGTTGTAGGGCTCTATATGAAAGTTATATGTATAGCTTTGTGCAACTATACCAAGGTTATGTAAGCGAAACCTAAACTACGCCTAGGCCATGTAGGTTATACTTATAAGCTACATAGGCTATATTAATTAGATTATATAGGAATATATTTAGGTAATGTAGGCAATGTAATGTTATGCTTAGGCAATGACATGTATGTAACATTATATGTAGGTTATATTTAGGTATATCTAAGTTATGTACATTATGCTTAATATACCTAGGCTATGATTACTTAAGTAGTATGGCTATATATATATATATATATATATATGTAGGTTTTATTAATACAATATAATACCTAGGTTATCTAAGTAATATAAATTATATATAACAAAATGAATACTAATCATGTAGTCATAATCATAGTCATTTAGATGACTAAGTCAAATCAATGGCAATGATTAGTGTTTTTACAAGACTAGATGATTAAATTTGGACCTTAATCGCAAAATTTCCTAGTCATAAAAATCATTTTTCTTGTAGTAAGAAAGTGTATATTATGTAATTGCCCATTTGACATTTTGATATGTCATCCAAGTACCCCTCATCGCAGTAAACATGCCTATCCTACTATCAACTATCCTAACAACCTCTATGGATGGGGTTTTCCTCTGCAAAGTGACCTAGAGCCTCTTTAGCAACCTTTGTCTTGGCGAACTAAGGGCGTGTGTTAGTAGACAATAAATTAGCGAAGAATAAAAAAATATTTCTTTTCTTTGTTGGCTAAACAAAAGTCGAAAGGATGCGATGCATAGGTTGTGCACCTCCATTCAACTGCAATGTTCATGCCATCTCCAATCCCGGCTTTTCGGTGTTCCATTTAATTTGAATTTAGTTTGACTTTGATAATTATTCTTTAACAAATCATGCAAATATTGAGTAAAAAATAAATAAACATGGGTCTAAGCACAACATAATGAACCAAAATATTCCCTTATGTAACTATCTAATTTGTACTTATTCTCAAAATATTTTGGAATTAAAAAATATTTAAATTTTCATTATATTATTATTTAAATTGTTATATTAGAAAAAATTCCAAAATACATCATCTTCAAATCCATTCAATAATTTATAAATAATGTTTTCTTTGTACTTTACAACACTAATTATATATTTTTAAAATTTTAAAGGTATTTTTTACTTGTTAAATTGATCTCAAATCTATATACATGTTTGTATGTATGTTATGAATGTTGTTATATAAGTAAATCTAGGAAATTCAATATGTTCCCAATAGCACTGGACACTTTTATCCCATAAGTTTTACCCAAAGTTCTCCTGTTTCTCATCTATAGAGGGGGAGGCACTTCATCCTCCAATGGAAACCTCTATTTTGGGGGAGCCTTCAAAGTTTCAATTTTCTTTTGTGATGGGCCAATCAAAATGGCTCATTGCAACCAAAAAAGAAAATAAAATTGGGAAGCATCATGGCCCATCACATGAATTGGAACATGAATATACTATCCATATGAATGCCACATATTTTACATCACTATGGATGAAACCCCGTATGAAACCACAGATTTTACCTCATGACATGAGGCCTAATATGTAAGAAAAACCGCACTCTACTCTAGTCGGAGAGATTCTGCCTTCACCCTAAGCTCATTGGAGTCAATTGCCATTTCCATAGTAGATACATGCAACCAACACATAGAACATGGGGAGGTCTAGCAAATAGTTGACAAAGTTCCTAGTGATGTGGCGGGAGGCGGAATCCCTCCCTAGGGCTAGTTAGGTCAAATAATGGCCATTGTTCAGAATTGGCTTATTGGCCATCACCTAATACATCATAAAGCTTCAAGGGCATTAGGAGGTAGTACTTTCATTCAAACAGTGTAACCAATTTTTACCTCAAGGGACAATCCAAGGAAGTATGATGGGGATGTGCTTTAGCTCACAATAATTATGTAAAAAAATGAATTCATCTTGTAGATTTGGAATTAATAGAGTTTTGATCAAAGTCACCTTGTCTTTGGGCCTCCTTCTCACCCCCTATCTGGCTCTTTGAGTGAGGTCTGCAAAGTAATGAGGAAGTTTTATTGGATCTGGGTATGAAATTCTGAAACTCAGCATTTTATGCACAAGGGTCGAGGTAATTATAGTAGTTGGAAAAAGGAAAGAGTTGGGTCAAAACAGGATGAAACTCAGTTTACCACAAAATGAAATAAAATGGTGAGTTTCTGAGTACTTTTTTGCAGGTTGTTTTTTTTTCAATCTCACCTGGTTTTGGACGGAACTCAGGGTTCTGGTGCTGTGTTTTTTCTGACTTTACGGAAAACTCTATTATGTAATTCATATTATTGCAGCCTGCCTGCCAAAATTCTGACAAATTTCATATCTCAGGGTCAAAATTCCTCAGAAATTCGCTTCAATATTTAGAAAATTATTTAATGGTAAAACTGACCTCAGGGTAAGGAGTAAACTAAAATAATTAGGATTCGTCTCAGTTCTGATTTCGCCAGATTACAAAAAAAATTGTTTCCAGATTGCAAGATTTTTATGATAAAGTTCCAGTAGGTAGCCAAAAATAGAAAAGGATTTCTGTTTCTTTTTCTATTTTCATATTTAGTCTGTAACCAAATCTGGCTAAATCATCTTGTGGATGATCCCTTCAAATGCAGATAGAAATAAAAAGGGAGTTGTTCATGTTGGGATAGAGACATTGAGAGAACAACTCCTTTTTGAGTGGGCAATGAATGTAGATTGAATGGATCAGGCTTACATTAACAAAAGTGGGTGAAATCAAGTGGAAAGAAGAGAATAATTAAGTTAATTTATACATGATACATTCCTCAAGTTGTTCCTAATAGGATCATATTTTCTCTCATATAAATTGATCAAAATTGAATTCTCAGACATTATATAAGTGAAAATTTCTTTTTTTTTCAATTCTAAAATATATTTGTTCCCATTTTATTATACCTTGTAACTATCATTTCAACAACTTTAAGCAAATTTGCTCCCAAAGTTTTTTGATTTTAAGAAAAAAATATCAAGCAGCCATATATTGAACTTTTTTGGGCTAATTTGGGGAAAATGATATTGGGTGGTCAACCCATGCTATTTTCTGAAATTTTTTTCTTGGAACTGATGGAAAATAGGATTGAGCAACTACCTGCAAGGAGAAGAGTAGATTCAAGCTGTTAGATTCTATTAAAAATTTAAAAAATCCTTAAAAAAAATGCAAATGTGTTATAACATAAGCATGTTGGTCATATTTTTACAAATCAATTTTATATTGCATTCAAATTACCAAACACATTTTCCAATTCACAATGATAAACCATTAACATTTTCATTTCTCTAAAATAATATGTATTTGATTACATGTATATACATCTTGCATTTTCCATTAGGTGACCCTCAAATGGTTTCACCATCTATTATCATTATCACCATATGTTTCATCAATTATTACACAAGGCATTCATTAGTCATCAAATGCAAAGGGTATCTTGTAGCTTATGCTTTACTTTCCTTCTTCATATTTTGGAGACACATGTGCAAAAGTATTTTCGTTTAGTTAGCCACAAGATAAAGAAGAAGCTTAAATACTTTTCTATTTAGGTAGACCCACCAATCACAACAACGAAATAATGACAAACACTATTCATTCAAAACCATTGGACCCAAAATGCAAAAAAATAAAATTACACTATTTCAAAGTTGTCAAATCTTCAAACAAGCTACCATTCAATATTTGGTTTTTTGTTGCACATAGTCAAAACTCCTTCAAGAAAATTTTCAATACCTACCCAAAAAAAAAAAAAAAAAACTAAACCCTACCCTTAGACTCATAAATCCAATAACATTTTAACCCTTTTAAATTGGGTTCATAAAAATGAAAATGTTTACATTGCATGGTCTTGTAAGATTTCATCTAAAACATTATTTTAGGACAAAGCCTCTTGTGGTGGTGGAGTTGCTTGTTTATTTGATGACATTGTGATCTCCCAAACCATGACACCCCCACCATGCTATTGATATCATTGGAAAGCCCATGATGCTTAGGGATGCATATAGGCTGTTTAAAAAATGTTTAGACCTATGATGCATGAGTGATTGAATTTTTAATAATTTTATCATTGATAATAATTTTTTAAAAAAAATTTCTTAGTTGTGCTCTTGATATTGTTGAAAACCCTTGATGAGAAAGGCTGCTTAGAGTGACTTCATGATTTTTAGATTTAAGATGCAAGAGATCATGAATTTGAGAAATTTTTATCATAGAAAATCCAATAAAAAATTTAAAAGTATAATTTAATGAAAAATTGATTTCAGAGTTATTTTAAAGAAGGTGTGCCATTTTCCCTTTCAAAATTCATTCCATATTAATAACATATACCCTACATTCCTAAAGTGCAAGACTTTGAAACAATACAAAATTGCCATACTTGCAAGAATGAGTTGGGTTGAACCCATTCCAATATCTTAACAGGTTGTGTTGTTGTTCTCTAGTGTGCACTATTTCAACCATTTCCCTAGTTGAGAAAGGCATTACATACTACTTCCACTTTAACTATAGTTAGTTGACTTTTAAAGACCATTAAGGTGAAGGATGATGATGCATTGCGAATCCACCATGGTGCGAACAACCATTTACGTTTTGGAATAGGCCTTGGTTGAACCCATGATTACCTTATGGAACAATGACTTGCCCTATCAAGCTTGTTGTGTTTTTAGGTGGAACAGCCCAATGTCCTTGTGTGAGGGCATTATGCCCTGGGTCTTGGGCTCCACCCTTGACTCCCAGGGTGTGATGCCTCGATGACGAGGCCCACATTACACTAAACATACTTAAGATCATGAGGTTAGGAGGAGGAAAAACTTGTAATTCTGAAAGGTGCTCAAAACTTCAAAAACTAAACTTTTCAATGGTGGCAATTTTCCATTTCTGAACCAAACCCAATTTTTTAAAAACCAAAATATTCAGCTTGAAGTCCCCTCAAGCTGAATTCCGACAAAATTCATGACTTTAGGTCACATTTGTGAGAGCTGGTCTGACGCTTGTATTGGGACTGTTTTGGTCAAATGTCAATTAAGGGTTAAGGAATAGGTGTAATCTATACCTCCTCTTTGGTAAGAGGGATCTTCCTGGATACAAGGTACCCTCCAAATACAATTAGGAAATTTCTCCAAGTGCTTTATGTTTTAAGCTAAGATCTGCAGAAATTTCCTAGTGTATTTTGAGGACATGTTCTCAAATGTAATTTCCCATTGTCTAAGGGAGGCGTTATTTCATTCTTTGAATTGGGTTCTTCTCTTCCCTATTCTGAACAAGTTCTTCTGTTCTTGGAGCTGGTTCCTCTTTTATGGTGGCATCTTTTGTATGATCAACAAGTTCTTTCATTCTTGGAGTTGGTTTTTCCATTTTTGAAGGTCTTGAGTAAGACATAGATTTATTTATTTGTTTCTTTAGTATCACTACACATGGACTAGGCATTAATCACTGGGTTTGGGCCAACTCTCGACTATTGACTTCTGGGGGCCCTCTTTCCTATTACTCTACACTAGTTGCAACCCACGTGCCTATTATAATTTGTATTTGACAATTTTGTCAAAGAGCTGATTAGTGACCCAAAAAAAAGACACATGATCCATTATCCGTAATGTCATCATGTCTTTGGGCTTGCTTTCACCCCCTATCCCCTCTCTCAGTGGTATCCGCAAAGTTAAGAAATTTTATTAAATCTCAGTATGAAATCCTAAACTGAGCATGCACAAGGTTCGAGAGTAATTATAGTAGGTGTACAGGTAGGATCAGTGAAAAAAATTGAATGTTAAATCGGCCAAATGAAATGAATGCAGTCAGCACAAAAGTACTGTTGCAATTTTTTCCTCCAGTCTGCCCATTTGTCCTATCCATATTTTCTTAAATGATACCCAGGCATGTTTTGCACTTGTAACCCCACATACCAAGTAATAGTTTTGGTGAAAATATACGTAGCAACAGTGAAGGCACTCTGATGCTCAGGTGCAAGGAAAGGCATGATGAAACTCAGTTTAGCACCAAAATTGCTGGGAAATTTAGTTTGGGTCACAGTTATTTTATTTTGTAAGATTTTCATTCCCAGTTACACGTTTGATGCCTTGTTATGCCGAAACTGGCCATTCTCACCTCCTCATGGGATGACTTTATGGATAACTCTGTCTCATCTCTGTTCACCCCATGTGGAATGAAAATAAAAAATTATGGCATGACATACATTGAGGAAAATCTTGTAAATATGATGTCTTCAGCACAAGAATTTTGACCTCCAGTCCAAAAGACCCAATTTTTCACTTTTCCTGAATTGTAGGGCTGTCAGAGCCATATAGTTCTTAAGGTAAGGCCAATTTGTGTGGGGGTGGGTAGATTCCAAAGTAGGCGTAAGAGGCTTCTGGAAAGGCTTTTAAGTTGCCTTCGGCTTTTGACTAGGCCAAAGTGATGTGTATAAGGTGCCTTCCAAGTATGCAAAGAAGTTTCTTAAATTGCTTTAGGTGGACACACAAAAAAAGGACGAAATGGCTTATAAAATGGGCCTGACTGACCAAGCCCCCATGACTGTACCAGTCCTGTTTTGCATGGAGAAGGCTTCATCCACCCAAATTGGGTTGGCAAACCACACCTGCATCAGTTTTTAAATGATTGTCACTTTTGTTTTGAGCATTGCGGCAGCTCCAGCAACTCAAGAAGACCTGCCATCACATCAAGGTTAGTAGCTCAAGACTCCATCGCATCAACTCCATTGCCACCTGCCAAAAGCTCCATCACATCAGTTCCATTGCCAACTCCAGCCCAAGCAGCCAAGACTCTGTCCCACCCTTGCTCGAGTAGTTTAGGTTTCAGTTTTTTTTTCTTGTTGCTCATCTACACAAGATGACGACGAGCAAATGCTCATCGTTGTTTTGTTTTTCTTGTTGTTCAGTTGTAGAAGATGATGACAAATAAAAGCTCGTTGCTGTTTGGTTTTTCTTCTTGTTGCTCAATTGTAGAAAACAATGATGAGCAAATGCTCGTTTTCTTCTTCTTATTGTTCAATTGTAGAAGATGGCGAGTTTTTACTCATTGTTGTTGTGTTCTTCTTCTTCTTAACTATGAAAGACAATGACGAGCAAATGTTCGTCATGTTTTTTTTCTTCCTATTGTTTAGCTACAAAAGATGTTACAAAACATGACGATGAGCTTTTGCTCGTCATTGTTTTTTTTTTGTGTTGTTGTTCAGTTGTAGAAGATGACAATGAACAAAAGTTCATCGTCACCTTATTCTTCTTTTTATTGTTTAGTTGTAGAAGATGATGATGAGCAAATGGTCACATTAAAACCCATCCTTACTCTCCATGCATGAGTGAGGATCGGTTTTTTTTGTCAATTTTTTTGTAGCAATACTTGAATATTTCAAATCAAATTTTTCTCACATAATAAAATATTATCTTGGTTTTTGGTTCGCAATATTTTCATCCATTTTTATTTAGGGTTATAATTTAGTTCAATATTCTCATCTTGTTGATATTGTGGTGGTTGGATTAAATGTAATTCCCCATTATGTATGTTGATTTAGTGTAATACCTTCATTGTTTAGTCATTTTAGTGGCTGGACTAAATGTAATTCCACATTATGTACGTTGATTTAGTGCAATACTTTCATTTTGTTGTAATTGTGATGGTTGGCCTACATGTAATTCCACATTATGTATGTTGATTTAATGCAATACTTTCATCTGGTTACATGTGTGGTGGTTGACCTAGATGCAATACCTTCATTAGTTGTACTAGATATTACACCTCAAGATGTTTATTCTGTAATTCAAAATGAGCATGGAAATGTAATGAAAGATAATGAATAAGCTCATGAAAGTTCAAAATGGTGTTGCAAGGTGGATGCATGCACTAATTCTTATGCGGCCAAATGGTTGCTCCATAAACACTTGGAGCAAACACATTCACTTTGAATGCAAAATGGAAAATTAAGGTGTCCATTTATTCATTTTGGGGGCCAAGGCAATAAGACCACAATTTTATGAATGTTCATATTTTGAGTAACTTGCATGCAAGGCAAAAGTGGAATGGGAAGAAAAACCTTTGATTAAATGAAAAAGAAAGTAGAATTAGGATGGGACAAGCCCAAGTGCAACAAATGGAACAAGTTAGGCGACCTTTGTTGGTACGTTTAACCTCCAAGATCTTGTTGGGCATCATTATAGTTGAGCCCATAGTGGGGCTTTAATGCATGTACACACCATTTTTATATTGATGCATTATAGCTGAAGGTGGCATGACATTTTTATATCAACCCACTTGTTTTAATTTTGAAATCTAATTCTAATGTTTGTAGATTTTGGGATCCCCTTATGCCATGTAGCACACAATACCCCCATCCACCACAAATGGATTACATTTACCATAAACAAAATGAACAATACCTTCATTTAATAAGGTTAACACATTCTGTGGACATGATAGAACATTTCAGCAATAGTTTCATGAATGCATGTTGAAACTCATTATTAAATGATTGATTATGCAATACTTTCATCATCCTTATCATGAAATAGTTGCACAATAACTTTAAAAAGATATTATATTTGAATACTTATATATAATTAGATTGCATGCCTTCATGAAATGACCCTTTGTTGCATAAACTAGTTTCTTTATGCAGGTATTGCAAATTCTTAGCCTTTTATTGTCAGTGGTTGGGTTTTTCAGAAAGCCCTTGAAATTATAATACCTACATCATTAACCAACCCATGTTTAGGGTGTAATTTGGCCACCTTTCTAGGAAGGACTTGGGTTATTTACAATTCATATTTCCAATAGGTGCCCCATCTTGTCATTAGGGTATTGCAAAAACTTGGTGCATTGTCATTCAAGTCTTCATCACATCATGATTGGTCCCGAGTATGTAATACCCCTCATCCATCCTTTCACCATGGTGAAGAGAAATAAAAAGTAAAATACAACTATGCAATATTCACATCTAAAACATTAAATTTTGATTAAATTTCTTATGTTTTAGGTAATACCTCAACTCAACATGAAGGTATTGTGGAAACTTGGTCCATTGCCATTCAAGTCGAACCAAATCATGATTGGCCTTGGGTATGCAATATCCTCATCCATTGTTTGGTGGAAATTGAGTTTATTAAAAGTACGACATAAAAGGGGAGGTAGAATATATGAATATTATATAAATTTTTGTCATACTTAAGTATTTGTTGTTCTTTTTTTTTTACAAAATTTAAATGTTATTTACTCTTTTAATTAATTTTTGGAATGAACATTAGGTAGAAGTTTAATTAGTAAAATATATAAGTTTAACCAAAAAGAAATATAGGTTTAACTAAAAGATATAAGTTTAGCCAAAAATATAGGTTTAACCAAGAAATAAAAGTTTAGCCAATAAGATATATAGGTTTAGTTCAGAAATACAAATTTAACCAAGAAAAAATATAGGTTTAGGCAAAATATATAGATTTAACCAAGAAAAAATACAGGTTTAACTAAAAGATAGAAGTTTAACAAAAATATATATGTTTAACCAAGAAGAAATATAGGTTTAGCCAAGAAAAAATATAAGTTTAACCAAAAAAAATAAAAATTTAACTTAAAAAATTAAATTTAGCCAAGAAGAAATATAGGTTTAGCCACGAGATGGACGTTTAACCAAGAGGAGATAAATTTTTTGCCAAGGTAAGTAATGGATTAATTGTTAGTTTGTAGGTAGGGCTAAGATTTAGGTCAGTAGGGCAGCTAGGTTGGTGGGTAGTATGGAGGTCAAGGCTGGGAAAAAAGTGGCAACAAAAAAATAAAAATGGTGAAAGGTCAGCAGCCAAAAAAGATTGACTGTGATAGTATGTTGGTTAATGTAAGGTAAAAAGACGAATGAAAAAGAGGTGAATCATCCAGTCCATCCTATGGACATGACGACCAACTGGTCCAGTCGTGGGGGCTGGTTCACTCTGGCCAAATGAAAATGAGACCATTGGCCCCCCCATTCATCCATCATTGTTTTTGTGAAAAAGTGAAAACCATGACAAACAAATTGACTTTTTTTTTTTTTTTTTTTGGTTTTTTTTGGAGGGGCAGGTACTATGGAATGTCCTGTTTCCAATAAGAATGCGTTGTGCCCGATATAGCAACTACCATTACATCAGATGCTAACAGGTTCTACCAAGGCATGCCAGAGCATAAATGTTGTTCCCCACCATTGATTCACATCAGGGGCATGTTCCCCTGATATAACCTCGGGTATTTGGTTGATACCCGACTCATAGGTGTTTTTTTTTTTTTGTGTGACAAATTTTTGCAATTTGGCAAACTTTTTTTTCAAAAAAAATTTCTGTTAAATATTCCCTAATAAAAGGGAACAATCGAAAAAAAAATTCTAACAAAATTCCCAATGTTTCTATACATTGTTCAAGCAAGTAGCCATGATATAAAAAAGATTTTAATAATTTTTACTTTCATAGCTGGTCTGTAAATCAAACATGGCTAAATCTCCTTGTGGATGATCACCAGTGTGGCAGCAACATCACAAAATTAAAATAAAGAACACTCCACATGAGATTAGTAATGTTTATTTATTTATTTGTTTATTTTTGGTGGCGAAATTTCATAACTGGGCAACAACAGGAAATCCACTGCAAAGAATCCAAATTTTTTTTTGGTTGCTAAAGTCGCCATATTTTGAGAGAAAAAGGTCTGAACTCGCCATATTTAGAGAATACTCCTGAAAATAAGCAAGATTCTAATTTTTTTATGTCTGACCACTAGCCAAATTTTGTTTGATTCCTTTTGTGGATGATTGCGAGTCCATTTACATCACAAAATTGGAAAAAAAAAAACCCCTAGAGATTAGGTCATTGGGAACCATGGGAACGCAACATAGGAGCCACTACAATGCCACAACAATGCTCTTTTTGTTTTCAATATTCTGATGTATTGTTGTTCCTGTGCGCTTTATTTTTTGGCGAATTTTCGCCACTTGGCGACCAAAAAAATAATCCAATGCAACTTTAACAAAGGATTTTTTTGGGCAAAAGTGGCACAAGGTCGCCAGATTTTGAGGAAAAAAGATTTGAAATCGCCAGATTTACACAATAGGTTCCAGTGAAGCTTTTTTACGTGAAATTACACCAAGTTGCAACAGGGTCTCAATTTTGGTGCCAAAAGATTCCGCTATCCTTGAGAATAATTCGCCATATTTAGACTTTTTCTGGGCCTGAATCGCCATAATTCTATCTCAGGCTGAAACACGTAGCCAAAAAATAGAAGGATGAACCATAAAATTTTCAACTTTCATAGTTTATTATTTGTAGCCAAATTTGGCTAGACCTTCATGATGGTTGATCACAACTTGTGCTACAGCAGAAATTTGAGAAAAAATTATAAAAAAACGGTGATAGGTTTGAGCCAAAATATAACAGGATTCCTAAAATTTTCTTCTGTAGCCAAATTTGGCTAAGGATGATCACCAGACCACGTACCTCACAAAATTGGAAAGAAAACCCCTAATTGAACTTTACACCTATTAAGTATATGGTGGAGTCGGCTCCGTTGGATTATTGCAACAAATGAAAAATTGCAAGGAAATCTTTGTAAACAATCCCTAATACTTGATTATCAAAATCTTGAAATATTCAAAATTGTAAGTGTTGGACTCATTTTTATTTTCAAATAATTAAATATTTTTGGACAAAATCTATTGATTAGTAATTGATTATATAGTGTCATTAATAGAGAGTCTCTTAGTTAGTCCTAAGAAATAATTTTATATTTAGTTGGATACAAGCTTTTAGAAAACTATCCAAGCAGTACAAATTTGGAAATTGGTGGAAAACCCACTTCCAAGCCTTTGAAATGGTTGGGTTGACAATTCTTTTCTTTGAAAAACAAGAAATTTATAACTGAATAACATTAAAAATTCGTTATTATTTTATTGCCAAGATTAAATTAATTTTTGTGGACATAATTTTTTTTTTGGTGATCAATTTTGTCTTTTCAAAATATAAAATTTTATAAATTTCACTTTATATCATTTTGTTTCATTAATGTTTTTTTTGCAGATTTGCTAGGAAAAATGCCAATGAAATTCATTAAATAAGTTCATAAAAAATACTCAAAAGAGAAAAAAACATTGAGAAGGTGTAAAAAAAATTAAAAAAAAAAAAATCAATGAAAGGGTGCAAGATAGACAACAAGAAACAATTTTGAATTGGAATTTGATGTATGACGAAATATAATCTGGAATGATTTTGAAATTGTTACAGTGACAATCACCAAAATATCCATCTTACATAAACCACATCATCACCTTAATTTATAAAACAAAAAATAAAAAAAATCTGGGTGGCTTTTCAAAAGAATTTGTCTAAATATGGCGACTAGGAAACAACAACCAAAAAAACACTTATTTTTAGCCATTTTGAGAAAAAGGAAAAAAAAAAAAAAAGGCGGTCACAATTCGTGGAGATAGTAGAGGATGGAGGGTCGAGATTCCGCCAGGTGGATGATCCGGACGCGTGTGTTGGGAGGTTTTTGACTAACGAAGGAAGGAAGGAAGGAAAGCGCACCATCAACGCTCTCTTCTTTCTTCGCTTTCGCTCTCTGTTCCGTCTCTCCTTCCTCCCTCTTCGCGTGTTTGTTGTTGCTTCGATCCATTTGCTTATTTCTGGCGTGACCGTTCTCCTTTCGTCGCATCGTTTCTCGTTGCTGCTATTTTCTGCTGCTGCTGTTGCGCTTGTTCCGAACTTCTGGTAAGTGCCAAGCTATTTTTCCTCCCCTTTGCGCCTTTTGAACAATTTTGGTGTGACTTTGAAGTCAAGATATAGGGGGGGACTTTGTCACCACTCCCTCTCGTTCTTTTCGTTGCTATTTTCTGCTACTGGTTCTACTATTGCTGCTGTTGCTGCGTTTTGTTTCGATTCCACTTCCCGTCAGTGGCAAGCTGTTATTTTTTTCCTCTCTTTTCCGACTTTTGAACAATTGTTGCGACTTGGAGTCAAGTAATAGGCGGGGTTCGTGACCACACCCCCTCCTTCTTCTTTACTTTTGGTTTCCTCTTTGCGGTTCGGATCGGTTGAATTGAGGCGGTGCTAGTTTGAGAGGAAGCAAGGTTTTGTCTGCTTTGGGGTTCTTAAAGTGCACTTATGAGCTTGGAAGCTGGTTTTGGAAGTTTGTGTTTTTTGATCGTGTTGTGTGTGATAGGCTGAAGCTTTGTATTTGGGAGAATTTTCTAGGTTTTATCTGCTTTGCATCTCTGCCTCTCTCTCTCTCTCTCTCTCTCTCTCTCTCTCTCATCTCTTTGGTTTCGGTTAGATGCCTGCTGCTGCAGGCATCTCCGTTTCTTACATCTGTTCTGTCGGTTGATCCTTTTTATGTCTTATAACTTCCAGGTCTGCAGGGTTGGGTTAGTTGATTGGAAACATCTCACTAGTGAAGGAACAAAATCGCGGAGATGGCAAATACTGGGATGAAGCACATGCAGGCCAAGCTTGTGAGTTTTTTTCCTTTCACTGTGGAAATTCTCTTTTAGTCTTGTTGTGCTCAAAGAGGTTTAGGGTTGACCTCGTAGTGAGAATGTTTCTCAGCAAAGGTGTGTTTTGCTTGAATTGTCCATGTTTACATAACCTTCAGAGTTTTATAGTCTTTGCTACCATTTTCCTCCAATATGTCGAACTGTCCAATGTCAGGGGTTTGAACCTTGCAAGGTTAAGGCCCTGAAAGGGTTTTTAGGTTTCATGGGGAAGGTGTTTTTGAACATGGTTGCATGGAAATTGGTTTCTTGAAATTGGTTATCACAGTATATGCACAATCCCTAATGAGTAGACATCAGCTCTTGCTCCAGCTGTAACCTCTGTTAGCATTTCTGTCACTTTTTTCACGTTTGCCTTGTATCTATAGAGATGGATGGAAAACCTCCCACAAAGGTTTTGTCCAGTCTCTTCTCTCCATTTTCATACAATTTAAGTTGATCCACTCATGGGAAATTTACTTGCAGTAAGAATCATGCTTGTAAGTTATTTGAGTGCTTGACTGAAAGGGGAAAGTGAAGTTTCCAGTATTTGCAGGGGTAACTTTTGTCAACAAGAAGGTATCTACAGGTCTTTGATTGAAATTTTAGCAGCTGGAAGTGTATGGGTGTCTTCTCTTGCATAGAAGCTGGAGCCATATCTAAGCACTAGTATCACCTTTGCTTTGCCCCTGTCATTTTTGCATTATGAAGGAAGTAATTGATCTGAACACTTGATTGCTAGACATGACGTCTCAAGCTTATGTTCTTAAGCATTATCTACAGCAGGTACTGAGGGAGAAAATTCTATATGGCAGGTGCTATTGGGAGATATGGGAGCAGGCAAGTCTAGCCTTGTTTTGCGGTTTGTAAAAGGACAATTTTTTGACTATCAGGTTTTAGCCCCTTCCGTCTCCTCTATCCCACATGTGCCCCATCTCCTCTGGTCAAGGCATGCTTTTTGATGTAAACACTTCATTCTCAGCACATATCAGGGAGTGGGTTGGTGAACATCTATTTCTTCAATTTCAATAAAGCCCTTTGGTTAGGGTTCTAGCACCCTGGGGCATCTAGGGAATATAGCACAAGTGGACAATTGCATCTCCCTAGCCTTGTACAATCTGTCAGATTTGTCATCAAAATTATCAGCATGGGAACCTGGGGTGTTGCTTCATCTTGTATACAAATTCTTGTCATTAGTTGCAATCAGATTCTTGATAACCTGGGGTTTTAATATGTCTTTGGTGCTTCTGCACAGGAGTCTACAATTGGTGCAGCATTTCTCACCCAAACACTGGCTGTGAATGATGTAACGGTGAAGTTTGAAATTTGGGATACAGCTGGGCAAGAAAGATACCACAGTTTGGCCCCAATGTACTATCGAGGTGCTGCTGCAGCTGTCATTGTTTATGACATAACAAATGTTGTATGTGCTTTCTGACTCTTTACCATCTTTCTTAACTGATTGTATGTATGTAGAGGACATGGATATTTCAACATTTTTGTGTTGCTTATACAAGCTGCAAATGGAGAGAAAAGCCCTACACATAACTTAGAAAGCTTGCAGACCAAAAAGGGAGCACCTGCAAAAGCTAAAGACCTCTACAACCTAACTCATGACTCCTTCAACTACTTTGTTTGGTTCCATGCAATTAGGCATGGAGGCAGCTGTGGTCCTTATAGACTACACAATTACAGATTAGATGTTGTAGAAGCAGACAGTGTATCTGCCTCAATCTTGTTGCAGACAAAAAAATAGTGATACTTGGAATCCATTCTTGGAGGAGCAACTAACTATCAGCATCATTGTGTGTTCTACCTGATTGAGCAAATTCTCTGTTCCTGTCACAAAGCTGCCAAATGATCTTGTCATGTCAAGAGTGGGTGATAAGAAGAAAGATAACCTGGTTTGATATTTGATGAAAACTTGTTGGTATCTCTTCTTGTGTGAGATCCATTTTAGTAAGCTTTTTCCCTTTTGTGAGAAGAACTCCTTGTGGCACCTTTAAACAGGGTATAATAATGGTGTGTATGCCAGTGTTGTGATTTGTGTAATTCTCAAAACTTCCAAACCAGCTTGTTAATGCCCCATTGTACTTTTGTTAGGAACCCACTTCAGCATCATGCCCTATGTGGTTGCTTCAGACTTGAAATTTTGGACACAGTTTACACATTTGCTTAATTGTGTGGCAGGACTCCTTCAATCGAGCTAAGAAATGGGTACAAGAGCTCCAAAGACAGGGTACTACATTGCATTTCTCTTTGTTTGTGCAATGATATGGGCTGAATAGTATTTTTGCCTTGGGAAATATGTAAACTTGGGGTCTGTGTTTCATAAGTTTTGTAACTTGTCATATGCAGGCAACCCAAATCTTGTGATGGCTCTTGCAGCAAACAAGGCAGATCTGGACTCAAAAAGAAAAATTGAGTCTGAGGTATGACTCATGCTACCTAGGCATATGTCAGCCTTTATGACTTGTGAGGAAGTAAACTAGATTTAAAAGAGCTGAAATCTATTATAGCTGTAGGGATGAGCAGCTCCAGAGGTCCGAAGTTGCAGGAGACCAGTATATGAACAATTGTGGAGCTAGTATCTTTGTGCTCACTTCACTTGTTCACCACCTTTCAGTCTAGGTTTATCTTCTGGTTGAGTTATACACATGATATCTTTGTCATGGTTCTTGGTGAGTTGTGTTGGCACTGAATTTGTCTGTGCAACTTAACAGGACTATTGACTTATGATAATGTGCCATATCTGGATTGGGTTTGCAGGAAGGAAAGTCATATGCAGATGAAAATGGATTGTTTTTCATGGAAACTTCAGCAAAGACTGCACAGAATGTGAATGAGCTTTTCTATGAAATTGGTATGCTTCAAAGGACTTTACAACGTCTGAATGAGCTTTCATTTGAAATTGGTATACATAGTCTGCAGATACTTCTTACTCTATAGGAAAAGTCTGAAAAATTTGGTGGGCTTTTCTGATACTGAGAGTTTGAAGGTAGGCTGTGAGTTAGGATTGTTCCATGGTGTTAACTGTTTTAAGGACCTGTTTTTTGGAATCCATATCACTGATATCTGTGATTGCTATATATTAATATTGGTGTGCATGTGGTGCAGCAAGAAAGTTACCAAAAGCTCAACCTGCACAGCAACCTGCTGGGATGGCGCTTACAGACAGACCAGCAAACCGTGGCCTTGCTCAGAAGTCAAGTTGCTGCTCATCATGAACTTGTCAGAATCTCTCCCCGTGGAGTTTCAATGACAAGAACTGTGGAAATATTGGAGACACTTGTGGCATAAAATGAAAGGGCAGGACTGACACTCAGGTGAGTGTCAGCAACCATAAGGAGTTTGAAGGTGATTGTTATCTGGCTTTTTCAATCAGAGGACAATCTGAATGCATCTGTTGGGATGAAGTAGGGTAAAATCCATCATGCTTTAAATTGTATGTCAAACCACAGTCAGATGGAGAGATGGGGTTTGTCAGAAAGCTTTCTTTGCAGACCCTGCCTAAGGGAATCCTTTGTTTGCATAAAGCAGATTTGTGGTTTCTGGTTTATCTTAGGGTGTTGCTATATAATGCCTTAAAAGAATTCATTAGCTTTTGCAGAGATTTATTCAAGAATCTCAAACCCATGATAAAGATGATGTGCATCTCTCTCAGAGCCGATGTGTTGCTATGATTTTGTACAGGAACATTATGTTTTATCAAGTGATTTTGGACCTCACTCTTCAATCTAATCTCTCAGCCCTATCCTGGATCAAATTAGTCAAAGTCTCATTCCCACCTGCCTGTTTGTATGATATACTTGTCCAACATTTTGCAATGTAATAGGTTTCCACTGACTCCTAAGGTATTCAAGTTTCTTCCAGCAGATTGCAGAGGAACAAGGATACATGGCTTTATGACACTGATTTTTGCTACTGACCAAGGGAAAATCAGCTTTGTCTGTTATCAGCAGGTTTAGTAGACCTAAGCTTTCTGAGTGCTTGAAGTCCTTGGACATAGCTTATTGCCTCTGGAGTTCAAAGATATGTTGTGAACCTTCACTTGGTGCACTCAACACAGAAAAATCACTCAAAATGGACCAAAAATGAGTAATATATGGGGTTTGGAAGTAGTGTTCAATTTGGCAAGGTAATTGTTTGGAGCTTAGAATCTTTGGACATAATTTGGTTGCATCTGGAATTCAAAGAGGGATTGTGAAGCTCGAGTTGGTGCACCCTATACTTTTAGATTACTCAAAATGTACAAGAAATGAGAAAGATATGAGGTTTGAAAATCAAGGGGTTTAATGCATTTTTTTTCAATCATTTTACTCTTTAGACATGATCATTTTCTTCTTACTTCTTTGTTGCTCAGTCATCTCTAAAGTTCTAAGAGATATTGGAAACATTCACTTGGGGCAACCATAGCCATGAAGATCACTAGCAAAGGACAAGAAATAAGAAATATATTGATAAATGTTCAGTTATTAGCTTGTATTTGGTAATGAATGTGTTTACAGTAATTCCTCACAACTTGCAGTTTCATCATCCATTGTTAATGAAAACATCTGGGCTAAGGCAAGAATCTCTAAACACAACAGTGAGGCGGTGTGGTGAAACTCCAGCCTTGTGTTGCTGATACTGTAAGAAGAGAAATCAATTTAAGCTAATGTTGAATTGATTTTATTGCAGAAGGGCCTAATCATCAGCCATTGTGGAAATCCAAGGTGTGAATGAAATTGTAGACAACCAAATATAGGTTGTGTATCAAAGAGTCATTGTGCAACAGAACATCTGGAACTCTTGGTTTTCCATCCTTGGATCTTCGCTAGTTCTTGGTACACCTTGACATATACCCAAGGGAATGACACTCTTTAAACCGTTTTGGGAAACCTGTATGAATGTGACATCCTTCTAGAAATTCCAAAATTTGGAGTAGAAATTAACATTTTGAATATTGCTTCTAAAAGAGGCTGTAGCTGCTATGCTCCTTTGGGATTGGTAGCACAGACTTTAGTGGAACCCAACTTCATTGGTTTCTGCCCAAAAAGCTCCTAATTTTGACCCTATGCCTCCTACTATATGCAGATGTTGCATAGGGAAGAAGGAGAATAATGGTCTATCACCTATCATGCACTTCTCCCCTGAGCCCAATACATCAAACACAGTCTGTCACATCTCTTGCAAGGCTTGCTAAAATACCTCCTCCTCTTGCATTTACTACCTCAGAAAATTGATTGCATAATACTCAAGCTGTACCAAGTTCGAATCACACACTCTGGGCACAGTTACGTTCTCACCAACTCTGGGACATTTTGAATATTTCTGTGTAAGACCTTCAGTGTGGTACTTCACCAGATCTAGGGAAAGCTGATTGCCAGCATAGGGCAACTGGCATGATGGGTGCGACAACACCCTTTGCACTCCCCTGTTATGGAGATGACAAGCTATGGACCAGCACTGGAAAGCCTCATGCTAGAGAAAAAGATGTTCACACTCCCAGCCAGCATCAGTTATGATTTAATTACACAAAACCAATGTTGACACTTCTGCACCAAACATACACATGATGTAATTGTGTACAGTTGCATGTCAATAATGTATGGGGTACTTCTGAGGGCACAGAAATTAACTCTGCTATGCCCCCTTATCATCCCCACAAGCCTTCCATTGAAAGATATTTGCTATTTGTCCATATTTACAGCAGGCATGCTCCCAATGCACCCTGCCAAGAATTAGGACAGAAAACAGGATGGGCATTTCATCTTTCTGTTCTTCCTGTTCAAGTCACAGGAAGAATATGGAGCACCATGCAGCCATTACTTATGTCAAAGTATGAAAGTCACCAAGCCAAGGGAATGAAATGGAAAATCAAGAGCACATATCACAGAGACTCATACATACAAATGCTGCTCATGAGTTCTTTTGGTGTGCAAGACTGCAAAGGGACAGCAGCTATTCATAGTGGCAACTGACTCATTCCACCAGGTGCCATCTCCACAAACCGAACTAAACATTCCCTAGTAATCTTCCACATAATTGGAAGCAAAGGTATACATTACAAATGCACAGCCTGAAGTTGTTGGTGGATGGCAAGAGTTCCAGCACAGCCAGCAATGGATGGATACATTCCCAAAGGGAATGAATCTTCTCCCTAACTTTCTACCAGTCCAGACCGATACTGTCACATTTTAGCTGTAGGGCTTTCAAATTCAGAAGAAGAGGAATGAATGCTCTTTTTTCCAGCAACATAAAATGGTAAAAATATCACAAACTCAAAGCGCCGAATTCTATGTGTATAAGGACGTAGTGAATCGAGATAACCCGGCCTTTGGCACAAGTGTCTGCCAGATTATCTGGCCGTGCAAAGTTTCCGTGTATAAGGGGCTATGTCCATTCGGCAAAAACCTACGTCACCTGTCAAGCACCGAAGTCTGTCAATGAGCGGCAAGCAAGCCAATAAGACAGGGACACACAAGGTACTACATAGACGGCTTTTGTAGACTCTAACATAGCGACAATCCACCGGAGGGTGTTGATGGTCAAGACTTTGCTATTCTTGAGATGGCAAAGGCTGAAATGTCATGCAGGAGATGAACTAATGCATCTAGAAGTCATTGGTCTGTCACGCAAGAAATGTGTTCAGAATCCGAAGCCCTGTTGCCAAAAAAAGGATCGAAGAGAAGGAAGTGTACACTTTGTGCTGTAAACCCAAAACCCAAAACCCATTTTGGCAAGTGTGGCTAGAGACAGAAAACGGTGAGCAAAACAATAGGCACGTCAGCACATCTTCAGCCCCCCCCAGTCTCAGACAGAACACATCACCGACGATAAGAAACGCACTCTACGATCCAGCCCCAAAAACGCAACATAAGGCATTGGAGCATTGACAAGCAACAGTGGTTGGGCTTGAAGGACAAACCACAACCGGAAAAGCAGAAAAATAAGGGTCAGCATTTCAGGTACATATTTGCTTGAACACAAGAGCGATGAGAACTTGCGGGGCAGAATGAAGGGAGAGATGTCTCGTAGTCTAGAGCTTAAGATTGCCGTCAAAGATCCGCGGCAGCACAGATGAGGACGGCGTGCAACACGGCCTGCGAGAGCAGAACACAAACATACTAAGCGGTTTAGGGTTTTCTCAGAGTCGAGAGCGTGTAGGCATATCTCCTTGTTTACCAAACTGGCTTAGGGTTTTTCCTGGGTGGGAGAGGCAACCTTCTGCTGGCTCGTTTTACCTTGTCAGTGTTTTTTTCTTTTAAAAAACAAAAATGACTGCTAATCAGGGTTTTTTTTTTTTTTTTTTTTTTTTTTTGGGTGGGGGAACTCACGACCATCGATCGATTGCCTGTTTTCATCAAGACAATTGACTGCTAATGTATCACTGGATCTTTCCATTGTCGACCATGAAGTAGCGAGATCTGATTCTGTATCACCACACCTCCAATTTCCTTCCGAGTTCCTTGCAGATTGTTACAGTTCTGTGTAAGGAGGTGCAGGTGCAGATAACAACCCATGTTACTCTTTTCTGCAGATGGGGCTCATGAAGAAGCATCCTTCAATCATTCCATTCGTGGTGTATATTGCCAATGATGAAAAGCACATGGAAAGGTTTGCAGTGTGTGCCAAGTACACGACCTTGGACCCAATGAAAACAAATATGTCCAAGTACATATGCAATATCCAGACCATCCAGGTGTACCTTTCTATGTGAGCTGATAAACATCTGTTGCCCAAAATCAACAACAGTAATGTGGGTAAGAGAGTGGCAGTGATTCATGCAACAGTCTTCAGCCGTCTGTGCAGGTGTAAACAAGGAGAACCTCGTCTTGATCTGGCCACTAATACTGTCAAGGTGGTTCACCAAGAGTACTTGAAACAGTATACATCCTCAGCTTTGGGATCAAAGCGTATGTTCCAGTTGATGCTATGGGCTCATCTCACAACACGATGGCAATTGTGCATATGGATGGAACCGTAGCCAAGGCATGGCCTCTTTCACCATTGCAGGTTGAGAAGCAACCTGTTGCCAGTATATTTGCTGTCAGGGCAGTGGGCACCCCACTTGCTGGTCCCTTGTCAATTGCAAGGTCGCAACTGGCAAATCTGGATTTTGGAAGCCTTGGTTTGAGTGCATGACCAGGTGATAAAGCAGGCATCAGTGAGTTCAAAAGCAGTGCAATAGGTCAGAGCTTTGAGGGAGAATGAAGTGGAAGTGCTGAACACCATTCATCATCCTCAGCTGGATTGGGGTTTTAGAAAAGGGTCAGTTGGTGTCTGTAAGCACTTCTCTTGCTCCCCTCTCTCCTTCATACTTCAAATGTACAAGACTTATGGGGCGCAGCTGTAACTCATCACGAATTGTGTTTGTTTTAACTGCAGCTCACAGAGGAGATTGAGGTATCTGATAGTAATGAAGAAAGTCAGGAGGAGAAGGGTGAGAGCAAAGAAGAGGACAGTGGCTCTGGGCTGGAACCTATTGAGAAAGATTTCTCTCTTTCACCTATGCCTCTTTGCTCCTTCTTCTTCAGTTCTTTTCTTAATTGTTTTTGTTCTTTTATCAGAATGCACAACAGCAATCATACTCACATGTGTCTTGATGTTTATTTCTCTTGATTGCCACATCCAGGTTGGGTGTCTGTCTTATCAGATTTTATTTTTATTTGCAAGGGTAAAATGGTAGGAATGCAGTCACATGTGTCTAGCCAGGTCCTTCACATGAACTAGAGCAGAGGAAGGTCTGCCTTTTTCCAGGAGTGTTGCCTCTCATGTTTCTGATAGTGGCTTGGGTGGATGGTTTGAAAGCAGGAGGGCTCAGTGGATGATGGAAGCATATAGTCTGACAGTGATGTGAGTTTCGTTGATGTTGATGAGGAGGATGATGCTTTTTGGGATGACAATGAAGCTACTCCCACTCCAAGGCTACCACCAAGTTCAGGAAAAAGCAACATTAGAATGGTGACAATGGTGGGTAGGCTATGCTAAGAAATATCTTCCAGGAGCATTTTGTTTTCTAAACTCGCATGTTCAGCTTTGCAAGCAGTTTTGTTGGATTTTCTTGCTGCAGAGAAGGAGATCCAGATGGGAGACAAAAGGCAAAACAAATGAAATGATTTCTTTCTCTGTACATATGAGTGTGATAATCATACTTGTAAAGAATGGAATCAGAAAACAGAACAACAGCTGGGGGATCCTGGGAAAAAAGATGCAACAAAACAAGCATCTTTGCAAGCAGGTGAATATATTCAAGATGTTTCTTAATATCAAGAGACTCAGCAATCTTGAACAAGAGAGTGTCACATGTTATCTATAGAATAATATACAAGCCAGCGTTCCTCAGTCGCCGAACTCTCTCTTCCTCGCAAATTTTGTAAGACATCACAGAAGAGTGTATGTATCTTTGAGAACAAGGGCAATTTCGTGGGGTTGGCGTTCAGCAAACAGTCAATGCCGTTGCTCTTATTCAGGTACAGTTGCATCGAGGTTACCTAGTCCTTAGAATACGCGAGTGTCGAGCATCATGCATTGGAACTCTGCAAAGTCTACTCGTCCATCTCCGTTTCTGTCCACGGAATTGATCATGCTGCGACAGTCATCGATTGTCAAGTTCTTCTCCCCCAAGCCTGACAAAACGCGGTGCAGTTCATCGGCGGAAATGAAACCGTTTCCGTCAGAGTCGAAGACATGGAAAGCTGCCTTTATGTCGGAGGAGTAGTCCCCGCAATTTGTTGCCGCCCCGTCTGCTGCCTCTACAGCGTCCATGGCTCGTCTATTGAGATTGATGAACTCTTGAAGGTCGATAAATCCGTCGCCGTCAGAGTCTACTTCGTTCACCATTTCCTCTAGTTCTTTGTCCGTGGACTCGATCCCAAGAGAATGAAGAACGAAACCAAGCTCTGTGGCTGAGATCTTGCCGTCTCCATTTACGTCGAAGTACCTGAACGCCTCACTCAGCTCTTCCGTGCGGTCGAACGGCGCAACAAATGCATGATCCCGCTGTTCAGAGAAGGACTTCAGAGAAGAATTCGACGCTCCTTCTGTCCGATTCGACGCAGAGCCACCAGATCTGAGGCTGAATTTCAAAGGAAGCTTCCAAGAGTGCGCCGATGAATCCCTCTCTCTGGAAGACGACGAAGAGAAAGATGAAGAACCTGACGAATCCGACGAATCCAAGGAAGAAGCATCAGATTTCTTTCTCTTCGAGAAAAACGAGAACTTCATCCTGGCAGCCTTGCAGACGATCTCCAGCAAACAAATTCACGGGAACACCAAAAAAACACACACACACACACACACACACTTCGCTGGTATAAGACTATTCTCAAGACCTGTATTTCCTCTGAGCATAATTCAGAGGTTCACAGCTGGTGCGAAAAGGTGCGCACTCTCTCTCTATGAAGTTGGCAATCTCAAACAAGACTCCTGGTGACAGGTGAAGGACATTTCTACTATAATTCCTTTCGCCTTCCAAAATTCAAATATCAGTACCACACAAGAACCACCAGTAAATCGACTTCGTGCGCCCACAACACTCCTAGTGACAACAAAGTCGCCAATCCTTATCCCCCTTATGCATTTGTACGTTTTCACTCTTCTGTTGCTGCAGGCTTCTTACCTGCGCCTTCACATAATCCCGAATGTTCTCCCCGGTGACACCTTCTTACGTTTCCTGTATGTTCGGACCGTCTTCATAAAATCTGCACAAGGCCATAGCTTTGTTCCGCGCTCCTTCGACGATCCTTCTTTTTCCAGCGAGCTTTTCCCAGAAAATCCGGATCGCCTTGTCGTACTAGCGTTGCGCGTTCGGGAAGAGATCCGGGATCCGAGGGCGGTAGTACCGTTCGTTCTCGTTCCGCGCTGCTGCTACCCAAGCGGTGGCCGACTTCGTGAACTAGACGAGGAAGAAAAAGTGATGAATCATCCATCATCCATCGTGTGTCTGGGATGCCGGCACGGTGCTCGCGGCACGGCCAATGATTTTTTTTGGGATGTTATCATTACCGAACAACCAGGAATGTTAACTTTTTAAAATAAAAATATTTTTTGGATATGTTATCATTATTGGAAAATTAAATTAATAATATTAGTTTTTAAAAATAAACTCAACTAAAACTATAGTCTTTGGATGTTATCAGCATTGCATATGAAAGAATGTTAAATTTGAAAAATAAAATAAAATGAAACTATTTTGTCTTGGATGTTATCATGATTGAACAAAGTAAGAAGGTTAATTTATAAAATATTGTTCAAGGTTATATTTCATCTTCAATATCACATTTGTTTTTTTGCATCTCAATTCTTAGCTTTGGAGAAGTAGTTTGGAAGCATACGTCCCATCGTGATTAGTGAGATGACCCATCATTTAGTTGCCCACACTAGCTATTTAGTTTAAGGATACTATTGTAAAACATTTTAACCCCATTAGTTTGGTGCAACGACTTGTGGCAAATGTGAAATAATGGTTCACAATGTTCGAACAATATTAAATTTGCACTCAGATTGGGTGGTGTTACAAGTGAATGTTTGTAACGCTTTCAATTCAATGTTACAATCAACCATTTTTTAAAAGTTGTGCAAATTTAGTTTAGCACCAAATTTGTTGCTAAATTGAGTTTCATACCCCCGTTGAAGCCTAACATACTTTTTTTTCCCTTGTTTTTTGAAATCTCATCCCCTATGTAACCAAACAAGGGGTTCCGATGTTGTCTTTGCCTGACTTTACAAATAACTTCAATGTCAAAATTGTTTTTAATAATTTAGATGGTACCTATATTAAGTCAAGTCAAGTAGATTACCCTAGTACCTTGGATGATTCGACATTGACTATATTAGTTTTCAAAATGTTGAGATTTTCAAATTTTATTTCTTCCAAATAAAAAAAATTTGTGAAGAATAATAGTGAATATTTAAGAATATTTCATTTGTTGAAATGAATTTTTCAAAATTAACTAATTATTCAATGGACATGTGTTGAAATGGCTAAGGTACTACAATATCAAACAATAACATACATATCAATTTTGGTAGGTCCCAAGTCATATAATTGCCATGTTAAACCGTGTTGGTGAATCATGGGTGACAGACATCATCATAGTTGGCCTTGGTCTTGACTCATCATGGTGGTGTTGGGGAGGAGCTACTATAGCAAAACAACAATGACAAGTAGAATACATATTTGGAATAAACCCAAGCATGATTGTTTAGGGTTTAGGGTTTACTAAACCCTAAACCCTACCTATGTCTTTAGCCCAATATAACATAGTCAAGACTTAGGATGTAAAGGACAAATTATAATGGAAAGTTGGGCATGATTAACCTAGCATTCATAAGTGCATCATCCAAAAAACCATGTTTAAATTTTTTTTGGATGGGATGAAACCTAAGCTAAGTTTAAGACAGGGTCTTGGTGGTGAAGTTGCGTTGTTGCCCACTGGCCACCCCACACCCCTCACCTCAATAATTAGAATTTTTTTTTCCCACACCCCTTAAACTTTTTTATGTCAATACATGAGTGGCAACTAGGAGGCATTATAGGAGGAACACACGATTAGAGCACTCGTTCTAGCTTCTCACAAACGTTCGGAGTCAACTCCAGATCCTACCCCACCTTTATTAGCATAATTACGCCACGCATGGGCCCTTGTTCATGTGGAGGAATAATTCGAACAATACACAAAATTAGCTTTGAACACACCAGTAACCCCATATGATGAGACCACGGTAATCCTTCGCCTTCTCCACCCACCTGCTAAGGTTGATCTCCCCCTTTTAGTTGATGATTTCCATCCTGAGATAGAGGTTATTTTAGATCAAAAGGCATTTTTCTTTGCCTTGGCTCGTTCACCACGTCTTTCTTTCAGTGGCCCTTTGAGTATAGTGCATGAGTTTTTATAAGACTATTTTTTCCTAGAAAATTTTGTGAATGGCTTCACCTTTTTTTCGAGGTATGTGGGTACTAAAAAACTAAATTGTTGCATTGGCATCATTAGGTATAGAAAAGGAAATAAAAATGAGAAAAACATAATAAATATATTAAAAGTTCTTCACCCAACCTTATGATTGCACAAGTTACTAAAAGGTTTACAATCCACCCTCATATTTGGCAAGGAAATAAAGATGAAAAAAACATAATAAATATATTAAGAGTTTTCCACCCAATCTTATGATCACACAAGGTGCTAAAAGGTTTACAATCTAACCTCATATTTGATTTTTTCTTATTTGAAGAGATTAAATCTCATGTCAGAGCAACTTTAGATGAGGGTCCAAGGTCTAGGGACCAATGAATTCAAACAATCTTATTGGTCAAAAACTTTAAATTGGTCCCCAAGGCCTGTAGATAAAGGTCCAAGACCAAAAAGTGGCAAATTGAGGCTTAACCTACATGGCACCTATTTTGGAGGGAAAATGATGCACTCTCAACCCCCTTTATAGACTCAAATATGAGTATAAGGTGGAAACAGTGGAAGAGTAAAGAATTGAGGCACGTTTTTTGGCTCGCAGCATTTTGGGGGTAGAGGGGCGTGATGGAGCTCCGAGATGGAGACTAGGAAGAGTGACAAGCATCAATTACTCACACAGACCTGCACAAACCAAACAACAAGTTGGTTAATGCATAATTTGAACACTTTTGGTGCTAGGAAGAGCCACGGGCAAACTCGGACCCACAAGACTCACCACGGCTTGAACTTGGGGGAAGCCACCACCTTCCCCCTTATAGTATACTTTGTGCCTCTCCATGAGGCCCACATACAAATGGCATTTTGTCCTAGGACTCCCAAGTGGGAGTTTTGAAATTCCCAAACTTGGGACTCTTGCGACTTTAGGGACCTATAACTTTGTGTGTGGACCTTTGATCAAAATGAGGTCTGAAGCAAAGTCGTAGCCCTCATTGAGAGTTTTCCAACAGTATGTCGCATGTCAACTATACGCAAGGAAATTGTGGCGATTCCCGACTTTTAGTGGCGATTTGACTCTCGACCTTTCTTTTGGCCATAACTTATGTTTCAGGTGTCCAAATGGGTCATACGAGCCCATTCCAGACATCTACGTTTTAAAAGCTTTCCAATGATATAAAGAACTTTCCAATCCAATGAGTTTTGATCCCTGAAATCCCCCTTTGAAATTCTAGAATCCATCGAAACTCCAACTCTCAAAATGGGAGTTCACTCGAGAGTGTGAGGGTTCATTCCCTCACACTCTTTTGCACTTCTAGGAGCATGATATGTGACTCTTGGGCCCAATCTTGGCCCGCACCTTTACAAACCCTTACCTTTGTTGCGAGCTCAAGGCTAGGGTTGCGACAGAAAATCAATTAGTTTAGACCAAAAAATCAATGCTAAAAGGAGAACTCCTAATTTGGAAAACTAGGAATCAAGTTAGGGACCAAGGTATAGTCCAATTCAAGGATTGAATTTGTTTCAAATCAATCCATATTAGTTCTTAGGAAATTGGACCCTTGTCTAAAGTGAGCCTAAATATTACTTTTCCTAATATTAGGTCCTTAAACTAAAAGTCATCAACCTTTTTAGATGTTAACCCCACAATTTGTACCGATGCTTTTAGAAAGGGACATTCCTTCAAATCAAAAATGATCACAACGAATGTTAGAAATACAAATTTCAAGGAGCCAATGTGATGGCTAAAATGCATTTAAAAGGGCTAGTTTTATTTTCCCCTTTTCTTTTCAGGAAAATTGCATTTAGTGGGGATTTTTTGACATTTCATTAAGTTCAAAGTGTAATCAATGAAAGACACATCATTGAAATCAAGGTAGCCACCACTTCACGGTGAATGCCACTTGACTCAATTTGAAATGCCAAAAAGGCTTGTACTATTTGTGGGGGGTTTTTTTTTTTTTTTTTTTTTTTTTTTTTTCCTTATTTTTTCTTTGCTCTTTTTTTTTTTTTCATAGGTTTTCTTTAAATTTTTTTCTTTCTTCCCTTTTTTCTTTGGCCAATTGTAATTCGT
>Ga0116231_10000637_pt1 | contig 64047 bp, 48 predicted proteins | sample S1TSphgellanicum_2_FD_89695 | JGI IMG/M metagenome (GOLD analysis project Ga0116231, IMG submission 89695) | Host-associated microbial communities from peat moss isolated from Minnesota, USA - S1T2_Fd - Sphagnum magellanicum MG | ecosystem: Host-associated > Plants > Peat moss > Unclassified... | reverse complement strand
TTCGCCTTGGTGCTTGGCGTGACGACCCTGCTCGCGATCCTGTTGCACGTGCTCGAGGCCGGCATCTGGGCCATGGTTTATTGGATTCTCGGTGCTCTACCGAGCGGGACCTCGGCATTTCTGTACTCCTTGGGCGCGATGACGACCTATGGCCATGAACCGGTTTATCTCGCCGATCATTGGCGCCTCATGGGCGCATTCGAAGCCGTGAACGGCATGATTTTGTTCGGGCTCACTACCGCCTTTCTCTACAGCATGGTGCGCGAGGTGTGGCCGAACACGAGGACTGACGCACGCATGTAATCTCGCGGATAGGTCGCAATCACCCGACGCCGCTCGGTGGCACGACGGCTGCGTGGCTCAGCGCACGGTAGCTCCTACGCCTCACGAATGCGATCACCATGTCAGTGTTGATGACCGCGTCTTGACCCTGTCGGGCACCGTGACGAACTGGTGGCAGCACTACCTGATGCGCAATACGGCTTGGAATGCGCCGGGCGTCGAGCTCGTCCGCGATCGTTTGCAGATCGCCCACTAGCCGGTATTGCGCCGGCGCACCTATGCTGCGCTCACGCGCACGACGAGCTTGCCGAAGTTTCGCCCGCTCAATAGGCCGATGAATGCCTCTGGCGCATTCGCGAGTCCCTCGACCACGTCTTCACGGTACTTGATGCGTCCGGCCGCGAGCCAGGGAGTCATTGCGGCGAGGAACTCCGCCTGACGCCCCGCGTAGTCTTCGGAAATGATGAATCCGCGCATCGTTAAGCGGCGTTTGAGTATCGTTCTCTGCAGCAGCCCCATTCGATCCGGCCCGGGCGGCGGCGCACTCTCGTTATAAAGCGCGATCAGCCCGCAAACGGGAACGCGCGCGCGCGCGTTCAACAACGGCAGCACAGCGTCGAACACTGCACCCCCGACGTTTTCAAAATAGACGTCGATTCCCTTGGGGCATGCGACCGCGAGGCGCTCCGGCAGGTCCGGGGCGCGATGATCGATGCAGGTATCGAATCCTAGTTCGTCGCTGACGTAGCGGCATTTCTCGGCGCCGCCGGCAATGCCGACGACTCTGCAGCCGAGGATCTTCGCGACTTGACCGACGACCGAGCCGACTGCGCCGCTCGCCGCCGCAACCACGACCGTCTCGCCGGGCTGCGGATTTCCGATATCCATCAATCCCATATAGGCCGTAAATCCCGGCATACCGAGAACACCGAGATACTGCGACGGGTGCTTTGTCTCGGGATCGAGGCGCGTGAGGCCGATGCCGTTGGACAGCGAGAACTCCTGCCAACCACCATACCCGAGTGCGATGTCGCCGCGCGCAAAGCCCGGATGCTCGGACGCTTCGACCACCGATACCGTGCCGCCTACCATGACCGCCCCGACCTCCACGGGCGGCGCGTACGAAGGTGCATCGGACATGCGGCCGCGCATATAAGGATCCAGGGACAGATAAAGCGTGCGCAGCAGCAACTGCCCTGGCTGAGGCACAGGGATAGGCACGGTCTCGGTACGGAAATCCGTCAGGCGCGGCGTGCCCTCCGGCCGGGCTGCAAGCACAATCCGGCGATTGAGGACCGAGGAGTCTGGCATGGAGTTTCTCTGGTTGGTGAGCGGTGCGGAGCGGGCGGCGAACCGAGGTCTCGCCCGCGAATCCGTACAGTCAGTATCGCACAGAGCAAGCGATCGCCCGCAATCTGCGCCAGAATCGGCGTGCACCGAGCGGGGCGGGCGCGCTAGAGTTCCGGACAAACGGGCGTGTACCGCCGGCCGTCGATCACTTATGCGGCGGGCGAGACTGCCTTTGGTTTGTTTCTGGTGGCGGCAGGGGAGCGAGTGAGCGCGTGCTGCGTGGCGATGGCGGCCGCGGAGGTTACCGCTGGGGGGTCGAGCGCAAGCGCGTATTGATCGATCGCGGGCGCGCTGACTTGACCGGTGCGCGCAGCCCGGCGGCCGGTACTGCGCGACGCGGCTCCTTGGCTTGCGCGGCAATGCTCGATTGAATCAGCGCATGCCGTTCTCTGCGCTTCAAGGGTTTTGGCGAGGCTTCGATCAAATCGGCCTCCGCAACGAAGTCCGCCGGCGTGCGCTGCTCACCCCCGGGGCGAAACGGGAAGACCTCGTGCAAGCGACCCGCTGATACCAGCTCGACCAATTCCCCCTCGTCGAGGGTGCTGAGTCGCATCACGGCGGCGACCACGGACTCGAGCGTCGCCGGAGTCGCGGGATTGGTGCCGATAAAAGCCTGCGGTGAAACCACCTTCTTGGTGCGCATGCCGGAACTATACCCCAGGGGCTGTGCCCGGAAGTGAGGGATTTCCTACGCCCACACGCTGTGCGAGCCGACTGTTGCCAGTATCCCTGCGTTCAAAAATGGTCATCGGTCGCGGGCGGATCAGCCGCCCATGTTTCACACTTGGAGGAGCTTGCAATGGACACCCAATCAGACAATGCGGATAACCGTGAGTTCAAGGACAACGGCCAGTTCAAAGAGCTATTTGATGGCGTCGACGATCTGATCGAGCGAGTCGCCGCCGTACCGAGTCCTGACGTTCAGAAGATTCGCGCGAAGGCGCGCGTGGCCCTCCGTGCGGCGAGCAGCGCCGCGCGGGACAGCGCCGCACACCTCGGCCGCCGGGCCCGTCAAATGGCCAGTACGACTGATGGCTACGTGCGCCAGTCGCCGTGGCAGGCCGCGGCGCTCACGGCGCTCGTCGGCTTCGTTGCCGGGCTCGCCGTCAGCCGGCGGCGCAGTGTCGGTTAAGGACTGCCACATGCTTGGCCCGCGCGAGGCGACGACACGCCAATTGAGCCGGCGCCTGTGTCTGCGTATGTCGGCAGGCGTTCTCTACGCGCAAGTGCTCGCGAGCCTTGCAGCGGCCGCCCCGCCGTCTCATCGCGCAGCCGGCGAAGCGCATCGTGAGCTGTTGCCACACGGTGCGGTGAGCCCGAGACTGGATCTGCATGCCCCGGCGGTGCATTCCGAGCTCGCCGTGCGAGAGTCGGCGATGGCCTCTGAAGCGAGCAGCTCCAACCTGGCGCCTGCAGATGCGTTGTGGCTCCAACCGGCCTGGCATGGCGATGCCCCTCAGCTACGGGATCGGACCGCGGCCCAAGAACTTGTGCACGGCATGCGCCGCAATGGCGTGCCCTTGGCGCGCCTGTGGCAGGGGCGTGGCGCCCTGTTTAGCGTCGGCCTGAGCCCGAAGGGCAAACCCGGTCTTTGGTTCACCAAGCAGCTGCCCTAGCGTAGGCAAGCACAGTCAACGGTAAGTCTCATGCGAGTCGGAGGCCTCGAGTTCCGCGGCGAGCGGCGCGTGATTGAGCAGCGCTACCATGCCCACCCCGCCGAGCGTGTTCCCAAGCAGGGTCGGCACGAGAAACTTAGCGCAGTAATCCCAGATCGACGCATCGCCCGAGAACACTGCGAACGCCGCCTCCACCGATCCGGCGACGATATGCGAGAAACGGCCCACGCCGACAATATAGGTCAGGAAGATGATGACGAGAATTTTCGACGTGCCGGCGCTCGGCAGCAGCCACACCATGACGGCAATCAGCCAACCCGCGAACACGGCCTTGATCAAGGTGGGCCAAAACGGGCCGTTGATCGCGTCATGCGCAATCGCAGCCAGGCTCGCATGCGTGGCCTGCGGAAAGACGTCGGGTAGGCTGATGATCCCCGCGACGATGAACGTGCCAAGCAGGTTGCAAGAAAGCACGATGAACCAGAAGCGCAGCGTCGCTTGCACGGTGGCCCGATCGCGCCGCACTAGGACGGGCAGCACGGCAGTCAAGGTGCTCTCGGTGAACAGAGCCTGGCGCCCAAGTATCGTGATCAGAAAGCCGACCGTATAACCGATGCTGTCGATGAGTCGTGACCATGGCGCATCGGGGAGGCCACTTTGAATCAGCGCAAGACCCAGGAATGAGAAACCCATCGACAAACCGGCCGCGACGCCTGACCACGCGAGCGAGCCGGCGGGTCGCTTCAGTTCCGTTTCCCCCTCTTCGCGCAGGACTTCATGGATGACGACCGCACGAATCGACGAGTGTTCGACTGCCTGATCGCGATCAATGGCATCCAGGGGTCCCGAATGGTCGCCCTGGTCAGGATTCTTACGGCCGGCCCGTTTGCGCTGTTCCGGAGGGCGCTTCGCATTGTTTGCCATGTCGACAGAGAGTATTTCCCGGCATCAAGTACGCCTGATGTCAGAGTCCGGCGCGTACCGCTGTGAGAATTCCGGCAGGACCTTGTACAGGTTTAATGACCGTCCAGTGTCCGCTTTGCGGCATTACTTTTGACCGCAGATCCGGGTAATTTAGCGAACGCCACCCGGCCGCAGGCCGAGACGCCAGGATCGCTGGATGCCAGTTAGAAAAGAGTCGCCGGCCAAGGCCGTTCCAGAGGCAGAGTTGCCGTTTCTCGACGGAGGCGGTGAGGCCGCGCGCGTGATTGCCGCGTTCGATTGGTCCACGACTCCACTTGGCCCGATCTGCGGCTGGCCGCGCAGTATTCGTACGACCGTTGCGCTGTTGCTGCGCTCGCCCGTGCCCATGGTCCTGCTCTGGGGTCAGGAGGGCATCATGCTCTATAACGATGGATATGCTCGCATTGCCGGGGGAAGACATCCGGCCGCCATGGGCTCTCGAGTTCGCGAGAGCTGGCCGGAGATCGCGGCGTTCAACGACCATGTCGTGCGGACCGGTCTTGCCGGTGGCACCTTGAGTTATGCCGATCAACTGCTGACGTTGAAGCGCGATGGATACTGGGAAGACGCTTGGCTGAACCTCGATTATTCGCCCGTGCTCGATGACGCCGAACGACCCGCCGGCGTCATCGCCATCGTCGCGGAGACGACCGCGAAGGTGCGCTTGCAGAAATGGCAGGCCGATGAACGTGAGCGTCTACAGCAAATGTTTCACCAGGCGCCGAGCTTCATGGCGATGCTGAGCGGACCGGAACACGTGTTCGTGCTCGCCAACGAAGCCTATCGGCAGCTCATCGGCGGCCGCGATATTCTCGGGATGTCTGTGCGCCAGGTTTTCCCGGATGTCACCGGACAGGGATTCTTCGAACTGCTCGATCAGGTGTATGCCTCGGGCAAGGCATTTTCTGGCACGGCCGTACCGATCAAGCTGCGCCGCTCTCCAGGTGGTCGCGACGATACGCGTTATTTGGATTTCGTCTATCAGCCGCTGCGCGATGGTCGGGGGCGAGTCGTCGGCATCTTCGTCGACGGCTCCGACGTCACCGATCGCGTGCTCGCAGAGACGGCCAACCGTGCGACCGAGTCCGTGAACCGTCAGGTGCTCGACAGCGCATTGGACTACGCCATCGTTGCCGTAGACCTTGGCGGCAAGGTCACGCGGTGGAACGAAGGCGCGCGCCAGATCATGGGCTGGACCGAGGAGGAAATGCTGGGCCAGGATCTCGATCGAATTTTCACCGCGCAAGATCGTGCCTCCGGGCGTGCGCAGCTCGAAATGCAATTGGCCTTGGAGCGTGGCCGTGCCAGCGATGAACGCTGGCATGCGCGTCGCTCCGGCGAGACGTTCTGGGCGAACGGCGAGCTCACGCCGATCATCGATCAAGCCGGCAAACCGATCGGTTTCGTCAAGGTGCTGCGCGATCGCACCGAGCAGCACCGCGCGAACGAGGCCTTACTGGAATCCGAGCGGCGCTTGCGTCGCGCCCAGGAGGCAGGTCGGATCGGGGTGTTCTCGCTCGACCTGAAAACACGCATCGTGAGCGGCAGCGCAATGTTCTTTCGCCTTTACGGCATCGACGCTGTCGAGGCCGTCACGGAGACAGAGATCGCGGCGCTAGTCGTTCGTGAAGACTGGCAGGAGATTTCCGCGCAGCGCAACTTCGCGCTCGAAACCGCCAAGCTCGAGGTCGAATACCGCATTCGCCGCGCCGACGATGGCGAGCAGCGCTGGCTGTCGCGCAAGGCAGAGTACGAACGGGATGAGGCTGGGCGGCCGAACCGTTTGGTCGGTGTCGTGCAGGATGTCACGGAGCAGCGGCTGGCACGCCTCGAAGCGGAACAGAGCGCCGCGCAATTCCTGAAACTCGCTCAGACGCTGCCGAATCAGGTATGGACCGCCCAGCCAAACGGGGGGCTCGACTGGTGCAATGATCGCGTCTACGAATATACGGGCCGCAAGCCCGGCGAACTGCTCGGGGACTCCTGGGGTGAGACCGTGCACGGCGATGATCTACCGTCCGCAGAGCAACGCTGGCAGAGCGCGCTGCAATCGGGTGAAATCTACGAGGCGGAATTTCGCTTGCGTCGGCATGACGGCGTTTATCGTTGGCATCTCGCTCGCGCCTTGCCGATCGTCAGCGGTGAGCGCGGCATCGTGCGCTGGGTCGGCACGAACACGGACATTCACCAGCGTAAACTGGCCGAGGCTCGCAGCGCCCGCGATCGCGATCGCATCTGGGCGTTGTCGCAAGAAATCATGTTGATCTGCGACGCGGCGGGTCTGATCAGAGCCGCCAACCCATCGACCGCCCGTCTGCTTGGCTGGAGCGAAGACGAAATGATCGGGCACGCTGTTTCTGAGTTCATTCATACGGATGACCTCGGCAGCGCGAGTGCGGCGCTTGCGCGACTCGCGCAGGGTCCGACCAGCTTCGCCATGGAGAGCCGCTTTCGTACGAAAGATGGGGGTGCGACCCTGATCTCATGCTCGGCAGAGCCCGCGGGCGAAGTGTTTTACGTCGTCGGCCGTGATGTAACTGCACAACGGGCCGCCGAGGAGGCGCTGCGACAGTCGCAGAAAATGGAGGCGGTCGGCCAGCTAACGGGCGGCATTGCGCACGACTTCAACAATTTGCTCCAGGGCATCACGGGCAGTCTGAATCTGATCCAGAAGCGCATCGCCGAGGGGCGGATCAATGAGCTCGACCGGTTCATCGGCGGAGCCATGACCTCGGCGCAGCGTGCGGCTGCGCTCACGCACCGCTTGTTGGCATTTTCGCGACGGCAACCCCTCGATCCGCGCGCGCTACGCGTCGATCCCCTCGTGACGTCCATGGAGGATCTGCTGCACCGTACGCTCGGCGAGAGCATTCGACTCGAGCTCAACCTGGGTGCGGATCCGTGGCTGACGATGTGCGATCCAAACCAACTCGAGAGCGCGGTTCTAAACCTCGTGATCAATGCGCGCGATGCGATGCCTGACGGCGGTCGCCTGCTGATCGAGACGCGTAACGTCGAGGTCGACGGCGCCCACGGGATACGCGCGAGCGACGTCAATGCGGGTCAATACGTCTGCATCACGGTCGCCGACTCCGGTACCGGTATGAGCGCAGACACGATCAACAAGGCGTTCGAGCCGTTCTTCACGACCAAGCCCTTGGGACAGGGAACGGGGCTCGGACTATCGATGATTTATGGTTTCGTGCGGCAATCCGGCGGCTTCGTCAACATCGACAGTGAACTTGGGCAGGGAACGCAGGTCACGCTGTATCTGCCGCGGCATCGTGGCACGGCCGATGCGGACGAGCCGACATCGGTGCCGAATTCGGTCCATGGCGCGCGCAAGAATGAAACCGTGCTCGTGGTCGAGGACGAGCCGGTCGTGCGTGCGCTGATTGTCGAAGTGCTGCGTGAACTGGGATATCGCGCCATTGAGGCGGCAGATGGCCCGGCCGGCCTCGCCATGCTCGAGTCGAAGCAAGCCATTGAGTTGCTGATCACGGACATCGGCTTGCCGGGGCTCAATGGCCGTCAAATCGCCGAGGCCGGCCGCGGCCTGCGCCCCAATTTGCGCGTGCTGTTCATGACGGGCTATGCCGAGAATGCGGCCATTGCACCAGGATTCCTCGAGCCCGGAATGACGATGATCACGAAGCCGTTTGCGATGGATCAACTCGCGTTGCGCATTCGCGAAAGTCTCGAGGAGGGTTGAGCCGGCACCCGTGCTGTCGCGCGCCGACGATGAGTCAGTGGTGCGCGCCGTGGGCGGCCGGAGCGAGCGCCGCGCGAACGAACCCCGTTCGCAGCGCCAGCACCCAATCGCGGCGGCCGCGTTGCTCGGCGAGCTTCGCGGCGGCGTTCCAGTCATAAGGCACGGCGATCAGCTCGACGCTCCAACCTGCGGAACTGCGTTCCGCGATGGCGTAACGCGCATGCGGCGATCCCATCTCGAGCACATGCGGGATCGGATGATGGCCGGCATACGCCTGGATGCCGACACTGCCCGGGTTGACGATGACTTGGCTCCCGGTCGACCGCGCACCGCGCGGAATGTGAGCCACTCGGGGTATGTGGGAATGACCACAGAAGATCAGTTCCGCGTCGCAGTCGCCGGTGCGGGCCTCGATGGCTGCCAAGCTCGTTGGAACGAGATCTCCCGCGACAATGTCCTCGAGGTAGCAATCAACGTCGTTCGCCGGAGTCGCATGACACAAAAACACCTGCTCCGTGAGGCGCAGCGTGGCCGGCAAACCGCTGAGCCACTCGCGCTGCTGTGCGGTGAGGGTTTCTGCTGCGTAGCGGTCGGACAAGCTCATGGAGGCAAGGTCCGCCGCGAGCAGCTGTCGTTCGTGATTCCCGCGTATCGTCGGGAACCGGAGTGCCATCAAGCGCTCCGCGGTCGCGCTCGGCTGTAACGCACCGGACACGATGTCGCCCAGATTGACGGTTAGATCGACGCCGCGACGGCCGATATCGGCGAGCACCGCGTCGAGCGCGCCGAGGTTGCCGTGAATGTCGGAGATGGCCGCGATTCGCATACGGCATAATAGATATCGTCAGTGGGTAACGGTAGGGGTGTCGCAATCATGGACTTGAATCTCAAACAGAAAATCGCCTTGGTCACCGGCAGTACGGCCGGCATCGGTAATGCCATCGCGACCTCTTTGGCGCGCGAGGGCGCGACCGTGATCGTGAACGGCAGGAGCCAAACGGCGGTCGACGCCGCAGTCGCGGCGATGCGCACGGCGACTACCGGCGACGTGCTGGGATTCGCGGGAGACTTGACGCTGGCAAAGGCCGCCGAAGAGCTCGTGCGCGCGCATCCGAAGGTCGACATCCTGGTCAATAATCTCGGGATTTTCGAGGTGCGCGCGTTTGCCGACATCACCGATGACGATTGGCGGCGTTTCTTCGACGCCAACGTGCTGAGCGGCGCGCGCCTCGCGCGTCTCTATTTCCCACAGATGCTCGCGCGTAATTGGGGGCGCATCATTTTTATCTCGAGCGAAAGCGGTTACCAAATTCCGGCCGAAATGATTCATTACGGGATGACCAAGTCTGCGCAGATTGCGGTCGCGCGTGGCCTGGCCGAACTCACGATCGGCACCGGGGTCACCGTCAACACCGTGTTGCCGGGACCCACGCGTTCGCGCGGCGTCGGGGACTTCGTCGTCGAGATGGCGCGTGCGGCGGGCAAGAGTCCGGAAGCCGTCGAGGCCGAATTCTTCACGACCGCGCGGCCAAGTTCACTGCTGCAACGGTTTGCGACCACCGAGGAGGTGGCCTCCTTGGTCACCTATGTGGCGAGCCCCTTGTCCTCCGCCACCAATGGCGCGGCGCTGCGTGTCGATGGCGGGGTCATCAAGACGGCGTTCTAGGGTGCGGCGCCCGGCGCGGCCACGAACTCTTTGCGGTACCCCGTTACCTTGACCACGTAATCCCGGGTTTCCTGCATCGGCAGGCCTGTGCGCAATCGCTCGAACAATTCGGCCGGCTGCTCGCTGTTGATGGCGCTGAGCGCCGCGTTGCGGTCCTTGGCGAAGATTCGCGTCACATTGTGTGGTCCCGTGTTGTAGGCCGCGATCACGCAGTAATCGCGCGAACTTTGGTTGCTCACGGCGCTGAACTCGTTATTGTCGAGCACCGAGAGATACGCAACGCCGAGTTCGATGTTGTGTTCGGGGTCCAGCAGGTTGTCCGTCGTCGGGGTCTGGTCGACGCCTGATACGCGCTTCAGCGCGGCGCGGCCGCCACTCGTCGGCACGAGTTGCATGAGCCCATAGGCCGGTGCACCGCTGACCGCGAACGGGTTGAAATTGCTTTCCGTTCGGATGATCGCGAACACCAGACTTTCGCTGACATGGTACTGAGCGGCGTACTTGTCAACGCTGGCCCGGTAATGCTCCGCGCCACGGGACTCGAAATTCTTGACCATCGTCAGGTTGACGAACAAGGCCGTGCCGCCGCCCTCCTCGGGCGGCACCGTGCGGGACTTCGCGCGGTTCGCGAGCAGGAAAGCCGCATACTCCTCCGCCTCCTTGCGCGTCGTGATGGATTTACCGTGGTTGTCGTGGATCAGTCCGGCGAGGTAGGGCCGATGTGCTGGGTCCATCTCCACCTCTTTGTCGCTGAATAGATCGACGGTGGCAGGGTCGCCGCTCGTGAGCAGGGCCGCGATGATGGCCGTTCGCAGGCTCGCTTTCGGATCCTTGGTTGCCCGGGTCTCGACGGTCAGAATGCCATGATCGAAGTCCGTGATCACGCGGCTGCTGTAGCCCTGGGTATATTTGACGTAGACCGTGCGATCAGCGACTTTAGCGTCCTGACCCCAGTGCTTCTGCGCATTCGCGCGCAGCGTCGCCACCTCCTGGGCAAATTTCTGGCGTAGCTGTTCGAGCTGCGCCTGCATGGTTTTCGCATCCGAGGAGAGCGCGTCCTTGTAGCCGGAATTGTCCATCGGCTGGCCCTTGATCACGCGCGTGACGTTATCCTTGACGACCGTGCTCGTCGCGCAGCTCACGCCCAACACCGCCGCCAGCGTCGCCGCGACCACTCGTGCACCGCGCGTAAGCTCAGGTTGCACGCCGATACTCCAGCAGGCCCTTGACGGCCAAGAACGAACTCCCGGCCAATGCCAGATAACCGCCCAAACCCACATGGATACGACGCGTGACGAGCGCACCGAGCTTGTCGGCCAGTCCGTTGGCGAGATGACTGAGCCGCACACCGACGTCGCCGAGCACGCCTTTGTCCGCGACCAGGTCCTAAGAAAAATTGTGATAAAGGATCGCGCCGCTGAGCGCCATAAGCGCGAACGGCGCGAGGCATCCCAACCAAGCCGCGTTGCTCGCGGAGAACATCGGCGCCAACGCGGCGCCCAGTGCGACCACGCAAACGACACTGAACAACCACGCATCTCGTGTCGCGGCATCGCCGAACGGCCCGGTCGCAATGCTTCCAGGAGCACGCATCAGCGTGGGTACATCGTAGAAATGGAATTTTAGTTGGGCCGCACCAAGATCGGTGTTCAACGAACTCAACAAGAACCAGCCGCAGGCCACACAGGCAACCGCTACCGGCACAGTCCAGCGATGGCGCGTAGCGGCGTTGCGATCAGCGACCATGGGCAAAACTCATCCGGTGCGTGCAAACGCGTAGCGGAGGAACAAGTGACTGGATCCCCGACGTACATCGGTGAGCGTCGCCCAACGCGGATCTTGCGGCGCGAATTGCCGCCCCATGACGAAGCCGATGCGGCCGTCGTCCTGTTCCCGGCCCGCGACTTGCGGGCTCAGCGTCAGAAACTGCTCGTCGAGCAAGTGCTCTGCATAGAAACTACCGACGAGCAGCGGACCACCTTCGACAAGTACGCGTTTGGGAGCCGCGAGCCTGGTCACTGCGCCGAGAACGGCGCCGGGCGATGCGCGTGCGGCGTCGAGCACCTGAATGTCGACGCGGCGCGCGCCCGGTTGACCGGCCAGGCGTTTGGCGCCGCGCGCGCTCGTCAAAATCAGAACCCGCCCGGGATGCCGGGCCCCACCGCCGAACCCCGGTAAGCTGAGATCGACGCGCCCGCTCATGCTCGTCACTACTTTGAGCGCCGGCTGCTGCTTGCCCAAAGCGTGCCGCAGGCCCGCGTAGTCGGTTGCGAGTTCGGGACAGATGGCGGCGCCCGTCCACATATGCTGCGGATCGCCCTCCATCGTACCGCTGCCCACGATCACGACGTCTGCTACGGCTCGCAACAAGCCCATCACCATCCGATCTTGCTCATTGAAACCGCTGATGTCACCGCCGCCCTCATGCCCCGGTACTTTGAGCGAGATCACGCCATCCAGTGTGCTCACGAAATTGCCGAACACGAGGGGTCGCCAGCGCGGTACCGGCATCCGAAACTCGCCGTACAAACGCGCGAGTCGCGACGGCAGGGGCAAAGCCTTGCCGCGCGACTTTGCGAACAGTGTCGCGAGCGGCGTGCGACGCAGGCGATGGTCGTTCATAGCGGGCGATAGAATTGCAGCCTGTTTTGGCCAGGGTCGCGCAGATGGAATTCTCGCGTACCCCAGGGAGTATCTGCCGGTACCCCCCAGGGACTACCCTGAACGGTCTGCTCGCTGATACTGCCGCCGGCGACGAACTCCTGATAGAGCTCATCCAGATCATCGACGATCAGTCGGTAAACCGGACGATCACCCGGATGTGCCCATTGATCGGACCCGGCCCATTGCAGATGTAACTCGGCCGCATCGCGCCGAATGACGGCGTATCGGGGCTCAGTCGCCTTGTCTCGAAATACGGGCGTGAACCCAAGCCGAGCATAGAACTGCATGGAAACCGTTACGTCGCGCGCCGCGAGGACGGGATGAACACCTAGCAGCAATGCCTTCATAGTCTGCCTCACCGCGGTGGATAATGACGCGGGAATCGGGAACTATCGACAACCGTCAGAGTGTACAAGACTCTTATACGAGATGCGGTAGATCACGCCTGCGCCATCGTCGCTCATGAGCAAGGACCCGTCGGAGAGTTCGACGATCGCGACCGGCCGACCCCAGACCTTGTCGTCGTCGATGATGAAGCCCGTCAGGAAATCCTCATAGGCGCCGCTGGCCTGCCCGTCCTTCATCCGCACGCGCACCAGCTTGTGGCCGGTACGCACGGCTCGGTTCCAGGAACCGTGAAACGTCGCGAATGCATCGCCAACGTACTCCGCCGGAAATGCGGAACAACCGCCGGTCGCAACATAAAACTCGAGATCGAGAGCGGCTGAGTGCGCTTGATAGGGCAGATCGGGGACGGTCACGTGGTCGCGCAAATCGGGGCGATCGCCGAGCAGGCGCGGCTCCTCGTGCGATCCCAAGTAGTACCATGGCCAACCATAAAAAAGGCCCTGCTCGAGATGCGTGGAGTAATCGGGTACGAGATCGTCGCCGAGTCCATCTCGCTCGTTCACCGTGCACCACAAGTTGCCGGTACCTGGCTGCCAGGTCAGACTCACGCAATTTCTGAGCCCGGTCGCGTAAATCGCGGGCGCGGTGGGCTGCTCCGCCGAAAAGACCAATACGTCGGCGCGGTTGGTCTCCGCGCCCCAGGCGGCGCCCGGGCTGCGGGTCTCGTCCCATTGTTTCGCTTCGGTGAGCGACTTCTTGGTCATCTGTTCGGCGACGTTGGAGGCCGATCCGACCGACACGTAGAAGCGTGTCGAGTCCGGCGAAAAGATGATATCGCGCGTGGAGTGGCCAGCGCCTGCCGGCAGTGACGCCACGACGACTTCGGGAGCGCTGCGTGCGACGAGGTCGCCCGTGGCGTAGGCATAGCGCAGGATGCGGTTCGTTTCCGCGACATAAAGCCACTTTGGGTTTCTTGCATCGGGATAGAGGGCAAGACCGTAGGGCTGCTTCAAACCGGTCGCGAATACGCTGCGCGTGGCGACACCCGATCCGTCCGAGGTCGGACGCAGTACGGTGACCCGACCGCCCGCCATCTCGGTCAGCAAAATATCGCCGTTTGCGGCTGCCCGCATTCTGCGTGGTCCGGACAGGTCGGTTGCGAACACCTGGACATGAAAGCCGTCAGGGACCGAGAGCTGCGCCTGCGGCGGTCGTGCAACGACCCTCGGATGGTTGCTGTGTGAGGCCGAGGCGTAGGGTGCGGGCAAGCCGGCAAGGTCGATTCGATGCACGCGTCCGGGATGGTCTTGCCGCCAATCCGCGACGCCGGTCGCTGCGGTCGGCATGCCGACGGGTTCGGTCCGATCCGCGACGCTTGCGAAGTAGGCGAGCAGATTGCGGCGATCCGTGTCGAGCGGCACCGCGATCGCCATGGTCGTTCCAGGCACGAGCGTCGTGGGCGCGCTGAGAAATCGATCCAGTGTGGGTGCATCCCACTGCAGCTTCGCGGCGAGCAGCGCAGGCGAATAATTGGCGCGTGGGTCGGCGCCCGCATGCCGGCCGAATACGCCGATCAGCGACGGACCCTCGCCGCCGCCGCCATCACCTGGCTCAGCCGTATGACAGAGCGCACATCGGTCGCGGAACAGGCTGCGGCCAAGCTGCGCGTCGCCCCGCGCGATCGCTTTGGCCTGGGCATTCGATTCGGCCGCCACCGTGAAACCGAGCGGCGCCGCGAGTGCCGCCGTCGCGAGCAGGCATAGCACGGTCACGCGTGCGCGTGGCCGCCTGCTATCAAGATGAAGTTCAAGAGGCATGGTGATTGAGATTGGCGCGCTGCGTTGTCCGCCTTCGGATGCTCGGTGAGCCCCGTTGCGCTGCTACTGTAACCAAGATCCGTCTTGGATCACAATGTCCATCTTATGAAGCCCACACCAAAAGACTGGCCCCGGCTATCGATCGCCGTGTTCTATCAAGACGCCGCGGCCGCGATCGACTGGCTGTGTGCCGCGTTCGACTTTCAGGTGCGCATCAAGATCGAGGGCGAAGGCGGTCGCATTATGCACAGCGAACTGACCTATGGTGAGGCCGTCATCATGGTGGCGCAGGAGCCGGCACGCTCCGACGCATCGTGGCGGCAGAGCCTGCGCAGTCCGAAGTCGCTCGGCGGCAAGGGTACGCAAAGCATCATGCTGTATGTCGACGACGTGGATGCGCACTGTGCGCAGGCTCGTGCGCACGGCGCCGTGATTGTCGCTGAATTGACCACGCAGGATTATGGCGCCGAGTATTGGACCGACCGTAGCTATGGCGCCGTCGATCCCGAGGGCCATCTCTGGTGGATCACGCAGCGCCTGCGTGATCCGCCGGCGCGATGAACACGCGGGACGCTGCCCGCTCGACGCTGACCTCGAAGGATCATTCAATGCGCACGTCATCGATTTCGAACGTGAACGGTCCGGCAGGCAAACCCGCCGTGAATGCCAAGGCGCGAACTTGCGCGAGGTCGGCGCCGCCGAACCCCGAGAGTGGTAAGCGCACTTCGGTCCACTCCGGCGTCGCCTGAAATGTCGCAAAAGCCGGCATGCGCTGGTTGGCCGAGCCGCTGAACAACATCGCGTTCAAGCTGCGTTTGTCGCCGCGCACTTTGAAAATCACGGACGCACGCTGCGAGAAATCGACCGCCTCGAAAGGCTTCGGGCCCGGCATGAACAAGGCGCCGGCCCAGGCATAGGGCAGGCCGCCGTCGACCTCGCCGCGTACGCGCATCGCAGCTTTCGAGCCGCCCGCGCCGCCGGCTTCCAGGCTGATCGCGGCCGTGGACTTGCCGCCTGCCATCTGATCCGTGCTGACGATCCAGTTCTGTCCGAAGCGAACGCTGATCGCGCCGCCATCGAAATCCGAGATCAAGCCGCCGACCGATGCCGCCGGCGCCGCCGCTGCGACCGGGGCGTCGGGAGGCAGGCTTCGGTCGACAAGCGCGCCGTTCTTCCAGATCGCAAGAATCGCGCGTGTGGCCGTGATGTCCCGTGTCGGGTCGCCGTCCACGAGCAGCAAGTCGGCGCGCCGGCCCACGAGGATGCGCCCGCGATCCTGGAGCCCGAACTTACGGGCCGTCAAACCGGTTGCGGCTGCGAGCGCCTCGGCCGGCGCTAGTCCTGCTTGCGTCAGCAGCGCGAGTTCCTCGTGCAGCGAAGCACCATGCGTCGTACCCGGATTGCCCGCGTCCGTTCCGGCCAGAATCGGCACGCCTGCCGCGTGCAAGAGGCGCGTATTCTCGAGCGCGTGCGTGAACAGCGCGGGATTGCGCCAGGCGGGCGGGAACTGCGTACGCAGACTCTCGCGCTGCGCGGCGCTCAACCAAGGCTGCAGGCGGCCGTCTTCGGCCAGCACGCGACCGGAGTCGGTGCCGCCGACGCTCGCCGATACCGCCAAGGTGGCGACCACGAAGGTCCCGCGTGATCGGATCGCAGCGATGAAGCCTGGGCTTGCGTCCCGGTCGAGAAACACGTGCGCCAAGCCGTCGATGCCGGCATCGACCGCAACCTCAGCATCGTGCTGAGTCGCGACATGCGCAAGAGCCATCTTGTGACCGGCATGTGCCGCGGCGACCAAGGCGCGCACCGTCGCGGCGTCCAGGCTGGGCAGGTGCTGTCCGTAGGCGGAGCCGTCCTCGAGAATGATCTTGATATAGTCCGAACCCTCGGCGCTGCGGGCGGCGACGAAGGCAGGCGCTTCCGCGGGGCTCGTCAGCGTCGGGATTGCAAAACCGTATTCGGTACCGTGGCCATGCGGAACGGTTGCCAAGGTACCTGCGGACCAGAGGTCGGCAAGCTGGGTGGCTGCGGTGCTGTCGCGTTCACGGCGCGCGGCCGCAATTTGATGCCAATCGCCGAACATGTCGAGTTCGGTCGTGACGCCGAAACGGAGCGCGTCGCGGCGTGCGCTGCCCCAGCTATGCGTGTGTGCGTCGATGAGGCCCGGTAACAGGGTGCGGCCGGCACCATCGACACTCTCCACACCCTTCGGTGCGCGCAAGTGATTGCCGACCGCCGCGATGATGCCGTCGCGAACCAACACATCGGTGGCCGCGATGACGCGCTCACCGTCGAACACGCGCGCATCATGCACGAGGAAACTTTGGCCGGTCGGCGCCGGCGCGGCCGCCGACACCGCACCCGGCGATGGGTCGGCGGATTTTTGCGCAGCGTCGCCGTCGGTCGCAGGGAGAGCCACGATCATGGCCGTGAGAATCGTCAGCAATCCCATCATGCCCGGGCGATTTCTACGCGTGAGTTCGAATATCGGTTCCATGAGAATCTCCCTGAGGGTTGAACCTGAATGGAGTCCTCAAGGTACGGATTCGCATGGCGCGTCGACAGTCACAGGTGTCACTGCCGCGGGGTGACAATCGTCACATGACAATCACAGCGGCGACGTGCACGGACCACGTGCATGCCGCTATCGCGTGCGTGCACCATCGAGCGCGGCGGCGAGCCGCTCCGCGAGCGCCTCGTCCGCATAGAAATAACGGCCGTCGTTGCGTCGTCGCACCGTCGCCGGCAGGGGGGCGCTCGCGGCCAAGCGCGACAGTCCGCATTTCAGGTAGACCGCGAGCAAGCCGCGGCCGCCGGCGCGGGCCGCATGCAATCCGATGCGGCCGCCATGACCGCTCATTTGACCGAGCACGATGGCATTGTCGAGGAGAACGCGTGCCAGTGCCGGCGGGTGGGACATGCCGAACTCTCGGCTCAATACCTGGCTGTCCGCGGCGCTCAGAAACCAGAGGAAGTTGCTTTCGCCGGGTCGCGTGACATCGAGATGCGGGTAGCGCTCGATCATGATGGACATGCCGGCGCGTACAAAGAGCTGATTGTCGGCTCTTGCCCAGATCACGAGGGCGCGACAATAGCGACGCCGCGCAAGCTGCACCAGATGGCACATAGGCAGGAGGGCGGTCCAGGACCAGTATCGATCGGCGCGCGTGCGGTTACGTGCGTGTTTAGGCCCGAGCCGCTGATCCCACCAGATCGCGTCGGCCGCCTTCATATCCGTTATTCGCAGGTCGACGCACCGCGCTCGATCGAGCTTGCTCGGTGCGGAGCGGACGAAGCCGCGACGCCTGCGACGTGCCACGCCGGCTTGTTGCTAGTTGACGGTCGGCGCGTGTCCCGGATACTGCTTGAAAAGATCAGTGATGACACTGCGAATGGTCGGCTCCGGATTCCGCAGCTGGTCTTTCGACAGCCGCCCCTCGGCCAGGCCCTCCCAGATCAGTTGTTTGCGTTTCGCATCGACGACATCGACGTTGAGCGTTCCGACGCGATAACGCACCGTGCGCACGTCGTTGCTCGGGTACGTCGGGAACGTCGAATACAGTCCGCCGCGATAGCCGTAATACCCACCGTAATAACCCATGCCGACGTAGCCGCCGCTGCTGGGCGTCGACTGGATATCGACTTTTTCATCCGTCTTTGCGTTGAAGTCGATGAACAGATCCGGGTTGCTCTCGACCTTTTCATAACCGCGCGCGGTCATCTCGGCATCGATGGAGCTCTTCAAATATTCGGTGAGCAGCGTCGAATACCCATTGCGGTCGGTTCCCAAGCGTGGCTCGTAGGCGTAGGTGCGATAGGCGCCGAAGTCCGCATTCTTGTCCAGGTTCGTGAGCAGCGTCGGCTTGCTGACGCAAGCGGCGGCCAAGACCATCACGAATACCGCCGTCAATGCGCCTGCCAATTTGGGCTGCTTGCTTGCAATGCTCATCGCGAATTTCCCTCCGGTGTGGATCCGAACTTTCTCCCGTAAGGGCAGAATACCAGTCGGCGCGCCGCGATGCTGCGCTTCGATTCAGAGCTCCAGATTGTCGATCAGTCGCGTCGGGCCGAGCTTGGCGGCGCCCAAGACGACCAAGGCTGAGTCCGGCGCGGGTGCGCCGAGATCCGTCTGGCGGCGAATGGCGATGTAATCGGGCCGCCAGCCGCCAAGGCGCAGCGACTCCGTGGCTGCGTGCTCGAGCTCGGCCCAATCGCGATGCCCCGCGCGCAAGCCCTCGGCCACCCTGCGCAATGTGGCGGACAGTTGCGTGGCTTGGCGTTGCTCGTCCTCGTTCAAATAGCCGTTGCGTGAGGACAGCGCGAGGCCGTCGGCCGTCCGTACAGTCTCCGCACGAATGATATCGATCGGCAGATTGAACTCGCGCACCATGTTCTCGACGACCAACAACTGCTGATAATCCTTTTTGCCGAACACGGCCGCGCGCGGCGCGACGATATTGAACAGCTTAAGTACGACGGTACACACCCCGGTAAAGAAGCCGGGACGAAAAGCGCCTTCGAGCGTTTCGGCGAGTGCCGCGGGTGGAGCGACCGTGTACGCTTGCGCTTGCGGGTACATTTCCTGCGCACTCGGCGCAAACACGACGTCGCAGCCGCCGCTCGTCAGCACTTGGCAGTCTTGGTCGAGCGTGCGCGGGTAAGTCGCGAAATCCTCGTGCGGCGCAAATTGCAGCGGGTTGACGAACACGCTGGCGACCACGCAGGCATGACGTGCGCGCGCGAGTTTCACCAAGGACAGATGACCGGCGTGCAAGTTGCCCATGGTCGGCACGAGGCAGATGTCGCTTTGCGCGGAAAGCAGAGCGCGTAGATCGGCGATCTTGTGAATGACTTGCAAGGCGCGTCCGCTCAGAAGCCGTGCTGCGCGTCGTCCGGAAAGCGGCTTTCTTTGACGTCGGTGATGTAGCGCCGCACGGCGCCCTCGATGGTTTCTCCGGATACGAGGAAATTGCGCACGAAGCGCGGTGGATTGCTGCGTGTCAGACCCAGCATGTCGTGGAGAACCAAGACTTGTCCGCTGCAACCGACGCCGGCACCAATCCCGATCACGGGTATGGTGAGCTGTTTGGTGAGTTCGCGGGCAAGACCCGCAGGCACCATTTCGAGCACGAGCATCGCAGCCCCGGCGGCCACGAGTTCGTCGGCCTGTTCCCGCAATTGCTCGGCATCGCTCGCACTGCGTCCCTGAACGCGATAACCGCCCAAGGCATGCACCGACTGCGGCGTGAAACCGAGGTGAGCGCAGACCGGAATATCGCGCGCGACGAGAAATCGCACGACGTCTGCGGTCCAGCCGCCGCCCTCAAGCTTGACCATCTGTGCGCCGGCTTGCATGAGGCGCACCGCATTTCGGAGCGCGAGTTCCCGCGACTCTTGATAGCTGCCGAAGGGTAGGTCGGCGATGAGCCAGGCGGAACGATTGCCGCGCGCGACACAGCGTGTGTGATAGACCATCTCGTCGATCGAGACGGCGAGCGTGGTGTCGCGGCCCTGCAGGACGGTTCCGAGCGAGTCGCCCACCAACAACACATCGACGCCGGCGCGATCCAGGACGTGAGCAAAGGTCGCGTCGTAACAGGTTAGCATCGTGATTTTCTCGCCTTGGGCGTGCATGTCGCGCAGGCGATACAGGGTCACGGGTTTTCGGGTGGCCATAAACGCGCCATTATATCACCACGGCGCGGATTCCCGCCCGCAGGCCTTGGTCGTCGGGGTGGCCAAGCTCCGGCGCCGCTCTACAATTGCCGACATCTGTAATGTTTTGGGCCGCGATCCGGTCAACTGGACAGGAGGACTAAACCAATATGAGCAACAAACCAAAAGCACCGCCTCGGAATTCGCCGCAAGCCGATCCCGGACGACGGCGGCTGCTCGGCTTGGGGGCGGTCGCCGTGGTCGCAAGCGCCGTGCTCGGGCGCCGATTTGGCGGCTCGCCGGCCGCGGCGGCGGCCGGCCCCGACGTGTCGATCGAGAACTTCTCCGCAGCGGGCAAGAGCCTAGGTCTCGTGACCGTGGCCAGAGTGGTCAAGACCGACGCGCAGTGGCGCGCGCAGTTGTCGCCGCTGGCCTTCGAGGTCACGCGTCAGGAGGGCACAGAGCGCCCATTCACGGGGGAATACGCGAACAACCATGCCGATGGCCTGTATCGCTGCATTTGTTGCGATACAGCGCTCTATGACTCGAAGACGAAATTCGAATCAGGCACCGGCTGGCCGAGCTTTTATCAAGCTATTTCGGCGCACAATATCGTCAAGCAGTCGGACTCGAGTTTCGGCATGCAGCGAGATGCGATCTCGTGCCGGCGCTGCGACGCCCATTTGGGCCACGTCTTCGATGACGGACCGAGACCGACGGGTCTGCGCTATTGCATGAATTCAGTCGCCTTACAGTTCGTGCCGCGCGCGTGAGCGCAGGAGTTGCCATGAATTTATCGTCGATCCGTCGTTATGCACCCGCGCTCGCCGTCCTGGCGTTGGGCGTTACCGCATTATTTCTTTGGCAGTCGCCGCTGTACGGCGCCGAATCCGCCGTGATTCTGCCGCCTCCCGCGCTCGACAATCCGAAGGCGCCTGGACCGCCGCAAACCGCGGTCATCTCCGGCGGCTGTTTTTGGGGTGTTCAGGGTGTCTTCCAGCATGTGAAGGGCGTCCTGAAGGTGGTCGCCGGCTACTCTGGCGGTGATCGTTCGACTGCGCAGTACGAGACCGTGAGCAACGGCGATACCGGCCACGCTGAGTCGGTGAAAATCACGTTCGATCCGGCGCAGGTATCCTATGGCCAACTGCTGCAGATCGCGTTCTCCGTGGTCGAGGATCCGACCCAGGTCAATCGTCAGGGTCCCGATTCCGGCACGCAATATCGCTCGGAGATTTTCTATGCGGACGAGACGCAAAAGCACATTGCCGAGGCCTACATCGCGCAGCTGAATCAAGCGAAGGTCTTTGCTCGACCGATTGCGACGCGCGTCGATGCGCTCAAGGGGTTCTATCCCGCCGAGGCCTACCATCAAGATTACCTCGTGCACAATCCGCATCAGCCGTATATCGCGGCGTTCGATATCCCCAAGGTCGAGAACTTCAAGCAAACCTTCCCGTCGCTCTATAGGGGTGACCCCGTGTTGACCGGGACGCCTTGAGCGTCGCGGCGCGCAGGCAGTTGCGCGCCGCCTCGGCTAGCCGGGATAACTGTATTGTATGAAGCCGTTGTTCTTGGCGATGCGATCGTAGAGTCGACGCGCAACGAGGTTCGTCTCATGGGTCAACCAGTAGGGCGGATTGGCACCCGCCATTTTCGCGGCCTCACCGACTGATTCGATGAGTCTGCGGCCGCAGCCCGCGGCGCGCGCGGCAGGCTCGACGTAGAGGTCCTGCAGATAACACGCTGCTTGCGTCGACCACGTATCCTCGTGAAACAGATAGTGCACGATGCCGACGATGCGATCGGCGGGATCGTGCGCCGCGAGTCCATGGACGCGACCCATCATGATTTTTTTCCAGGTGCCCGCGGTCGTGGTCGCGTCCAGTGCAATTCCGTAGAAATCCTGATAGGCCAGCCACAATTCCAGCCAGCGCGGATGTTCGGACGCGAGCAGAGGGGCGATGCGCATCGCGGTCAGGGCATGGTCAGCACGACCCGAAATCGGGCCTTGCCGCTCATCATGCGATCGAACGCTTCGGCAGCGCGCTCGAGCGGATACGTTTCAATGAGCGGCCGAATGTTGGCGAGCACGCTGAAGTCCAAGGTGTCCTCGGAATCCATCGCCGTGCCCGAGGGCCAACCGGCGATCGATCGTCGTCCTGGGATCAGCGCCAGCGGCGGTACCTCGATCGGATCGCCCGAGGCGCCGACCACGAGGAGCTTGCCGTCGATGCCGAGGCCGCCCACGGCCTCGCTCATCGACTTCGCGTCGGTCACGGTCGCGAGAATGACCCGCGCGCCGCCGAGTTTGCCGAGTTCGCTCGCGACGTTCTGGCTCGTGCTGTCGATATAGTGATGCGCGCCCAGTTTGCGGGCGAGTGCTTCCTTGTCGGTGCCACGCGCAATCGCGACCGTGCGAAAGCCCATCTTGGCGGCAAACTGCACACCCAGATGTCCAAGACCGCCGATGCCGAGCACGGCGACGGTGTCGCCCGCGGTCGCACCGCTATGGCGTAGCGCATTGAAGGTCGTGATTCCCGCGCACAGCAGCGGTGCGGCTTCGGCAGCCGATAACTCCTCCGGGATTGCGGCGAGCGCCTCGAACGGCGCGAGCAAATACTCCGCGTAGCCGCCATCGTAGGAGATGCCTGGAATCTGACCATTCACACACGTGATGAAATCCCCCTTGCGGCAGGAGCGACAATGGCCGCAGTGACCCCCGTGCCAGCCGACCCCAACCCGCATTCCGGCTTTCCAATCGGGTACCTCTGCGCCGACCGTATCGATGATCCCGACGATTTCATGGCCAGGGATGCGCGGGTACTGGGTGCCCGGGAAGGCGCCGATTTTCGTAAAGACGTCGCTATGGCAGATGCCGCAGGCTTGTACTTTGATGCGTACCTGTCTGGCGCCCGGTGTCGGGATCGCTCGCTCGACCAATTGCAAAGGTCCGTTTGGGGCAGGGATCTGTACGGCGCGCATGCTCGTCATGGTGGACTCCGGTGTGGGGCTGATCTACTCTCGATTCAAGGATGTGCATCATGCGCGTCCGGGATCGGCTTGCTCAAGTGGCCATGAACGTGAGGGGTTTTTCTGATGGATGCGACGGCGCAAGCTCTACTGGCGGCGCAGCATAAGGCGGCCGCGCTGTTTGACGAGGTCGTGAGCAGCGGGCTGATCCAAGCCGGCAAACTCGAGAGCGAACTGTCCACGGACATTCATCGCCTGGCTAAGACGCGCTTCGATCTGCGTCGTCACTGGCACAAACGCATCGTGCGTTCCGGCCCGAATACGCTGCTGACCTACCACGACGAGGCGCCGGATCGCCGCGTGCAGGACGACGACATCGTTTATCTCGATTTCGGTCCCGTCTTTGCGGCCTGGGAGGCCGACTTCGGCCGCAGTTATGCGCTGGGCGCCGACCCCGATAAGCACCGTTTGATCGCGGATATCGACACCGCTTTTCACCGCGGCAAAGCCCTGTACCGCAACTCGCCGAGCCTGAGTTGCGGTGATCTCTACGACTATGTCGCCGAGCTCGCGACCGAGGCCGGGTGGGAATTTGGTGCGGCGACCGCCGGTCACCTCATCGGCGAGTTTCCGCATGAAAGGGCGCCCAGCGATCCGAAGCGATTTTCGATCCGCTCGGGTAATCGCCAGTTACTGCGCGAGCCGGACGATCAGGGACGGCCGAGGCATTGGATTCTGGAGATTCATTTCATCGATCGCGAACGCCAGATCGGCGCGTTCTGCGAGGAGCTATTGACGATCGACCCGGAGCCCTCGGTGCATGCTTGACGTTTTGCTGCACTCGCCCCGATTCGCGGCCTTTCTGCTCGCAAGCGGCGTGCTTGCTCTCACGCCCGGGCCCGGCGTCATCTACCTCTTGACCCAAACTCTTGCACACGGGCGGCCGTTGGGACTCGTGTCGGTCGTCGGCATCGCACTTGGGAGTCTCGCCAATGCGGTTTTGGCTTCGCTCGGACTCGCCGTGGTGATGGCCGCGTCCGCCGCTGCGTTCAGCCTCGTGAAGTTTGCGGGCGCGGCCTATTTGGTGTACCTCGCGATAAGAACCTTGAGCGCGCGACCGGATCCACCGCAGGCTGCCGCGCCGGTAAATGAAATCCCGCTCCGGCGTGTATTCCGGGACGGGTTTCTCGTTGCCTTGCTGAATCCGAAGACGGCTCTGTTCTTCGCCGCGCTGCTGCCTCAATTCATCGTGCCGGGGGTACCGCCGTTGCCGCAGACCGTGTTTCTCGGCGCGGCGTTCGTGGCGATTGCGATGTGTACCGACACGCTCTATGTCTGCACGGCCGCGGCATTGGCGGGGCGGGTGCGCGGGTCGGCGCGCTGGCGAGGGGTGAGTCGGTATGTCTCGGCCGCGACATTCCTCGGGCTCGCGGCATATGCAGCACTCGCGCATCCGCGCCCGGTGAAATGACTAGCCGCGCTGCAGGCCGAGGTTCGCTGCCCGCGCTCGATTCCCGTCTGCCCAGGACATCAGCAGATCCGTGTCGAAATGCCGGTCGACGAAGTCGGCCAGTCCATTCAAGCTGTCGTCGAGCGTCGGCGTCTCCTGTCCGAACAAAGCCCGCACGATCGCGGGGCTTTCGAGCATGCCATGCACGTAAAGCGCCAAGATCTCGCCGTACTGCCAGCCGCAGCCGTCGCCGAGCGCAGTTTGAAGTTCATTGCTCGCCGCGAGCGCGCCCGCAGTTCTGGTGACCGCCGTCCTTGCGCTCGGCGTCGTTTGTCCATGACGGATTTCGTAGGCATCGAACGCGATGCCACTGAGTGCGCGCCAGTATCCGGACAGCGTTGCGAACGTATAACCTGCATGCCGATAGCGTTTCGTGGCCTGAAACTCGGTTGTAAGCGGTAACAGCCCAAGGCCGTGCGCGGCGCCTTCCACGCCGTGCGGATCGCGCAGTTCCTGACCCAGCATTTGCAAGCCGCCGCAAATTGCCAAGATGGGCTTGGCGGCGCGCGCATGCGCCGCGATGGCGGCATCCAGCCCGGTCCGACGCAGCCACGCGAGGTCTTCGGCGACGTGCTTGGAGCCCGGCAGAATCAGGATGTCCGCCGAGGCGATCGTCTGCGCCTGCCGCGCCCAACTGAGCGACAGGCCGGGCACCCGCTGCAGCGGCGCAAACTCGTCGAGATTGCTGATGCGCGGATAGGCGACGATCGCAATGGCGGGCCCTGTGCCGCTGCGATGCGCGTCGAAGACACCGTCCTCCTCGGGCAGACCATGCTCGCGCCACAGCGGGAGCACGGCGACCGTCGGTACGCCCGTCAGCGATTGCAAGATCTCGGGGCCGGGCGCGAGCAGCGCTGCGTCGCCACGAAATTTGTTGAGCACGAAGCCGCGGATCAGCGCGCGATGCTCCTGGGCTAAGAGCTGGTAGGTGCCGTACAAATGCGCAAACGCGCCGCCGCGATCGATATCGCAGACGATCAAGGTCGCGGCATCCGCGGCTGCGGCAACGCGCATGTTGACGATGTCGGTCCTTGCCAGATTGATCTCGGCGGGTGAACCGGCTCCTTCGATGACCACGAGGTCATGGCTTGCGAGCAGTGCATCGAGACTCGCGCGAATCGTCGGCCAAAGCAGTGCAGCTCGTTCGCGCCACGGCACCCGGGCAAGATCGTCACGCCGTTCACCGAGCAAAATGACCTGACTGTGGGTGTCGCTCTCGGGCTTGAGCAGCACGGGGTTCATGCGGACATCGGGGACGCAGCGCGCCGCGAGCGCCTGGAAGTACTGGGCGCTGCCCATTTCGCCGTCGCTGACAACGCGCGCGTTATTGCTCATGTTCTGCGCCTTGAAGGGCGCCACGCGTAGCCCACGTCGCGCATACCAGCGCGCGAGCGCCGTAACCAAAAAGCTCTTACCGGCGCCGCTGGTCGCGCCGCAAACCATGAGGGCGCGGCCGCGCGGCCCCACAGACTCCTCGCCCGAAGGCGAGTCCGTGTCACGCACGCGTGGCGGCCGCGAGCGCGGGGCGCCAGAGATAGACGCCTTCATGCTCGATGATGTCGACGCGGGTACGAAACGCCGCCGACAGCCAATCGCCGGCGAGCGCTTCGCGCACCGTTCCGTGGCCGATCAGGCCGTGGTCCCCCAGAACGATCAGGCGATCCGCGGTCAGTGCGAGCGACAAGTCATGAATCGCGCTGACCATACAGACGCCGCAGCCGTGCGCCTGGTCGCGCAACAGTCGGGCGATGTCTTCCTGGTGCGGTGGGTCGAGATGCGTGGTCGGCTCATCGAGCAAGACCACGGCGGCTTCCACGGCCAACACGCGCGCCAAGAGAACGCGCTGTCGCTCACCGCCCGACAGCGTCGTCATCCGGCGCGTCGCCCAAGGCAGTGACCCGGTCGCAAGCATTGCGCGCCGGATGGCGGCATCGTCCTCGGACCTGCGGTGCGCGAGCCAACCGCTGTGCGCGAAGCGGCCGAGCCCGACGACCTCGGCCGCCGTCAGATTGGTGAGGCCCGCATCTTGGGCCAGCCATGCGAGCCTGCGAGCGCGCTCTCGCCGCGGCCAGGACTCGAGAACTCGGCCACGAAGCGAGACGGTTCCGCGACCCGGCGTCGTCAGACCCGCAAGCGCACGCAACAGCGTCGATTTGCCGCTGCCGTTGGGTCCCACGACCGCGGTCCAATGGCCCGCGCTGATATCTAGCGAAATACCGTCGAGCACGGTGCGCGTGCCGTAACCCACGGTCAGATCGCGGCAGCTGAGCATCGCGGTCGGCTGCGACATGGTCGACGGCGCCGCGGGCGCGGCTGCAGCCGCGAAGGTCTGCAAGTTATTCATGGCGATTGCGTCGCCACAGCAGCACGACCAGGTAGACGCCGCCCACGGTGGCGGTCACGGCGCCGACGGGCAATTCGGCCGGGTGGATGATCCAGCGGCTCACGAGATCCGCGGCCTGCAGCAAGGCGCCCCCGCAAAGCGGCGCGCCGATCAGCAATTGGCGATGATTGACCGACACCGTCTCGCGCACGAGATGGGGTGCGACGAGTCCGACGAAACCGACGATACCGACCTGCCCGACGGTCGTCGCGGTGGCCAGCGACAGCACGCCCAGCAGCGTCAAACGCAGCACCGGCAGCGAAAGCCCCAGCGATTGCGCAGTGTCCTCGCCGAGACTGAGCGCGTCGAGTCCGCGCGACAACAGCACGGCGGGCAACAGACACACGATGAAGACCACGCCGAGCAAGCCCACCGACGACCAGCTCAAGAATCCCGTGTTACCGAGCAGGAACGCTTGCATGGCGCGCCACACGTCGGGCTTCGAGAGCAGCAGCAGCGACGTGACGGCGCTCAGCAGGAAAGCGACGACGATGCCGGCCAGCAACAGACTCGCCGTCGCCAAGACACCGCGCGAGAGCATGATGGTCAGCGCGATCGCCGCACAGGCGCCGATACAGGCCGCACCGGTCACGCCGAGCTTGCCCGCCCAGGCAAGACCGCCGAGCGACGCATCGGCCGCGAGCAGGCTCAAAGTGACACCGAGCGCCGCGCCCGAGGCGCTGCCCAGCAGATAAGGTTCAGCCAGGGGATTGCGAAAGACCCCTTGCGCGATGGCACCGGCGAGCCCGAGCAAGGCGCCCGCAAACCAGGCGCCGACCGTGCGCGGCAGCCGGATCTGCCACAGAATCACCGATGATTGTGCGTCGGGATTCAGCAACCAGCCGAGCGATGTCTCGAGACTCGAGGTTCCGATCAGCAAACTCGCGGCGGTCAACAGCAGGGTGATTGCAATACAAGCCGCGAGCCATGCTGCGAGACGCGAGCCCGTATTGGCTGCGAACAGCGGCAGATCGAGTTCCGCAACACCCGGCCGCAGTGCGCTCATGGGCTTACTCGCTCGAGACAATCGGCCAGCGCACGCATGCCGTCCGCGACGCGCGGACCCGGGCGCACGATGGTGTCGTCGACCTCCGCGCTGAACGAGCAGAAACGCTGCTCGCGAACGGCGCGAATCGTTGCCCACCCCGGCCGCGCGGCCAGATGTCCCGCCTCCGTGCCCGACACGAAGATCACATCGGGATTGTGTTGCACCACATATTCGGGATTGAGCTTCGGGAACGCGCCGAGATCGGAGCTCACGATGTTGTGCGCGCCGAGCCGAGTGAGGAGTTCACCGATGAACGATGCGGGTCCCGCGGCGTACGGCGCGGTGTCCACTTCGAAGTAGACGCTGGGAGCCCTGCCCGAGTGCGCGCGGTGCGCGCCAGCGGCGATTGACTGGACGTCCGCGGCGATCGACTCGCTGAGGCCCCGGGCGCGCTCGTCCAGCCCGAGAATCTCGCCGATGACCCGGATGTTGTGCGCAATGTCCGAATAACGATCGCTGTTCAGCGCAAATGTCTTGATGCCGAGATCGCCGAGCCGGTCGGTGATGCGTTGTGATCGGCTCAGCAGCACGAGATCGGGCTTCAAGCTCACGATGAGTTCGATCTCGGCGTCATCGAGGCCGCCGGCTTTCGGCAGGGCCTTCACCTGGGGCGGCCAATTCGAGTATCGATCGGTGGCAACGAGTCGGTCGCAGGCGTCGAGCGCACAGACGGTCTCGGTAATCGAGGGGAGCAAGGCGATCACGCGTAACGGCGGATGATCGAAGCGCACGTCGCGCCCGAGGTCGTCGCGCACGACGTTCGCCTGCGCAGCCGTCGCCCACGCGAGCGCGAGCAGTGCCGCGGCCCTCAAGGCTGCGGCGCGGATTGCGTTCGCCCGAGCATCCAAAATCGTCATCCAACCCTCCATGCACGCGCCGTGCACATACCGGACCTTTGGCATTGTCGAGGGGGATTCTTTGCAAGCGATGCAGGCGAACCGGCGTGCGAGCGCCGCTCAATCCGCACCGTCGTCGCCCACCGCAACACGTGCCGTCACGTGCAGGTCGGTATACGGACTCGTGAGTGGGGTCCTCCCGCCGGGTCGCCTTCCCGCAGCACTCTGCAGTGGCATCGAAGACTCGGCTTAACTCACCTACCGTTGCGGGGGCAGCGCCGGATTGAGCCATTGCGGCTGTACCGGCTTCCCGTTTCACCCGTGGGCAACTATGCCGACGGACTCCTGAACGTCCGGGCAGTGTCCTCCGAAGGGCTATGCCGGTCAATGTAAGCATTACTTGACAGCGACGGGCGTCCGCTTGCACCATGCGCGCCGCTAGGTGCTGGAGATTAGGTCCAGTTAAACGGGAAGTGGGTTGGCGCGCAAAGCGCGATTCCCACACTGCCCCCGCAACGGTGATCGAGCCAGAAAACACTGTCGGCCGTTTGATGCAAACGGCAACCACTGAGCCCTCGGGCTTGGGAAGGTGATGGTGCAGCCATGTCAGGCATGGCGACTCGTAAGTCCGGATACCGGCCTGGCGACGAACCGTGGTGCGGAGGGCGCCGGGCGGCGCCCGTGCAGCCTTCGGCATCGGCATTCGCCCACCAACTCCCGCTGCGGATACTTGACCCAGACATGTCATGCGGGCGTGCATGCGTGTGGAGAAGAACGATGCTAATCCAAGTCCGAACGGGCGCGCTTGCGACCTGTGTTTTGTGTTTTGCGGTGTTGACGGCGCATGCGGCGGACGAATCGACCGCTGCGCTCGAATCAGCTGATGCGTCCGGCAGCAGTAGTCCGCTCGACGAAGTCGTCGTCACGGCGACACGTGTTGCACAACCGGCAAGCCAGGCGCTCGAGCCGATCGTGATCATCGATCGCGCCGCCCTCGAAGATTCGCTGGCGCTCGACGTCGGCGATGTCTTGCGCTTCCATGCGGGACTCGATCTGGGTCGCACCGGCGGTCCCGGTCAGCCCGTGTCGCTGTTCATTCGCGGCGCGAACAGCGATCAATCGATCGTGATGATCGACGGCGTGCGCATCAACTCCGGCACCCAGGCCTTGGCGCCGCTCGTCAATCTGTCGCCGGAGTTGTTCGACCGCATCGAAATCGTCAAGGGTCCGCGCTCGGCGATCTACGGCACGGATGCGATCGGCGGCGTCGTCAACCTCATCACGCGCACCGATGGCGCTTCGGGCGCTGACCTCATGCTCGGCTACGGCCGTTACGGCACCGGCGAGTTCGCGGTCGATGGCAATTACACCGCGGACGGCACGAACGTCCAGGCGGCGCTCACGGGGCAGCAGAGCGCCGGCTTTCCGACATTCGCGGCGGACACGCAGAACAGCGCGTACAAGAATCTGTCCGGCACGGCTGCGATCACCACCCACATCGGCGGGGCGGAGATCGGAGCGCGCTATTACGAGTCGACGGGCGCGACGCAATATGCCACGCCCGTCTATAACGCCGACTACACGGCCTTTCAGTCGTTCACGCCGCTCAACGAGGACTTCACGAACAGCTTGTTCGCCGTGCACGCGAGCGGCGATCTCACGGATATCTGGCATTCGCGACTGACCTTGAGCCGTACGGTCATCGATCTACGCCAGGAACAGTCCGATCCCTATGCGCTGACGCCCGGCGGCGACTTCGACTATACCGAGCGGCAGACCCTGGATTGGCAAAACGACATCAAACTCGTGACCGGCCCTCTCAAGCAAACTGTCACCGCCGGTGTGATCGCGTATGAAGAGCACACGAACTCACTGAGTTATGGCACCGCCTATGCGATCGCTACGAAAGCGCAGACCTATTACGTCCAGGACCAGCTCGAACTCGGGGCCAACCGCTTGCTGCTCGCGACCGGACTTGCCCACTATCCGGGCTTCGGCGATCATGCGACGTGGAATGCGGAGTATGGTTATTCGATCACGAGCGATACCCTGCTGATCGCTTCGGCCGGCACCGCCTTTCGCGCGCCGTCCGCGACCGACCGCTTCGGGTACGGCGGGAACCCGAGTCTCTTGCCGGAGAGCTCGCGAAATTTTGAGCTCGGCATCAAGTCGCGCTTGACGCCGAATCAAGAGGTCACGTTCGCGGCGTTCCAGAACACGATCACCGATTTGATCGTCTTCGTCGAGGATCCGAGCAACGAGCTATACGGCGGCGAGAACCAGAACATCGATCGCGCGCGCATCCGCGGCCTCGAGGCCAGTTGGGATTTGCGTGTCGATCCCTGGGCCTTGCATGCCGAAGGCAGTCTGCAGGATCCGCGCGATTTGGATAATCAGACGCAGCTGCTGCGCCGGTCCAAACACAGCTTCACGCTGAGCGGCGCGCGTGAACTCGGCCGCGGTGAAGTGGGCGTCGATTTGCTGCTCGCAGGTCCCCGTCCCGATGTCGATGTCGTGACTGGTGAGACAGGCGCAACCGATGGTGGTTATTTCCTGGCCGCGCTGCGTGCCAAGTACAATCTGACGCCGGCGTGGTCGGTATCGGCAAGATTGGATAATGCGCTCAATCGGCGTTATCAGCTTGCGGATGGCTACAACACGGCGGGACGGGATCTGACGGTCAGTACGCGATACAGTTTCCGTTGAGGCCTGCAGCTTGCGCCTAGCGCGCAACTTGAACTGGGCATAAAAAACACGGGGCCCCTAAGGGCCCCGGATCACTGAGCTATGGATGCTTCCGTAGAACTAGCAACGCATCTGATCAGCAATGCGCCTATTCGGCACTGCCGATCCTTAGTGATGCTTGTGATGGTGATGGTGGTGATGATGGTGGTGGTGATGGGCCGGTGCCTGAGCGAAAGAAGCATTGGCCGCAAACATCATCAATACTGCGGCGACAGTCAGTTTAATCATAAGATCGATCTCTACCCCGTAATTCAATTGACGCCACGTGCCGAGAAATTCAGCACGACCAGGGCGTAAACGACATTAGTATAAACCCGGGACCGGGTCCTGCGCAGCCGCTTTCGGTTCCGGCGTCGCGGCGGGCACCGCGGCGTCTTGCTTGAGCACCGCCTCGACGGCGGGTGTAGACCAGCCGCTACGCAGTCCCCAGGCATAGAACGCTAGTGCAGCGACCGCGACGCAGACTTGATCCCAGCCGTAGGCAAGGTAGCCATGACCCTCGAACTCGCGACTGCCGGCCCAGGAAAGGGCCGCGAGGGCGCTAAAGTAGGCGATCATCCACCAGGCGCCGCGCAGACTGCGGCCGAAATCGCGCCAGCCGCCTTCCGCTTGGTAATAAAAGTAGATCGGCAAGGGGATCATCAGCAGCAGGATGATCTGTCCCGTATGCGGCCACCGGGCCCAATACAGCATCAGCGTTGCCAGCACGAAGGCCAACGGCGCAAGCACAGTCAGGCCCGGGATGCGCAAGGGGCGGTGCAGGTCCGGCGCGGTGCGGCGCAACACCATGACGCTGACCGGTACGACGAGATAGGTCACGATCGTCGCGACCGAGATCACCGCTGCGAGCTTTCCCCAGCCGCGAAAGCAAAACAAGAACACGAAGGAGACCGCCAGATTGAGCCACATGGCGGGGCGGGGTATGCCATAACGCGGATGCACGCGGCCGAAGATTTTCGGCAGATCGCCGTTGCGCTCCATCGCGTAGATCATGCGTGCCGTGGTCGCGGTGTAGGTGCTGCCCGTGCCGCTGGGGCTTGCGAACGCATCGGCGTACAGCAGGATCGCAAGCCAGTTGAGATTCAGAGCGAGGGCGAGTTGCGCGAACGGTGAGCTGAATTCCAATCCCGCCCAGCCTTCGTGCAAATGCTCGGGCGACACGGCGCCCAAGAATGCGACCTGCAGCAGCAGATAAATGACGGTACTCACTGCGATCGAGCCGAAAATCGCGAACGGCACGCTGCGGCCAGGGTTGCGCGCTTCCCCGGCCAGGTTGACGGGGCTTTGAAAGCCGTTGTAGCTGAAGACGATGCCGCTGGTCGCAACGGCCGTCAGGATCGCGGCGAAATCAATGACGTAGGGGCCGCCGTGGCTGCCGATATGGAAGTTCTCCCAATGAAACCCCTGGGCCATCAATGCGATCGCGGTCGCCGCCGGTACGATCAACTTGAAGAAGGTGATCGCGCTATTCGTGCTCGCGAATACCTTCACGCTCCAGAAATTCAACAGGAAATAAACGATTACGAGAACCGCGGCGATCGCAAGGCCCGGCGTCGTGAGCTCACCGCCGCCGTGCGCGGCATGATGGTACAAGTCCTGCGCCCAGCCCCAGGACCAGGAACTCATGTATTGCACCGAGGCCTCCGCCTCGACGGGAATCACGGAGACGATCGAGATCCAGCTTGCCCAACCCGCAACGAAACCCACGAGCGAGCCGTGCGAGTACAGGCCGTAACGCACCGAGCCCCCGGATTCGGGAAACATCGCGCCAAGTTCCGCGAAGGTGAGCGCGACGAACAAAATGATGACAGCGCCCAGCAGCCAGGCATAGACCGCGCCGGGCCCTGCGAGTTGTGCCGCCCGCCATGCTCCGAACAACCATCCCGACCCGATGATCGACCCCAAGGCCGTGAACAGCAGGGCGATGCCGCCGACTTCGCGGCGGATCCCGGGTTCGGAACTCGTGGGTATGGCCATCAGACAGGAGTGTACTCGAATGCCGGACCTATCTGGATCCGGCGCGGCGCTCCGTCAAAACACGGTCGAGCGGAACTGCCTTTCGAATAGCCGCAAACTCGCAGTCGCCGCGGCGAGCTTGCGTGCCGCGCGCTCGCGGGCGCGCTCTTTGGAACTCGACGCGGTAGCGGGTTGGGTCACGCCGCTCAACAAGCGATGCGCGGTCGGGATTGCCTCGACCACGGTGACGCAGCCAGCGTCGGCACCGATGTCCAAGTAGGCATGGGGACGTTCGATGAACGCCCGACCATCGACGATGATCATGAGGGCCGGGTTCAGTGACGCTGCATGCGCAGCGCGAATCGTTACCCCGATGGCGGCCAAGCGCTGCCCCCGCGCCTGGGCGGTGCTCGAGGACAGCTCGAGCACATCGAACCAGCGATCGCTGAGGAGCTGGCCGAGATGTGCATCGCTGCTCGGGAATTCGCAGCTGACGTCCCAGCCGTCGCGCCAAAACAGTTCCGATGCCATGGCGGCGCCAAGCCCGTGCGATTCGCCGGGTTCCGGCGCGATCAGCACCGTATGTCCCGGGCGTATCGCATACAAGGGGTGTTCGAACGAGGCGCTGAGCCGGCGGACCTCGAACTGTAAGCGGCCGAGCCCCAGGCTGATCTCGATATCGGTACGCTGATCCTCGTCGAGCAGATCACCCAGAACCCGTGCAGCAGGCTCGAACACTTCTTGGAACAGCGTTTCGAGGCTGGCACCTTGGTCCATCAGGGAATTGATATACCCCGCAGTCGGGATTTGATCGACGGCGAGCAACAGCCCGGCGAGTTCTTCGGGCGCATCGAGTGCAGCACGCCAAACCGAGGTCGAGCGAAGCGGCATCGGATGCGGCGTCAGGTGCTTGGTCCGCAGCAGCGGCACCACCACGTCGGCAAAAATATCGTCCCAGGCGCCCTGACCCAAACCGGATGGTTGCACGCGTACGCGCTTGAGCAAATCCTGCGGTGTTTCGAGCACGCTGAGCGCCGTGTCGAGCCGGCCGCGCTTGCGTCTTGCAAGGCGCATGTCCCAGGCGCCGAAGAACCGCTTCGGCAAATCTTGCTGCCTGAGCACCTGGATGTCCGTGTGCCTCGGGTCGCGCGAGATCGACGCCCAGACGCGGCCTAGCGCATCGGCGGGGCCTTCCAGCCACTGAAAGTAATAACCCTGATCGTAGATCAAGAGTCCCGAGAGACGTTCCGCACGGTTTCTCGCCTGGGCGTTGCGCAGCAAGAGATCCAGTTCATGTTCTTTCGGGGCGACAACGGCACGGCTGCGATAGGCCATCATCGTGATCCCGGAGGATTCGGCGCGCGACGCGGCGTTCGGCGCGGGAGGGGCCGATGTCCATGGCGTTATCTGTTCATGCAGCATGAGAACGTCCCTGGACTTGTCACCGCCCGAAGTCTCCCCGTTTGACATTGCGTCGTCAAGTTGCGACGCAGCCCTCGGTGCGGCAGCGCGACGTTTGCGAACATAATCCGATTGCCGGTATAACGGCGCCCACCACTAGGATTTAATTCAACAATAAACGCTATGCAATTGAGACTTAAAGCTTTTGGGATCCATTTGTTAGGCAGTGCACTGATCCTGTCGCTGGTGCTCGGCGTGTTCTATCTCGGTTGGTATCATTGGCCTGGCTGGTACTTGAGCGACGTCGCCAAAGTGATCGGCGTCATCGCGGTCGTCGATCTGGCGCTCGGCCCCCTGTTGACCTTCGTGATTGCGAGCCCCGCCAAACCACGCCGTGAACTCAAGCGGGATGTCGCCGTGATCGTCGCGCTTCAGCTGATCGCCCTCGGCTACGGCACGGTTCAACTGTGGCACGGTCGGCCCTTGTATTACGCATTTTCCGAAAATATCCTCCAGGTGGTGCAGGCCTATGATCTCGAGCCCGTCGAGCTCGCGCTCGCGGAGCAGGCAAAAGTTCCGTTGCGCCCGCATTGGTACAGTCTGCCGCGCTGGATTTGGGCGCCGCTGCCGAAGAATCCCGAAACTGCGGCGAATATCGCGCAGGGGGCGATCAACGGCGGCTATGACGTGATCGGTATGCCCCGGTATTACCAGCCCTGGACTGCGGGCGTGCCTGAGCTGCGCAAGCAACTGAATAAACTCGCCTACTCGAACTTTTTCACCAAGGCTCAGAAGGCTCTGTTGGTGAAACGCATGGCTGCGGCGGGGTTTGCAACCGACTTGCCCGACACGATCCCGATGATCGGGCGCGCTCACCCGCTTCTGGCGGTATTCGATCCCAAGACCATGGAGCTGCGCGGGATTTTTTCAGGCACCTGATTCGAGCAGGTGCCTCGTTCACTGCAGTTTGCTTTCGTCCCAACCGCCGCCCAGCGCTTGAATGAGCGCGATGCTGGCCTGTAGTCGGTCTGATAGCACGGTCAGTTCGTTTTGCCGACTGCTCAGGGTGGTCGTCTGCGCCGTGATCACACTGCTATAGGGTACGGTGCCGGCCTTGTATTGATTCAGAGTCAAGGCCTCGGCTTCCCGCGATGCTTTGACCGCTTCGGTCTCGACCACCGCCTGCTTTTCCAAGACGCGCAGCGTGACCAGCTGATCCTCGACTTGCTGGAAACCGGCGAGCACGGTCTGCCGGTAGTTGGCAACGCTGTTCTCGTAGCCGGCGCGCGCGCCCGCGACCACGGCACGGTTGTATCCGCCATCCAATAACGTGCCGGCCAGCGATGGACCGACCGACCAAATCCTGTTGGGCACGGTGATGAGTTTGCTGAGCTTCGTGCCGTTGTATTGGTCGGATGCGCCCAAGGTCAAACTCGGATAATAAGCAGACTTGGCAACGCCTATTTGCGCATTGGCGGCCGCCACACGGCGTTCGGCCTCGACGATATCGGGTCGTCGCTGCAGCAAGGTGGACGGCAGTCCGGGAGGCACGGTCGGCACATCGGTGCGCATCGTGCCCTTGGCGAGCGTAAACACGGCGGGCTGCTCACCGATCAAGACAGCGATCGCATGTTCGAGTATGCCCCGCTGCACCTGCGCATTGATTTGCTCGGCCTGACTCGCCAGCAGCTGTGCCTCGGCACTGACCACGTCCGCGCGCGCAGCGACGCCGTACTTGTAGCGGCTCTGCGTGATCTGCAGCGATTTCTGCTGCGCGACCACGGTGTCGTCGAGCAGGATTTGCAGCTGATCCTGGGCTCGCAACTGGAAATAATCCGTCGCCAGATCGGCTTGTGCGGTCAGACGCGTGAACGCGAGTGCGGCCGCGCTCGCGTCGGCCGAGGCGGTGTCGCTCTCGACGGTGCGGCGTGTTTGGCCCCAGATGTCCAACAACCAGCTCCCGGTCGCGCCCACGCTCTTGGAATTGATCGTGGGTCCCCCGTCGGTAGATCCGCGCTGCACGCCGGCAGTCAAGCTGACTTGCGGAAAAAAGCTCGCACGCGCCTCACGTACGATCGCGCGCGCCTGATCGACGGCCGCGACCGCGGCCTTGACGTTCTGGTTCGAAATATCGATCTTGGCCTCTAGGTCATTCAAGGTATCGTCCTTGAAGATCGTCCACCACGGCGAACCTTTGAGCACATCCTGTGGTTCGGTCGGTTGCCAAGCGGCAACCTCCTTGTAATCCGGCGCCGCGTCCACCTTCGGGCGCCGATAATCGGGTCCGACCGCGCAAGCGCCGAGCAGCGCGGTCGATGACAACAACAGGAGCGAGAAGCGTAAGACAGTCATGGCGTACTCGTCTGAACGGGACCGTAGGCGGGTAAATCGGTGTTCTTGGCGCGCTTACGGCGCTTCCAATAGCGATGCACGTAGAGATAGACCACGGGCGTCGTGTAGATGGTCAGGAGCTGGCTCACGACCAAGCCGCCCACGACGGCTATCCCTAGGGGACGGCGCACCTCGGTGCCGTCGCCGAACGCGATCGCCAGCGGCAAGGCACCGGCGATGGCGGCGCAGGTGGTCATCATGATGGGACGGAACCGCAAGGAGCAAGCCTGCGCGATCGCAGCGCGTGGATCCAGACCCTGGGTCCGTTCCGCATCCAGCGCAAAGTCGATCATCATGATCGCGTTCTTCTTGACGATGCCGATCAGCAGCAAGATGCCCAGAAACGCAATCAGGCTGAATTCCGTGCCGGTCGCCAACAGGGCGAGCAGTGCTCCGACCCCCGCGGAAGGCAATGTGGAGAGAATCGTGAGCGGTTGACTGTAACTCTCGTAGAGCACGCCGAGAACGAGATAGATCGCGGCCAGGGCGCCGAGCAGCATGAGCGGCAGGCTGCCCAAAGCCCGTTGAAAATCGCGCGCGGAGCCGTAACTCGCGCCGTGGATGCTGACGGGCATGTGGATCTGATTCATGGTGCGGTCGATCGCGGCCAGCGCGTCGCCGAGCGACACGCCTTCCGCCAGGTTGAACGAGATCGAGGTCGATACCGAGGTGCCCGTATGGTTGACGCTGACCGGCGTCGTGCTCGTGCCGAAATGGCTGAACGCCGAGAGCGGCACCACGGTCTCCGAACTCAAGCTGATCGCCGAGCCGGTCGAGGTGTTGCCGCGGCCGGAATTCGCGAGCGAATTGGCGGCAAGATTGCGCGCCAAGTCCTCGGCGACCGCCGTGCTCGAACTCGTCGTGCTCGTGCTGCTGCTTGTGCTCGAGGTCGGGGTCAAGACCGTCGTGCCCGCAACGGCCTGGGTGGACTGCGTGCCGCTCACGGAACCGCCCGCCGTGCTGACGTAGACGTTCTTGAGCGTCTCCGGGTTCTGCCAATACTCGGGCGCCACTTCCATGACCACATGGTATTGCTGCGGGCTGAACGGGTTGTAGATCGTCGAGACCTGCGCCTGCGCAAAGGCGTCGCCGAGGGCGTTGTCGATCTGAATCTCGGTGAGCCCCAGTCGCGCGGCCGTGTCCCGATCGACGATCACGTCCGCCTGCAGTCCGCCGGGCTGCAAGTCGGTATCCACATCGGCGATCTCGGGCACGCTCTGCAGCGCGATGCGCAGCTTCTGCGACCAGGTGCGCAGTTCGCCGAGATCGTCGCCCAGCAAAGAGTATTGATACTGCGAGTTGGCGGAGCGTCCGCCACCGCCGCCGAAGTCTTGCACAGCCTGTAAGTAGGTGGCGACGCCGGCGACTTTGGCGAGCTTGGGGCGCAACCTGGCGACGATCTGATCGGCCGAGTCGCTGCGCTCGGTGAGGGGCTTGAGCGTCACCGTGACGTTCGCATTGGCGCCGCCGCCGCCGAAGGGCCCGAAGCCGCCGCCGCCGACGGAGCCCGTCACGCGTGAGACGCCGGGATCGGCCTGAATGATCGCAGCGACCTCCTGCAGCTTGCCCTTCATCAATTGGAACGACGACGAGGCATCGCCGCGAATGCCGCCCTGTAATTGTCCGGTATCCTGCTGAGGCAGAAAGCCCTTGGGGATCACCATGATCAAAACGATATTCAAGATCACGGTTGCGATCAGGCTGATCAAGATTGTGCGGGGGTGATTGAGCGCCCATTCGAGCGTCTTCTCATAGTCCTGACGCAGCCCCTCGAAGCCGCTTTCGAAGGCCTGCCTGAAACGGGACGGGCGGCGTTCGTGATCGCGGCCCAGAAGACGCGAACACATCATCGGCGTCGTCGTCAGCGAGATGACCAGGGAGATCAGGATCGCGAAGGACAGGGTCATCGCGAATTCGCGGAAGATCAGACTCAGGAATCCACCCGAGACGATGAACGGCAGAAATACCGCGATCAAGGACAGGCTCATCGAGACGACCGTGAAGCCCACCTCTTTGGCGCCGAGCAGCGCCGCCTGCATGCGCGGCATCCCCGCTTCGATGTGCCGGGAGGTATTTTCCATGACGACGATCGCGTCGTCGACGACGAATCCTGTTGCGATCGTGAGCGCCATCAACGAAAAATTGTCGATGTAGAATCCCATGAAATACATCGCGCCGAAGGTGCCGATCAAGGAGACCGGCACGACGATCGCGGGGATCAGCGCCGCACGAAAGCTGCCGAGAAACAGGTAAACGACCAGGATCACCATGATCACGGCGATCACCAGGGTTTGCTCGACCTGACGCAGCGAGCCGCGAATCGTGATCGAGCGATCGAACGTGACCTCGAGGTCGATTTTCGGGTCTATGGCCGCCTTCAGCAGCGGCAGCTGCGCCTTGATCGAGTCGATCATTTCGACGATGTTCGCGCCCGGCTGCTGGTAAATGCGCACCGAGATCGCCGCTTTGCCGTTGAAGAGACCGTAGGTGCGAATATTCTCGGTCGCTCCGTCGCGCATGTCGGTGACCGCGGCGACATCGCCCAAGCGCACCACCGCGCCATTGCGATTGGCGATCACGAGTTGCCGGTAGGTTTCGGCATCGCGTGCATTGTCGTTCGTGTAGATCTGGTAATGCAGCCGCGCGCTCTCGACGGCGCCTTTTGGCGCATTGGCGTTGGAGTTGGAAATCGCGGCGCGGATGTCCTGAAGACCGATGCCGTACTTCGACAAGGACAGGGGGTTCACCTCGACGCGCACGGCGGGCAGCGCGCTGCCGCTGATATTCACCCCGCCGACGCCCTTGACCTGCGAGAGCCTTTGCAGGATCACGGCGTCAGCCGCGTCGTAGATCTGTCCCTGGGTCAGCGTATCCGAGGTCATGGCGAGCGCCATGACCGGAAACAGCGCGCTGTTGAGCTTCTGATAAGACGGATTTTGCGTCAGCGAGGTCGGCAGATCGGCGCGTGCAGCGACGATGGCTGCCTGCACGTCGCGCGCGGCGCCGTCGATGTCGCGGTCCGAGCCGAACGTCAGCTGAATGCTGGTCGACCCCAGGCTGCTCGACGAGGTCATGTCATCGACGTCCGCAATCGCGCCGAGGTGACGCTCCAAGGGCGTCGCCACGGTGGTCGACATGACTTCGGGACTCGCGCCCGGCAGGGACGCCGAGACGAAGATCGCGGGCACGTCGAGCTTCGGCAGCGGCGCCACGGGCAGCAGCATGAATGCGGCGGCTCCGCCGAGCGCCACGCCGATCGTCAGCAGGATCGTCGCGACCGGTCGTGCGATGAAGGGCGCCGAGATGTTCATGCGTTCTGCGTCTCGGGAACCGCATTCGATTGGACGCGTTTCGCGAGGCGGTCGAAGGCGAGATAGATGACGGGGGTCGTGAACAGGGTGAGCACCTGGCTCACGAGCAAACCGCCCACGATGCTGATACCGAGTGGATGGCGCAGCTCGGATCCCGTGCCCGTTCCGAACATCAAGGGCAGCGCACCGAAGATGGCCGCCACGGTGGTCATCAAGATCGGTCGGAAGCGCAGCAGGCAGGCCTGATAGATGGCTTCGCGCGCCGGCATGCCTTGCTTGCGTTCGGCGTCGATCGCGAAGTCGATCATGAGGATCGCGTTCTTCTTGACGATGCCGATCAGCAAAATGATGCCGATCAGCGCAATGATCGTGAGGTCCTGGCCGGCCAGCATGAGGGCGAGCAGCGCACCGATGCCCGCCGAGGGCAGCGTCGAGAGGATCGTCACGGGGTGCACGAAACTTTCGTACAGAACGCCGAGCACGATGTACATCACGAGCACGGCCGCCACCAACAGCAGCAGCTCGTTGCTGAGATTGCTGCGGAACGCGAGCGCCGCACCCTGGAAAGTCGTGTGGATGCTTTCCGGTACGCCCGTGCTGCGCTCCGTGTCCTCGATTGCCGTGACCGCGGCGCCGAGCGAGGCGCCTTCGGCAAGATTGAAGGACACCGTCGTAGCCGGGAACTGAGCCAGGTGATTGATCAGCAGCGAGCGTTTCTCGACGTCGACCTTCGCGATCGCCGAGAGCGGCACCTGCCCGCCGCTCGCCGAGGGCACGTAGATCGAGGCGAGCGAATCGACCGAGCTGTACTCGGCCGGATCGGCCTCGAGAATCACGCGATATTGGTTCGATTGCGTGAAAATCGTCGAGACGATTCTTTGACCGAAGGCATCGTACAAGGCGTTGTCGACCGTGCCGACGCTGACCCCTAAGCGCGCTGCGCTGTCCCGGTCGATCGTGATATAGGCTGCGAGCCCATCGTCCTCCTGGTTGCTAACGACATCGGCGAGTTCCGGGCGTTTCTGCAAGGCCTCGAGCAGTTTCGGCGTCCACGAAGCAAGCGCCGCCGCGTCGGCGCTTTCCAGCGTGAATTGGTATTGCGTGCGGCTGACCGTGTTGTCGAGGGTCAGGTCCTGCACGGGTTGCATATAAAGAGTGATGCCGGCCACCCCGGCGGTATCCGTGCGCAGCCGCCTTATCACGTCCATGACCGTGCCCTGACGGTCGCTGCGCGGTTTCAAATTGATCAGGAAGCGGCCGCTGTTGAGTGTGACGTTATTGCCGTCGACGCCGATGAACGAGGACAAACTCGCGACGTCCGGGTCGCGCAGAATCACGGCCGCGAGGGCCTGCTGGCGCTCGGCCATGGCTGCATAAGAAATCGACTGATTCGCCTCCGAGATCCCCTGGATCACGCCCGTATCCTGGGTCGGGAAAAAGCCCTTTGGAATCCATATATAGAGCAGCGCGGTCAGCACGAGTGTACCGAGCGCGAAATAGAGCGTCAGGCGCTGGTGGTCGAGCACCCAGGTCAGTCGCTTGGCGTACCAGTCGATGACGTTCTGCAGCCAGCCGGATTCCTCGCGCCGTTGCTCCCGGTCCACGGGTTGATGCTTGAGCAGCTTGGCGCACAGCATGGGCACGAGCGTCAGCGATACCACGGCCGAGATCAGAATCGTGACCGAGAGCGTGACCGCGAATTCGCGGAACAGGCGTCCGACCACGTCCTGCATGAACAAGAGCGGAATCAACACGGCGATCAAGGAAATCGTCAGGGAGATGATCGTAAAGCCGATCTGCCCGGCGCCCTCGAGCGCGGCCTCGAGCGGTGAACGGCCGGCTTCGATATAGCGCGACACGTTCTCGATCATGACGATCGCATCGTCGACGACGAATCCGGTCGCGATGGTCAAGGCCATCAAGGTCAGGTTGTTGAGGCTGAAATTGGCCAGATACATGACCGCAAACGTGCCGACCAGCGAGAGCGGCACCGAGAGCGCCGGGATGATAGTCGCCCAGACATTGCGCAGGAACAGCCAGATCACGAACACGACCAGGACGACCGCGAGCACGAGCTCGAACTCGACGTCGTCGATCGAGGCGCGTATGGTCGTGGTGCGATCCGTGAGCACGGTCACGTCCACGCCGGCCGGCAGCGATGCCTTGAGTTCAGGCAGCAGTTCGTTGATCAGATCGACGACTTGGACGACGTTCGCGCCCGGCTGGCGCTGCACGTTGACGATGATGCCGGGCGTGGTGTTCATCCAGCCGCCGAGCTTGGTGTTCTCGGCCCCCGAGATCAGGGTTGCCACGTCGCGCAGGCGTACCGGTGCGCCGTTCTTGTAGGCGATGACGACCGCGCCATAGTCCTCGGCGCTCGCGATCTGGTCGTTGGTGTTGACCGTATAGGCGGCCTTCGGACCGTCGAGCGTCCCCTTGGGGCCGTTTTGATTCGCGTTGCTGATCGTCGTGCGCAAATCGTCGAGGTTCAAGCCATAGGCAGCCAGGGCTTTTGGGTTCACGATCACGCGCACTGCGGGGCGCTGGCCGCCGCTGACGCTGACGACGCCGACACCCTTGATCTGCGAGATTTTCTGGGCGATGCGCGTATCGGCGAGATCTTCGACCTTCGTGAGCGGCATGACTTTGGAGGTCACGCCGAGCGTCAGCACCGGCGCATCGGCGGGATTGACCTTGGCATAAATCGGCGGCGCAGGCAGATCCTGGGGCAGCAGATTCTGCGCACCGCTGATCGCGGCTTGGACCTCCTGCTCCGCGACGTCGATCGCAAGCGACAGGTTGAACTGCAGGGTGATCACCGAGGCGCCCGCGGAACTCGTCGACGACATCTGGCTGAGTCCCGGCATCTGCCCGAACTGCTTTTCGAGCGGGGCCGTGATCGCCGAGGTCATGACCTCGGGACTCGCGCCCGGGTAGAAGGTCTGCACCTGGATCGTGGGGTAGGCGACTTCCGGCAGCGCTGAAAGGGGGAGCTGCGTGAAGGCGACGATGCCGACCGCGAGCAGCGCGACCATCAAGAGCGTGGTCGCCACAGGTCGCAGGATGAAGATGCGCGACGGATTCATGCGCGCCTCCGCGTCATTTCTTGCGGGTTGTGGACTTCGCGGACGGCTTGGCGCCGGTCGCTGCCGGCGCCGGCGGCGAGGCACTCGGCAACTCGATTTTCGCGCCGTCCCGCAGACGATCGCCGCCCTCTGTGACGACGCGTTCGCCGGGCGCAAGACCGTTCGTTATCGCGACCCGGTCGCCGTCCACGGTGCCCAGGGTGACGGGACGGACCGAGACCGTCTGGTCGCCGTTGACGAGATAAACGAAGTCCGTGAGCACGCCCTTCGGCGCGCCGTGGTGCACGGCGACGTTCGGGATGATGATCTGATTCGGGAGCAGATCCAGCAACAATTGGATGTTGACGAACTGGTTCGGAAACAGCGCGCCGTCGGCATTTGCGAACCACGCCCGGAGCTTGATCGTGCCGGTGGTCGTGTCGATCGCGTTATCGGCGGTCAGCAACTTGCCGTCGGCGAGCTTTGCGCTGTTGGTCCGGTCGTACGCCTCGACTTGCAGGACTACGCCGTCGTGGATTTTCTTTTGCAGGCGCCCGACGTTGTCCTCGGGGATCGAGAACAACACCGTGATCGGCTGCACCTGGTTCACGACGACGATGCCATTCGTATCGCCGGGGGTCACGTAATTGCCTTGATCGACCTGGCGCAGGCCGACCCGACCCGCGACCGGCGAGGTGATGCGCGTGTACATCAAATTCACCTGTGCGGTGTTCAGTTGGCCCTCGTCCGATTCGATCGTCCCCTCATATTGCTTCACGGTCGCCCGTTGCGTGTCGAGCTGCTGGACGGCGATCGAATCTTCTTTGACGAGATTCTCATAGCGTGTCAGGTCGAGCTTCGCGTCGGCGAGCAAGGCCTGGTCGCGGCGCAGGTTGCCTTCCATCTGCTTGACCGCGGCCTCATAGGGGCGCGGGTCGATTTGCGCCAAGAGCTGACCTTGCTTCACGAGTTGCCCTTCCGTGAACACGATCTTCTGCATAATCCCGCTGATCTGGGTGCGGACCGTGACGGTTGCCAGCGGTGTGACGGTTCCCAGCGCCGGGATGCGCACCTGGATGTCCCCCAGGACGGCGGTCGCCACGGCCACGGCCACCGGCGGCCCCTGATTCGCGCCGCCGGGATTGCCGCCGCCACCGCTTCTTGCGCCCCGGGTGAAGCTGTCGGCCGGCGCCTGCTGCTTGTGCTGCAGGTGGCGCACGAAAAGAATTGTGGCCACGAAAATGATCCCCAAAGCGATCAAGACGAGCCGGCGGTTGACCAGTTTTTCTCTTAGCACACGTCCACCAAGTAGCCATTGCGGGCAGCAGCGCAGCACATTACCATGCCGCCGTTCCCTCGTTGAAGCACAAGCGACGGGCTGCGCTGTGCAGGCGCGGATCGACCGCGGTGTAGCGCGAACGTATGCAAAAGCTATTTACCGAGCATCCGCGACTCTGGATCGCCACCTTCTTCGGTGTCGTCGTCTGTATCGCGCTGCCCAGCCATTGGTCGACGATCAGCCGCGTGCTCGTCGGGTGGAACTGCGGCGTGATTTTGTTCCTGGTGCTGATTTTTTCCTGGATGACGAGCTTGAACGCCGAGCAGATCTGCCGGCGCTACATCGAGGAAGACGAGGGCGGCCCCGTGATGTTCGCGATCGTGATCGCAGCGGCGATGCTGAGCCTGGTTGCGATCGTGGCCGTGTTGGCGACGCTCAAAGAGGTCACGGGTTCAGCGCGGGTCGCGCACATGGCGCTCGCGGGAATTACGGTCGTGGATTCTTGGCTGATCGTGCCCACCATTTTCACATCGCAATACGCCGACATGTTCTACAGTGCGCCCGAGGACGATCGTCCGCTCTTGTTTCCGCGCACGCCCAAGCCCGTATTTTGGGACTTCGCGTATTTCTCGTTCACGATCGCCGCCGCCTGTCAGACGGCGGATGTGGCGACGACCAAGCAATCGATCCGCCGCGTGGTGATCGCGCACACCCTGATCTCGTTTCTGTTCAATGCCTCGATTCTGGGTTTCGCGATCAACGTCTCGGCCGGCTTATTCGGCAGCACGTGAGGACCGGCCTGACCTTTCTTTGCACACCGCCTCTGGCGTTGCTGCGTGCATGCATGAAATCATCTCAACCATGGAAAATGACCCGCAAGGCGCTATGGCCAAGCCTAAAGCGCCGGTCTGGCGGTGGGTGTTCGTACTCGCGATCGCCGCACTGATCGTCGCCGCCATCGTTTATCAGTCGATCACGTTTCTGCACCAGCCGCAGACCCGGCGCGGCCGATTCGGCGATGCCGGCACGCCCCAATCGGTGGGCGTCGCGACCATTCATCGCGGTGACATTCGGCTCGTCGTGAACGCCCTCGGTGCGGTGACACCGCTGAATACGGTCACCGTCAACAGCCAGATCAGCGGGCAGCTGATGTCCGTGGGCTTCAAGGAAGGGCAGCTCGTCCGCAAGGGCCAATTCCTGGCGCAGATCGATCCGCGGCCCTACAAGATCGCGCTCGAGCAGTATCAGGCGCAACTGGCCCGCGATGAGGCAACGCTCAAGCAGGCGCAGATGGACCTGGCTCGCTACAAGACGCTTTCCGACCAAACCTCGATCGCTCGTCAGACCTATGAGGATCAGGTCTGGGTCGTCAAGCAGGATCAGGGCACCGTCGATTCCGACAAGGCACAGATCAAGGCGCAACAGCTGAACTTGGCCTATTGCCACATCGTCGCCCCGGTCGACGGCCGCGTGGGTCTGCGACTCGTCGACCCCGGCAATTACGTGCAGGTGGGCTCGACGACGGGAATCGTCGTGATCACGCTGTTGAATCCGATTTCGGTTGTTTTCTCGGTCCCGGAGGACAGTTTGCCCGCGATCATGGCGCGCGTGCATGCGGGTGCGAGCTTACCGGTGGTGGCTTTCGATCGCGCCAACGTCAAGCAACTGGCAACGGGCCAATTCTTTTCGATCGATAATCAGGTCGACACGACTACCGGTACGGTCAAGTTGCGCGCGAGTTTCGACAACGCGGCCGACGCGCTGTTCCCGAGTCAGTTCGTCAATGTCGTGATGACGCTCGACACCGAAAAGAACGTCGTCACGGTGCCGGTCGCCGCCGTACAGCGCGGCGCCCCGGGTACCTATGCCTATGTACTGGGATCCGATAATACGGTCGCGGTGCGCACGATCACGCTCGGTGCGCAAGACGGTGGCTTCTATGCCGTGCAGTCCGGACTCTCGCCGGGCGAGCGCGTCGTGACCGAGGGCGCCGACCGCCTGCGGGAAGGCGCGCACGTGAACGTGCCGGGAGCCACCAACGCCGCGGCGGCCAGCGCGGGTCAGGGTGGCGCGGGTCAGGGCGGCGCATCCGCCGATGGCCGGCCGCATCGACATCGGCGCGATGGCCAAGGCGGCGGCTCGGGTTGGTCCGGCGCCCAGGGTGGCCCGGGCGCCAGCAGCGCGACCGGCAATGGCGAGCACCGTGCCGACGACCCCGACGCCGCGGCGCGGCGGGAACGCTGGCGTCAGCGTCACCAGCAGGATTCGACGCCGTCCGGTGCTCAGCCCGGCCCGTCCGGTGGCCAACAGGTGCCCCCGAGCCCGTCGGGCCGGTGAGGTGAGTCCACGATGAATCCGTCCCGGCTATTCATCCAGTTGCCGGTCGCGACGTCCTTGTTGATGCTGGCGATCCTGCTGAGCGGCTTGTTCGCCTTCAAGTTTCTGCCGCTGTCTTCGCTGCCGGAAGTCGATTACCCGACGATTCAAGTCCAGACTTTTTACCCGGGTGCCAGCCCCGAGGTCATGACCTCATCGGTCACGGCGCCGCTCGAGCGGCAGTTCGGGCAGATGCCCGGCCTCAATCAAATGACCTCGGCGAGCTCCGCCGGCGCCTCGGTGATCACCCTGCAGTTCAGCCTCGATCTCGGCCTCGACGTGGCCGAGCAGGAGGTGCAGGCAGCGATCAACGCGGCCAATAACGTGCTCCCCAACGACCTGCCGACGCCGCCGGTCTATGCGAAATTCAATCCTGCGGACGCGCCGATCATGACGCTCGCGGTCACCTCGAAAACGCTCAAGCTGATCGACGTCGAAGACTTGAGTTTCACGCGGCTCGCGCAAAAGATTGCGCAGCTTCCGGGCGTCGGTGTGGTCAGCATCTCGGGTGGCCAGAGACCCTCGGTGCGAATTCAGTTCAATCCGCGCGCTTTGGCCAAATATGGCCTCAACATCGACGATTTGCGCACGACGATCAGCAATGCCAACGTCAATTCCCCCAAGGGAAGCTTCGACGGACCGACGCAATCCTCTTCGATCAATGCCAACGACCAGATCACGGACATCGAGGGATACAAGAGGATCACGGTCGCCTACCTGAACGCGGCACCCGTGCATTTATCGGATGTCGCCACGGTCATCATGGCCCCCGAGAACAAGAACCTCGCGGCTTGGGCGAACACCACGCCGTCGCTGATCTTGAACATTCAGCGCCAGCCCGGCGCAAACGTGATTCAAGTGGCCGACGCGGTCAAGAAGCTGCTGCCGAAAGTCGTTGCCGACATGCCGCCGGCGCTGGAAATCAGCATCCTGAGCGATCGCACCGAGACGATCCGAGCCTCGGTGTCGGACGTCGAATTCGAATTGTTGCTCGCGGTCGCGCTGGTCGTGCTCGTGATCTTTCTGTTCCTGCGCAATCTTCCCGCCACGCTCATTCCCAGTCTCTCGGTGCCCCTGTCTCTGGTCGGAACCTTCGGCGTGATGTACTTGCTGCATTACAGCCTCGATAATTTGTCGCTGATGGCGCTCACAATCTCGACCGGTTTCGTCGTCGACGATGCGATCGTGATGATCGAGAACATTGCGCGGTATATCGAGAACGGCGAGGCGCCCATGGCCGCGGCCCTCAAGGGTTCCAAGCAGATCGGGTTCACGATCATTTCGCTGACCGTGTCGCTCATTGCCGCATTGATTCCCCTGCTGTTCATGGGTGAAGTCGTGGGGCGTCTGTTTCACGAGTTTGCGATCACGCTGGCGGTCACGATCGTGATCTCCGCTGTGGTATCGCTGACGCTCGTGCCGATGTTGTGCGCGCGACTGCTGAAAGCCAATCCGGAGGAGCACCGCAAGGCCTGGGAACACGCGGCCGAGCGCGGCTTCAACTGGATCATCGACCGCTACGGTCGTGCCTTGACCTGGGTTCTCGACCGCCAGGGCCTGACCTTGATCTTCGCGGGTCTCACCTTGGTCGTCACCGTTCTGCTCTATGTCTTCATCCCGAAGGGCTTTTTCCCGGTCCAGGACACGGGCATGATCCAGGGAATCTCCGAGGCCTCGCAGACGATTTCGTTTGCCGCGATGGCGGACCGCCAGCAGGCGCTTGCCGCGGCAATACTCAAGGACTCCGACGTCGCCAGTTTGAGCTCCTTCATCGGCGTCGACGGCAGCAATTCGACGCTCAACAGCGGCCGGTTACTGATCAATCTGAAGCCGCGCGGCGAGCGCAGATCCACGGCGAGCGAGATCATCCGCCGCCTGCAGACCGAGACCGCGGATGTTCTCGGCATCACGCTTTACATGCAGCCTTTGCAGGACATCACGATCGATTCCGCGATCAGCCGGACCCAGTATCAGTTCGTCGTCGAGAGCACCGACAACAACGATTTCGCGCTCGAAATCCCGAAGCTGATGCAAAAGCTCGAGCAGTTGCCCGAACTCACCGATGTGGCGAGCGACATGGAGCAGCAGGGCACGGCGACCGATCTGCTGATCGATCGCGCCACCGCAGCGCGCTTCGGCATCACGCCGGCGACCGTCGATAACGTCTTGTACGATTCTTTCGGGCAGCGCATCGTCTCGACCATCTATTCGCAGGCAAATCAATACCGGGTCATCCTGGAGGCTGACCCGAGCATCCAGCGCTCGCTGTCGGGGCTCTCTGAACTCTATCTGCCGTCCTCGGCCTCGACGACCAATGGACAGGTGCCGATGTCGGCCATCGTGCAGGTTCAGCAGCGCGCGGGGCCGCTGCAGATCACGCATTTGGGTCAATTCCCGGCCACGACGATTTCCTTCAACCTCGCGCCGGGCCATTCCCTGGGTGAGGCGGTCGATGCAATCAAGAAAGCGGAGCGCGACATTCAGCTGCCCGCAAAATTCGTCACCTCGTTTCAGGGAACCGCGGCCGCGTTTCAGAACGTGCTCACGAATCAGGCGCTGTTGCTGCTGGCCTCGGTGATCACGATGTACATCGTGCTCGGCGTGCTCTACGAGAGTTTCATACATCCCATCACGATTCTCTCGACGCTGCCGTCCGCCGGCATCGGCGCCATGCTCGCCTTGATCATCTCCGGCCACGATTTGGACGTGCTCGGCATCATCGGCATCATCCTGTTGATCGGCATCGTGAAGAAAAACGCGATCATGATGATCGACTTTGCGCTGGATACGGAGCGGCACGGCGGCCTCGCGCCGCGCGAGGCGATCTTCCAAGCCTGCTTGTTGCGCTTCAGGCCCATTCTGATGACGACGATGGCCGCACTGCTCGGCGCTCTGCCCTTGATGCTGGGCTCCGGCGCGGGGTCCGAATTGCGCCGGCCGCTCGGCATCGCCATCGTCGGCGGCCTGATCGCGAGCCAGCTGCTGACCTTGTTCACGACCCCGGTCATCTATCTCGCCTTCGATCGCATTGCACTGCGCGTCAGAGAGCCCGGCACGGCGGCCACATGAACCTCTCCGCTCCTTTCATCGAGCGACCCGTCGCCACGATCTTGCTGACCGTCGGCGTCTTGCTTGCGGGTCTCCTCGCCTACACGCGGTTGCCGATTGCGCCCTTGCCGCAAGTGGATTACCCGACGATCTCCGTGTCGGCTTCCTTGCCCGGCGCCGATCCGGATACGGTGGCGACGAGTGTGGCGGCGCCTTTGGAGCGCTACCTGGGTCAGATCGCCGATGTCACGGAAATCACTTCGCAAAGCAGCACCGGCCAGACGAGGATCACGCTGCAGTTCGATCTCGACCGCGACATCAATGGCGCGGCCCGCGATGTGCAGGCCGCGATCAACGCGGCCGCCGGCGACGTGTCGACGAGCTTGAGCAGCAACCCGAGTTATCGCAAGGTCAACCCGGCGGATGCGCCGCTGATGATCCTTGCCCTGACCTCGAAGACGCTGACACGCGGCCAGTTGTACGATGCGGCCAGCAATGTGCTGCAGCAGCGCTTGTCGCAACTCGACGGCATCGGCCAGGTGTCGATCGGCGGTGCGACGCTGCCGGCCGTGCGCGTCGAGTTGAACCCGACCGCGATGTTCAAGTACGGCATAGGTCTCGAGGATGTGCGCGCGGCGCTCGCCTCGGCGAATGCGAACAGCCCGAAGGGCAGCATCGACGAGGGCGATCATCGATATCAGCTCTATACCAATGATCAGGCGCGGCAGGCGAGCGACTACAGCCCGCTCGTGATCGCCTACCGCAACGGCGCCGCCGTCCGCTTGAGCGACGTCGCCGACGTCGAGGACTCCGTCCAGGACTTGCGTAACGACGGCAGCGCGGACGGTGAACCCTCGGTGCTCGTGATCGTCTCCCGCCAGCCGGGCGCGAACATCATCGACACGGTCGACCAGGTCAAGGCGGAGCTGCCGCAGTTGCAGGCCTCGCTGCCCAGCGACGTCAATGTCACGATCGTCTCGGATCGCAGCCAGACGATCCGCTCTTCGCTCGCCGACACCAAATGGACGCTGTTGCTCGCGGTCTTGCTCGTGACCTTCGTCGTGTTCGCCGCGCTCGGCGATTTGCGCGCGGCGATCATTCCCGCCGTCGTGGTGCCGGTGTCCATCATCGGTACGTTCAGTGGCATGTATCTGCTCGGTTTCAGTCTCGACAATCTCTCCTTGATGGCGCTCACAATCGCCACGGGCTTCGTCGTCGACGACGCGATCGTCGTCCTCGAAAACATCCAGCGCTACATCGAGGACGGCGTGCCGCGCCGCGAGGCCGCTCTGCGCGGCGCCAAGGAGGTCGGCTTCACGGTCGTCTCGATCAGCATTTCCCTGATCGCCGTGTTCATCCCGATCCTGTTGATGGGCGGAATCGTGGGTCGTCTGTTCCGAGAGTTTACGGCGACACTATCAATCGCGATCTTGATTTCCATGGTGATCTCGCTGACCACGACGCCGATGATGTGCGCGCTGTTTCTACGGCCAAAGACCGGCGCGCAGCGGCCGCGGCGACGCAGTTTCCAGGAAAAGGCGCTTGCGGTCTATGAGCGTTCACTCGCGTGGTCGTTACGTCATGGAAGGCTCGTCATGTTGGCGCTGCTCGTGACGATTGCGCTCAACGTGCTTTTGTTCACGATCATCCCGAAGGGATTCTTCCCGCAGGAGGATACGGGACTCTTGACCGGCGGCATCGTTTGCGACCAAAGCATCTCGTTCCAGTTGATGAAGGGCAAGCTCGCACAGTTCCTGAACATCGTTCGTGCCGACCCTGCCGTGCAGAGTGTCGCCGGCTACACAGGGGCGGGCAGCGGCGGCGGCAATTCGCAGACCAACACGGGTTCGGTGTATGTGCTGCTCAAGCCGCTGCGGGATCGCAAGATTTCCTCCGATGAAGTGATCGCGCGATTACGGCCAAAGCTCGCGCAGGTCGCGGGCGGGCGTTTGTTCCTGCAAACGGTCCAGGACATTCGGATCGGCGGCCGCCAGTCTAATGCGCAATATCAGTTCACGCTGCAAGCCGACAAGACCGATGATCTCACTGAGTGGGAACCCAAGCTGACCGCCGCCCTGCAACGAAGTCCGGTCGTTGCGGATGTGAATTCGGATCGGCAACCGAAGGGCCTGGAAACGGAGGTCAGGTTCGATCGCTCGACGGCTGCGCGCCTGGGGCTGAGCTTGAGCCAGATGGACAGCACGCTCTATGACGCCTTCGGTCAACGGCAGGTGTCCACGATCTTCAATGCCTTGAATCAGTACCACGTCGTCATGGAGGTCGCGCCGCGCTATTGGCAAAGTCCGGAGACCTTGGACCAAATCTATATCAGTACGGCGGCAGGCTCGGCGAGCGGCTCGCAGACGACGAATGCCGCGCAGGTGACGACGCGAGTCATCGGCCAGGCGGTTGCGCCAACGGCAACGACGATCGCGGGCGTCAGCAATTCCGTGCAGAACGCACTGACGAATGCGATCGCCAACACCGGTCGCGGCTCGGCGTCGAACGGCGCCGCGGTCAGCGCGAGTCAGGAGACCATGGTGCCGCTCGCCGCGGTTAGCCATCATTTCCCCGGCACGACTCGCCTCGCGGTCAATCATCAAGGCTTGTTCGCCGCAACCACGATCTCGTTCAACCTGCAGCCGGGCATGGCGCTCAGCGACGCCACCGACGCGGTTGCCGAGGCGATGCAGGAAATTCATATGCCGACCTCGGTGCATGGCGTCTTTGCGGGCACCGCGGCGACGTTCCAATCGTCGCTCTCGGGAGAGCCGATCTTGATCGCCGCGGCGCTATTGGCCGTCTATATCGTGCTGGGCGTTCTCTATGAGAGCTATATTCATCCGATCACGATCATCTCGACGCTGCCCTCCGCAGGCGTCGGCGCGGTGCTTGCCCTGATGGTCTCGCATACGGAATTCACGATCATCGCGTTGATCGGCGTCATTCTCCTGATCGGCATCGTGAAGAAGAACGCGATCATGATGATCGACTTTGCGATACACGCCGAGCGCACAGCCGGACTTGCGCCGCGCGAGGCCATTTATCAAGCCTGCCTGTTGCGCTTTCGACCCATCATGATGACGACGCTCGCGGCCCTGTTGGGCGCATTGCCCTTGGCATTGAGCTTGGGCAACGGCGCCGAATTGCGCAGGCCGCTCGGCATTTCGATCGTCGGCGGCCTGATTCTGAGTCAGGTGCTGACCCTGTATACGACCCCTGTGCTGTACGTCTATTTGGACCGGTTCCAGACTTGGTGCCGGCAGCGCTGGGACCGGTGGTGGGGCAATCCAGCGGGTTCGGCGGAGGCGTGGCGGTGATGCGGCAAGAATGGCGGCGAGTTCGTTTCTGGTTCGTGGCGGCGCTGTCGCTCGGCGTGGCGGCCTGTGAAGTTGGGCCAAATTACCGGCGCCCGGATGCGCCCGTGCCCACGGCCTATCACGAGGCACAGACCGGTGCCACGGTCTGGCGACCGAGTTCGCCGCAGGACACGCAGGACCGAGGAGACTGGTGGTCGATTTACGCGGATCCGCAATTGGACGAACTCGAGCGTCAGGTCAAGATCACCAATCAGACGGTCAAGGAATACGAGGCGGAGTTTCGCGAGGCGGTGGCGTTGCTCAAAGAGGCGCAGGCGCAGCTGTTTCCCTCGCTGGCGGTGACCGGCGGAGCGCAGCGGGGCGGTGGCGGCGGAGGCACATCGAGCGTGTCGAGCACGGTCGGTAGCGGCGCGGGGGGCTCCACCCACACCGAATTCACGCTCGAGGCGCAGATTTCCTGGACGCCCGATCTCTGGGGCACGATCCGACGCCAGGTCGAGAGTCGCAAAGCGGGTGTGCAGGTGAGTCGCGACCAATTGGCGAATGCGCTGTTGTCCGCCCAAACGACTTTGGCGACCGACTATTTCGATTTACACGCGGCGGATTCCCTGCACGACTTGCTCGAGCAATCGGTGGCGCTCGATCGACGGGTCGTCGAAATCTCGACCAACCAGTTCGATGCCGGCACGCTGAGTTCCGGCGATCTGGCCTCGGCCGAGGCGCAGCTCCAGGCGGCGCAGGCTCAGCTCGTCGCGGTCGAACAGCAGCGCGGCACCTATGCGCACGCGATCGCCGTTCTGACCGGACATCTGCCCGGAGAGCTGCAGATCCCGGTCGCACCCTTGACGGCCAGCGTGCCGGTCGTGCCGCTGACCGTGCCTTCGGCGCTGCTGGAGCGCAATCCGAGCGTGGCGGCCGCGGAACGGCAGATGCAGCAGGAGAGTGCGTTGATCGGCGTGGCGATCGGCGCGTACTTTCCGTCGCTGAGCTTGACGGCCTTGGGTGGCTACGCCGGCGATCCCTTGTCGCAGTTGTTCCAGATCGGCAACCGCATTTGGTCCTTGGGCGCAAGCGCTAGCGACACCGTATTCCAGGGTGGCAGCCAGGTCGCAGCCGTGGCGGGTGCGCGTGCAACCTATGACCAATACGTAGCCGCCTACCGCCAGACCGTGCTGTCGACGTTTCAGCAGGTTGAGGATCAGCTGTTGGCAATGCGCGTGCTGCAGCAGGAGGCGGAGTTTCAAACCCGGGCGGTTGCATCGGCCAAGACGGCCGCGGACGTCGCCTTGAACGAGTACCAAGCGGGCACGGTACCGTATACGACGGTCATAACCGCCGTACAAACGCTGCTGTCGGACCAACAATCGGCTCTGACCATCACGCAAAACCGCCTGGTCGCCAGTGTCGCCCTGATCGGTGCCCTGGGCGGCGGCTGGAGCGCAGCGCAGGACAAATAGGGCCGGCGCGCGGGCCTCCCGCATCAGCCATTAATCAATTCCCTCAAGATTTGCGGTTCGCTGCCGCTAAGCATCGAAGCGTATGTGACGAACGATAAAGGCGCGCAATGATCGACACGCTGAAACACAAGCTGGAGCTTGCCGGAAACTTCCCGAGCCCCCCGGCAATCGCCTTGCAGATCATCGCCTTATCGCGCGAACCCGAGATCGATATCGGCAGGGTTGCTGCCGCGATCAGCAAGGATCCGGGGCTCACGATCAAGGTCATGCGCGTCGCAAATTCACCGCTCTACGCAAAGCGTCGCAAGAGCGAGAACCTGCGCCAGGCGCTGGTTGCGCTAGGCCTGAATGCGGCCACGACGCTGGCGCTGAGCTTCTCCTTGGTGGCGACCTACAAGAGCGGCAAGGGTACGGGCATCGATTACACCCACTATTGGCGTCGAGCTTTGCTGAGCGCCTCCGCCGCACGCACCTTCGCCGCGATGCACAGTTGTAAGGCCCTCGAGGACATCTTTCTCGCCGCCATCCTGCAGGACATCGCCGTGATCGCGATCGACCGTGTCGCGAGCGAGTTCTACGCGGATCTCCCGCCGCAGGCTTCGCATGAGCAATGGGTTGCCCACGAATTGCACAGCCTCGGTTCGGATCACGCGGCGCTCGGCGCATGGCTCATGCGGCTTTGGAAGTTACCGGATGCGCTGTGCGCCATCGTCGAATCCAGTCACGAACCCACCGCGGCCGCGACGGCGACGCCGATCGGCGTTGCGGCGCGCTGTGTGGCGCTCGGCAGCGAGTGCGTGGAATTGCTGCTCGCCGTCGACAAGGGCGAACGTCTGGCGAGTCTCGCGGCGCACGCCGAGACCTGGCTCGGAATCGACGCCGCCACGCTCAGCGAGGCGATGACCACGATCGTCGCGGAGATACCGGAAATCGAACGGCTGTTCGACACTTCGTTGCTGCACGCCGATGTCGCAGCTGCGACTCTCGACGAAGCGCGCGAGATGCTTACCCTGCGCTCGATGCGGGCGTTCGAACACGTCAAGGAACTCGAGGAGAACTCGGAGGAACTCGCGGCGCGCACCGCGGCGCTCGAGGACAAGTACAAGCGCGACGCGCTCACGGGCGTCTTCAATCGCGGGCATCTGGATCAAGTGCTCGGCCGGGAATTCAATAGCGCAGTCGCCGGCGGCTGGCCTTTGAGCATCGTGTTTGTCGATCTGGACCGGTTCAAGCACGTCAACGATACGTATGGTCATCCGACCGGCGACCGGGTCTTGATTGAAACGGCGAAGCTGATGCTGGACGTGACGCGTGATACGGACTGCGTCGGACGCTATGGCGGCGAAGAGTTCGTGATCGTGCTGCCTGGTCTGGGCTCCGATGCGGCCGACCGGGTCTGCGAACGATTGCTGACGCGATTACGGGTGACTCAGCACGTCGTCGACGGCGGCACGATCCGCACCACGGCCTCATTGGGCCGTGCCACTCATTGCGCGAGCACGCCGTTCGCGAGCGTCAGCCACTTGATCGAAGCTGCGGATCGCTGTGTCTACGTGGCCAAGAACAGCGGACGCGATCGCCTGGTTTGCTTCGATCAGCGTGCCGCCGCGGGCGCCTGAGCTGCTGCCGAAGTCCACCGGTAGACGGCGCCGGCATAGGGCGCATGGAATTGGTCGAACGTCCCGGTGATGAATACCGTATCCGCTCCGTGCGGCCCAAAGCACAGATTGGTCACGAACGGCGTCGGCACGTCGATACTGCGCACGAGCTGCTTCTGTTCGTCGACCACGAGGACACGCCCCGAGCCGTTCTGGGCGATGTAGTAATTGCCGTCGGGTCCCAGCTTGAGGCCGTCCGGGCCGTTGAAGCCGTCCTCCTTGGGCGTCGGCGGCGCGAGATCCCTGAGCCTCGCCCAAACGGTGCGCGGGCCCAGCCGGCCGTCGGCCTCGATCGGGAAGGAAAGAATGCGCCCCGCGAGCCCTTCGGCGACGAGCAGGTGGCGCCCGTCGGCCGCGAGCGTGAGCCCATTGGAATAGTGAATGGTGTCGGCGACGACGGTCGCTGTGCGGCGATCGGCGGCAAGCTGCAATACCGTGCCCGTGATGGGTGCAGCGAGGTCGTAGACGCCGGAGGCGGAGAAATACACGCCGCCCCTGCCGTCGGATGCGAAATCGTTGGGGCCGATGAACGGTTTGCCATGCCGGTCTTTGTCGATGACGCGGACCTCGTGGCCGTCGGCATCGAGCTCGATCAGGGAATTGGTGTCGTAGCAGGCGACCAGTAGATGCCCATCAGCGAACGCAAACAAACCCGATGGTCCGCAGGGTTCGCGCTGCCACACAGTGCGCAGGGTTTTGCCGTCCCAACGCTTGATGTCGGAAGCCGCATATTCGACATACAGCAGATGATCGTTCGACCAAAGAGGGCCTTCAGGATAGGCGACCTGATCGGCGATCAGCGTGACCGCCGCGCACGCCGGCGCAATCGGTACCGCGCTGCCTAGAGCCCCCAGGACGATGACGGCTGCCCGTTTCCACGGCATCACATGCTCCGCGCGCACCATGCGCCGTGCGGATCATAGCGGGTGATGCTCGTGATCGTCACCATGTGTTTCCTCTCGTGCTGGTGCCGCATGTTGTTCCGGTGCACGTTGCGCAGGCGCATGCTGTTCGGGCGCATGCTGCGGCGGCGCCGACGCATGCTCCTCGGGCGCGGCACGCTGGGCCGGCTGTGCCTGCCGCTGCGGATGCGCCATATCGGACGGCGGGTTCATCGCATGATTGGGCGCTGCTTCATGCGTGGTCGCTGCCGCGTGTGACGGCGCCATCCCGGCATGGGCCGTCGCGGGCTTCGCGGCCGCATGCGTGGGTTCGCGTGCCGGGCTGATGTTGCCGCCCGCCAGCTCGCCCGGTTTCGCCGTCGCCGCGATCGGCGGCCGGCCATGGTTGGCGCTGACGCGCAAAGACGGCTCAGCCTTTGCCGCCTCGAAGTGCTTCTGCTGCGCCGAGGTGGCTTCCTCATGGGGACCGTGCGCCGCTGCTAATTGAGCCGAAGTAGCCTGCGCATGCGTACCGCCGGTCCCGCCGTTATAACTGGTGCGCTGTACCGAGTAATTGTTAGTGATGTGCTTGTTGTACACGTTCGTGATGCGCGTGCTGCCGAAGTTATTGACCGAACGATTGTAGAAAAGATGACCACCGCGCCAATAGCCCCCCTGGAAGCCCTGACCACCATACCCGTAGCCATAGTTGACACCGCCGTAGAAACCGACGGTCTGACCCCAGTAACCGGCATTCCAGACGAAGTCGCCGCCGCGCGCGCCCCAGTAGCCCGGTGTCCATAGGTAGCCCGCGGTCGGCGGCTCGATCCAGGTGCCGGGCACCCAGTAATACTCACCGTCGCCCCAGGCCCAATATCCGGGAGTCCACAAATAGCCCTCGTCGGGTATCGGCGGCTGTGAATAAACAGGTAAGGCGGGCGGTGCGACGTTGATCGACAAGCCCACAGAGATCTGCGCCTGCGCAGCAAAGCTTGCGCCAAACATCAGCAGCCCCGCGAACGAGGCGCGCTTGAAAATCGACATGGTGAATGACTCCCCGGGTGATGCGGAGAACTATACGGCAGGCACCCGAGGCCGGCGGTCAGCCGTGCGTCAGCGGCCGCTGTAGGACAACGGCGCTATCATCCGGCTGCGGCAACCGACGCACTGCGGCGAGCGGCAGCTCATCGAGTCCGCAATCCGCGAGCCTGGCCCGTGCCACGAGCTTGGCCTGCATCTTGCGTGTCCAGAACTTCCCGATATGCGCGGCGATCGCCTCGATCGCCTCGTCGTGCGGGACCGCGCCACGAAAGAAGTTGCCGATGTCGTTCGCCATTCGCACCAGATTGTCGTCATGCATGGCGCAAGCCTACTTCGCGGTGTCCGCGCTCTTCAACAGGGTTTCCTGAAGCTCCGTGAACTCGCGGAAGCGCTTCTGCCACTCCGACGGTTGCGTGACCCGCGTCGCCTGCACCGCCGTAACCTTGTACTCAGGGCAGTTGGTCGCCCAGTCCGAGTTGTCCGTGGTGATCACGTTCGCGCCCGACTCGGGGAAATGGAACGTCGTGTAGACGACCCCTGGCTGCACGCGCTCGGTCACCCGCGCGCGCAGCACGGTTTCGCCGGATCGACTTGCGATGCCGACCCAGTCGCCGTCGCTGATGCCGCGCTCATCGGCATCGTGCGGATGGATCTCGAGGCGATCCTCATCGTGCCAGGCATTATTCTGCGTGCGTCGTGTCTGCGCGCCGACGTTGTACTGGCTCAATACGCGCCCGGTGGTCAGTATCAAGGGATAGCGTGCCGTGATCTTCTCCGACGTCGGCACGTATTCCGTAATCAGGAACTTGCCCTTGCCGCGCACGAACGCATCGATATGCATCGTCGGCGTGCCGGTCGGATGTTGTTCGTTACAAGGCCATTGGATGCTGCCGAGTTCATCGATCCGCGCGAAACTCACGCCCGCGAAGGTCGGTGTCAGACTTGCGATCTCGTCCATGATCTCGCCGGGATGCGCATAGTTCATGGGATAGCCCAGGGCATTCGACAGGAGCTGCGTGATCTCCCAGTCGGCATAGCCGGACTTCGGCTGCATGACCTTGCGGACCCTTGAAATCCGGCGCTCTGCGTTGGTGAACGTGCCGTCCTTTTCCAGGAACGAGGACCCCGGCAGGAACACGTGTGCGAATTTGGCCGACTCGTTCAGGAACAGATCCTGGACGATGATGCATTCCATCGCCGAAAGTGCCGCGGTCACGTGTTGTGTGTTGGGGTCGGACTGGGCGATGTCCTCACCCTCGATATAGAGCCCCTTGAAGTCGCCGTCGAGCGCGGCCTCGAACATGTTCGGGATGCGCAGGCCCGGCTCGTTCTGCAGGTCGACACCCCAGGCACGCTCGAACAGGCCGCGCACCGCGTCGTCCGAGACGTGTCGGTAACCCGGGAACTCGTGCGGAAAGGAGCCCATGTCGCAGGAGCCCTGAACGTTATTCTGGCCGCGCAGCGGATTGACGCCGACGCCTTCGCGCCCGACGTTGCCGGTTGCCATCGCCAGATTCGCGATGCCCATGACCATGGTCGATCCCTGGCTGTGCTCGGTGACGCCGAGTCCGTAGTAAATCGCGGCGTTGTTCGCGCCTGCGTAGAGGCGCGCGGCCGCCCGCACGTTTTCGGCGGGGACGCCCGTGATCGCCGCCATTTGCTCCGGCGAGTTACGCTCCTGCGCGACGAATTGCCGCCACCGCTCGAACGACTCCGGATCGCAGCGAGCCGCCACATAGTCCTCTTTGACGAGTCCTTCGGTCACGACCACATGAGCGATGCTGTTGATCAGCGCGACATTCGTGCCCGGCCGCAGTTTCAGATGCTGCTCGGCGCTGATATGCGGCGAGCGCACGAGGTCGATGCGGCGCGGATCCGCCACGATTAGATGTGCGCCCTGGCGCAGACGGCGTTTCATCTGCGAGGCGAATACGGGATGACCGTCGGTCGGGTTGGCGCCGATCACGAAGATCACATCGGCCTTCATGACCGAGTCGAAATTCTGGGTGCCCGCGGATTCACCCATGGTTTGCTTTAGGCCATAGCCGGTCGGCGAGTGGCAGACACGGGCGCAGGTGTCGACGTTGTTGTTGCCGAAGCCCGCACGCACGAGCTTTTGGACGAGATACGTCTCTTCGTTCGTGCACCGCGATGAGGTGATGCCGCCGATCGAGTCGCGGCCATGGGTTGCCTGGATGCGCTTCAGTTCCCCTGCCGCATAGGCGATCGCTTCCTGCCAGGAAACCTCGCGCCAGGGGTCCGTAATCTTCGCGCGGATCATGGGCTTGGTGATGCGGTCGCTATGCGTGGCGTAGCCGATCGCGAAGCGGCCCTTGACGCAGGAATGGCCGTGATTGGCGTGGCCGTCCGTGTTCGGCACCATGCGCACGATCTCCTCGCCCTTCATTTCCGCACGGAACGAGCAGCCGACGCCGCAGTAAGCGCAGGTCGTGACCACGCTATGTTCGGCCTGTCCCTTGGCGATCAGCGTATTCTCCGACAGCGTCGCCGTCGGGCAGGCTTGAACGCATGCCCCGCAGGAAACGCATTCCGAATCCATGAACGACACGTTCTGGCTCGCGACCACCTGCGATTCGAAGCCGCGTCCCTGGATCGTCAGCGCCAAGGTGCCTTGTTGTTCGTCGCAGGCGCGCACGCAACGCGAACAAACGATGCACTTGCTGGCATCGAACGTGAAGTAGGGGTTGCTCGTGTCCTTGGGCGCATCCAGATGATTGGCACCCGCATACCCGTAGCGCACTTCGCGCAAGCCCACGACGCCTGCCATGTCCTGCAATTCGCAGTGCCCGTTGGCGGGGCAGGTCAAACAGTCGAGCGGGTGGTCGGAGATATAGAGCTCCATGACACCGCGGCGCACGTCGGCGAGCTGCTGGTTCTGCGTCGACACCTGCATGCCTGCGGCGACCGGCGTCGTACAGGACGCCGGCAGTCCCTTCATGCCCTCGATTTTGACGAGACAGAGGCGGCAGGAACCAAAGGCCTCGAGTTGTTCTGTTGCGCAGAGCTTCGGAATCTTGAGTCCCGCCAGCGACGCGGCGCGCATGACCGAAGTGCCCTCGGGTACCGTGATTTCCCGCCCATCGATGCTCAGCGTGACGAGTTTGCCGCTGTCGCGGCGCGGCGTTCCGTGATCATGTTCGACGATCGATAACATCGGTGGATCCTCTCCAAGAGCTTAACGCTGTGCCCCAGCGCCCGCTGGCGCGCGGCGATAAAAATCTTCGCGGAAGTGGTCGAGCGCCGACAGCACGGGATAGGCGGTCAGCCCACCCAGCGCGCATAGCGATCCATGCGTCATGGTTTCGCACAAGTCGCGCAGCAAGATCTCCTGCTTGGCGGGCTCGTTGGCCGCTAGCAGTCGATCGATGACTTCGACGCCGCGCGTCGAGCCGATGCGGCAGGGCGTGCATTTGCCGCAGGATTCGATGGCGCAGAATTCCATGGCGTAGCGCGCCTGCGCCGCCATATCGACGCGCTCGTCGAAGACGACGATGCCGCCGTGACCCAGCATGCCCTTGATGCCGGCAAAGGCTTCGTAATCGATCTTGGTGTCGAACTGGGATTCCGGCAAATAGGCGCCGAGCGGGCCGCCGACCTGTACCGCGCGTACCGGGCGCCCGCTTGCGCTGCCGCCGCCGAAGTCGTAGAGCAACTCGCGCAAGCTGAGACCAAAGGCTTTTTCCACGAGGCCGCCGTGTTTGATGTTGCCGGCGAGTTGTATCGGCAGCGTGCCGCGCGATCGGCCCACCCCGAAATCGCGGTAGTAATCGGCCCCGCGCGCGAGAATGATCGGCACGGAGGCCAGCGTGATCACGTTGTTGATCACGGTCGGCTTGCCGAACAGACCTTGCAAGGCGGGTAGCGGCGGTTTGAAGCGCACCTGGCCGCGCTTGCCCTCCAGCGATTCGAGCAGCGAGGTCTCCTCGCCGCAAATATAGGCGCCCGCTCCGAGCCGTACTTCGAGATCGAATTCGCGTCCGCTGCCGAGGATGTCCGGGCCGAGATAGCCTTGCGAGCGGGCGCTCGCGATCGCCGCATCGAGCGTCTGCTTGGCCTGCGGATATTCCCAGCGCAGATAGATGTAGCCGCGTGTTGCGCCCGTGGCGAGACCCGCGATCGTCATACCTTCGATCAGAACGAACGGATCGCCTTCCATGAGCATGCGATCCGAGAAGGTTCCGGAGTCGCCTTCATCGGCGTTGCAGACCACGTACTTTTGATCCCCGGGCGCGCCCAAGACCGTATTCCATTTGATCCCGGCCGGGAACGCGGCACCGCCGCGGCCGCGCAGTCCGGAATTCGTGACCGCGGTGACGATCTCGGCCGGCGTCATGTGGAGCGCGGCCTCGAGCCCGCGATAGCCCTCGAATTGACGATAGTCGGCGAGACTGCGCGGATCGACGATGCCGACGCGCGCGAACGTCAAGCGTTCTTGATTCTTCCAGTACGGGATTTCTTCGGCGGATCCCAGACACAGGCGATGCGCGGCGCCCTGGTGAAATCCCGCCGCAAACAGTCCCGGCACATCGGTGCTGTGTACGGGGCCGTAGGCGATGCGCGAGCCCGGAGAGCCCACCTCGACGAGCGGCTCGAGCCATAACATGCCGCGCGAGCCGTTGCGCACGAGCTCAACGTCGATGCCGCGTTGGCCGGCTTCGGCGACGATTGCGGCGGCGGTTGCGTCTGCACCCACGGACAGCGCTGCGGCATCGCCGGGGACATAGATTCGGATCGTGCTCATGACTTGCCTCGCGCCGCGGCCACGAGTTCGTCGAAGCGCTCCGGCGTGACCCGACCGATCAAGCGTTCGTCCAGCATCACCGACGGGCCCAAGGCGCAGTTCCCCAGGCAATAGACGGGTTCGAGACTGATCGCGCCATCGGCGGTCGTCCCATGCAGGGAGATGCCGAGCGTGCGACAGGCATGCGCTTCGAGTTCCGCCGCCCCCAAGGCCTGACAGGCTTCCGCCCGGCACAAGTGCACCATGTGCACACCCGGTGCGCTGGTCCGAAAGTAGTGATAAAAACTGATGACGCCATGGACTTCGGCGAGCGACAAATTGAGCTCGGAGGCGATCAGCGGAACCGACTCTTTGGGGATGAAGCCCAAGCGCTCTTGAATGCCGTGCAAGATCGGCAGCAGCGCGCCCGGCAGATGCGCCAAGCTCTTACAAACCTCATCGACGGCTTCGCGCTGCGCGGCGCTCAAGGCCGGCTCCCGCGATACCGCGATGGGGATGACGCGCCGGATTGCTGGAGTGCTCATGACGAAAAC